>PVMK01127714.1_pt1 | contig 55796 bp, 56 predicted proteins | sample 1853481 | NCBI WGS metagenome assembly PVMK01 (sample SAMN08533507, study PRJNA380276) | Marine sediment metagenome, whole genome shotgun sequencing project.
ATAGTTATAGTGTGGTGGATAAGAATTAAAAGAAATATTGCCGGGAATATATATCTACAATAATTATCTATGCTCCTTGCTAGTTCAACTTTATTTTTTTGTACTAAAAATGATGTTGTAACAACTTCGACAAGAGATGCAAAAACAAGCACAGTACTTGAAAGCATTACCATATCCATACGGGTTAAATAAGGAACTGCTGGAAGTGACCCTACAGCTAAAAATTGATACGCTATCAATGTTAGCATAGAAGTTATAGATACACTTATTTGTGTAGAAGAGTTTGTCGGATCAATCCAAAATACCATCCAGGACATAATTACTATTAATATCAAGGGAACTATAAATTTAAAGAAGTAAAATTGTACATATCTTTTGGCATTTATTTCTAGTAACATACCTTCATCAGCTGGTTTATTAGGTAATATCTTATATTCTATTTTTTTTAAATTAATCTCCATTATATCCCAATCAGGTATTGATAATTTTTCAGATATTCCTACAGAATCTTCTATTAAATTAACTTCATTGGGGCTGTATCCACCGGATACAATTTGAAATTCTAATATTTGTTGATCTACAGGAAATCTGTGCAGGTCAAGAGGTTGGGAAAAATCTCCTATAAATCTTTGCTTATAAACAACTGTACCTTCTGAATCTACTTCAACTATTTCAGGAAACGATAAAAATAGTTTTCCTCTATTAATAATTTGCAAATCTGGATTCCAGACATCCTTAAGATTATAAGTTGTTTTTTCATTGCTACTTACCAGTCTTTGATCTTTCCATTTTGCTTCAATGAAAATACTTGCATTGAAACTTTGTGCTCCATCATTAATCCTAGCAATATCTACAACATATAGTTGAATTTCTACTTTCGTAGGAATATTTTCAGGACCAGGTCTGCTCGTATCAAATGCAAATGCCAGACTTGGAAAAATAAATAGTATAAAAATCAGTAAATTGAACTGTATAAAAATTTTATTTATTGCCATTTATATATATATATACTAATACAGGTTATTAGTAAATAACGTTAATATAAGGAGCTGTAAGATGAAGAAAAATGTAAGTTTTTTGAAAACTACTCTATTAGGTGGGCTGATTTTTCTAGTTCCTGTTGTTGTTATCACAGTAGTTCTTGGAAAAGCTATAAATATTATGTTGGTTTTTGCTAAACCTCTCAAAAAATTGGTTCCGTTTGAATCTATGGGAGGAATAGCCATTATTGATATATTGGCATTTTTTATAGTGATACTATTGTGTTTTCTGGCCGGTCTATCTACAAGAAGCTCGACTGGGAAGCGTGCATTTAGCTGGATTGATTCAAAACTGATTGTATTAATTCCCGGATATGTAATTTTGAAGGGTTTTGCAACCACCATAGATAAGGATGGTGAAGAGATAGATAAAATTCCTGTTATTGTGAAGTTAGACGACCAGACCATGATAGGAATTGAAGTTGAGAGACTGGAAAACGGGCTTGTTGCTGTATATTTGCCTGGTTCTCCGGATACATGGTCGGGTACCGTTGCCTATATGACTGAAGACAGAGTCGAACGGCTAAATATTGATTATCTGGAGGCATCCAAAATTCTGAAAAATCTGGGTCGAGGTTCAAAACAGATAGACTTTGCTCCAAACTAACAGCACCTATAAAAAAGCCCCTATGGCTACTTGAGCACTATAGTTATTTATATTAGGGTAAGGAATAAATTTTTTGCTTTGAGGTGAATATAAAATACTTACATAAGGGGTTAAATTTTGATAGGATGTATTTATGTACCTTAACTATCGGGGTAGTTTGTGTAATTTATGCAAAGGAATTTAATTAAAAAACATATTTATATTGACAAGGAGGGAACTTTATGTCAAGCAAAAAAAAATCCAGTTTCAAGGTACCCGAACTACCGCCGGTACCCAACCCGGTGAATCCTCCGGCCGACGCGAACAACTGGCTATGGCGGCACCACGACTGCAACAACGGCAATGATCATGAGCACAAGCCAGATGAATTCGATCCTGTTCCTGCTCCGCTGACAGCGGATGTGACGTCCGAAAATCCGCTGGTGGTCGATGTCTTTGATTCAATCCGCAGCCCTTACAGCTACCTGGTCATCAACCGCCTTGCCTACCTCCAATCCAACTACAACTGCACAGTGACCATGCGCGTGATCTTTCCGGGTGCTATCCGCATGCCGGATGTCGCGGGTGGAGCGATTGATGATGAAGGAAACCAAGTACTCCAAGAGACGGCCCAGAAGACCCACTACAAGCAGGGTGGTAGGTGGTACAAGTGGGCGGACACCGTGTGGGATTGTTATCGCGTTGCGCAATTCCAGGGTATTCCGTGGAAGTTTGCCAACCCTGATCCCATCGATCAGAACCACTATCCGTTTCTCGGGCTCAACTACGGGCAAGTCCCCACCATCGATGGCCAGACCTGGATCTCGTGTCTGGTACGACTTGCCAATGCCGCTCAGTTGAACGGCAAGTCCATGGAGTTCCTGCTCTTCACCGGCCCGCTGATCTGGGGTGGCCAATCAGACTTCTGGCCGGCCGATATTCCCGCGGCCTGGAACAAGCTGAAAACGAAACTGAACTACGACGAGACGATTGCGGATATCCAGAAGAACCCAGAGAAGTACGACGCGGTCTGGCAGGAAAGTCAGCCGGCGCAAATTGCGTCGGGTCATGGCGGGGTGCCCAACATGTGCTTCCGCGGCGAGCCGTTCTTCGGTCAGGATCGATTCGACCATCTTTTCTGGCGACTGCGGCAGAACGGGCTGACGATGCGTGATGAACCGATTTGGCCGCCCGTAACGAAGCCGATACGATGGCCTGATGGGATTTAATAAGTAGCGCAATCATATCTCAGATGGTTGGGCTCAATGTATTTTGATTTTGATATATTGGTTTTAAAGGAGGGATTAAAATGATTATCAATCAACCCGTAAACAACCATGACGATATGCACAAGGTTACCGACAACATCCTGCGGGATGCCGGAATGACCATCAAGGACAGCGGCGGTAAAGTGACCTTCGCAGGCAAGGACCCATCGAAGCGCGAGGAGGTCGAGGCCGGCGTGCCGATGCGGCGCCTTTGCCTGCCCGAAGAGGCGGCGCACTTTGTTGCGACCCTGATCGACGGCAAGGGGACGTTCCAGACATCTCAGTTCTTCGCCATCGACGGTGGCTGGTCGTTCATGTAAAATAGTTATAATGAGTGAACAAGTCTTGACATATATGGAGCAGGCTGGTGCGTTCATAAGCCTTTTTGCCGTGCTGGTAATCATCGCCGGGTTCGCACTGGCAGTGGGAAAGTATGCACTTCGATACAGCGGAAAGACGCTCCAGCAAAACTTCAACAAATTCAAGATCGATCTAGGAAGTGCGTTAACGCTCGGGCTGGAGATTCTCATCCTCGGTGACGTGATTGAGACAATCACGGTAAAACCGACATTTCAGTCACTTAGCGTACTAGCGTTCCTCGTAGTCATTCGTACTATCGTAAGCTGGACACTGATTCTGGAAATCGAGGGTCATTGGCCTTGGCAGTCGTCAGCCGAGAACAATGGGGAGGAAGGTCATGCCTGACGAAGTACTACAGAATCTAGAGTTGTTAGTGCGAGTGTTGGAAGCCATCTGCGCCGCCGCTTTGGTGGTCGGATTTGTTGTCGCAACCATTTATTGTCTACGCCGGTATTTTCGCGAGGGGGCAACAACCGCCGTGGCCCGCTATCGGCAGTCGCTTGGACGTGTTGTGTTAATCGGGCTGGAGATCCTGGTTGCCACCACCATCATCAAGACGATTACGCTGGATCCCACCCTGGAGAGCATAGGCTTTCTGGCGATCATGGTAGCCATTCGCACAGCCCTAGGCTGGACCACGGTACTGGAATTGAACGGGCGCTGGCCATGGCAGAGACCAAAACATGAACCCGTAAGGTCCCAGACAAATGACCCGCAATGAAAAACCCAACTTGGTTATTTGGGTACAGGTTACTAATTTGGCGTCAAGGCTTTTCCTTCCGTGAGGTGTTATAAGCTCTTAATCTAAAAAACGTTTAATTCTCTTTTACGCTTTATTTCAGAAAGTACAAACTAAAGTACCGCCAATTTCACCACCAATCTTGCAATATTGTTTATCAAAAAACTAACTCTAAAGGTGGACCTATATTCGGGGGCTTTACAGCAAATATTCAAATTAAGATTATGTATTGTGTAAAAATTTCTAATTTGATAGTATTTAACAATGTGAAGGAGAACAAGAACATAGCAAAAAGGAGAACACAACAATGCCAACAAGCACTATTCCGAAGATCACGCCTGAGTTGTACGACAAACTGAATGCAAACCTGGATACGACCTGGCCGCACGATCCCGTGGTTCCGGAGCTTCCGCCGATGCCGGTGACGGATGATCCGCAACCCAATCCAGAGGCCTTTCTGTGGACTCACTTTAAGGACAATGTTTACCCGCCCAAGGTGGTCGGTGTGCCTACGGCCCGGACGCGGATAGTGACAGAAGAAGACCCGATCGAAGTTGACGTTTACTGGTCCATGCGTAGCCCCTACAGTTATCTGGCGTTGAACCGTCTCGTATGGCTGAACTCCAACTACAACGTCAACGTGAACATTCGGCCCGTCTTGCCGGTGGCTGTTCGCTCGACCAAGGGTGGCAGCGGCAAAGCCGGCGGCCTGTTTGGCATTGCCTACAAGGTTCCCGATACGGCCTGGGATAGTGAGCGTCAAGGAAAGTACCTCGGGGTTCCCTTCAATTTCCCGGTGCCCGACCCAATCTGGCAGGTTTGGCAGCCGGATTCAAAGAATTGGCTGCAAGTGCACCCGCCGGAGAAACAGCCCTACATATTCTGGCTCACGCGCCTGGCCTGCTACGCCTCACTGCAAGGTAAATCGATCGATTATATTAACCAGATTTCCTATTTGATCTGGAGCGGCGTAGTGAGTCCGAAGAGCACCGTTGGCGCCACTGATCCAGCCAAGGGTCACTGGCCGAATTACGTGAAGGAGTATTTCAACCGGATCGAAGGTCTCGATTACGACGAGGCGATCGCCTACATCCGGAAAAACCCCGAGGAAGTCGACAAGTGCTGGATCGACAACGCCGAGGGCATGGCGCGAACCGGTCACGGTGGTGTACCACTGATGGTCTACCAGGACGAGCCCTTCTTTGGTGGTGACCGTTTCGATCAGTTTGTGTTCCGCTTGCAGCAGAGCGGTTTAACCCGGCGCCCGGCGCCACGCGCACCGTTCACCACCCTGCCGCTTCGCTGGCCGGCCGGCATGTAGTTGCCAGGCAAAGGATACTTTGTTGGTGTCCGTTTTTACTCATCAACTGAAGTATTCTTTGACCAAAGTTGGAAGCCCGACAACATATTTAAGTCGCATTAAATCCAAATTACAGATACTTTTTGGTTAATGATTTAAATACTAAAGAGCAATGACCTGTCATAAAAATCTGATATTATTGACAAAAAAGTTACAAATATTATATAATGAGAAATAGTTAATTATTAAGTGTGCGGGGTAATATTATGAAAAAGTTTTATTTTTATATATTGATGGCAATATTTCTTTTTCCGTTTCCCGTAAAGACAACAATACTCTCCATGGACAGTGTATTGTTAGTTTCATTCGTGCACGCCCAGGAGACCCAGGAGAAAAGGTATATCACCCCCAGTAAAAACCCCCAGAACGTCTATTTTGGCGATCCTCATGTGCATACGCGAATATCATTAGACGCGGCCATGTGGGGCTCTTCCCTTGGACCTAAAGAAGCCTCTGAGTATGCCAAAGGTGCAGAATTTACTTCATTCAAGGGTTGGAAAGCCAAATTGCTACGGCCCATGGATTGGGTAGTTATCTCAGACCACTCAGACTTTTATGGATTCTATCAGCGTATGGTGGATGGTGACCCTTTCATAGTTAATGAACCTCTGGGTAAACGCTATTATGATTTGTTGAAAGAAGGGAAAAAACAGACAAGTAGCTGACGAAATTATCAAAGCATATGGTAAAGGAGAACTTCCATGGGATGTAAGCATCCCAGAGCATGCTTAGTCCTGGTTGGAAGGAGACAGTCGAGGCGGCAGAGGAGGTCAACGACCCGGGGAATTTCACTGCTTTTATTGCTTACGAGTGGACTTCAAATCCAGCTGGAGACAATTTGCACAGGGTGGTTATTTATAGGGATAATGCGGATAAGACTGCGGATATCCTACCGTTCACAACAGGGGGTGCGAGTGGAAGTGTAGATCCAGAAGATTTGTGGTCAGCCTTGGAGGCCTACGAGCAAAAGACAGGCGGTAAGGTGTTGGCTATTCCCCATAATGGTAATTGGAGTAGCGGTTTAATGTTCCCTGAAACCACTTTTACAACCAAAGTGCCATTAGATAAAAAGTATGCGGAAAGACGTAATCGTTGGGAACCTCTATATGAGGCAACCCAGATCAAGGGAGATGGCGAAGCCCATCCCATCTTGTCACCAGACGATGAGTTTGCTGATTACGAAACTTGGGATCTCGGCAACCTGTCCTTTCAATCATAAAGTAACTCCTGAGATGCTCCCAGGTTCATATGCTCGTTCGGGCTTGAAGTTGGGTTTGAAATACCAGGAAAAATTTGGTGTCAATCCCTTCCAGTTCGGCATGGTGGGGGGCGGGGATTCGCATACAGGACTCCCGGGTCAAGAGGAAAGTAACTTCTATGGTAAACATTCTTCATCCGAGCCGGACGCTGAACGCTGGAAGACACCTTTTAGAGTAGCAGAAATAGGCACACAGGAAGGCTGGTCGGAGGTAGCGTCCGGTCTAACTGGTATATGGGCTACAGATAATACTCGCGAAGCACTCTGGGATGCCATGAAGAGAAAAGAGGTTTATGCTACTACTGGTACTCGGATGAGAGTGCGGATGTTTGGTGGTTGGGATTTCAAAGCCGGTGATGACAAAAGATCGGATTATGTCGACTTAGGTTATGAAAAAGGCGTACCGATGGGAGGCGAATTGCAAAGTGCAGAAAAGGGCAAAAGTCCAAGCTTTGTTGTTGTCGCATTGATGGACCCATGGGGAGGGACTCTGGACCGTGTACAAATGATAAAAGGCTGGCGCGACAAGAATGGTGAGCTGCACGAAAAAGTGTATGACATTGCATGGTCGGACAACCGCAAGCCGGATCCGAAGACAGGCAAACTGCCTCCGGTCGGCAATACCGTGAATGTAGCAGAAGCGACCTGGACCAACACGATTGGTGACACACAGCTGACAACGGTTTGGCAGGATCCGGATTTTAATCGAAAGGAACAGGCCTTTTACTATGTGAGGGTGCTGGAAATTCCCACGCCGCGCTGGACGGCCTATGATGCCAAACGCTTTGGCATCAAGATGGGTAAAGAAGTACCCATGACGAACCAGGAGCGTGCTTATACCTCACCAATCTGGTATATTCCATAGACGTTGCTATTTCCTCCGCGGAGGTATAATTTCTTACCATTGAAGGAGAGAGACTATGCCAGCAACCCTGCGCTATCCGTCGTGCAGCAATAGCGAGCACTATAACCTTGTTATCAAGGCCCATCTTGGTATACAAATTGAAAGAATAATATGTTACTGATAAACTAAGAAACCAGACCCGTTAATTATAATGTTTATGGGGCCTTATTATATAAATCATAATTATTAAAATGAGAGGTTGTAAATTTTGAGATTTTTAAAGAAAATCTTATCAAATCCCCTATTCCATTTTTTAATATTAGCACTATTGATATATGTCATTTACGGATTCTTTGGAGATAAGCAGAGTACTGACTCGGAAAGAACTATCGTCGTTACTCCTTCTACAATAAACTGGCTTGAGAAATCATGGGAAAAACGCTGGATTCGTCTTCCAACCGAAAAAGAATTGGATGGATTAATAGATCAATATATCCGGGAAACTATCTTATACCGGGAAGGGCTTAATATGGGGCTTGATAAAGATGATGTAATTATACGAAGGCGCCTTGCCCAAAAATTTGAATTCCTTACCAAGGATCTTATACAGGCCCCCGAACCATCTGATGAAAAACTCACAGTCTATTTCAATGAAAATATAGATAAATACAAAAAGCCCGATTTAACAACATTTACACATATATTTTTTGATCCTGATAAAAGAGAGGAAAAAACACTTAAAGATGCGGAACAAAGTAAGATAAAACTAAATAAATTGGAGCAGCCTACTGAAGGAATAGATCAATTTGGAGACACTTTTATGCTCCAGAGCTATTATCCTGAAAGAACGGAACAGGAAATATTAAAACTTTTTGGTCCGGAATTTGCAAAGGCTGTATCTGAAGAAATACCCACAGGGGAGTGGTATGGGCCTGTACTTTCCGGATACGGGACGCACCTGGTATACGTAGATAGACGAATTCAAACACCGGAACCGCAATTTGATGCTTTAAAAGAACTGGTAATCGAAGATTGGAAAGAAAAAAAGAGAAAGGAGATTAACGATAAATTTTTTGAGGATCTTATTGCACGTTACGAGATAATAATCGAAGAACCGGAAGATACTGAAACTAATAACAGTAAAGATTAAAAACAATGAATAAAGTGAGATCAGACTTATTTTTAATTTTCTCCATTGTTTTATTAATATTTGCTGTATTTTCAGGAATAAATAGCTATGCCCATGAGGTGAGGCCGGGATTCCTTGAAATTAAAGAAAGGGAACCGGGACTCTTTGATGTAAAGTGGAAAGTCCCCACCAGGGGTAATAGGGTGTTGGCAATTACGCCAGTTTTACCCGACAATCTTAAAAAAGTTGGTTTATCATCAAGTTATAAGATACCCGGGGCATGGGTTGAGCAATCAATTTATGAAGGCAACGGCACAATTTTAGGAAAAAAAATTTCTATAGACGGGATAAATGCTGTTCAGACTGATGTATTGCTTCAGATAAAATTGATTGACGGCACTAATTTTTCCGCAATCTTAAAACCTAATTCACCTTCGTATGATATTCCCACGCGACCTACAAAATATGGTGTAGCCCTTTCATACTGGGAAATGGGGCTGATACATATTCTCGAGGGAATTGACCACCTGTTATTTTTGCTGGCAATTATGCTGATAATTACGGGACTAGGCAACTTACTAAAAACCATCACAGCTTTTACTGTTGCCCATAGTATTACTCTAGGCCTTGCAACACTTGGTTTTGTAAATGTCCCGGTTGCACCCACAGAGGCTGTAATATCACTTAGTATTGTATTTCTTGCAGTTGAGATCGTGCGTGATAAGATGGGTGAAAAAACTATAACCAGGAGCTATCCCTGGATTATTGCATTTATTTTTGGCCTTTTTCACGGGCTTGGATTTGCCAATGCGCTTTTTGAAATTGGTTTGCCGCAAAACGGTATACCTTTAGCTCTTTTAATGTTTAATGTTGGTGTGGAGACAGGGCAAATTATCTTTCTAGTTATTGTTTTAATATTTCTTTCAATTTTAAGACGCGTAAACATTTATTGGCCAAAGGGAACCTGGCGTTTAGCACCTTACGCAATCGGGGGTATTGCAGGTTTTTGGACAATTCAACGGATAATATCTTTTCTTTAGTTGAAACAGCAAAAAACTAACTCTAAAGGTGGACCTAAATTCGGGGGCTTGACACAGATATAATTAAAGTTATATAATCGACATTAATATTTCAAACTCTACCAGCTTAAAGAAAGTTTAAACGAGGTGACATATGAGTATTGATTCAATAGAGGAATTTGATGAGCTTAGGAAAGGTACTACAACTTTGAAATATCTTGAGATAATAGAACGACTGATAAAAGATTTCGAGAAGGACGATGTAATCCAGATCTTTAGGTCCCTTTTGTTGGATCACGAAATATGCTCTCAGATTGTAAGCAACGATAAAAAAATCGAGGGTTTTTACGACCGTATTATATACATAATTAATAATATTGAACTAACTGAATCAGAATAACTTAATTTCTCAAGCCACAGTATTCAATTCTATCTTTAGACTTAGATACATAGTCGATTATCCTCAAATATTCCTCCATAAATCATCTAACCCGTCTTTTTTTACTTCACTTTGTAGTATATGAATATTTTATTCGTTTATGAGAACCATAGAGTTACTATATCGGTGGCGGGCGGGGGTGTGGTCAGCCGTAGGGGGATAAGACACAAAAAAAGGAACAATGACCTGAATCACTGCTCCTAGTCTTAAGAGAGATTAAGGGTAAAATACATTTATTCTTTTTTGTTAAGATGATAAAACATAAACTACTAATTTTCATATTGATCTTTATCCCAATTATATCAACAGGTACAGAATACAAGCCAAAAGATGGTGTGGATATAATCGGCACTAAGGCTCCAGAGTTTGAAGGGCTTATCTGGCTAAACACCGAGCCCCTTACTATTAATGATCTTGAAGGAAAAGTCGTTTTAGTTAGGTTTTGGCTTGTTGGATGCCCGTTTTGTATAAACTCTGCCCCCTCACTGGTTGAATTTCACAAAAAATACAGTGAAATGGGTTTGGTCGTTCTGGGAATACATCATCCAAAATCTAAAGAAACTACCAATAACGATATTGTTATAAAACAGGCAAAAGTTTTTGGTTTTGAGTTTCCCATTGCCCAGGATTCGGAATGGAAGACAATAAATTCCTATTGGCTTGGTAAAAAGAAAAGATCATACACATCTTCCAGTATTTTGATTGATAAAAATGGAATAATTCAGTTTGTCCATGACGGCGGGGAATTTTATAGGAGTGATTCTGATTTAAAAGCCAATGCAGCTTTTGAGGCTATGGAAGAGAACATAGTTAAGTTGTTGAAGGAATAGTTATCCAAATTGTGAAATGATGAGATTCTAACACATAATTTTAGAGTTTTAGAGAAGTATGCTACTAAACTTAATTATCTATCTGTGATATAATTAAATAAGACTTTTATAATAAAGGGTTAGGTGGTTTGTTGATTATTCTTCTATAATCCTCCCTCAAAGTCATCTAGCCCTCTTTTTTTCACTCCACTTTGTAGTATCTGATTTTTTTATCCATTTTTTATAGTTAAAAAATCAACTATATATTAGAGCCATAGAGTCCCAGTATATCGGTAGGGGTGGGGGCTGTGGTCAGCAGATTTACCAGCCCAAAAATAAATAAAAGAAAGCAAAGTAAAAAAGAAGCTGTAAAAAAACTTGAGAAATACGTTAATTTAGATGAATTTGGTCACAAAGCCAAAAATAGAAGAAGCAGAAGAATCCAAGCTAATAAATATAACAAGCTAAATGTAAGGAGGGAGTGGGATTCGAACCCACGAGACCCTAAAAGGGCCCACTGGTTTTCGAGACCAGCGCCTTCATCCGCTCGGCCATCCCTCCTGTACTTCACTAAATTACCAAACCCTTAATACTAAAGCAATAATTCATATACTTGGAATGAGTTTTTACCGTGTTAAGTTTTAGTCTGTGGAAATTAATCAGTTCAATGAAGAAGTAATCCAAAAAATACAAACTGAGATTCATATAGCCTCCGGCAACGAGGTTTTTTTTGTCGGAAATTTTGATGATAATTTCATAATAAACGAAGTACAAGTGCTGGCCCGGGGCAATGAATATTCGGTCCCCGCAATTATTGATTCTGCCTCTGCAGGGCAGGTCGTACTCCATAATCACCCCTCCGGCAATTTAAATCCATCAGACCAGGATATTCACCTTGCTTCAATATTTGGAAACAACGGGGTTGGTTTTCTAATTATAAATAACAGCGTCTCAGACATCTATTCTGTAGTTGAGCCCTTTAGGAAAAAGGAATATTCGTCGATTAATATAAGTGAGCTTGAAAAACTGCTAATGCCAATGGGCCCTGTTGCCAGGAAACTTGGAGACAATTTTGAACACAGGAAAGAGCAGATAAAAGTACTTAATGAAACAGCCAGGGCTTTTAACGAAGATTCAATAGCACTAATAGAAGCCGGGACCGGAACAGGCAAGACTTTCTCATACCTGATTCCTTCAATAAAATGGGCACTTCAGAATAATGAACGGGTTGTAATCTCCACTAATACAATAAACCTCCAGGAACAGCTTATCGGAAAAGATATTCCTATGCTGAAAGAGGCAATCCAGGAGAATTTCACATATTCACTTGTAAAGGGAATGAGAAACTACCTTTGTATACTCAGGGCCGAGGCCGTGGATGATGGCCAGCAGGACCTTATTGAAGATGAAGAAAGTGACGAAATAAATAATATTATTGAATGGGCCAAGACTACTTCAGATGGGTCTTTGTCGGATTTGAGTTTCAGTCCAAAGCAAAATACATGGGACAAAGTTTCTGCCGAAAGCGAAAGCTGCATAAGAAGTAAATGCCCGCATTATGCTGAATGTTTCTTTTTTAAGAAAAGGAGGGAAATTTCTGCTGCCCAGCTGTTGATTGTAAACCATCACCTGTTCTTTTCTGATCTTGCTATAAAAGCTGCCACGAATGATACGGATTCGGGAATATTACCTGGTTATAACAGGGTTATTTTCGATGAAGCACATAATATTGTGGATGCAGCTACTTCTCATTTTAGCATGTCTGTTGCCAAATTCGGGCTTACCAGGACTCTAAGAAGACTAAAAGCCAGGGGCAAAAAAGGAGAGATCAAAGGGCTTGTAAATTTTGCTGCGAGTACAGCTAATAAAATCTCAAAAAATGGTAAAAACAGCGAACTTATAAATACCCTGCTTAAAATCGAGGAAGTTGTTTCACCGAGAATTGATATTATAGAGAGTAGTATCAACGAGTCTTTTGAACTCATTTATGATATTGCTGTTGCAAATACCAGGGAAGATAAAAACGGGTCAGGTGATTTTAGTTTCAGAGTACTTGAGCATTTACAAACAAGTGAAGAATGGATGAAGGCTGAAGAAAGTTTTGAAAGCCTTAGGGTAAAACTCTTAAAAATACAGGGCGAGATAAAATTTTTACTGGAAATACTGGGCCGAAACGAAGAAATGCCCAGTATCACAAAACTGCTTGTTGAATTCAGAAGTGTATACAGCAAGATAGAATATTACATTGAAGCCATAAACACTTTCTTCAAACAAAAAGACGATCAGAATGTAAAATGGGTAGAAGTCAGGGGTAGAGGAGGAAATACCTTTATTTCACTGGGCATTTCACCCATAGATGTTTCTAATCAGCTTAAACAGAAATTATATGACAAAACAAAGACCGTTGTAATGACCTCCGCAACTCTGGCCGTGGAAGAAAGTTTTCAGTTCCAGAAAACGCAGTTAGGACTAGAAGGTAATAGCCGGGTAAATGAGCAAAGGGTACTTTCACCCTTTAATTTCAAGGAACAGGTATTGCTTGGTATACCACTCAATATCCCGGAATATAACTCCCCTGACTATATAAAAGCAGTATCAGCTATATTGCAGGATGTGGTAGAAATATCCGGTGGCAGAGCGCTTGTACTCTTTACTTCCTACCAGACACTCAATAGCGTTACAAACGTGATAAGCGATGTTTTGCTGGATAAAGGCATAGAAGTATTAAAACAGGGGACACTCCCGAGGGATAAACTTCTTGATAAATTCAGAAGCACTGCAAATACTGTCCTCCTGGCAACAGACAGCTTCTGGGAGGGGGTTGATATAATTGGGGATGCACTGAAACTTGTAGTTATAATGAGATTGCCCTTCAGGGTACCGACAGACCCGATAATCGAAGCAAGGTCTGACTATCTTGAAAAAAGGGACATTAACTCATTCCTAAACTATTCAGTGCCCATGGCTGTAATTAGATTTAAACAAGGGTTTGGGAGATTAATCCGCTCCAAGAGTGACAGGGGTGCAGTACTTGTACTTGATAAGAGGATAGGGACGAAGAGTTATGGTAAATATTTTGTAAATTCTCTTCCCGAGTGCCGAACAGTTTATGGGAAGTACGAGGATATGATAAGAGAACTAAAGGAGTTTGTTTAATTTATAGAATACATATCTCTTGAATACGGAGAAAGCTAGGGTAAAGTTTCTGCTACTATGAGAACAATATTAACTACACTTGCGATTTTACTGCTTATAAGTTTAGGTATAAATGCCTGGACAATTTCACAGCTCTCTACGGTAAAAAAGGGTATGAAGAACCAACAGTTGAAAGTTACAAAGCTTGCAGATGACATCAAAAAGCTCCAGACTGGAGGGCCTCGTAAACCTTCACAGCCTGATACCCCTAAAGAGGTGCTGGTATCTTTTGATGATGACTACATAAAGGGTGATCCGAAAGCTCCTGTAACAATTGTTGAATTTAGTGATTATCAGTGTCCTTACTGCAGAAAATTTCATAATGAAATACTGCCCCAGATTCAGGAAGAATATATTTCAAAGGGCAAAGTAAGGTATATTTTCAGGGATTTCCCGCTCAGTTTTCACAAACAGGCCGTTCCAGCAGCAATTGCTGCAAACTGTGCAGGAGAGCAGGGCAAGTACTGGGAAATGAACAACTTCCTATTTGCTAATCCAGGGAAACTGAGTACCGCAAAAATAATACCGGAAGTTGAATCCCTCGGCCTTGATAAGGCAAAATTTGAAGCCTGTGTAAATGATGATAGCAAAAAAGCTGAAGTTGATGCTGATTTTAAAGCCGGAAGGAATTATGGTGTAAGGGGAACACCTAGCCTGTTTATTGGTAAAACCGGTGATGGTACTGAGATGAATGCTCTTTATCTAAGGGGCTTAAGGCAGTTTGATTCCTTAAAACCCATAATTGATAAAAAGCTTAGTACCAATTAACTTTTAAGTTATGGACGATATTGATCTTATCCTTGATCGATTATCACATTCAAAGTTCAGAAGCAGTTTCAGACTAAAATCAAAAGAATTAGAATATTTAAACCAAAGAGGCATGGATCTGATAATGGAACATGCCTCTGGCTTTATTGATAGCCGTATTGTACCGGCTTATCCTGCCAACGACGGAAAACAGACACCTTACCGCAATCATCCGGTGTTTATTGCCCAGCATGCTACAGCAACCTGCTGCAGGGGTTGTATTGAAAAATGGCATAATTTCAAAAAAGGACTGGAACTGGATACGGATCAGAAGGAACATATTTTAAAAGTTATTAAAAAGTGGCTCGAACTGCAGGTAGCCAGGGATTAAAGCTATTTAATTACCTGTTCGTTTGTCACTTCAAAGGTTGTTACCTCTCCCTCACCTTCGATTAATTCTGCAATATTATTTACAAATTCCCCAAAATAGTGCTTCTGGAAATGTTCATTAAGGTCTTCCTGGCTTTCCCACTTCTCGTAGAACGTAAATAGTGCGGGATTATAAGGGTTTTGAAGAAGTTCGTAATGGATACACCCGTCTTCGCTCCGGGATGGTTCGAGCATTCCCTCCGACATGTTAATAAACTCTTCAATGTATTCGGGATTTAGTTTAAATTTGGCTATTAGTATCAGCATCGGACTCTCCTTATAATTATTTACACTTAATTTTATTTTAATTTTCTGATATTGTATACGGATTAATCTTTAATTCCATAGACATGCAAGAGCAAATATTACAGACATTAAACCTTCTTAGCGGATATATCTGGGGTATACCGTTGATTGCACTCCTGCTTGGTACGGGCATATACCTGACCTTTATTTTAAGGGGCCTTCAGTTTACCACACTTATACCTGCCCTTTATCTTGCACTAATCAAAAGAAATGACCCCAAAGAAACAGAAGGGGATATCTCACATTTCCAGGCACTTATGACTGCACTTGCAGCTACTGTGGGTGTTGGTAATATTGCCGGGGTTGCAACAGCAATAGCTGTTGGAGGACCCGGTGCAATATTCTGGATGTGGATTACCGGACTCGTGGGCATGGCAACAAAGTATTCTGAAGCAGTGCTTGCTGTAAAATACCGGAAAAGGGACGCAAACGGAGAAATGATCGGCGGGCCTATGCACTATATTTCTGAAGGCCTTGGCCTAAAATGGCTGGGTGTATTTTTCGCCATTTCAGCTGCAATTGCTGCATTTGGAATCGGCAATATGGTCCAGTCCAATTCAGTTGCCGCAGTTTTGACAAATGCCTTTGGAATATCATCATGGGTCACGGGTATTGTTATATGTATTGCCTCCGGACTTGTAATAATCGGTGGTATAAAAAGTATTGCCAAAGTTACATCTTCGATAGTCCCTTTTATGATTGTTTTTTATTTGTTGGGGGCTTTATATATCCTGATCCAGAATTTTGCCATGGTACCTGAAGCATTCAAATTAATTTTTTATCACGCGTTTAGCCCCGTTGCCGCAACCGGTGGTTTCCTTGGGGCTACTATTTCACAGTCAGTACGTATGGGAGTTGCCAGGGGTATATTCTCAAATGAGTCAGGGCTTGGTAGTTCCCCGATAGCAGCGGCAGCTGCTAAAACTTCTAATCCGGTCAGGCAGGCACTTGTTTCTATGACCCAGACTTTTATTGATACAATAGTGGTCTGTTCATTTACCGGGGTTGTTATAATCTCCACCGGTGTATGGGACAGCGGGAGAACAGGTGTCGAACTCACTGCACTTGCTTTTGAAAAACATATCCCTTTTGGTGCTGAATTCCTTGCGGTAAGCCTGGCGTTCTTTGCTTTTTCCACTATTCTTGGCTGGTCGTATTACGGGGAAAAAGCGGTACAGTATCTTTTTAAGGAAAAAGCAATTAAGCCCTACAGGGCGGTATTTACGCTATTTGTATTCATTGGTGCTGTTGCAAAACTCGAGCTTGTATGGACGTTTGCCGACATTATGAACGGTCTGATGGCCTTTCCCAACCTTGTGGGCCTTATCGGTTTATCCAATGTTGTATTGCTTGAGACAAAAAAATACCTAAAAAACGAAATAAATTAATAATAATCGCTTGATATTACACCCTTTTTTGCTGTAATATATTGTGTGGTGTTCAAGCGGGCTGGAATTTTTGCATAGAGTAACTTAATTACTGAACTTAAGAATCTTTAATAATTAAAAATAATCGTAATAGCTATGTATAGAGGTATATAATTATGGCCGATGGTTTATGTGGTGAAAAAACTATTGATAAAATAAACGAAAATCCTTCCAATTTGGTTCGGGATGAATTAGACCTGTTTGATAAAGATGTAAAAAAGTACAGGTCCGGGCAGATTGGGGATATAAAATTCCAGAAAATCAGGCTTCAGCTGGGCGTATATGCGCAGAGGCAGGAAGGCGTGCAGATGCAGAGGATCAAGATCCCATACGGTGGGATCAACTCTGAACAGATGAGAAGGCTCTCCGAAATCGCGGATAAATATGCAAGCGGCTTTTTCCATCTCACTACCCGCCAGGACGTACAGCTTTATTATCTCAAACTCGAAGAAGTCCCCGATATGATGAGAGAGCTGGCAGATGTCGGAATAACGACCAGGGAAGCATGCGGAAATACAGTAAGGAATGTAACAGCTTCACCAATTACCGGGGCTTCGCCTACTGAAACTTTCGATGTTACGCCTTATGCGGAAGCTTTAAAAAACTTTTTACTAAGAAACCCTATTTGCCAGAATATGGGCAGAAAATTTAAAATCTGCTTTGAGAGCAACCAGGATATAGACAATGCAGGAATAATGATTCATGACCTGGGATTCAGGGCAAGAATTAAAGAAACAGACGGTAAAAAGCAAAAAGGTTTTCAGCTATATGTAGGCGGTGGGCTTGGAGCTTCACCATCACTTGGACATCTTTGGAGTGAATTTATACCTGTTGAAGAAATGATCCCGCTTTCAGCTGCCATAATCAGAGTTTTTGACAGGCACGGCGAAAGAAAAGTGAGAATGAAAGCCCGTATGAAGTTTCTCATAAGGAAACTTGGTATGGACAAATTCAGGGAGCTTGTGGAAGAAGAAAGGGCGAATCTTGAAGTGGATCCGGCCTGGAATGATTTTTTAAACAATATTCCTGATCATGAATCAGCTCCTGATAAAGAATTTAATATAAAACAGGTGCCTGAAGGTACCGAAACAGACCCGGAATTTTTAGACTGGAAAAAGAGTAATGTAAGCCCGGCAGGTGAAGAGGGTTACAATATAGTTAATGTAAGGGTAAGACTTGGAGATGTTCCATCTGATAAAGGAAGAGCATTGGCTGATATAGTAGATGATATGGCTGATGGTTCCCTGCGGGTAACTATTCAGCAGAATTTTGTTGTCAGGTGGGTTCCCGATAATGCTCTTGCTTCTTTTTATACTGAACTTAAAAAAATAGAACTGGCTGACCCCGGAGCTAATAGCTTTAGGGACATTACAGCCTGTCCTGGAGCAGATACATGCCGCCTGGGTATTACTTCTGCAAAGGGACTTGCTACACGCCTTACCGATTTAATGAAAAACGGACTTGGGAAATACAGTGAGTCTGCTAAGGAACTGAGAATAAAAATTTCCGGGTGCCCAAATTCATGCGCCCAGCATGTAACATCGAATATTGGTTTCCAGGGAGCATCCATAACCAAAGACGGCAGATCTGTGCCGGCAGAAATGCTATTTGTCGGTGGAGGCCTTTACGGGGATGAATCCAGGCTTGCAAAACCCATTGGTAAAGTCCCCACCAGGAACGCCCCAAAGGTTGTTGCGAGACTTCTTGAAATATACGAAAAAGAAAAGCAGGGTGATGAGCACTTTGATCTTGTTATGGAAAGATTAGGTGCAAAAGCGATAAAAGAAGAACTAAAGGAATTTAAAAATATACCCACATATGAAGATGACCCGGATTTTTATACGGACTGGGGCCATGAATCAGAAGAGTTTGGACTACAACAGGGTGTTAAGGGTGAATGTGCAGGTGCCACGGTAGAGGAAAAAATACCTACTTTTGCTGATGCCGAAAAGCGCCTTGAACAGGCACAGGCCCTTTTTATTCACGGTGAACATGAGGCAAGCATAAACGAATCTTTCCTTGCATGTTCTGATAGTGCCCACGTACCTCTTTATACCAAGCTTGTTGACCCGTTTACACCAGAACAGACACTCTGGGAATTTGAGAACCTGGTAGTGAGGACCGGCGAAACTGAAGATAAATGGCTAAACATCCACGATAATTTTATTAGTTACAGGCAGGGTGAGCCAACTGCCGAGGGTGCAATAAAGTTTCTTGAAATTGCAAAAGAATTTCATGCTGATTGCCAAAAAGTTCAGAAGAATTTAACCGAGAATTAAATTAAAAGTTATTTTTAAGTTTGGTTGTTGCTAATCGTAGCTGGCAGGTGGAACACAGATCCTTCCCTTGTCAGCTCTTTTTTGAGAAAAGATCGCATACATAACTGACTATACTTTCCAGGGGTGTAGGTTCTTCGTCTTGTTCCAGTGGTTCAAATTCATCTTCATTAACTATTTTTGAAAGGAGTTCTTTTGCATCTTCGTAATAATCTTCATGTACGAATATGGGTTTACTATTGAAACTTCCCATAGCAACGCCTATATACAATGAACCGAAGTATTCGTTTCTTACGTAATATGGGAGTTCTGCGAAATCCAGAATGCTTTTTATCACAGCAAGTTCTGATTCATCTTTGGGAATGTAAAGTTTTTTCATTTTAATAATTTTAAAGCATTTTCTTCAATACTAATACGCCTTCTTAGTGTAACCAGATTTAATATACTAAAAACTATTGCTGTAATATAGCAGGAAAAGATTAGAGGTATGACCGCTATTTCGATAATTACTGCTATGTAGTTAGGATGCCTTATATATTTATACGGCCCATTAGTGACAAGGTTTAATCCCGGAACAACGAGTATTCTTGTATTCCAATACTTTCCAAGGCTTGCGATTGCCCAGTACCTGATTAATTGTGTAATTATAAATACAGCAAAAAGAATGACCGAATAGTTGTTGAGTTGCCTGTTTAACAACATTTTTTCTGCAAGAAAGGAAATAAAAAATCCTGCATGTAGCAATACAATGTATTTATATCCTTCCCTGTCATATTCAACAGCTCCTTCTTTTCTTACTATTTGCTCGTTTCTTTTAGCAACAAAGAGTTCAATTTGTCTCTGGAAAATAAGAAAAATGTAAAAAATTATGAAAAGTAAGTTCATTGTATCTGAAATAGTATGAGCTCGGAGCTGAATCCCGGGCCGAGGGCAGATATCAGGCCGTATTCCCCTACATTGTAGTTTCCGGATTTCATAAATTCACCAAGCACATAAAGAACGGTGGGTGAAGACATGTTCCCATGGTCTCTAAGTACATTGCGTGAGTGTATTATTGAACCGTTTTCGAGTCCGAGGGCCCTTTCATATTCATCAAGGACTTTTGCACCACCCGGGTGAAGGACAAAATGCTTTAAATCAGATATGGAAAGTCCATATTGCTCAACAAATTCGAGTATATTGCCTTTAACATTATTTTTTACAATTGTAGGGATGTCTTTACTGAATATTGCCTTAAATCCTGTTTCAACAACTTCCCAGCCCATAACATCAAGCGAATCATAAAATGTAGTTGTATATGAATTTATCAAATTTATATCAGATCTATCGTGTAGTTTATGTTCTTTTCCGGCCACAAGAGTTGCTGCCGCTCCATCGGAAAAAAGAGCAACGGCCACAATATTACTTTTGGAAAAATCATCTTTTTGAAAGGCAAGGCTGCAAATCTCAAGTGCAATTAGCATTACTGCACTTTTCGGATTTGCTTCTACATAATCTATCGCCCTGCTCAGGCCCACTGCCCCTGCAACGCAGCCAAGCCCCCATATAGGGGTTCTCTTGAGGTGTGTATTAAGTTTTAGTTGATTTAATATCAGGGCATCCATTGTCGGGGCAGAAATTCCCGTACTTGAAACATAAATAATATGGTCAAAATCAGAATAATCTGCCTCTGCCTTCAGAAGGCATTTCTCCAATGCATCTATAGAGAGCTTTAAACCGTTTTCTACAAATGATTCGGACCTTTCCACGAAGCTGTGTTCAGTGGTAAACCATTCACGCGGGTAACAGAAATGGCGGTTTTCAATCAGGGTATGGTCAAAAATAGGGAGCAGACGTTCAATATCGTTTCTTCTTTTTGTAAAAAGGTCACGGGCAAACTCCTTTGCCACAACCTGGTCATAAGAATAAGGCGCATTTGCTGTGCCGACTGAAATTACCCTGGGCATAATATTATTAAATCAATAAATATACGTATCAGGAATAATTATAGATGTAATAAAAAAGAATGGAATTTTTTATTACAGCCGGTAGCCGCCTTTAATGTACTTTTCAAGTTCCCGGATCTGAAATTTCTGGTGTTTAATAATATGTTTTACCACATCACCGATTGAAATAACCGCAATGAGTTTTTCATCTTCAATTACCGGGAGGTGTCTTATATGGTTTTCTGACATGAGATCCATACAAGCATCTATTGTATCTGCCTGTGATACGTATAATACGTCGGTAGTCATAAGTTCGTTGACAGTTGTAACTATAGACGATTTACCCTTCAATATTATTTTCCTTGCATAATCTCTTTCGGAGAATATGCCTACAACCTTTTCATTTTTAGTTACTACAAGTGCACCGATGTTCTTTTCAGCAAGAATTTTCAGGGCGTCGAAGACTGTAATATTAGGAGAAATAGTGAAAACTTCATTTCCCTTCAATTTTATAATTTCAGCAACATTGTTCATATTTAAAACTCCCAACCGATAATTATTAAAATAATTATACAATAAAACATTGCCCTTAATCAATAAAATTTATTTTTTAAATTATTACAAGAAATTAGTCTGATTCAATCATGTCCGGACAATTCCGAAAACTTAATTAAGAATAAATAGTTATATAAACAACCTAAAGTCATTTCTAAGTTTGTAACTGTTCGTGAAATTAGTTATTTAAACATATTCATAATTAATCATTGACATCTGGTAGTGAATATTCAGAGAACAGAAGACCTATATTAGAAGAGAAATACAAGCCACCATTATAATTTGAATAGTACAACGGGCATTTCCCAAATGGATCTCTGGTTATAAGTAGATAGTTTTTTTGGCTATCATATATGACAATGAGAAAAGAGCCTCTCAAATGATCTATAAAGTTCTCCTCCCATTTTAAAAAGCTCTTATATACGAGCTCAATATCAGTATTCTTTTCGATTTTCATGCCGCTTTTATTCAAAGATTCACGAATCTCCCCGGAGTTATAAATGCGCCCGAGAAAACCAATACAATATCTTTTCTGGTTATCAGGATATACACCGTTATTAATACTAAATCCTGCTTTATATGTGTACCCGTAACATTTTTTCATATTTATACACTCCCAAAAGCTGTACCGTATAAATTAGAGATTGGGGGCCAGGTCAATTCCTAAACATATCAGGTTCTATTGACATGAACAACACCAGCTGTAATATAAATATAATAAGCTGATATTCTATTAATAGATGTTCAAAGGTTAGTTGAAATTTCAAGAAAATATTAGAACAACTAACTTCTAAAGGCATATAATTGATCATATCCCACAAATATAAATTTATTTTTGTAAAAACTAGAAAAACCGCCGGCTCAAGCACTCAAATGTATTTATCTCGACTTTGTTCTAAGGAAGATATATTTACCCCTATGGATCGCGCTGAACAATTCTATGTACCAAGAAATTGTCGTGGCTTATACAATCCGCTTTCAGTGATAAATAAGGGCTCCAAAAGAAAAGGAATTTTTAAACAATTATGGTGGTTTTTTACTTTAAAAAAATTTCGTTCACACATATCAGCACAAGAGATACAAGCATTGGTTACGGATCGTACATGGAACGAGTATTATAAATTTGCAATAGAAAGAAATCCATGGGATAAAGTATTATCTCATTATCACTATTCTAGACAGAGATTCAAAAAGTACTCTAATATGTCTTTGGATGATTTTATATCATATGATGAATTACCGTATAATTATCACATGTATACAGATCAAAACGGAAAATTGATGTTAGACCGAATAATTCATTATGAAAATTTGATCGAAGAATTAGAAGAAGTATTTAACTTGCTGGGTATTCCTTTTGAGGGCGACCTGAATGCTAATGAAAAATCTCACTATCGAACAGATAAAAAATCGTACAAAGATATTTATAACGAAGAACAAGTTAATAAAATTGGATTGCTATTTGATAACGAAATTTTAATGCATTCTTATAAGTTCTGATAGTTTAGATCAAACCTTAAATTAGACAGACCAAGTAGAGTTGTAAATATGTTTTGTACTGCACCCCTTTTGTCAAGCTCGGATTAAATAAACAGGGGCCTTTGTTTTAGAATCCCATCTTCTTCGCTTCATTGCTCCCGCTCCTGAATTTTAGAAAATTTACTAGCTTAATCTTACTATGTTCTTAATGGGGAGCAGTATACAAGTATAAGCAAAGGGATAAGAATTATCAGAGAAGAAAAAGAATGGAATATAGAATTAGAAGAAGAAATAAACAAATTAATACCAATATGCCAAGCCTGACCCCATTTGATAAATATCGAGTTATAGAATAAATCATCTTGTATAATAGCAAAAAAATTAAAATTTCTGATTGTTTACAAAATTAAAGTAGTTAGATTTATTTCATCCAAATTAATATAATTTATTCAAATGTTTGATAATAAGCTGACTACAGAAGTTGAATTTAATTACGATATAAACGTGTTTAATCAAAAGGTTCTTGCCTCCGTATCCCAGGTGCTGAACTATATTGACCAGCTTACCCAAAGGGGAGGGCAGGACCCGCTCATTCTCAATGTAGAAAATGAGTATTACGAAAAGATTATGGAAAGCCTAAGGGAAGGTATCTCTGAGCTAAGTGATGAAGATAAAAAGCGTATAAAGGGAAAGCTCGACGAGATGAGCGGCGGTATTTATGATCTTGATTCCATAAACTACAAATCACCTGATTCGGTACTCATTCTCGGAAAGATCTATTCTGCCCAGAAAAGTTATCAAAAGAGATACGTCGCAACTTTTGGACTGGTTAATTCGGAAGCGAATGCTATTCTCAAAGAATACGACAAAATAGCTAAAGATGTTTATAAAAAATTTCCATATGTTCCGGACAATAAGAAGGAAATCTTTGAAGAAAACAGATCGGATATTAACTGTATTGATGTATTAAGGTTTGCAGGGGACTTCAACTTAGTATATAAACCAATCTCGCTGTTTTATACTGGTACAAAATCGAGAGAGCTTCACATACCCTCCAAGGTTGCATTATTTACAAATATTTACTTTAAAAGATATGAACTCGTATCCGAGGAGCTCGGAAGAAGGTTTATTTATGATTTTTATGAGAATGATAAACTTTCCCGGGAAGATATTAATAAAATACTGGTTTACTGGCTGAGGGGTCACGATTTGGGACATTTTTTTGGCCGTGACGTGTTAGGTACAAATTTGAAGGACAAAATGAGCAAAAGCAAGGAGGATAACAGGAGGGTCTACTACCTTCTTAATGAACTTAAATCTGATATTATCTCCCTTTATATTTTTAAGAACAGGTTAAAAGATCTGCTTGGGGATTTTGATTTAAGAAATGTATACCTTGTATTTATTTCGGAACTTTTGAGATATATGAGAAGGGGCCACCTTCTTCATTATGCGGACGGTGGATCGGCTTACCTTGCATATAAGTATTTTATTAAAAGCGGTGCATTAAAAATAAGCTATAACCATATGCATGAAGTAAATCATGAGCAGTTGTCCATTGATATTGATAATTTATGTGAAGAATTGATTGATTTATTTGAAGAAGGCAGCGGTGTAAGGGCGGTGGCATTTGTAAAAAATCTGATAAAGTTTGAAAATATTTTAACCAAAGACCTGTCGGAAGACATTGAATTTCTTATCGATTCCTCCATTCCTTATAATATTGATATTAAAAATAACCCAAATATTTAGTAACGTACTATAATGGGGTCAAGTCTTGCAATTGGCGTAAACCCGGTTAGTATATTCTTTATGGCCAGGCCACTAAGAATTGAGTACCCGGGAGCAGTATATTTCATAACATGTATTGGAAATGCAAGCCGGAATGTATTTCTTGACTCTGAAGATGGAAATTCCTGGATAGAAATATTTGACCGTGTATGTGACCGTTTTGGCTGGATATGCTATGCATTCTGCCTGATGGGTAACAGGTATATGATAGTGGTTGAAACAAAAGAGCCGAATCTTTCAAAAGGCATGAGGCAGTTAAACGGTATGTATACCCAGAGTTTTAACCGCAGGCACGGTAGCGGTGGCCATCTGTTTCAGGGCCGTTTTAAATCTGTACATGTACAAAAGGAGAATTATCTTGCCGATCTTGTCAGATATATTTTGTTTTTGCCTGTTCATTCCGGTTTTGTAAAACTTCCGCAGCAATTTAAATGGAGCAGCTGTAAATACTTATTTGATAGAGAGGATTGCCCGGCCTGGGTAAATAATAAATATTTAAAGGATCTTTACAGCGATCTGGAAAATGACTTTTCAGCAAATAATACGCCTGATGATGTTATTTTAAAGAGTATTAAGAAACAGATATTTCTTGGTGACGAGGATTTTATTTCGGAACTTCAAAAGTATATAAGCAAAGATAAAGATTTGAGAGAGATCCCAAAGATTCAAAGGGCAAAACCCATTTCCGAATTTGTTAATTCATCTGATTCAAAGGAAAAAGCTATTGCTAATGCATACCTTTCGGGTGATTATACACTCCAGCAAATAGCAGATTACTTTTCACTTCACTATTCAACCATAAGCAGAATTGTGAAAGAATTTGAAAATAAAAAAGTTGCTTAAACCCCCTTTTCGAATATTAGAGCAATCCATTCATATTCTGAGTACATTTATCTTGAGAGAATGTTAAAGCAGTAGTAACTAATAGTGTAAAAAATGTGATAAATATTATTTTTGATAACATCAGAAACCTCCTGATAATTATATTTTAACATTCTTTGATAATTCTACAGTCTCATCTACCATTTTCTTTAATAAATTACATCCACCCTGCCAAAATTCAGGGTCTTTTATATTCACTCCTGTTTTTCCGACAATATTCTCGGGTAAGTCATTTCCGCCTGAAGAAAGCATATCCAGATATTTAGGCACGAAAGACCTTCCTTCTTTAAGATATTTATTGTAAAGCGCCAGAACAAGCAGCTCTCCAAAAGAATATGCGTAACAGTAAAAAGGAGAATGAATAAAGTGAGGTATATACATCCACCATGTTTTGTAACTATCGGTGAGTTCTACTGATTTACCGTACATCGCTTTATTTGTTTCCATCCAGATTTCATTTATTTTTTCTTTAGGAAGTTCACCAAGCTCACGCCTTGATGTGTGCAGTTTTTCTTCAAAGTTAGTAAGGACTACCTGCCTGAATACGGTTGCAAAAATATCTTCGAGCTTACCGCACATAAGGGCAAGTTTTATCCTGTCATTATCCTGCGTTTCGATTAACTTGTGAAAGACCAGCATCTCGGCAAATACACTGGCCGTTTCTGCGGTCGTGAGGGGTGTATCAGCCTGGAAGTATCCCTGTTTTCTTGAAAGGTACTGGTGAATTCCGTGTCCGAGTTCATGTGCAACAGTCATCACGTCTCTCATTTTCCCGTCGTAGTTAACAAATACGTAAGGGTGAACTCCGGGAACAGTACTGTGACTAAATGCCCCGCCCCTTTTACCTTTTCTGAGCTCGGCATCAATCCAGTTTTTATCAAAAAATATTTTTGCTATTTGTGCCATCTTAGGAGAGAAATCCCCAAATGCTTCGATGATAATTTCTTTACAGTCTCCGTATTTAATTGTCTTATCATCAGAAAGCACGGGAGCATAACGGTCATATTCACACATTTTTTTAAGACCAAGGAGTTTCTTCTTCAGCTTGTAATAGGTCTCGACCATTTCAAAGTTCCTAGCGGTTGTATCAATTAGTGCCCGTACTGTTTTGTGATCAATTTCGTTACTCAGGTTTCTTGAGGCCATTATATGGGGGTAGGACCTTAACCTGTCGTTTACAGAGTGGTCATTCACAAGGGTGTTAAAAATATATGTCAGAACGTGTGAATTCTTATCCAGTCCCTCGGTAAGGCTCTCGGTTGCTATCTTTCTGGTTTTTCTTTCCGGGTGATATTGAAGTGACAGGACTTCTGTTTCCGTTAATACCTGCTTTTTGCCATTGAGGGTTATATCAAATTTTATATTGTTTATAACTTCATCAAAAAGCCTGCTAAAAGCCCTTGATCCTGTGTTTGCTTTTTCGGCAAGTATTTTTTCTTCTAACTCTGAAAGTGTGTGGTTTTTATATTTTCTTTCGTGCAGAAGAAAGTGCTTATAAGCAGAAAGTTTTTTATCATTAATTAATTTCAGCGCGGTTTTATTTGAAAGAGTTACCCATTCGAGGTCGAAAAACAGTAATTGTTTCCTTATCTCGGTTGTCTTTTCCTGCATGGATTGCAGGAAAGCACCGTGCTTGGGGTTGTTCGTATCGCCTGCAAATAAGAGGTGTGCAAAGGAAAGAATTTTCCCAAGGCCCTCAGATATTTTTTCTATTTCTTTTGTGGCATTTAGAAGCGTAGTGGCGGTAAGCCTTTCTGATTTGATTTTATTCCTGTATTTTTTTTCAAACTTCTTAGAATTTAAATGAATCCGTTTAAGGTCTGAGGCTATTTTTTTATCGTTTAATCCTTTATACAGATCGTCCAGGTTCCATTTTACACCTTCTGCACCTGTCTTTTTTCCAGACTTCTTCATTACTTATCTCCGTTTTCTTCTTTTAGCCTTGTTCTAACTTCGCGAGTTGTTCCCTGACATATTTATTAATCAGTTTGCCATCGGCTTTACCCTTTAGTGCCGGCATAACAACTTTCATAGCAATACCAAGGTCTTTTAATCCTGCTGCACCGCTACCGGCAACCAGCTCTTGTACTTTTGAAGCTACTTCTTCCTCGGATAGTTGCTCCGGCATATATTTCATTAGAACATTAATTTCAAGTTGTTCTGCCTCTGCCGCATCTTCCCTGCTAACTTTTGTAAATTCCTCGATAGCATCTCTTCTTTTTTTAATTTCGCTTGATACTACCTGTACTATCTCTTCATCATTGAGCTCACCCTTGTTGTCAATTTCCCGGTTTTTAATTGCAGCCTGGAGCATTCTTAATACTGACAAATCGAGGGATTTTTTTCCTCTCAACGCTGTTTTTAAATCTTCTGGTATCTGGTCTCTTAAACTCATTTGGTTCTCCTATTTATTCTTCAATTATATAAATATCTTTTAAATTTCTGCCCCACCCGCTGTAGTCCATTCCGTATCCTATGAGGAAGCCTTCATCTATTCCAAAACCTTTATATTCTATGACGGGATTAGAGCCCTTATTACTTTTTCTATAAACTATTGCACAGATTTTTATTGAATTTGCATCGTATTTCTCAAGATGTTTCTTTATGTAGTTTATTGATTTCCCCGTATCTATAATATCATCAACTATAACAATGTCCCTACCGGATATATCCATATTTATATCATGGATAAGCCTGATTTCACCGCTAGTACTGCCGTTCCTGTAACTCGAGATTTTGATAAAATCTATTTCATGGATTATTTTCAGATTCCTGGTTAAATCACCAAGAAAAATGTAACAGCCGTTTAAAACGCCAATCAACACAGGGTTTAGGTTTTTATAATCGGTAGAAATCATGAAGCCGAGTTCTTTTACCTTGTATTTAATTGCCGCAGAATCAATAATTTTCTTTAATCTTTTTGACATATCAAAATACAAATCCGGGTAAGAGTTCTAAAATAGAGTTCTGTAAAAATTTTCTTTCATAGACGTCGTTATCTACAACCCTGTTATTCCAAATTATGATATCAAGGTCTATTTCTCTCGGCCCCTGCTTGTTGGAAGTTTTTATTCTTCCCATATCAACCTCAATTTTTTTTAACAACATGTTAAATTCATCGAGTTCCTTATCGGTTTGTACCAGGAATGCGCCGTTATAAAAGTCATCCTGATCTTTAAAACCAATGGGTTCGGTCTCTTTAAACGAAGAAGAACGAATAAAGTTGAATTCTCCCGATATCTTCTTTTTCGCCGTTTTGATATTTTCTATGGGGTTAATGTTCGAACCTACACTCACTACAGCAGTGTTCATATTTACATTTGCTCAATAGTATTTGTTATTGACACCGAATCCGTAAATCTCAGTGCCCCGGGTTTATCTACAGTTGTTGTTGATTTTAATATTCTTTTATCATTCATAACAATATCACCAATACCCGCAACTAATTTTTCCATCAGGTTAAATTTACCATTTTCAACATAGTTGATAATGTCCTTGGTGATACTTTTATAATCAATGGTATCTTCAATGTTATCTGATACACCGGCTTTTGAACCATTAAATTCAATAATAATATTTATAGTAACATCCTGCTTGTTTTCTTTTTCCCAGTCGTAAATACCTATTATTGTTCTCAGCCTTAGATTCTCTATTTGAATTATCATAGTATTCTTTATAAATGCTGACCGCCATCAATAAACAACATTTCTCCCGTAATAAATTTGTTTTCTACCAGGTACTTAATCCCGGAATTAATATTACTTGTATCCCCGATTTTTTTTAAAGGTGTTTTTGCAGCAATTTTTTTAAGTTTGTTTACATTCTCTCCGGCTGAGGGGAGAATCGGGCCAGGGCAAATTGCATTAACACGTATTTCAGGGCCAAGTTCTTTTGCTAGCATCAATGTAAGGTGCATTAAAGAGTTTTTTGTAAGGTTATATACAAAATGTGCTGTATGGACTTTTGAAACTCTTGCGTCAAGCAGGTTTATTATCATTCCCCCTTTAACACTTTTTGCAAATTGCAGGCTAAGAAAAAAAGGACTCTTTAAATTAATATTAAATTCGTTGTCAAAATCCTTTTCTTTTACATCAAGAAAGCGTTTTTCCTTAAAAATTGATGCATTATTTACCAACAGATTTAAACCAATCATTTTTTTTTGTACATTTTTTATTAATCCTGAAGCCTGAGAAGGGTCGGAAAGGTCTGACTTGAAGATTTCACATTTTACTCCGTTTTTTCTTATCATCCCCTGGGCTGTACGGGCGTCTTTTTTAGAATTGTTATAGTGTAAAGCTATATCGTAACCCATATCTGCAAGAGTTAGAGCAATTGATCTTCCAATCCGCTTTGATCCACCTGTAATTATGGCCGTGTTAGACATTTTCAATTATTGTAAACCTTGTTATTAATAAAACAGTATAAATAACTATATGCAGTTTTTTAAATTTTCTTATATACTTTATGAATCAATGATAAAAATATTATTTTATCTGATATTTCTCTTTACGGTGCTTATTAATCCTTCAAATGCCCAGACTGCGGAAGAATATGTTGCCAGTGGAGATAAATATTACAGTGAATTCAGAAATGTGGATGCACTTGGTCAGTATAAAAAGGCATATGAACTGGACCCCAACAGTTTTGAAATACTAAAACGCCTGGCTTTAACTACCAATGACAGTGGTGAAGACCTTCGGGATAGCGATATGGAGACTGCAAAACAGTATTTCAGGGAATCAGTTACATATGCAAAGCTGGCACAGCAAAAATTTCCCGATGTCCCGGAAACCCACTTTCTCCTTGCTATTTCGTATGGAAATCTTGCCAGGTATTCAAAGGGCAGGGAAAAAGTGAAGCTTGCAAGAAATGTAGAATACAACTTGCAGAAGATGATTGAACTCAAGTCTGATTTTGCGCCATCTTATATTGCACTTGGTATTTATTACCGCCAGCTCTCAAACCTGAGCTGGTTTCAGAGAATGTTTGCAAACTCATTTTTAGGAGGACTTCCTGAAGGCACAATTGAAGATTCCAGGGATTCATTATTAACAGCACTTGAACTTGACCCTGATTTTATTATTACTCATTATGAAATAGGACGTACATATCGCGAAATGGGTGAATATGAAAAGGCGAACTATCATTACAATAAAGTATTGGAACTCGACATACAGGACCATGGCGACATCATTAAACAAGAGAAAGTTAAAATAATACTGAATAGCGAGAAATTTAAAGCAAGGCTTGATTAACTTTTTTTAATAATACCAATTGGATACCTTGTTATCTAATTTAATTTGTTTATCATTACATACTTCTAAAAATCAACCTGACATCCTGGGGGATTTTTCAAGATTAAAACTTAAAAAAGATTGAATTTAACTGTTATGAGCAGAGAAAAATTAGAGAATTTAGTCATAAACTGTATCAGGACACTTTCAATGGATGCTGTGCAGAAAGCCAATTCCGGTCATCCGGGTACGGCTATGGCACTTGCCCCTGTTACATTTAAAATATGGGATAAATTTATAACTCATAATCCTTCAAATCCAGACTGGCCAAACAGGGACCGTTTTATACTTTCCGCGGGCCATGCCTCAATGCTTTTATACAGTGTACTTCTCGTAAATGGGTACGAAATTACTCTTGATGACATAAAAAAATTCCGCCAGCTGCACAGTAAATGTGCTGGCCACCCAGAGTATGGAATGTTAAAGGGAATAGAATCCACCACTGGTCCACTTGGACAGGGTGCCTCAACAACGGTTGGAATGGCAATTGCTGAAAAGTGGCTTGAAAGCCGTTTTAACAAGCCGGGATTTGATATTGTTGATTACAGAATTTATTCAATACTGAGCGACGGTGATATGATGGAAGGTATTACTTCGGAAGCTGCTTCGCTTGCCGGCCATCTGGGACTTGGCAATATGGTCTGGATTTACGATGATAATAAGATTACCATAGAAGGTCCCACAGACCTTGCATACTCCGATAACGTCGGTATGAGGTTTGAAAGTTATAATTGGGATGTCCAGATAGTTGAAGATGCAAATGACCTTCCCGGCCTTGAGAAAGCAGTTTTAAATGCGAAAAACGAAAATAATAAACCATCATTAATAATCGTTAGAAGCCATATAGCTTTTGGCAGCCCTAATATGCAGGATACTTCTGAATCACACGGGGCCCCTCTTGGTGAGGAAGAAATAAGACTTACCAAAGAGGTATACGGTTGGCCTGATAAAGATTTCTATGTGCCTGATGAAGTTTCTGAATATTCTAAAGAAAGAGTGGGTATCGGATTAAAATCAGAGCAGAACTGGAACATTATTTTTGATGAATATTCCGGAAAGTATCCCGAACTTGCCAAGGAGTTTGAACTTATTCAAAAGGGTGAACTTCCCGCGGGATGGGATTCTGACCTCCCGGTGTTTCCCGCAGATGAAAAAGGTGTCCCTACCAGGAAAGCCAATAACAAGATCATGAACGCCATTGGCAGCAAAGTGGGATGGCTGCTTGGCGGTGCAGCTGATGTAGGTTCATCGACAAATACTTATCTTTCCGATACAAGTAGTTTTTCCATTGACAATACCGAAGGCAGAAATTTTCATTTTGGTGTAAGGGAACACGCCATGGCAGCAACTGTAAACGGGATGGCACTTAGCAATTTAAGACCTTACTGTTCAACATACTTTATCTTTTCTGATTACCTTAAACCTTCACTAAGGCTATCTGCATTAATGGAACTGCCTGTAACCTATATTTTTACTCATGATAGCATTGGCCTTGGGGAAGACGGCCCTACTCACCAGCCAATTGAGCAGCTTGCGACTTTAAGGGCGACTCCAAATGTTGATGTAATCAGGCCTGCAGATGCCAACGAACTTTCTGAGCTCTGGAAGCATGTTATGGCATCTACTAAGAGTCCCTCTGTTCTTGTCCTCACAAGGCAAAATATTCCTGTAATTGACAGGGATAAATACCTTTCTGCTGACGGATCATTAAAAGGCGGATATATCATTGCTGACTCTGACGGGGAACTTGGCATAATATTGATATCAACTGGCTCAGAAGTATCAATATGCCTTGAAGTATTTGAAAAGTTAAAAGAAGAAGGAATAAATCCAAGAGTTGTCAGCCTTCCGTGTTTTAGCCTGTTTGAAAAACAGTCCCGGGAATACAGGGACACAGTCCTTCCTCCATCGGTAAAGAAAAGGTTGTCAGTCGAAGCGGGATCAACTTTTGGCTGGGAACGTTACGTAGGAAATAATGGGCATGGAAAAGCCTACGGGATAGACAGGTTTGGTGATTCGGCACCTTGTAAAGATGTTATGAACGAGTTTGGCTTTAATGCCGAAAATATATACAAAGAAGCAAAAATTATTACTTCGTTAAAATAACTTAGCCAAAAGACCATATGCCAGAAAAACCATCCTTCACCGGTATTCAATATAAAGAGTATTTAGGCGAATATAAGGATGAGTTCACAAAAGTTTTATCAACACTCCAATTAGTTAACTTCCCCCAAAGAATACTCGACAAAGATTATACCCTTTGGAGCGGTACTCCAAATGAAATTATTAACAGGCTGGGGTGGCTCACATTACCGGAATCTAAATATAAAGAAATAGATAAATTTAATGAATTTTCAGAACAAATCATAAAAAATGGCTTTAAATCAGTGGTTTTAGTAGGAATGGGAGGGTCAAGTCTTGCTCCTGAAATGTTTGCGGATTGTTTCAAAGGACTTAATCACTTAAATATCTTTGTCCTTGATAGTACGGACCCCGAATATATTTTATCAGTTCGCAGTCAATTGGATCTTGATTCAACACTTATCATAGTCTCCTCTAAATCCGGTTCCACTGTCGAGACGACTTCACTTATGAACTATTTTCTTGATGAATACAATAAAATTATGGATAGAAATGATATTGGAAATCACTTTGTTTCCATAACCGACCCGGGTTCAGATCTTGAGAACATCTCAAGAGAATTGGATTATAGGGAAATTTTTCTTAATAAACCGGATATTGGCGGAAGGTTTTCAGCACTTTCATATTTCGGACTTGTCCCTGCATCCCTTACCGGGCTTGATCTCGGCAAATTTATAAATAATTCAAAAAATGCGGCACTGCTTTGTAATAAAAACGATATTAATATAAATACGGGCCTCAGGTTAGGTGCTTTTATGGGCTTCCTCGCCGAAAAAATGATAGATAAACTTACGATATTTACATCGAAACAAATAAGTTGCTTAAAATTCTGGATAGAACAGCTTGTTGCAGAAAGTACCGGGAAAAACGGAAAAGGAATACTGCCTATACCGGCTGAGTCGTTTGATATAAATCTTAATTATGGCAAAGACCATGCCTTTATTTATATTAAAATAAAAGGCGATGAGAATGCTGAAAATGAGATAAGCAGTATAAAAAATTCAGGTATCCCGATGGTAGTTATGGATCTTGAAGACTGCTATGATCTTGCCGGGCAGATTTATCTTTGGGAATATGCAACAGCAGTGGCCGGATATTTTTTAAAGGTAAATCCCTTTGATCAGCCAGATGTGGAGTCAGCCAAAATTTTTACCAGGGATTTTGTACAAAAATACAAAGAAACAGGGTTGTTGGAAAAAGAGAAACCCAAATTTAATATTGAAAATATTAAATTCTATTCGAATTCTCAAATTTCTGATTTTAATGCTTTTCGCACCTGGTTAAAAGAAAAAGCGGTGGTTGGAAGCTATATATCCATCCAGGCCTTTCTTACCCCGGATATAAATACAAAAATACTAATATCCGGACTGGCAGAAAAACTGGGATCCAATTTCGGTGTTCCTGTAACTTCTGGGTTCGGCCCAAGATACCTTCACTCGAGTGGCCAGCTGCATAAGGGTGATGCAGGCATGGGTGTATTTGTGCAGCTTACTTCAGATATCACCAGTGATGTCACAATACCTGACAGTCCATTTTCAAAAACTTCATCGTTAAGCTTCGGAATACTAAAGAATGCCCAGGCTCTGGGAGATTATGGAGCACTAAAAAATAAGGGCAGAAATATAGTGAGTATTAATCTGGGGCATGATACAGATTCAGAACTTAATAAACTAATAGAATTATTTTAAAATCTCTAAAGTATTAGTAACCATTGATGAGGCACTCAACCTCAAGTAAATTAACGCTAAATGAATCAGGAAAAATTATCAGGGATGAAAAAAGAAGCAGCGATTTTTGCTGTTGGATTTATCCGTTCAGGAATGTCCGTGGGACTTGGAAGCGGGAGTACCGCAATATTTGCTATTGAAGAAATTGCACACAGATTAAATAATGAAGAGATTTCTGATCTCTTCTGCATACCAAGCTCCGAGGAAACCAAAAGAATTGCACTCTCCATGAACATTAAAGTATATGGATTTGATAAGGTTAAGCGACTCGATATAAACATTGACGGGGCCGATGAAGTTGACAATGAAGGCAACCTGATAAAGGGCGGTGGTGGCGCCCTTCTAAGGGAAAAAATATTAGCCCAAAACAGCAACAGAAACATTATCATAATTGATGAGACAAAGTTGTCAGATAAGCTTGGTGAAAAATGGCATTTGCCGGTTGAAGTCCTTCCTTTTTGCTGGCAGGCTGAGGCAGCTTATATTGAAACTCTCGGCGCAAAAGTAAGCCTTAGGGTTGGAGAAGACAAACAGCCTTTTATAACAGACCAGGAAAATTTCATACTTGATTGTAACTTCGGTATAATTTCAAACCCTGAAAAACTTACCCGCCTGCTTGAGTATAGGGCTGGGATTGTCGAAAACGGGCTGTTTCTCAATACCACTAATGATATTGTGACTGGTAAAACCGGTGGTATAGATCATAAGCAGATAAAGAGATAAATGGAATTTTCACTTGTAATGTCTTCTATACTCTTATTTTTTACAGGTGTCCTTGCATCCTTTATCAATGTTACTGCCGGCGGCGGGTCAAGCCTGTCACTTCCTGTACTCATATTTCTTGGAGTTGATCCCAGTGTTGCCAATGGTACAAACCGTCTAGCCATTTTGCTGCAGAATGCGTCCGCGTCTGCTTCCTTCAGAAATGAAAAAATCTACCAGACAAAGGAGTCGGTAATATATGCACTGCTTACAATACCCGGTGCGGTATTGGGTGCTTATTATGCAACCAGGATAAGTGACGAACTGTTCAGAAAGGCACTTGCGATAGTAATGATAGGAGTAGTAATCTCACTGATAATACCAAAATCAAATATTAAAGAAGGTGTAAAAAAAAGGTTTTCGTGGCTTATTTACCCTGGATTTGTGGTACTTGGTTTTTATGGAGGTTTTATACAGGTAGGTATCGGCATTTTGATTATGGCACTTATTCAGCGGTGCCTCGACTGCAACCTGGTATTAACTAATGTGCATAAGGCTTTCATAATAATGTTAAACACTATTCCATCCCTTATCATCTTTGTTATCACCGGAAACATGATCTGGACACTTGGTATTGCACTTGCCGTAGGTATGACAACCGGGGCATGGTGGGCAGCAAGGCTTTCGGTCAGGAAAGGCGAAAAATTTATTAAGAAAATGCTTGTTGTAGCATTTGTATTAATTGCATTAAAACTTGTTGGAATTATTTAAAAAAAGACTGCACCGTCTGAAATTTCTCCGGAACTTATATCTATATCATAATCCTTAAATATATCCCAAAGCTGTTCTTTAATCTTTTCTACAAGGAATATATTTGAAAATATTATGATCTCGGAGTTTGAACTTATCTGGGTCCCGTATACTCCGTCAATACTGTTGAGATTTTCCACCAGGCTTTTTAAATTATTATCAGTCGCACGTGAGAGGGCAGATTCGTAAAGAGTTTTTCCAAATTCGGTAAGATTATTGTTTTTCCATTGATGGGATGCATTTTCCGCCCTTTCGGCTTCGGAAAAATAATAATCACCAACTTTAAGCAGTTCCTCGGGCAGCCTGGGCCTGAATTCCCTGTAATTGTCGAGAGTAATAACCTGCCCGTTCCTATTGCCGGCCATCATTTCCAACAAGGTTTTAAGCTTGCTAAACTGTTCGGTATCAGAGTAGAAAGATGGCAGGGTGGTGCCGGTTGAAATAACTATAAATTTACATTTCCCACCGCTATTTGTATGAAGCCTCATCTTATTTCGGTCGTAATCCACAAACTGAAGTGTGTCTGATTTCGAATGCTTAATGGTTATTGAATCAAGATTCATAAAATCATTATTAAGGTATTCGGCATCAATTTCCTCGCAGAGCAATTGAATGTCATTTGAACTGACTTTAATTTTATTTACGTAACAAAGTGCAAGGATTATCAGCTGCTGAATGACAGTGGGTTTATAGTTAATGAAATTGGGAAATGGAAAAGAAAGCACGCCTGCAAAACCCTGGGTAATGTTATATTTTTCTTTCAGGATAAAAGCACTTCCCTTTATATAGTTCAGCCAGTCTCCCCGGATAGGTACCCCTATATTGTTGAGGCTGACCTTAAATATCCCCGGGAGTTCCTTTACATAGATCTTGATGTTGGCATCATCCGAAGGATTGAATAAAAGAGTTGAATAGATATCGAGGCTAAATGATAATGATTTGCCTCCATACATGTTGTTGTGGCTGCCAAACAGGGTAAGGGGGTAGGGGCATGAAACTGTTTTTACTGCAGATTCATCAAAATCTTCCCTCTTTACAAAATGATTGAGAAGCTGTTGCCTGATCTCTATTAATTCATTCGTCATATATTGGGACTATTATATAATTTAATTGTGGTGGGTTGAAGAGACTTTTTGAATTTCTTTCTGAAAATTGTGAAGTGTATGATAAATGCCTCTTTTCTCAAGGAGCTCGTAGTGGTTGCCCGATTCATTTATTTCCCCCTTGTGTATTACAAGTATTTTATCCGCACCCCTCACGTTAGAAAGCCTGTGAGCTATAATAAGTCTTGTTCTGTTCTTAGAATGTTTAATCGAATCCTGGATGTTTTTTTCAATATCGGCATCAATATGAGAGGTTGCTTCATCAAGAATAAGTAAGCTGGATTTCTTAGACAAGGCTTTTGCCAGGGAAACTATCTGGGTTTCCCCCGATGAAAGATGGTCAGCCCGGTCAATTGAATGAGCGAGGCCAAACTTTGATTTTACTTCCTGGGCATCGGGCCGGTTTTCTGAGACATCTTTGCCAAAAAGAAAAAGGTCCTGAAATACTGCCGTAATATTTTCCCTTAATGACTTGTTGTCTATATTGTTGATGTTTTCCCCGTTAAAAAGAATTTCACCCCTGTGCGCTTTATAAAATTTTAGTATCAGGTTAACAATTGTGGATTTGCCGGAGCCGGTAAGGCCAACAAGTGCAACAGATTCACCCGGGTTAATTTTAAAAGAAACATCTTTTAATACCCAGTCCCTGTTGTTATAAGAAAACCAGACATTCTTAAATTCAAGAGTAGCACTCTCAGTGTTAATAATTTTTCCGCCTGCCGGTTCAGCTTCCTCAATGATAACGTCATAAAGGTTCTCTGATGCAGCAGCTGCTGATTGAAAGATATTGTATCTTTCCGAAAGTTCCTGAATTGGCTTAAAAATCATCCTTACATAGTAAAGGAACGCAATAAGTGAACCAAGACTTAGTGTGTACTGAATTACATTGAATCCGCCGTACCAGAGGATTAGTCCTGAACCCAGAATACTCATGTATTCAATAAAGGGGCGAAACATCACATATGTCCATAGCTGTGACATGTTGGCATTGTAGTTTTCCCTGTTTATATCTTTAAACCTGCTAAAGTTCTGGGCCTCTTTACCGTAAAGTTTTATTAAAACTATTCCCTGTATACTTTCCTGTACAAAAGCATTCAGTTTTCCTATGGTGATCCTAATATTCCTGAATACAGTTTTCAATCTCATCCTGAACAAATAAGCAACAAAGCCAAGAAAAGCGGTAAGCCCCAGTATTATAAATGTCAGCTCCTTATCCAGGCTGAACATTATTATGACAATTCCCGTTATAACCAGTAGGTCCTTGATGAACTGCACAGCAACGGATGTATACATTTCATTGATTGCATTGACATCGTTTGTTACCCGTGTGGAAATCCTTCCTACGGGATTTTTATCAAAATAGGGCTGGGGAAGTTTGAGGATGTGAGTAAAAGCATCCATCCTGATACTGTGCATTATTTTGTGGCCGGAATAAAAAAGAAGATATGTATATGTTGTTGTAAATATAAATACACCAAGAAGTAATAGAAAAATAACAACAACAATTTTTTTTAGACTATCCATGCTTTCTGAACGCAGCAGCTTAATATCACTTTTGGGCAGTTTCCCTATATCACTGAACTTTGCGTAATGTACCGAACCCTGGTTAGTAAAAAATTGTGTATTAGTTTTAAATATTTTTTCCAGCTGAATTCTTTTCTCATTATTTAATTTGTCTGTGTCGAAGACAATATACTTTGTTTCAGAAAGTACGCCGCTTTTTTGAAAGTTTGTTTTATCAATACTTTTTAGTACAGACATATCAACCAGTACTTCATTGTCATTAAGTTTGATTATGCCATCTGAATAAGATGAGTGTAGTTTGTCAATATCTTTGTAGGGTTTCTCGGTTTTAGCCCAGGAAGGATAGATGTAGTTATCAACTGCTGTTTTTGTCAGGTAAGGGATTGATACTTCGAGCACAGCGGTAATAACCATGCATATTAGGGCTAATATGAAAAATATCCTGTTTGGTTTGATATAACCAAACAGCCACCTCAGTATTTTTAAATCATAGGTAGTAGTTCTTTTCTTTTCTTCTAAATTAAATGTACTCAATTTTTCTCTGCCTAAATTGTCTGCATCCTGTACATATGGGAATAAATGCCTTCTATATCTTTTAGTTCATTATGATTCCCGAATTCCACAATTTTACCGTTTTCAAATACTGCTATATTATCAAAACCACTTATAGAGGGGACCCTGCTGGATACTGATATAAGTGTGTTGCCTCTCATTTCGTCTATTATATTTTTGAACACTACACTCTCGGTCTGTAGGTCCAATGACGAAAGCACGTCATCAAGGATAAGGACCCTGGGTTTTAAAAGCATTGCCCTTGCTATGGCTATTCTTTGCCTTTGGCCGCCCGAAAGACTTAGCCCCCTTTCTCCCACAATAGTGTTAAATCCATCTGGAAACTGCATTATATCCTCATAGATTGCAGATATTTTTGCTGCTTCAACTATCTGGTGTTCAGTAAGATCAGGATTCATAAAGGTAATATTATCTGTCACTGTACCGCTGAATATCGTTGTATCCTGGGGCACGTAAACAACAGCTTCTTGGATTCTTGATCGCGGAATTCTGTTTATATCTGTACCGTCAAAAAATATATGATTATCTTCCGTTTCGTAGATTTTCATTAAGAGGCTCATTAATGTTGTTTTTCCGGAACCGGTGGTACCGGTAATACCGAGTGAAGAACCCCTTGGTATTTCGAGACTGATATTTTCAAGAACAGGTGTGCCGTTAAAAGAGAAACTGAGGTTACTAACAGAGATAGATCCGCTAACAGGGCTATCGACCTGGTTCTCGATTTTTTCAATCCTGGGCAGGACTTTAAAAATCTTATTTAGCCTGTTTATGGAAGCATTACCTCTTTTTATAATATCAACCGACCAGCCCATTGCCATCATAGGCCAGGTCAGCATGGCAAGATAAACAAGCATTGAGGTAAATTTGCCGAGTGTAATATCCATCTCTATTGTTTTAAGTCCCCCGATTAGAATAAAAATGGCAGTAGAGCATGCCGCCATTAGAGTGATCAGAGGTTGGTATACCCCCCAGACTCTTATGAGGTGAATATTCCTGTTTAAATAATCAAAACTGCTTTTTTCGAAATCCTGGGATTCTGATTCCTCGCGGTTAAAAGCTTTTACAACTTTTATACCTGAGATAGACTGCCTGGCGCTCTCGGTCAAAACGGAAAAAGATTCCTGTGTTTTCTGAAATCTTTTTTCAATCTGGTTGCCGAATTTGTACATAAAAAATGCCAGCAGGGGAAAAGGTATAAATGCAATTAATGTTAGCATCGGTGATACAAAGAGCATTGTTATAAAGATAAAAATAAACAGGAATATTCCATCATAAGCTACCAGTACTCCCAGGCCGCATGAGAATTTAAGGGTTTCAATATCATTTACGGTATGTGCCATTAAATCCCCGATTTTTTTGGAAGAGAAAAAATCATAATGCAGGCTTTGAAGGTGATGGAAGAACTCGTTCCTCAGTGAATTTTCGATCTTTCTTGCCGACCCCATAATAAAATATCTCCAGCCGAGCCTGAAAAATGCCATAAAGATTCCAAGACCAAATATATACAGTGCATATTTTTTTATTTTATCGTGACTTGGGTCGGGTGAGGTAAGCGTATCAATAATCCAGCCAACTATCATAGGTATGGTAAGCTGTGCAAGGTCAACTACGGTAAGCGCAGCAATACCAAGTAAAAAAGAGTATTTGTATCTTAATAAAAGTGATAAAATGCTTGTTTTTTTTAACAAATTGAATCCCTGAAGTTTTAAAATAATTATAAAGAGTATACTTCTTTCAATGAAGTGCTTTGAAGAAATAATCTAGTAAAGTTAGTTCAACATGCAAATAGTATTTGTTAAATAACACAGCTTAACAAGTTTTCCTTTCTTGCATTTATATTACGTATTTTGGATAATAGCTTAATATTACATTATGTATAAGTATTAACATGAAATCCAGGAGCTGTGTATGCGCTGCACAAATTGCGGATTTGAAAATCCAGAAGGTATGAGTTTTTGCGGCAAATGTGCCAGCCCTCTTGTTAATACCTGTACTAACTGTGGTTTTGAAAACCCCCAGGGTTTTGATTTCTGTGGTAAATGTTCTGCTCCGCTTACTGAAAAAAGTCCATCCCCCGGTTCCTACAGGAAAATTAAAGAAAAAGAAGAAAGTTCTGAAACGACTACCAAAATTGATTCACCTCAGGCCGAGCGCCGACAATTAACGGTGATGTTTTGTGACCTGGTAGGCTCAACCTCTCTTTCGGAAAAGCTTGACCCTGAAGAGCTCAGGGAATTGATACAGAACTACCTGGAAGTGTGTGCAGAAGTGATAAGCCGCTACGATGGATATATAGCAAAGTACCTGGGCGATGGAATACTGGTTTATTTTGGGTATCCAATGGCACATGAAGATGATGCCCAGAGGGCAGTGCATACAGGACTTGAGATTTTATATGATATGGACAGGCTAAATTCCAGATTAAAAAAAGAACAGGGAAGAAGCCTTTCAATAAGAATTGGTGTCCATACAGGTCTTGTTGTTGCAGGAGAGATGGGAGGGGGAGATGCCCGTGAACCAATGGCAATAGTGGGAGAGACCCCTAATATTGCCGCGCGGCTTGAAGGTGTGGCCGAACCCGATACTATGGCTATTAGCCCTGCGACCTATCAGCTAATTGATGGATACTTCGAATGTAAAAGTATGGGGTTGCATACCCTCAAAGGAATTTCTCAGCCTCTTGAGGTATATAGCGTACTTAAGCCAATAGACACTACCAGCCGTCTCGAAGCTGTTATGGCAAAGGGGATGACTTCGCTCATTGGAAGGGAAGATGAAGTTCAGCTGCTGTTTGATAGCTGGGAGCATATTAAAACAGGAATCGGACAATTGATCTTGTTAAGTGGTGAGGCCGGTATTGGCAAATCCCGTCTCGTAAATGTCTTTAAGGACCACGTAGCATCAGACGAGCATACCTGGATAGTTATTCGTTGTTCGCCATATTATCAGAACAGTTTTCTGCATACAATTACAGACTATTTCCAGCGGAGGCTGGATCTCAGGAATGAAGAGTTACCTGAAGATAAAATCCATAAGATTGAGAATTTTCTGGAGGAATATGAATTTCCTTTAAATCAATCAATGCATTTACTTGCATCATTACTTTCTATTTCTTTACCTGAAAAATATAAACCCCAGGATATAACTCCTCAGAAACAGAAAGAATTGACACTCGACTTTCTGGTTAACTGGATAATAAAGGAAAAGGAAAAAGAAAAGGTAATTTTAGTTATTGAAGATTTACACTGGATAGACCCGTCTACCCTGGAGTTTATTAACCTGCTTGTCAAGCAGGGGCCAAATTTGGGAATTCTGTCTTTTTATACTTTTCGTCCGGATTTTGATCCACCCTGGAAAAACCTTTCAAATTTTACTCAGATTACTCTTAAGAGATTGCCGGAACAACAGGTGAAATTAATTGCAAAAAGCGTAGCAAAAAACAAAACACTGCCCGATGAAGTGATCCAGCAAATTGTTAAGAAGACTGATGGAATTCCTCTTTTTGTTGAGGAGCTAACAAAAATGATATTGGATTCAGGACTATTAATTGAAAAAAGTGACCAATATGAATTAAGAGGCCCACTGCCTCCCCTCGCTATACCTACCACATTACAGGACTCTCTGATGTCCAGGCTGGACCGCCTTGCCTCAGTTCGGGAAGTAGCACAGCTTTCTGCGATTATTGGCAGGGAATTTTCCTATGAACTTCTAAGTGCAGTCTCACTTCTTGACGGCAACACTCTTAAGTCAGCACTATTTAAGTTGGTAGATTACGAGATACTTTATGAAGAGGGTACACCGCCGTCTTCAAATTACATTTTCAAGCATGCACTTATACGAGATGCAGCTTATGGATCATTACTCAAAAGAAAACGAAGAGAATATCATCAAAGAGTTGCAGAGGTTTATGAAAGTAAATATAAATCAGATTTAAGAGAATATTATCCTATGCTCGTTCACCACTGGGACCTTGCAGCCGGAGATGATAAGGACTATGGAGAGGCAGTTATTAAAACTGTTAATTACCTTGAATTGTCAGGAGAAATGGCTTTACGTAATGGTGCCTTTAAAGAGGCTGGGGAGTTTTTACAAAGGGCAAACGATCTTTATGAATTATTTCCCGATTCAGATAGAACCCTTGAACACGAACTCAACATATTAAAAAATCTCGGGATTGCAGTTTTTGCTACGACTGGATTTGGTGCCAAAAAAACCATGCAGATATATGAAAGAGCATGGAAGCTTTGTGAACAACTCGGTGAAACTCCCGGCACGTTTCCGATTTTGTGGGGATTATGGCTTTGTTACCATTTCTCATCTGACCCTGATAAAGAATTTGAACTAGGTTCAAAACTTATAGATATTGCACAAAAGGAGAATGACGACGAACTTTTACTACAGGCCCACCATGCAATCTGGACCTCCCAAATGTTAATTCCTAATTATAGTAAGGCCCTGATACATTTGGAAGAAGGAAGAAAACTTTACAACCCTGACTATCACGAAAACCACTGTTTTAACTACGGGGGGCACGATCCGGGTATGTGCTGCCACAGGGCATTGTGCCTGATCAACTGGTTTGTGGGATATCCTGATAAGGCTGTAAAAGAAGGTGCTGAATCAATAAAACATGCTAAATCTCATCAATTTAGCCTCATTACTGCACAGATGGCGAACACCTTTGTATATAAACAACGGGGTGAAATTGAAAAAACTCAAAATAATACAGCGTTGATTGTAGAATCAGCGTTGAGAAGCGGGTTGCCCGGATATTTATTATGGACTTCTATCTTTGAAGGCTGGGTCATGGGACAGGGTGATAAAATCAGTGAAGGAATTGCTTTGATTGAAGAATCATGTGATAAAATAGGATATAAAGACCCGGGATATATGAGTATGCTTGCTGAACTTTATTTGAAAGCAGGAAGAACGGAGGAAGGACTTCAATTAGTAAAAGAGCTGCTTGAAATTGTAGATTCTAAAAACAAGCGTGATTATGAACCTGAACTCTTCAGGCTTAAAGGTGAATTACTAATGAATACCTCACATGAAGATACAGAAAAATGTTTTAAAAAAGCTATAGAAATATCACAAAAGCAAGGTGCTAAGTCACTTGAACTTCGGGCTGTAATAAGCCTCTGCCGACTGAAGCAAAAACAGGATAAGACTGAAGAAGCAAAACAGATGTTGTCTGAGATTTACGGGTGGTTTACCGAAGGATTTGAAACTGCAGATTTAAAAGACGCAAAATTACTGCTTAAGAAGTTTGGTTAGGTAGCCCTATATTTGATACAAGAGTTGTTATTCTGTATGAGAAAAAGCATAAGATGAATCTTATTTGGCAAAGTAAAAGAAAAATGCTTGATGTTTTACTAATTAATTTTTAATTGACAAAACGCCTTTAAATTTGCTACAATAACAGTTGATTCTAATATCTTTGATAAGTTTAGAATTAAATAAAACTTTTGATTAAGGAGTAATGAGTTATGAGATATTTAAATTTGAGCTCTTTTGGTTACGTGTTCTTATTAGCTTTTGTTGTTTTATCGTTTTCTTTTGCAGCTAATGCTGAAGAAGAGGTACATCAGGACGATATTGTTGTTGGTAATGTTATCTGTTTATTACCAAATGTTGCTGATGGTACAGTTAAACCTGTAATCGCATCAGGCCCGTGTAACGGCCTTGGCCCACATGCCCATGTAATTTTAGATACCAGGACCAAAGAAGGTAATGTCTATGCAGTAACTGGCTCTCCTGAAGCTATTGAAAGACTTGAAAAAACCCCAGCACGTAAAAATGTAGAAGTAAAAGGTAGAATCGGCGGTAACCAGGACGCATGGATTTTATCTGTTGACTAATTTATTAGTTTAATAAAATAAATTTAAAAATTTTAACCCGGCCATCAAACATTCTATTTTTGTTTGTATGCCGGGTTTTTTTATTTACACCGTTTCTAACATAATTATTAATTCTTATGCCGTTTACTCAGAATATGGTAAATTTATTTAATTGTTTATTATTTACACAGATGTAATAACATTTGACGAAAATTACTATTTTTGCTTTACTTAAAAGAGTAAGAGATCCTTTATAAATAAAATCAAATGCAAGACTTAAATGATAATGGAGCTTTTGTTAAACTCTTTCCACAATTTTCCGAGGATGATTGTGAATACTTAATAGATAATTCTAAAATACTCACAATCCCATCCGGTACTGCAGTATGCCGTGAAGGGGAATATGGCGACACGTCATTTGCAATTATGAAAGGCGTAGTTGAAATAAGCATAAATGCTGACGGCCATGACAACTTAACTCTTGCACTTCTGGAAGAAGGAAATATTTTTGGTGAAATGGCATCTCTTTCCGGCCAGCCAAGAAATGCAACCGTAACAGCCAAAGACGAACTAACAGTCCTTGAAATACCCTCAAATACATTAAAGAAGTTAATGAAAAAATCCCAGGGATTTAATGATTCAATTGAAAGTTTATATTCCGAGAGGGCCGTACATACCTATCTGCGTAAAGTACCTTTTTTTGCTAAATTATCCCCATCTGTCCTGGAACAACTGGAAAACAGAGTAAAACTAATAACATATAAACAGGGCGATATAATCTTCAGTGAAGGAGAAACAGGAAATTCCCTTTATATTATAAGGTCAGGTTTTGTTAAAGTTTCAAAAAAACAGGAAGATAAAGAAAAAATCATTGCCTATATCTCTCATGGCAACTACTTCGGGGAGATGGCACTGCTAGAAGATGAGAAGCGGAGTGCTACTATTTCGGCATTCACCAAAACAGAAGTGGTCCAGGTACTAAAAGATGATTTCAATGATCTGCTTAAAATTGATCCGGAAATCTTTGAAATGATACAAGACAGCATTCTCGAACGGAAACTTAATACATTTGAAGTACTTAGGGATTCGGAAAAAGCAGAGAGACTCGAAGCAATAGTTGAAAGAGGTATCATTCAGGCAGACAGCCTGCTTATAATTGATCTTAAAAGATGCATAAACTGCAATAATTGCGTTAAATCCTGTGAGTCCAGGCATGGTTATCCCCGCCTTGATAGAAAAGGCACACGCCTGGCGGAAATATCCGTACCAGTTGCATGCAGGGTATGTCATGACCCCTTGTGCCTTACATGTAACTTTGACGCGATTAAGCGGGCCCCAACGGGGGAAGTTCATATAATTGATGACAAGTGTATAGGAGTGTCGGGTTGTGCAATAAGATGCCCATACAATGTGATTAAAATGGTATCCACAAAATCCGAGAAGGAGTCCAAATGGTTTGATATAATTGGATCATTAATGCGCAGTAAACAGGAAGCCAAGAAAGACGATGAAGATACCGGTAAGCCCAAAATTAATCGAAAGCGCCTGGCTATCAAATGTGATAACTGTATGGGGTATTCTGACACTGCTTGTACTAATAACTGCCCTACTCATGCAATAAAATGGGTAAACCCTATTGAATATTTTGGTGATAGCGAAGATATCATTTCAAAAAGGAAAAAGTACAAGTAATGGAAGTAAGTATGCACAAAAAATTTACGTTATTCACAATAGCCGCAGGATTGATATTCTGGGGTATTTACACTGTTCTGCCTACTCTTCCAATTACGGGTATTGAAATAGGCACTGTTTATAGCCTGGGTATTGTAGCCGTGCTTATTTTAATTTTTATTCTGACTTATTCCCTTCGTAAGAGACTGGCAAGGGGAATTCCGGGACGACTGGACAAATGGCTCTGGGCACATATATACCTGGGTATTTTAGCGCTTTTTATAGTCGCGCTTCATGCTGAGTTCAGATTTGGCTGGGATTTTAATACAATTGCCGTAATTTTCCTTGTCCTGGTTATAGCTACAGGAGCAGTGGGCAGATATTTCTATTCGAGTGTTCCCTCGAGGATGATGTCAGAGCAGGACAAGGTCCTGGCCCAGCTTGATGAAGTAATGAACACTCTAGATACCATCATGGCTGGTAAATCTAGACCATTTCAAAAAATAATAGGCACTGAACTAAATACTCCATCCCTGATTTCTACAAAACCCGGATACTGGGATGGGATTCGATCCAGTTCGGAGATAATTACCGAAGAAGAGAAAGGAGAATTCGAAGAAGCTGTTACTCTTCTTGAAGAAAAAGTAAAATTAGAATCACAATCAATCAGCCAGATGAAATACCGCCCTCTTTTTCAAGGCTGGCTGGCGGTACATCTTTTGGTCACTATAGGCCTTATTGTCTTTATACCCATACATATCCTTGATGACTCTTTTGGCAAGTTTCAACCCACAGCGTCAGACTTTGGAAACCCTGAGGAATGCAGGCAGTGTCATCAGAGACAATACGATGAGTGGATAGGTTCAATGCATGCCTATGCCCAGGTAAGCCCTGTCTTTATTGCTTTTAATGATGCAGTCAAGAATACGGGACTTGGACCGTTTTGTGTTCAGTGCCATACACCGATTGGGACTGCGATAGGAGAAAATGAACATACTCCAAATGAAGAAAGAGCGCCAATATCACTTATGGGTGTTCAATGTGATACATGTCATATAATTGACAAGAATCATGGATTGGTAAGCGGCAACTTTCCATTAGCTCCTGGCAGGACAAAATACGGGCCATTTGGTACCGGAAAGGAAGGGGACCCAAAAGCAGTCAGAAACTCTGAACATAGAAGTGTGCAGGCCGAATACATGAAGTCTTCCGAGTTTTGCGGTACATGTCACGATGTAGTTGATGCAAAAGACCTGAGAATTGAAGAAGCTTTTACCGAATGGCAGCAAAGTATATATGCTGAGAAAGGCATCACATGCCAGGACTGCCACATGCGTGCCCTGCCCGGAGTAGCAGACCAGGAAAAGGTCAAAGGGCCTGCTGCCATAATGTTTGGTAAAGAGATGCCTGAACGGCTTCTTTCAGACCATTCGATGATTGGCCCTGATAACCATTTAATCGACAATTTCCCATATCCAGATAATCTGGAAGAAAATGCACGAATACAAAGGGCATATTTAGAGAAAAAAAACTATCTTCTTCAGAACTGTGCCACACTGGAAATAATTGCGCCGGATAAAGTATCGAAATCCTCGGAATTCCCGATTGAAGTTAAAGTGACAAACACCGGGGCCGGGCATGGCATACCTACGGGTTTTACAGCTGAAAGGCAGGTATGGATAGAGATAGTGGTAAAGGATGCTGATGATAACGTGTTGTTTGTGTCGGGGGACCTTGATAGCAATAAGGACCTTAGAAATAGCCATAGTCATGCTGTAGAGACAGGGGAAGTCCCTCTTGATAAATACCTGATAAATTTTCAGTCGAAATTTGTTAAGGGAATACACGAAGACGGTACTTATGAAGAAGTTATACTACCATTCAGGGCATTTGATATAATTAAGAACAGTATAATGCCGTTTGAGTCAAAATCCGGGATATACCCGGTTAGTTTACCCCAAAATGTTAAAGGGCCTATTAAAGTAGAAGCAAGACTCCGTTACAGGAATTTGCCACCATATATATTGGACATTCTAGGGGTTGGGGAATATAAAGACCGTTTAGTTATCAATGATATGGCAACAGGAAATACTTCGATCGCAATTCGTTAATAGATTGATATATATATAAAGCAGTGGCCTGTTTTAACAACAAACTATTTTGGCAGGTTTTTATATCCGGGTTTTGTATTTGTTACATTCCTGAACAGGGTTTTTCTCCATAGGCGCATAGATTCAACAAACCCGGAAAATTTCCTCACACGTTTTGATTCCGGCATTTCCAGTTCATCTGTATCCGGATAAAAGGCAAATACTTTAATATTTCCGATTCCCTCGCAATGCTCCGTACGTATGTCAGGCGCTGCATATGTACCGCTTCCGCTGAGTTGGTAAAAATCTTCGGTGATTAATATATACTCATTTTTATCAATGGTATTTTTAAGTAAGCGGTGAATAATAATCACATCTTTTCCAGCTAATTCTTCAAATTGCCTTAAGCGTTTAACCGCAACTTCTCCATGATGCAAAACGGCTTTTAGTTTAAGTTTGTCAATTTTGCAGCATGCTTCACAGGGACAGCCGCCTTCTCCAGAGCCAATTAATTTTTTTTGCCTGGCATTGAATCGTTCAAATGATTTGCTTACTTTTTCAATGATTTCTTTTGGTATAGCTGTATTTAATTCTTCAACTTCCGTATATAGAAAAGCTGCATCTCCCTCAAGTTTATTTAATGTCAGTAAACCGTCGAGCGACCCAATAGCTGATTCAAGCAGTTCGGAAATGATCTGCTCGGCATGAAGCAGACTCATGTCATGCCATTTAATGAATGATGTATAACCACTGATATCCAGCAGTACCATTGATACATTTTTTAGTTCAATTTTACTCATGATTATTAATACTTCTTTTTAATATTTTAACATTAATAATAACATTATTTTAACCTTGTCCCCGCTTTGATGATTGCCCGGTAATATAATTAGATAGCGACTTACGGATAAAGAGTCATATTTTTTAAATAATTTTGTTATAATTTTAATAATGGCAAGAAAAAAGAAAAAAGACAAAATAAAAGTTAGAAAACCTGTTCCCCAAAAGCCCAACCAGGTGATAAAGAGTAAAAAAGATAAAGAAAAAAAGAAAAGGCCGGGCAGCAGGGAGTTGCTGGAAGAAAACAAGGACTGATATGCCTCCCCTATTTTCAGTAGTAATACCTAGTTATAACAGGAAAAACTTTCTTAAAAAATCAATAGACTCAGTATTAAATCAGAATATCAGGGATTATGAACTGATTGTAGTGGATGACGGGTCGACTGATTCCTCTATCCTGCTGGTAGCAGATTATAGGGGAAAAGGGCTAACTTATATAAGAACATCCAACCTGGGAGTTTCACATGCCCGAAATACAGGTATTCAAAATTCGAGGGGAAGTTATATAGCATTTCTTGATTCCGATGACTGCTGGGAAAGTTCCAAACTGGAATATGTTTTAGAGTCAATAAATAATTTTCCAGAGATAAATATATTTCATACCGAGGAGACCTGGTTCAAAAATGAGAAGCTGCTTAATCAAAAAAAGAAACACAGAAAACCGGATGGCCATGTATATAAAAAATGCCTCCCGTTATGCTGTATCGGGATGTCTACCTCGGTTATAAAAAGAACTCTTCTTGATGAAATCGGAATGTTTGATGAAAAGATGCCAGCATGTGAAGACTATGATTTATGGTTAAGGGCCTGCCTCAGGAATAAAGTAAAGTTAATAAAAGAGCCATTGACTATAAAAAAAGGCGGAAGAGACGACCAGCTTTCAAACCAGCTGGGTCTTGATAAGTACAGGATTTACGCACTCGAAAAGATGCTGAATTCCGGGCATTTATCAGGTGAGAATCTGGAACTTACCATTAGCGAGCTGGAAAAAAAGTGCACTATATATGCGAAAGGCTCGGAAAAAAGGGGTAAGATAGTCGAAGCAAAAAAATATTGGGATAAACTAAAATATTACAGGTAAAGGATTTAATTTATGGCTAAGGCAAAGAACGGTGACAAAGTAACAGTACATTACACAGGTAAATTTGAAGACGGAAAAGTATTTGATACCTCGTTGGATGGGCAGCCTTTGTCGTTTGAACTTGGAAATGGCCATGTAATTCAGGGATTTAATGATGCAGTAGTCGGTATGGAGCCGGGTGAAAGCAAGACAGTAACAATCTCGCCTGATAAAGCATACGGTGATTACAAAAAAGAACTTGTTATTAAGGTTGAAAAGAGCAAGCTGCCGCCTGATGCTGATCCACAGATCGGACAAAAGCTTAGTGCTAATCACAGCGGTAACGACACAAAAATAAATTTTACTATTGTAGAGATCGAAGACGATGTGCTTACCCTTGATGCCAATCATGTGCTTTCCGGACGCAACCTGGTGTTTGATATAGAGCTTGTAGAAGTCAGCTCCTGAGAAAGTAGTTAATATTTTTCCATATTTTAAGTACACTGAATCTATATGGAGCTTCGCATTCATAAAGGGAAATGTCACTGTGGTGCTGTCAGGTTTGAAGTCCGCCTTCCAGATTATATTGATGCCCTCGAATGTAACTGTTCAATATGTAAAATGAATGGCTACATTCATATAATTGTCCCTGCTTCACGCTTTAGACTTCTTGAGGGCAATGAAGCCTTAACAACGTACACTTTTAATACACACACGGCCAAGCACAGGTTCTGTAAGATATGTGGCATTAAATCTTTTTACATTCCAAGATCCCACCCCCATGGGTTTAGTATAAATTTAAGGTGCCTGGATAAATCTGATTTTAGTGAAATAACAATAAAAAAGTTTGACGGACACAACCGGGAAGAAAGTGTTCCCGGAATTAAAGGAATTGACATAGATATGTAAAAAGTTATAAAATGGAAATAGTCTTAATGGTAAATAATGTTAATATGACAATATAAATATTGACATATATAAGCTAGATGTCATAATATATATTGACTATTATGAAAATTAGCAAGAAATTAGTAAGAGATCAATTAGACGAAACTTTAGACAAACTTAAAGTCCTAAAATACTTTAACCCCCCGACTTTTGGATGGACAAAGGCAATCAGGACCAGCCTGGGCATGAGCGGCAGGCAATTGGCAAACCGTATTGGTGTTACAAAACAAAGTATTTCAAGAATTGAGCAAGATGAGGTTGCCGGAGCTATTACACTTAAGACCCTAAGAAAAGTGGCCGAAGGGCTCGACTGTGTACTTGTCTACGGTTTTGTCCCCAGGACCAGTCTTGGGAACACGGTAAAAGAGAGATCTGAAGAAGTTGCCAGGGACAGGCTGCATAGAGTAAACCAGACAATGACACTTGAGAGACAGGAGATAAAGTCTGAAAGCATTGAAAAGATAATTGAAGAAGATATTAAAAAAATGGTTGAACAAATGCCAAGAAATTTATGGGACTAATCTATGATGCAGGGAAACGCTCCTCACGGATCAACTCCGATAGATCCTGATGAAGCAAGAGAGCTTTTATTAATACATGTAAATGACCGTGAAGATTTAAACAGGTGGGAATACCAGAATATAAAAGAAGCTCTTATATGGCTTGAAAAGACAAAGCCCAAAAATATTTTAAACCAGAACTTTCTTCGTGACCTGCATGTAAAAATGTTTGGACAAGTGTGGAAAAATGCCGGGTATTTCAGAAACAGGGATATGAATATTGGTGTAGAATGGTGGGACATTACAACAGGCCTCAGGAATATGTTTGAGGATGTGAAACTCTGGATTGAAAATGAGACATTCAGTTCAGATGAAATAGGTGTAAGATTTCACCAGAGAATAGTCTTTGTACATCCCTTTACTAACGGAAATGGCAGACTTTCAAGATTAATTACCGATCTGCTCATGGAAAATGTGCTCAATAAGAAAAGGTTTTCCTGGGGTGGCGGGGTGGACCTGATTCATAAAAGCAAGATGAGAAAAGTTTATATCAGGGCACTTAAGGACGCGGATAGTTTTAACTTTGAGCCGCTTATAAATTTTGTCAGGTCTTAGTTTCTAAAACCATACCGGCTTCATTAGCTTCATTGACCTCTTCAAGCCTTCCGGTTTTTACATTGAATATTAGCCCGTAAATTGGGATATAGCCCGGTACAAGCGGGTGGTTCCTGATCGTTTTTACATCATCGATAAGACTTTCGGCAGGGTCTTTAAAAGTTAGCCAGTCCAGTTCCTTTGCTGCTTTAAAATCTTCCCATTGATCCTGCTTCTTTTCATCATCTTCTTCATGGGAAAATTGATTTACCATAATCTCATTTGTAAAAGTGGCCATACCGCAGTCTGTATGGTGAATTATGTACCATTCCCTTGTACCAAGTAATTTATATGATATTACAAGTGACCTGATAGCATCACGGCTTGCCCGGCCTCCTGCATTTCTGATTACGTGGGCATCACCCTCCTGGAGTCCCGCAAAACTGGAAGGGGTAAGCCTTGCATCCATACATGTAAGAATAGCAATTTTTCTTTTTGGAGGCATTTGAATATTAGCTTTATCACCATAATTATTGGAATAGATATTATTTGATTCCATTATCAGTTTATAATTTTCAGTCATTTTTTTCCCCTGTTTACATATATGATATTCTGGATCTATAAAGGTCAAAATAAATATAACTAAAACTAATTTATTGTAAATGGAAATTGTTTGCAACTGATTATTGCAGTGTGTAAGTTTGCCCCGGAGGCAAGAATAGACCTTGTTTATATGGAAAGCATGGACATTCTTAAGATCACAGGGGACAGCCTTAGAAATGTTGCTGACAAACATCACGTCGGCCCGGATCAACTCTTAATCCCGCATGATGGGGATGTTCTGGAATTCTGATTTTTTACAAGCATGGTCTTTCCGCTTCCGGGGGGCACAACGTTAGGATAATATAGATGGTTTAAGAATTAACTGAGCGATAAGAAAATGAATCTTCAAAAGACTAGAAATGAATCATTGTTAACTAAGTTAGAGTTGAGGGAAAGGCTTGGAGCAAATGAGACAAAAAGACGAAAAAAGAAACTAATGAAAATGTTAGCTACAGCAGAGGCTGTAGGAAGGAAAATCCCGGGTTGTAAGCACCTTATATATAGATATAAGGAATATTGGAACCCGATGTGGGATTATTTAGATGAAAATGAAGAAAATGAGTGCATAGAAGAGGTAAAAAATGATATCAAGAGAAGTGTTGCTATTTGGATAAAAAAAACCTCTGAAAATGAAATAATTCCAATTATTGATAAACTTCATCCAGTTACACGTAAAGCATTAAGTAATATTATGACATTAAGATATCAGAACTTTTTTAGATTTGAATTTATAGAAATCCCCAATGAATTAGCTGCTCCAACACCATTCTTATGCATTAACCGAAATCTTGGAAATTGGATAACATTAACGTCTCCTTTAATACTGAATTATGGCTCAACAGAAATTGTGATAAAAGGAGTTGGTCTCTGCTCATATGATGGGAAAGTGACAATGGCATCACTACAACTAAGAAAAAAAAAGAAGTGCAACATTACGAAGAAAAATATTTCATACATAACTAGCTTAGTAGAAATTGCAAAGACATTACAAAAATCAAATCCATGGTCGGAGACAGTTCTTGATGCAATCTGGAATTCATTAGAGAGATTGAGAGGAGTTGTGATAACAATAACTAACTCCAATGGTAACCGACAACTAGGAGGAATAATTGATGGTGCTACTGAATTAGAAGAAGATAACTATAGGCATTTGGAGATATTTTTAGATAGAACTCTAATTACAATGTTAGAAGAAGGTTGTGCAAGCCTAGACCCTGATATCTATTTTAATTTATCTCCAAAAGCAACAAACCTTTACCAATTTCTACAACGTCAGAAATCATTTAACCGAAAAGGCACATTGTCTAACATAAGTATCGAGAAGATATATAAATACTCAGGACTCGGGGGCTTTAATAGAGTACATGTACCGTTGTCTGTAATTAGATATGAATTACGACAGACACTTGATAAATTAATAGAAGTTGGAGTTGTTAAAAAATACGAGATAAAAAATAATCTGGTAATAATTGTTGCAAATTCAATAAAAAAGAATCAGCCTGGATCAAATGTAAATGAAGAAAATACAATATATTCAAAAGGGAGAAAAGATAAAACTATTCATTCTTGCCCTTATGGACATAGTTTTGGTATAGATTATAGAAAATTTGAAGAGTGTGGAGGATGTGTAAAAGAAGATGATTGTTACCATGAAAAATTTGAGGTCTACTAATAATGACAAATGAGATTACTAATAATGAAATATGTGAAAACTAATAATGACGAATAGAAATCATGCATATCCTATTGATATTATTAATCATTTTGAGTCTGTATATAGTATAATATATAGTTATAGTATATAGAAGTCAGTAAGTTATAGATTTTTTTATATTTTATTACTATTTATTTTAAAAGATTAGTTTTGATAAAGAATTTGTATTTGAAAAATAATAATTAGTTATATAAAGTATTT
>PVMK01116818.1_pt1 | contig 55767 bp, 53 predicted proteins | sample 1853481 | NCBI WGS metagenome assembly PVMK01 (sample SAMN08533507, study PRJNA380276) | Marine sediment metagenome, whole genome shotgun sequencing project.
GAGGCGTCCCCGATTCGACGCAGAGGGCATCCTTTGGATTCCGGCGTTTGATGAGAGCGCACTCTTGCGTTTCGACCCCACGACCGGCGAGTTCAAGACCTACCCGCTGCCGACACTTTCGCCGGACGAATACGAGACACCGTACGCCCTGAACGTCCACCCAAAGACGGGAGACGTCTGGATGACCTCCAACATGTCGGACCGCATCCTGCGCTTCATTCCCGAGGAGGAGCGGTTCATCAGTTACCCGAGCCCGACGCGTGTGACCTGGTTGCGCGATTTGGTGTTCACCAAAGACGGGCAGGTCTGCTCGAGCTCGTCCAACCTTCCGGCATACGCGATCGAAGATGGCGTGCCGTCTTTCATCTGCATCGACCCCGAGGGTGCGGATAGAGATCGCGCGCTCGCAAGCCCCAGCGAGCAACCGTAGCGCACTGGCCTCAAAGCATCGCGCTCACGGCGAACGCAAACAGACCGAGAAGCGCCACTGTGCCCAGTTTAAACATTCTCAGTCGATACTTGACGATATTGGAACCCGTGTGGATATACGCGTGGGCGAAGCGCGAGGCGACAAAGAACCAAGCCAGGGTCAACGTCGCCACGTTCACTCCGCCAAGCGCCCACAGTACGAAGACGATCACGTAGAACAGGACCGGCATTTCGAATTGGTTTCGAACGTTGTTCGTCACCTGAAGCACATAGTCGGGCCAAGCGTCTGGGTGCAGTGCCCTGCGCGAAAGGTCGACGTCACCGACCTCGAGGGACCTTCCCTTCACGACGGCAATGCGGGCGAACATGAAGATCGTCAGCGCAACTTGCACCAACACTGGCCAGAATATGAGCTTCGGTTCCATCGGCCCGACTGGTTACCACACATTTACTCTTCGGGGACACGCTGCCTCCCCGCTCTCCCAACGGTTACCAGGACTTACGAGGCACACCGCGATAACTCGATCCGGCCTCGGTTTGCGCGGTGTGGGTTGTAAGCGACTGAAATCGAAGCGGATTTTGAGGCGGAGCGTGTCCCCGATCGCCTATTTCATCATGCCAGTGGCGCTGGGAGGGTTCTCCGCCAAGGTGCCGCGGAGAGTGGTTACGCAGGTGCCGCGGAGCTTCACGCGGTCGCCAGCAAGCTCTAGCTCGAACGTGGCCCCTCGCTCCGAGAGCTGGCAGGCGTGCAGGGCTGTCTTTCCGAGACGGTCGGCCCAGAGCGGCGTCATGCAGCACTGGGCGGAGCCGGTCGCAGGGTCCTCATCGATGCCGAAGCGCGGGGCGAAAAAGCGTGAAACGAAGTCGACGTCGTCTTGGTCTCCGGTGGCCGTGATCATCACGCCGCGCGTCTCGATGTCTCGAAGCGCTCGGAAGTCTGGGCTGCAAGCTTTCACCGCCTGCTCGTTCTCCAGTACGACGACGTAGTCGTCCGAGTCGCGGCCAATCCACGTCGCCGTGACGCCGAGCGCTCCAAGCAGTCCTCCCGGAGCTTCGATCTCCGAAGGCGGCCGCGCCGGGAAGTCGAGCTCGATCTGCCGCCCGAGCGGTTTGGCCGTCAGCTCGCCGCTCTGCGTGGAGAAGCGTGCCGTCTCGCGCAGAGATAACCTGCCCTCCTCCCACAGCACATGCGCGGTCGCGAGCGTGGCGTGCCCGCACAGGCGCACCTCGCCCCCCGGCGTGAACCACCGCAACTCGAAGGAACCGTCTCTCAAGGGAACGCAGAACGCCGTTTCGGAGTGCCGCATCTCGCGCGCGACGGCCTGCATCCAGGGGTCGGTCGTCGGGTGACCGAGCACACACACGGCTGCGGGATTGCCCGCATAGGCAACATCGGTAAAGGCATCGACGACGGTGATCTGCTGTCCCATGAGTTGATCACCGCCACTGCTGCGCGTTTTCGTCTACCTCGTATCCATCGATGGCCCGGGGCTTCGGACCTTTGACGGGCTTGCCGGAAGGGCCGCTTGGATCCTTCGATGTGGGCTCCGTGATCGGTCGGGACGTGGGCTCCTCAATCGGTACGCCCGACGGTGCCACTTCGGGACGCTTGGGCAACGGCTCCTTAACGTTCTTCAGCACCGGGTCAGGCGCGGTGTCCGATTCGATGATCACCGGTGGAGTGTAGTCGATCACCACGAAGGTCGAGACACTCTGCGAGAGCGGTTTATCGAGGGGTTTCAGCTTCACGAAGGCCACGCGTTGCTCGATGCACTGACGCGCGTTCGCCGACAGACCGGCGCCGCCGACCGTTGGCTGGATGACCATCCCCGTAGGCCGAACCGTAGCGCTGACCGGGATTTGAACTTTCGTCGGCGTGCTCGACTCGAAGTCGCGAAGACAGTCGGTCGGACTTCCAACGGCGCGCTGAAGCTCCGCCGCAAGGTCGCGCTCCTCGGGCTTTTCGCCGGGCTCTTCTTGGACGAGCTCGGGTGAGTCGATGATCGGGGGATCCGGGGTGTCGATGATTAGGTGCACGTTGGTCGGCGGCGCGGCTTCGAAGCTGGGCTTCGGGGTCTCGAAGGCGCCCCGGGGAGACTCAAATTGGCTCTCGCATCCCAGCACCAGCAAGACCGCGAGGCATGGGAGCATCACGCGACTCATGCCCTCAGCTTACTCGCGAGCGCGTCAATCCGTCCAACGCTCGGCATCTTCATCGATTTGGTAGCCCTCGATCGGCTCCGGTTTGGGCCCTTCGATAGGGACGCCCTTCGGCCCTTCGATGGGGACGCCGCTCGGCCCTTCGATGGGATCTGCCGCAGGCCCTTTGATGGGGACGCCACTTGGGGCGATGGGAGTCTTCTTCGGAAGCGGTTCCACGACACCCTTCAAGTCAGGCGCTGGCCCTCCCACATCGTATTCCTCGATGGCGGGAGGTTGGTAGTGGATCTCGACATAAGTCGAGACTGATTGCGATGCCTCGCCCCCGAGCCGCGCCAACTTTACTGCTCCTACCCGCTGTTCGACACATCGCCGGTCGTTCGCCGACAGCCCACGACCGCTTGCGTTAGGCTCGATGATCATCCCGGTCGGGCGAACGATGGCGCTGATATTGATCCGAATTGTCATCGCAGTGCTCGGTCGATAGTCTTGGAGACAGTCCACCGGCGTCCCCACCGCGGCGCGGAGCTCCGCCGCAAGGTCACGCACGGGCTTCACAGGTTCAGCCTGGACTTGCTCGCTGGGCTCCGCCGTGGCGGCAGCCTCGAGGTCAGCCGCCTCACCCGCAGTCGCCTCACCCGCAGTCACGGCTTGGGTGGCGCCCTCCGCCGTGTCTGGGGGTAGCGCTTCGACCACGTTCGAGGGCTCGACGGGCTCCCCTCGGCCCTTACAGCCCCAGACGAACAAGATCATGGCACACGACACGAGAAGGCGGGTCATGGCCGCATCCTACCTCAATATCGCCAGGCTGCGCCGATCGAGAGGCCCCAGTACTGATCGAGGGCGCCCCCCGCGACGAAGGGAGGATCGGGCGGGACGGGGTTCAAGTCGAACCAATAGCGACGATAGTCAATTCCAAGCCGGACCTCGAACCCCTTCGGCAGCGCATATCCAAACATGATCAACGCGTCCATCCCGTTGCCTTTCGCTTCCGGGAACCACTGGCTGCTTTCGATCCCTCCAGCGGACAGCAGACCGCGGAAGGCCGCGTTGAAGGTGACGATGAAGCTTTCGTCCTGGCCCAGCCCGACGCGGAATCCCGCACCCAACCGATAGAACTCGTACTTCACGCCCGGGATCCCGGCCGTCATGACCGGAGGCCCTGTCACACCAAACTCGAACTTCTGCACGCCGTAGTCGGCAATGATGGTCGGCTCCCATCTCCCGACAGGATAGCGCCAACGAAGCCCCACCAGGAACTGCTGTGCCTCGGTCGGAAACTGCAATCCGTCATCACGCGTGGAGTCGAAGTTGAACAGCCGCTCCCACTCGAAGTCGATACCAAACTGCGCCCCGACACCGCTGGTGAAATGTGCCCCTGGGAAGTATTGGAACTTCAGTTGAACGCCTGGCCCAAAACCAAGGGAGTATTCGCGCAAATTTCCGATTAGGTCGTCGTTCCAGCTCAACTTGCGGTGCACGAACACGAAATCGAACTCGACGTCGACCGCGGCAAGGCGATCTCTCTTGGGCGGCTTCGTCCTCTTGACCTTGTACTCGATCTCCGCCGCGCTCTCGTCTTTGGCAACCCGTCGGCCCGTAGAGGTCGCCCCCGTACCGGCCGGAACCGCAGCAATCGCGACGGGGACCTCGGGCTCGAACCGCTCGAGGTCCTTCCGGAAGTCGTCCCAAAGCCCCATCTCAACCGCGCGACCGAGCTCGGTCGAGGTATCCCCTTCGTAAAAATGCTGACTGACGACGTCCGCGCTCTTCCCGTCGACGAGTCGCACGTAGGCCGACCACACGCCGTCCTCGTGGAGCACGTCGCCCTCGAAGAGCCCGCTGACGCCCATCGCGCGCGCCGGAAGAACGTGCCCTTGGTCGGACCTCAGGTCTGCATTCAGACTCTGCGCCTTCCGCGTAAACTCCTTGTTCGGAACCAGCTGTATGGGCTTACCCCGGAGGCCATTGACGACTGCTCCACGGACCTTGCCCGCTTGCGCACCCTTGAACGGGCGAACCACCAATCGCGGAACCGTTGGCGGTTCTGGCTCCGACGCTGTCACGGCAGCACCCACGCCGACCCCACCGAGTTTCTTGAGGCCCTCGTCAGCGCTACCGGCAAGGGGCATCGAGCCCGTGTCGACGAGCTCCGCGACAATGCGACTCGAAAGCCGCGTCATGCTCGAAGAACTAGTACGAAACTTTTGTGTGCGCACACCCTTGGCGTTGCGCACGCCGATATCGGCAATCCAGCGCCCACCGGAGCGACGAATACGACCGCCGACGAGAACGCTCGCCCCGAGCTTGGCCGCCTGCTTCGCGTAACCCTTCGTTTTCTTCGTGACGGCGGTGACCTTCTTGAGCGGAACGAGCTGTACATCGGCGGCCCGCAATCCGCTTTGCACGCGTTGCCGAATCTTGGCGGCTTGCGGCCCTTGAAGAGGCAGAATCGCCGCCGCGCCATCTTCGGCATACGCAGTGCCTTTCAGCAGACACAAACCGAATAGCACTGTCAGTGCGCCAACGCGCCACGCCCCCATTGGACTTCCCCTTGCCTAAACCCCGCTGTCGGGCCCTTCATTGATGATCGAGGGGATGGCACCCAAGTCGATGATCCACTCCCGGATCACCTCGGTTTCCTCAGCGCCGAGAATCGTCCCGAGCGGCATCTGCCCACCACAGATGCCCGGCGCGTTGAGGATCTTCTTCATCATGTAGCTCTCGTCCGGATCTCCAGCGATCACTATGATCTCGCTCCCGCAGTTTGGGTCAACGGAGTTGACGTCGACGGTTCGGCTCGCGACGTTCGGCGACACTAGATCGAGATCCGCCGACGGCTGATCCGAGTCGTGACAAACCGAGTTACCGCAGTTGACCAAGAACACCCCCTCGACCGATTGGCCAGGCGAGCCTCCGGCACCACCGATGAAGTCCTCGGGATTGGTCAAGTCGCCTGCGCAGCTCACGAGCAGCAGCGAGCTGAGAATGGGTAAAGCTAAGCATCGCATCGCGTTGTGCTGATCCCCCCGAATCATGCCTAGAAGCTTAGTAACCTATTGCACCACTCGTCGAGTTATGCAGTATTTTTGTGTAAGCCCATGTACCTAAAGGCGGTTTAGGCCCCAGTCGTACGGCCGAAAAACCACGGCGAAACCGGCCCTCACGGGCTCGCTCCAAGGCGACGGCCACTTCGGGCTCGGCGAAGGCCAGGATGAAATCCTCGATGGTGGGTGGCCGCCCCAACCGACGCGCGTGTTCCTCGAAATCCGTGCGGTACCATTCGAAGAGCGAGGACAGCTGGATCTCACGCGCTTCGTCATCGATGCGCACGTAGACGGGAGCTCGAGCAGAAAGCGCGGGTCACGCGATCGAGCTGGCTGTCGAGCTCGCGCGGGTCATACGCGTAAGGCGCCAATTGCGGACAGGAGATCGACGCGCAGTTGATCGCGGCGTGGATTCGCGCGTCGCGGAAGCCACGGATGACTCCCGTTTTCGAGATCGTAGAGGGTGATCTTGTCGCCATCGAGGAAGAAGCGAAGCCCGTAGAAGAAGCCGAAGCCCGGGCGCGGGTCCAACCAACCGCGTACGTCTTGCACGCTAGAGATCGGCCAGTTGTCGACGACCCCGAGCAACGTGAGCGCATTGTAGGCGTTGATGTAGTACGCGAGGCGATCCTCTTCGGTTGGAAACCTGTCGGGGGTAGTAGTCGGCCCTACCTCTGCCAACGTTGCCGCGAAGCGCTTCAAATCCGACACGCCGCTGAGCACCTCGGCGTAGTCGACGCGGTCTCCCTGAACCCACTCGAAGTGCGTCGTTCCCACCAGCGGGTATCGAAGCCCTCAGGCGGTTGCGGCAACGGCTCCGCATCGACGACCACCGAACGAAGGCCGAGCGCCTTCACGGTGACGATGGCGGTCGCTCCAAGCACCAATCCGAGGGCGATGAGAATCGCCCACCACCGCGCATACCAGCGCCCAGTTCTCTCACTCACGTGCCGAGTATTGCACGCCGACGCTAAACGTTACATGCCTGCGGGGCGATGTCGTCGGATGACCGTCACCTGGTCTGGCCGTTCGTTCGAGAAGAACGGCAGGTTGATTTCCAGATCTTTCGCGCGCGGATCAAGATCGCAACCCATCCCACCTCCAGCGAAGAGCATCGCTTCACGGTGCTAGAGGGCGCCGATTGGGCGAATGTGATCGCCCTGACCGATCGCGACGAAGTGGTGCTGATTCGACAGTTTCGCCATGGAACCGACGCGGTCACCCTCGAGATCCCGGGTGGCGCTGTCGATCCGGGCGAGACCCACGAGGAGGCCGCAACGCGCGAATTGTTGGAAGAAACGGGCTACGAGGCGCGGCGGTGGACCAAGCTCGGCGAGGTCCATCCGAACCCGGCTCTGCAAAACAACCTCTGCTCGACGTGGCTCGCGGAGGGAGCGCACCCGGTCGGCGAGCCAAAGCTTGATGAAGGCGAGGCGATTGAAGTAAAGACAGTACGGCTGCACGACATCAAACCGCTCATCGCGCGGGGAGAGATTACCCACGCGTTGGTGGTCGCCGCGTTTTACTTTCTGTTCGAGGCGCAAAGCCCCTGATCTGGCGACAACACGATGGACATGGACCTCCTCACGAAGCTCCCCTTGTGGCTGGTTGCGTTCCTCCTGTCACTGACGTGTCACGAGGCCGCCCATGCACTTGCCGGCAAATTCGGGGGCGATAGCACGGCCGCTGCTCAGGTGACCCTCGATCCGCTCCCTCACATTCGCAGGGAACCCTTCGGCACCATCGTCGTCCCGATCTTGTCGTTTTTTCTTCAGGGTGGGGGATGGATGATCGGCTGGGCCAGCGCGCCTTACGACCCTCAGTGGGCAAGCCGCCATCCGAAGCGCGCCGCCGGGATGGCAGCTGCCGGGCCCGCAGCAAACTTCGCGTTGGCGCTGCTGGCCGCGATCGGCATTCGCGTCGGGATCGCGACGGGTTACTTTACGCTGCCTACCGATGGGCTCAGCTTGGAGACTCTCGCGGTGGCTCCGTCGGGGCTCGCACAAGGGCTCGCCCTGTTCTCGAGCGTCCTCTTTTCGGTCAATCTCATCCTCGGATGCTTCAACCTCATCCCGGTTCCGCCCCTCGATGGTTACGCGATCGTGCCCTTGGTGCTCACCGACCGCATGCGCGACAAATGGTTCGGGCTTTTCTCGGGCGGAGGCGCTCTGATGGGGCTGCTCATCGCGTGGATCGTTTTCGATCGAGTGATGCCACCCGTGTTCCGCACCGCGATCGGGTGGTTGTACGCGGGCGTGTAACCCGTGGTAGGCTCGAAGCGTGAAGGGGACTTGCGTGGGATTGGTGTGCGCCGCGCTGCTCGTGTCGGCATCGGTGTCGGCAGACGAAGCCGATGCACACTATCGCCTGGCGAAGACCTTTCGTGCCGAGGGTCGCTACGACGAGGCACTGAAGGAGATCGACTTGGCGCTGGCAGCGCGGCCGACGTCGGCCGAGGGGCACCTGACGCGTGGGACGATTCTCCGCAGGCTCGAACGCTATGACGATGCGCTGGCGGCGTTCGATCGGGCCATTCGACTAGAGCCCAAGAGCGGGCGAGCCTATGGCCTTGCGGGGCCGGTGCTGATTCGATTGAAGCGGCCAAAGGCGGCAGTAAAATACCTTCGCAAAGCAACCGAGCTCGAACCGAAAGAAGCCAACCATTGGCTCAACCTCGGGGTCGCGTACCGAAGGCTCGGGGACAACGACGCCGCGATTGCCGTCTACGAAAAGGGGCTCGAACAACTCCCGAACGATGTGCAGCTGCTCAACAATCTCGGAGTCGCCCTCCGCAAGGCGCGGCGATACGACCAGTCGATCAAGGTCCTCGAAAAGGCAAGCGCCGCGCACCCCTACGACCCGAACATCGCGCGCAACCTCGCGGTCGCCTATCGGGGCGCCGAGCGCTACCAGGAAGCGATCCCTGCCTACCTCCAGGCGATCGAGCTCGGCAAGGGCGAGCCCGATCTATTGTTCGACCTGGCGGCTTGCTACGAGAAACTCGGCAAGACCGAAATGGCGATCGCCACCTACGAACGATACATTCGAGACACCAAAAAGGCGGATCCCGAAGCAGCCAAGCGCGCGCAGGGAACGATCGACCGGCTCAGCAAGAAATAATCTTACTCGATGAAAAAGGTGAGACCGCCCTCGATGCTCCAAGCGGAGTCCGGTGTCCCCACCGGCATCTTGAAGTAACGGGCCCAACGCCCGCGAAATTCGATACCGAGAAAATCGAGGAAACCATACCCGAGCCCGCCGAAAGCGGTGATCGTTCCCGATCCTTCGTGTCGGAAAGGCGCATTGGGGATCGATGGCACTGGCACTCCGAGATAGCCCCCGCCAAACGCACCCGTGAGGCGCACCTTCTTGATGTTTCGGCGAAGTGCGATCAGCCCGCCGCCTCCGAAGCCAGGGTTGTCGAGTGGGAACTTCTCGCCGAGCCACTGGAAGTAGGCCCCGAGGTGAAGAGGACCGACTACCCCGTAGCTGCCGTCAAGCCACAGGCTCGGCTGCCACTTGGTGCCGAAGGAGTATTTGGACACCGTGCCGCCGTAGACCGCATCGAAGACGACCAAGTCGTGGTCACTCGCCGACGCGGTGACCGGCAACCCGAGAGCCAACAGGACCAATACCGGCGCCAACCGTCCCACGCCGGGACTGTTATCACAGGTCCAGCAGGTGGCCTAAAACCTGCGGCTGCTCGAGCTCTTAGCTGGAGGCGGCCTGGATGATGGACTCGTCGACCTTGAACTTCGTCAAGAACTCGCGGCGACCCGCCTTCATTTGATCAACCCAGGCGCGGTACTCGTCAGCGCGTCCGCTCTCTTCGTAGAACCTACGTGGTTCGAGAATCTGCGCCGGTACCTTCTCGGTAAGCGTGGCATTTTCGGCGGCATCGCAGTCGACGATCTCGTAGTCGAAATCCGGGTCTCGTTTCCACTTGATCGAGTCGTTCAAGAGCGCCTCCAGCATCGCGCTCGAGTGGCGAATTTTCACCTTGAGGGCCTTGTCCTGCTTCACATCGTTGGCGTCGCCGCCGATGTAGCCCGTATTCATGAGCCACATCGTCACCCCTGGCATCGTCTTGGCAAGCTCTGCAAAGCGTTTTGCTTGAAGCCCGTGCTTGGCGGGGAAGAACGGTTGGGTGAAGGGAGAGCGCGTCTTGCCCCGGTCCTTGCCGGCCGCGCTCGTCTTGGAAGTCTCGCCGAGCATGAAGTAACCAGCGGCCTGCGCCGGGGAAGTGAAGCGGAGGATCCCTGGCATCGCGGCATCGGCGCCTTCGTCCCGGTTCAGGATGCCCATCGACTTGACCTGAGGAATGGTATGCAAATCGGCAGCACCCGGAATCGAGCTCATCGGCACGATCGAGCGACCGTTCTGCGTCCACTTCACGAAATCCCAGCCGTCGGCTGGCACGCCGAGCTCGTCGACGACATCGCCCGACGCAACCTCGCCGGCGATGTACTTGTCGACGTTTTCCGCGTCCGCGCCGGTATTGATGAGGATGTCACGAAGGCGGGACACGTCGTCCGTGGTCAGGATCCCCTTGCTGAAGTCGAAGGACCCGTCCTCTTCGAGGAAGGCGTTCTCGAGCCATGCCTCGGGACTCACCGTGGCGCGGTAGATGACCGGCTCCGTCTCGAGCGACAAACCATCGACCTTTGCAAAGCAGCCGTTCTCGGTGATCGAGAGCACGCCGTGCGGCCAGAGCGCCACCATGTCGTCTTGAATCGGCTCGGTGAGATCACCCTGCTTCGAGAATGTCGTCGTCGTCTTCCCTGTACCGGAAAGCCCCATAATGGTCATGGTGACGCGATCGCCCGCGCTGCGCGTGACGGCTTTGGCGCCGGCGTGCAGGACCAGCCCGCCCTCGTCGTACACATGTTGGTTGAGCATCCGAAGGACGCCCTTCTTCGACTCACCGAAATAGTCCGGACCGATCACGTAGGTGGTCCAGTTCGCCATATCGACGATGATCGCCTGACGGCCGGGCATATCATCGAGCATGAGGTCCGGCGTGTAAAAGAGACGGAAGATCGGCTTGAACGGCTGCGCGAGTCGCCCCGAGTCCTCGACGTCCGAGCGAGGGAACGCGAGGATCTGTTGCATCCCGGCAATGTTGGCGCCTTCGGGCGTGTAAAGCCAGGTCGCGCCGAATGCGCGCTCGCCGAGACCGACGTAACCGTCGATGGCGATGAGCTTCCCGCAGTCAGCGATGTACTTGGCCTGCCGCTCGATCAGCCCCTGCGCCTTGGCAGGATCGATGATCTGATGGCTCCATCGATCCTCGGTGTCGATGATGTAGGTGTACTTGGCCATCCGCGCTTTGTTGCGGGAGACCTTGTTGATGCTGCCGACCTTGGACCGCTGAACGCAGGGGGTGTGTTTGACCGCTAGCTCACGAAGCTCCGACTGCGAGGGGTTGTCGACATACTCGACGTCGAAGGGGCGCGGATCTGCGGGGGTGACCATAACCTCTTTCCCTTTTCTTTCGGGTCGGACAATACGCTGACACGGGGGTCCTACCCGCTTAGAGCCTGGGATATGACAATGTTTCCCGGGTGTGTCCAGGGACAAGAAGAGTTGCCGCCCCGGGGACAACAACTAAGCTCCGCGCCGTGCGTGCGCTACCACTCAATTTCCGCGAGGCCTCGCGTTTGGACCAAGCCCAGTGGAAGGATTGGCGCTGGCAAGCGCAGCACGCGGTTACCGACTTGGATGGCCTCGAGCGCGCGCTTCGGCTCACCGAGGCGGAGCGTCTTGGCGCAGCCCGTGCGATGGCAGCGGGGCTCCCGATCTCCGTCACGCCCTACTACCTCAGTCTGTGCGATCCGACCGATCCCGATTGCCCGATCCGCAAGCAGTGTGTCCCCCGGGCCGATGAAGCCATTGCCGTCGAGGGCGACCTTTCCGATCCGCTCGGCGAGGAGGCTCACGAAGTCGCCCCGCATTTGATTCAGCGATACCCCGACCGTGTTCTACTGATCGCCACTGACCGATGCGGGGTGTACTGCCGGTTTTGCACACGGTCGCGGATCGTCGGGGACGGAGGCGGCGCCCGCTCGATGGCCGCCCTCGAACCCGCCTTTCAGTGGCTTTCGGCTCACCCAGAAGTCTGTGACGTGATCATTTCGGGTGGCGACCCCTGCATGATGTCGACGGGGCGGATCACACGTTTGCTCACACGACTGCGCGAGATCGATCATATCGACTATGTGCGCTTGGCGACGCGCGCCCCGGTCACCCTCCCCCAACGCATCACAGACGAGCTTTGTCGTGCCATACGTCAAAGCCACGATGCCGCTTGGATCATGACGCACTTCAACCACCCGAAGGAGCTCACACCGGACGCGCAGGAAGCATGCGGGCGGCTCGCCGATGCGGGGCTTCCCGTTATGAACCAATCGGTCTTGCTCCGTGGCATCAATGACGACCCTGACACGCTCGAACGTCTGTTTCGCGGACTGGTTCGTGCACGCGTCCGACCCTATTACTTGCTGCAAATGGACCCCGTGCGTGGAACGGGTCACCTTCGGACGCCACTCCGACGCGGGGTCGAGCTGATGCGGGCGCTCCAAGGACGAGTCAGCGGAATCGCCCTACCCAAGCTGATCGTCGACACGCCGGGCGGCCTTGGCAAGGTACCCGTGGGCCCGAATTACGTGGTCAGCCAGGACAATGGTGTCACGGTGCTGGAGACGTTCCGGGGCGACCGAGTAGAGTATTATGACCCCCCCGAGGCTACTCAGGAGAACTCATGCAACGAGCCCTAACGCTCTACCGAACGACCGTCGGGAAGAAGGTAGTGATGGCCCTGTCCGGCGTCATCATGGTCGGCTTCGTGACCGGCCACTTCCTGGGTAACTTGAACATCTACCTCGGACCCGAGGCGCTCAACGGCTACGCCGAGAAACTCCACAGCATGCCAGCACTCGTGTGGACGACTAGAATCCTATTGCTGTTCGCGTTAGGCGCCCACATCTGGTCTGCGTACGAACTCTGGCGCCGAAACGTCACGGCCCGAGGTTCCCATTACAAACAACGCAAAGACCTCGCGACCGACTATGCGGCACGGACGATGTACTGGACGGGCCCAATCCTGTTGCTCTACCTCATCTACCACTTGCTCGAGTTCACGATCATTCCGGCGCATCCGGGGGACGTGTACCGCAACGTCGTCGAGGCCTTCCAGAACCCCTGGATCTCGGCGTTCTACGTCGCGGCCAACCTCGCACTCGGCTTACACATTTTTCACGGTATCTTTAGCGCCTTTCAGTCCGTCGGGGCGAACCATCCGCGTTACAACTCCTATCGTCGCGACGTGGCGATCGCAATTTCGGCGGTGATCACACTCGGCAACGTTTCGTTTCCGATCTCCGTCCTCACGGGCATCGTCACTTTGTAAGGGTCGTCATGGAACTTCGATCACACGAGCCAGCCGGTCCCATCGAAGACCGATGGGAAAAACACAAAGAGGCGAGCAAGCTCGTCGCACCCGCCAACCGTCGTAAGTACAACGTCATCATTGTCGGTAGCGGCCTAGCGGGAGGAGCCGCCGCCGCGTCCCTCGGCGAGATGGGGTACAACGTCAAGTGTTTCTGCTACCAAGACAGCCCACGGCGCGCGCACAGCATCGCAGCACAAGGTGGGATCAACGCGGCAAAGAACTACCAAAACGACGGAGACAGTGTGTACCGCCTGTTCTACGACACCGTGAAAGGTGGCGATTTCCGCTCGCGCGAGTCGAACGTCTATCGGTTGGCCGAGTTGAGTCTCCACATCATCGATCAGGCAGTCGCCCAGGGCGTGCCCTTCGCGCGCGAGTACGGTGGGTTGTTGGCAAACCGTTCCTTTGGTGGCGCGCAGGTCTCGAGGACATTCTACGCGCGGGGACAGACGGGCCAACAGCTTCTGCTCGGAGCGTACCAGGCGCTCAGTCGGCAGATCGAAGCAGGCACGGTCGAGATGTTCCCGCGTCACGAAATGCTGGAGTTGATAGTGCACGACGGTCGGGCACGAGGAATCGTCACGCGATGCCTCAAGACCGGCAAGGTGACGCCGTACATCGCGGACATGGTCGTACTGTGCACCGGCGGCTACGGCAACGTCTTCTATCTCTCGACGAACGCCAAGGGCTGCAACTGCACGGCCACCTGGCGCGCGCATCGGAAGGGCGCGACGTTCGCAAACCCCTGTTACACGCAGATTCATCCCACCTGCATCCCGCAAGCGGGCAGTTATCAATCGAAGCTGACACTGATGAGCGAGTCGCTCCGCAACGACGGCCGTGTGTGGGTGCCGCGCAAAAAGGAAGACGTCACCAAGCGGCCCGAGGACATTCCAGAAGCAGACCGCTTCTACTATCTCGAGGAGCGGTACCCCGCCTTCGGCAACCTGGTGCCTCGCGATGTGGCTTCACGAAACGCCCTGTACGTGACGAACGATGGCTTGGGCGTCGGGCCATTGGTTCACGACCAGCGGCGCGGCGTGTACCTCGATTTCAGCGATGCGATCGGCCGCCTCGGCGAGCAGATGATCCGCGAGCGGTACGGCAACCTGTTCGAGATGTACGAACGGATCACAGGTGACAGCCCTTACGAAGCGCCGATGCGCATCTACCCAGCAACTCACTACACGATGGGCGGCCTCTGGGTGGACTACAATCTCGAGACCACGATCCCGGGTCTCTTTGTCGGCGGCGAAGCCAACTTCTCGGACCATGGCTCCAACCGGCTCGGCGCTTCGGCGCTGATGCAGGGCCTCGCAGACGGGTACTTCGTCCTGCCCTTTACGGTAGGCAACTATCTGGGGCAGGTCCGAACGCTGCCGCCGCTCGGCGAAGATCACCCGGATGTGCAGACCGCGATGCAAACCGTCGAAGACCGGGTTCACAAGCTCATGAACGCGCCCGATCCGAAGCATGCCCCCGAGCACTTCCACCGTGAGCTCGGAAAGATCATTTGGGAGAAGTGCGGCATGTCGCGAAATGCCGAAGGGCTCGAGGAAGCTCTCGAGAAGATCCCCGAGCTTCGCAAGCAGTTCTGGCGTGAGCTCAAGATCACCGGACGCGGCGAAGACCTCAACCAAACGCTCGAGCGCGCCGGGCGCGTGGCCGACTTTTTCGAGCTCGCTCAGCTGATGTGCATCGATGCGCTCGATCGAAACGAGAGCTGCGGAGGCCACTTCCGCGAAGAGTACCAAGAGAATGGGGAAGCCCTTCGAGACGACGTGAACTTCAGCTACGTCGCGGCCTGGGAGTGGACGGGGGATCCAGCAGAACCGCGACTCCAAAAAGAGCCGCTCACTTTCGAATACGTGAAGCCGACCAAGCGCAGCTACAAATAAGGGACGCCATGACCGACGAGTTAATCGATCTTACGCTTCACGTCTGGCGCCAACCAGGGCCGAACCGGCCTGGCGGCTTCGAGACCTACCACGTCAAAGACATCACCACGCACATGTCCTTCCTAGAGATGCTCGACGTAGTCAACGAAGAACTGATCGAAAAAGGCGAGGAACCGATCGCGTTCGACCACGACTGCCGCGAAGGTATTTGCGGCACCTGTGGGATGGTCGTCAACGGCATAGCGCATGGCCCCCAGAAACTGACGACCGTCTGCCAGCTCCACATGCGACAGTTCGCGAATGGCCAGGAGATTTGGCTCGAGCCCTGGCGCGCGCACGGGTTTTCGATCGTCAAGGACCTGATTGTCGACCGCACCGCGTTCGACCGCATCATTCAGGCTGGCGGCTACATTTCGATCCGTACGGGCAGCGCAAGCGAAGCCAACGAGATGCCGATCGCCAAAGAGATCGCGGATCGCGCGATGGACGCGGCCGAATGCATCGGGTGCGGCGCGTGTGTGGCAGCCTGCCCGAACGCGTCGGCAAGCCTCTTCACGGCAGCTAAGATCTCGCACCTGTCGTTGCTGCCTCAGGGGCAAGCCGAACGGGCAGATCGCGTGCGCAAGATGGTCGCGCAGATGGACGCGGAAGGGTTTGGCTCGTGTACCAATCACGGCGAATGCGAAGCCGTTTGTCCGAAGGGCGTGAGCCTCGAATGGATCGCACGCATGAATCGCGAGCTCATTGCGGCAATGGTGAAGTCCGAAAACCCGGTGCGGACTCGCAAGCGCTAGAGTTCCGAGAAGGGCCCTAGGCTCGCCGGCTGTCCCACAAAAAGCGCGCTACGATCGCAATGCCCGCGACGACGACGATGACCAGCGTCGCCGCGGTGTATCGCTCGAGGATATCGCGCATCGCCTCCCAATTGTGACCGACGGCATATCCTGCGCCGAGAAGCAGCGCGTTCCACACTGCGGCGGAGAGACCACCGAACACGATCACCGGCCACGCGCCCATTCGAGATAACCCTGCACCGAGGAAGAAGAACGCGCGAAGCGCCGGCAAGAATCGGTTCACCGCGAGGTACATGGCACCGTGCTGTTCGTAGCCACGACGCACTGCGTCGAGAGCACGTGTGGCTGCAGGACGCTTCAGAAACCATGGCCAATGGTCTTCGTGATTCGCGAGCCACAGGCCCAAAGCCCATGCAACGAGTCCGCCTCCGATTGCGCCGAGCGTCATCAGCACGTAGACCAAAGCCCAGTTAAGTTGAGCGCGAGCAGCCAACACGATTGCAAACAGCACGACGGTGTCTCCGGGAAGCGGCGGGAAAACATACTCGACCGCCGACGCCGCGATGATGAGTCCGTAGGCCCAATGCTGAGGCCCGTGCTCCAATGTGTGCAGAAATTCGTCAAGCACGGGAACAACACCTTACGCTTGTGATCGAAAGCCGGTGTAGCACATTGCTCGGCTCGACAGCAGCACACGATGAGTCAATCTAAGGCAATGCAAGGTTAGTATCGTGGCTAGCGGAGATCCCTTGGTGTCGGTGCTGCAACGTCCCAACGCAAAAGTTGAAGACGTCGCCATCTTGATTGCGCGCGAGGCGAATCCCATTCTCGACGAGCACGCCCTGCGACGCGATCTCGACGGCATCGCCACGGAAGCGCTCATACGACGTGGCCTTCGATCGACTCCCGAGCGCGACTGTCGGATCCTCGCGGATCTGCTCTTCGTCGAGCTCGGCTTCGAAGGAGAACGAGACGACTACTACGACCCGCGAAACAGCTACATCGACAAAGTGATGATTCGCCGCAAAGGAATTCCGATTTCGTTGTCGGTGCTCAGCATGGCGATTGGCGAACGCGCGGGCATGGTGGTCGAGGGTGTCGGTTTTCCGGGTCACTTCTTGGTGCGCGTCGGGGGACCGGAAGGCGTCTATCAAGATCCGTTCAATCGCGGAGAGATCCTCGACGGTGTTGGGCTCCGAAAGCTGGCGGCGCAATTCCTCGGCGCGGAGATGGCGCTTCACCCAAGCTACCTCGAACCTGTCGACTGCCTGACGATCACGATCCGCATGCTGGCGAATCTCAAGACCGCCCACCGGCGCCAGGGCGACTACGCGCGCGCCATGCTCGCCTGCGACCACCTGGTCGAGCTCACCCAAGCACCCGAGCATCGCCGGGATCGAGGCCTGTTGGCCCACGCTTTACGGACCTATGGGGCCGCTTCGGAAGACCTTGCCGCCTATCTCGAGGCCCGGCCGGACGCCAAAGATGCCCGAGTCATCAGCCGCGCCCTCGAAGAAGCCCGCGACCAGGCCAATCTGGTCCTTCACTGACGCTGCACTTTACAGTTGGGCGTGGCGTGCCAAGACTGCGCCCCGATCCGGCCATTGCCATGTCTATAAGATCCCTCAAAGCTCTGTTCCGGCCTGAACTCGATGAGCTTTCGGCCTACCGGGTACCCCCTGCCGCACCCGAGGTGAAGCTCGACGCGAACGAGAGCCCGTGGTCGCTCCCTGGTGAAGCGTGGGAATCGATTCTGTCGGCCGTCCGCCGGACCACGCTCCATCGATATCCGGACGGACGAGCGACTCGCCTCCGGGAGGCCCTGGCGACAGGGATCGGCGGCGCCCCGGACGAGTACGTGCTCGGCTCGGGGTCCGACGAGGTGATCTCGCTGCTCGCGACGGCAATGTCGAAACCGCGACCAGGGGAAGAGCGGCCGGCCGTACTGTTCCCGGAGCCGACGTTCGTGATGTACGGAATGACGAGTCGTGCGCACGGGTGGCGAACGGTTGGCGTGCCTCTCGACGATCGATGGGATCTCGATGTCGACGCGATGGCCAAAGCGCTCGAACGCGAACGACCGAACGTCGCGTACTACGCGAGCCCCAACAATCCCACCGGCAACTGCTTCTCACAGGACAGGCTGGAGAAGCTCATCCGGGGTTTCCCCAACACGTTGCACGTCGTCGACGAAGCGTACCGCGCGTTCTCGCGCGAATCTGTTGCAAGCTGGTGCATGCGATATCCGCAGTGCGCGCTTCTCGGTACCCTCTCCAAGGTCGGGTTCGCCGCGATTCGAGTTGGCTGGATACGTCTCGACGAGACGCTCGCGCATGATCTCGAAAAGGTCCGTCAGCCGTTCAATCTCAGCACGCTGTCCCAGGAGCTCGCAACGCTTGCACTCACGGACCTTGCGCCCACCCTTCGGGCGCACGTCACGGCGATCATGGCCGAGCGAGAACGGCTCGCGGAAGAGCTCGCGCGCTACCCATCGATACGCTGCTTCCCGAGTGACGCGAATTTCCTCTTGGTGCGCTACGACGGCGACGTCGCAGGGTTGTGCAAAGACCTCCTTTCGCGAGAAATCGGGGTGCGGCGCTTCCCCGAGGGAGATGCTCGGCTGGCGGAATGCATTCGGATCACCGTAGGCACCCCAGAAGAGAACCGGCGCTTGGTCACGGCGCTCGACGAGATCCTATGTCCGTAGTAACAACACGAGATGTGAGCCCCGCACGGGTGTTTGAAGCGTTGAAGTGGGCGGCCGACGTAGCGAGCGACCCCGCTCTGCTCGACGAGAAGCCTGAGCGAGCTAGCCCCGCCGAGTGGCGTGACGTTCCTTTGGCCGCGTTCCGCCTTCACATGGACCGCCTGCTGGTGTCGAAGCATCCGGAGCCCGGGCTCGACGCCCTCGAGGCGGTGGGGTGCCTGGACCCTTGGCTACCGGAGGTCGCAGCCCTGGTTGGCTTCGGCGACAACGAGTGGCGGCACAAGGACGTCTGGAAGCACACGAAGCAGGTCGTGAAGCAATCAGTGCCACGACTCGAGGTGCGTTGGGGCGCGTTGCTCCACGACATCGGCAAGCCGAAGACGCGGCGCATCGATGATCACGGTAACGTCACGTTCCACGGCCACAGCGAGGTTGGTGCCGCGATGTTCCGCAAACGCGTCGGCGACCGTCTGGGTTTCCAAGGCACGCTCCGAGAGCGCATCCACTTCTTGATCCTCCACCACTTGAGGGCCAGTCAGTACGAAGAAAGCTGGACAGACGCGGCGGTACGTCGCTTCTACAAACAGATGGACGACGGCCTACGCGACCTCCTCGACTTGAGTCGCGCAGATATCACCACCAAACGCCCAGAGAAGCGTCGTCGCGGCGTTGTTCAGATCAGCTTGCTCGCGAAGCGCATTCGCGACCTCCAGGAAGAAGACCACAAGGTTGCTCCCCTACCCAAAGGCCTCGGGACCGAGATCATGAACACCTTCGGTGTGCCCCCATCAAAGCGCCTAGGCGACCTGATGAAGCAACTCACGGAAGCCACCGAAACCGGCGAAATCGACCCCCAAAAACCAGCCAGATACTACCTCGACCACCTAAACGCCCACCGAGAACAATACGGCCTCTAGGGGTCCCGGTGGGAGCGACGTCGGTGCGGTCGGAGCGCAGGTGGTGCACCGACTCAATCACACGGAGTACCGGAACACCGTACGTGACCTGTTGGGCACTGGGCTCGATCCCGCCGCGAACTTTCCGGCGGACGACGTCACCTGGGTTCGACAACATCGCGCAGGTGCTAACGGTCTCGCCGCTTCAGTTCGAGCTCTACGAGCAAGCCGCAGAAGCGCTTGCGGTCGAGGCGCTGACCACGGGAGCCCGCGACAGGATCGTGTTCTGTGATCCGAACGATCAAAGCTGCCGCGATAACATCCTTCGGGAGTTCGCGAGTCGAGCCTGGCGGCGTCCCGCGACCGACGACGAAGTCGGGAGATTGCAAGCGCTCGTAGACATCGCACTGAACGAAGGCGAAGGAATCGATCAGGGGCTCGAGCTGGCGATTCGCGGGGTCTTGTTGTCACCCCATTTTATCTATCGGCCTGAGCTCGACGACGATCTGACTTCCACCGAGCCACACTTGCTGAACGACTACGAGCTCGCTTCCCGGATTTCGTACTTCCTGTGGAGCAGCATGCCGGACGACGCCCTGTTCGAAGCGGCAGCCAATGGCAGCCTTCGTGACGAGGCAGGCCTTCGCGCGGAGGTGGACCGCATGCTGAGCGACCCCAAGGCCCAAGCTCTCGTCGATAACTTCGCCGGTCAATGGCTTCGAATTCGCTCCCTCGAGGACCACGTTCCGGACTACGCGGCGTTTCCAGAGTGGGACGACGCGCTTCGCGATTCCATGAGCCAAGAAGCAAGGTTGTTCTTCGGTGAGTTTCTACGCGGCAACGCCGGAATGGATGAATTCCTTCTGACGGACTTCGCGTTCCTCAACGATCGGTTGGCCGCTCACTATGCACTGCCGTTCGACCTCGGTGCCGAGCTCGAACGCGTCGATCTCGGAGAAACCGATACGCGGTTTGGTCTGCTGACCCTCGGCTCACTGTTGACCGTCACGTCGACTCCGATCCGAACCTCGCCCGTCAAGCGCGGTGTGTGGATCCTAGAACAGCTTCTTTGCAGCGAGCCGCCCCCGCCGCCGCCAGGAGTGGAAGGCCTTCCCGATGCCAACGCGTCGAGCGGCTCGCTTCGAGACCAACTCGAACTGCACCGCGCGGACCCAACTTGCGCCTCTTGCCACAACTTGATGGATCCGCTGGGTCTCGGGTTGGAGCACTACGACGCCATCGGCGCCTACAGAACACAAGACCAAGGTTTCCCCATCGACGCGAGCGGTCAGCTCATCGATGGCCAGTCCTTCGTCGATGGCCGCGAGATGGCCGCGCTGATCCAAGAAGACGAACGTTTCAATCTTTGCGTGGTTGAAAAGCTGTTTACGTACGCTCTAGGGCGACCCTTCGGCACTACCGAGCGACCTTTCATCGAAACGATCGCGCAGAGCTATGGGCAGAGCGGCGCCGCGCTCCCAGAGCTCCTCAAGTTGATCGTGACGAGTGAGCCGTTCCGAACCCGTCGTGGAACCTTGGAGGCGTCGCAGTGAAAGGCCCGAAGTTTTCAAGACGCGTGATGCTCGGTGGCGCCGGCGCGGTGATCACCCTCCCCCTGTTCGAATCACTGATCGGCGACGCTGCCTATGCAGACGATTCCTTCCCCGCCCGGCTGATTTGCTATTACTTGCCGAACGGCATCCATATGGCTGCATGGACACCGTCACAGACGGGCAGCAGCTACAGTCTTTCGCCGATTCTGCAGCCGCTGGCTCCCGTGAAGGATCAGATCCTCGTCCTGAGTGGTCTGTCCAACACGCCAGCCAGGCCGGATGGGCCAGGGGACCACGCTGGCGGCACCTCTGGTTTTCTGACGGCCGCGCACGCCAACAAGAGCGAGACCGAGATCCGCCTCGGGATCTCGATGGACCAAGTGATCGCCAATCAGATCGGAAGCGCCACACGAATTGGCTCGATGCAGATCGGGATCGACGGCGGGGGCAACAGTGGAGGGTGTGACTCAGGCTACGGCTGCGCATATTCGCGGAATATATCCTGGGCGTCAGAAACGGTACCCCTATCCAAGACCACCAGCCCGAGCGTGGTGTTCAACCAGATCTTCGAAGGAGCCGACCCGAACGCCAGCATCGAAGAACAAGAGCGTCGCAAGCTCTACAAGACCAGTATCCTCGACTATGTGGGTGAGCAAACACGAGCACTACAAGGCAAACTGGGCTACGTCGATCGCGCGAAGCTCGATCAGTACACGACCGGGATCTTCGAGCTCGAGCAGCGGCTTGACAAGGCGGGACTGGTTTGCGGGGCAACCGAAGAACCTTTCGACACCGGCGACATCGTGGAGAAGGTTCGCATCATGAGCGACTTGATGGTGCTTGCTCTGCAATGTGATGCGACGCGGGTCATCACGTTCATGTTGGGAAATGCCGGGAGTAACCGCAGTTATCCGTTCCTCGGGGCGAGCGGCGGACATCACAACTATTCGCACCATCAGGACGACCCGGCGAATTTCACAGCCCTCCAGGCGATCGACGCGTGGGAAGTCGAGCAGCTCGCGTATCTACTGCCACCGCAACCTGCCGATCATCCTCGCCGGCGAATGCCACGGCGCGTACAACACGGGACGTCACATAGACTACGAGCCGAACAAAAGCGTCAACGGCCCACCGATCGCGAACCTCTTCCTCACGATGATGGCCGCAATGGACGTGAGCCAGAGCAGCTTCGGCGACAACAGCACGGGCCTCCTAGGCCAGCTGATGCTGTTTTAGCGGCGGTAGCAGATCTGGAGGAGCCCGCCCATGTAGAGGGATTGGAAGCGGAGTTGGAGTTTCTCCGACTGGGGCGTCCGCTGATTGAGGTCCACGCCGTAGCGGGCGAGCGTGTCGACGCGCTTGACGAGATCGCGAATGTCCTCGGAGAGGAGAAACCTTTGCGCCCTGGGCGTCGGAAGCGCTGCGCGGATGATGTAGGGATTCGAAACTCCGAGCACCGCGGCGGGCACCACCAACGGAGTGCCCTTGATCGCCGTAGGCGAGGTATCGGCCGAGGCCTCATTGGTCCCGAAAATGCTCGCGGCAAACCCGACAAGGAAACAAAGCACCCCGATGCAGGGACACCTACCTCTCGATCCTAGCTGCGACCTCTTCTCCACCTTCAACCTGTTCAGTATACCAAATATCGTGTTCTTAAGCTAGAGGGGTTAATCGGGTCGCCCTCAGGAGCACAGACAGTTAGGACGCTAGCTCGTTTGCCCCGTGCTGTGAAGAGCCTTGCCGAACAAGTTACAAGATGTTTACCAAAGGCGCGTGATTTGCGCGACGCACGACGAAAGGAGCTCCCCAAGGAAAAAGCCCGGACGGACCCGGGCTTGAAGCTAAGTATATGAAATAACTTCTATACTACTAAACGCCCGAACCGCCTCGGCGAAGGTATGCCGGAATGTCCAGGACCGCCTCGTCATGTAGCGCGGATGCTCCGAAAGCGCGGGTTCCAGCGCTCTGTGGGACCGTGGCGGGGACACCCTCGAGCGTCGAAGTCAGGTCCTCGGCTCTCGGAGCCGAGCTTCGAATAGCCCGAGAGGATGATGCGTTGTGAGATCCGTAACTATTTGAGGCCTGATGCATTCCGAGCGGGAGCGGAGCGTACGTAGCGTTCTCAAAACCGGTCGCGATCACCGTGACTTTGACCGTGTCGGAGAGCTCGGAGTCGGTGACGACACCGAAGATGATTTCGGCATCTTCGTGCGCCGCCTGCTGGATCAGCCCCGCCGCTTCGTTGATTTCACGAAGCTTGATGTCTGGCCCGGCCGTGAAGTTGATGAGAATGCCAGTCGCGCCCTCCACCGAAACCTCATCGAGCAATGGCGAGTTGATCGCCATCTCGGCGGCCTCGAGCGCGCGCCGATCGCCCTTGGCCAGACCGGTGCCCATGAGAGCTCGGCCGTTGCTTCTCATGATGGTTTTCACGTCGGCGAAGTCGACGTTGATCATGCCGGCATTGATGATGAGGTCGCTGATCCCTTGGACCGCCTGAAGCAGCACATCGTCGGCTCGTGCGAACGCGTCCAACATCGTGATGTCGTCGTCGCCGAGTGACAAGAGCTTCTGGTTCGGGATCGTGATGATACTGTCGATCGAGTCGATCAGCTCTGAGATCCCGCGCTCCGCGTTCTTGGAACGTTTGCGACCCTCGAACAGGAAGGGTCTGGTGACGACGCCCACGGTGAGGGCCCCTTGGTCTTGCGCAACCTGCGAGATGATCGGTCCTGCACCGGTGCCGGTGCCACCACCCATACCCGCGGTCACGAAAACCATGTCGGCTCCTTCGAGCGCTTCCGATAGACGCTGTACGTCCTCGAGCGCCGCCTTGCGACCGACGTCGGGATTGCCACCCGCACCCAGACCGCGCGTGAGCTGCGGGCCGAGCTGGATCTTGACCGGCGCAAGGCTGCGATCAAGCGCCTGCGCGTCGGTGTTCGCCGCGATGAACTCGACACCCTCGAGCCCTCCGTGAATCATGCTGTTGAGCGCATTGCCGCCGCTTCCGCCGACGCCAACGACTTTAATTCGCGCGTGAAGCTCTGCGTCGTCCGCGAACTCGATCGAGATAGCCATCGATTCCTCCTCAGAAAACCTCTCTGAACCACGCCCCGAGCTTCCGGCCGAGGCCGCGGCTCGCAGCCACGTCCACCGTTCGCTCGGGCATCGTAGTTCCCGTTACCTTGTCTGCGCCGTGCTTCACCAACCCCACGCCGGTGGCGTAAGAGGGGCTCTTCACAACGTCGATCAATCCGCCGATGCCCGTGGGCGCGCCGCGACGCACCGGTAGGCCGAGCACTTCCTCGGCAAGCTCAGGCAAGCCATCGAGGAGCGTCGTGCCGCCAGTGACAATCGCCCCAGAAGCCAACATGTCCGTGTAGCCGGTCTCGGCAATCACGTGACGGCAAGCCGCGAAGATCTCCTCGACGCGCGGCTCGATGATATCGCAGAGAACGCGACGCGGGAGCGACCGGGGGGGACGCCCGCCGACCGAAGGCACTTCGATGGTCTCGTCGTCATCGACCATCCGTGAGGCGGCGCATCCGTACTTGATCTTGATGCGCTCCGCTTCGGCCATCGGCGTGCGAAGACCAGTCGCAACGTCGTTCGTGAGATTGATGCCACCGATTGGGATCGAGCTCGTGTGAACCACCGCGCCGTCGACGTAGATGATGATGTCAGACGTACCGCCACCAACGTCGATCAAGACTCCGCCGATCTCTCGCTCATCGCAACTGAGCACTGCATGTGCGCTCGCAAGTGGCTGCAAGACGACTTCCTCGACGAACAACCCACACCGTTCGGCGCACTTCGTGACGTTCGCGACGCTGGTGGATGCCGCGGTCACCATGTGCACCCGTGCTTCAAGTCGAACACCGGCCATCCCGATGGGCTCCTTGATCCCATCTTGTTCGTCGACGATGTATTCTTGCGGGAGCACGTGAAGCACTTGGCGATCCCCGGGCAGCGGCACGGCTTTGGCTTGCTCGAGAACGCGAGACACGTCTTCGGCGGCGACCTCTCGATTTGCGATAGCGGCGACGCCGTCTTGGTTCATGCCGCGGACGTGGCTACCCGCGATGCCGGCGTACACCGCATTGATCTCGACCCCGGCCATCGTCTCGGCTTGCTCGACTGCGGCGCGGATCGCTTGGACCGTCGACTCGATGTTGACGACCACGCCCTTCTTCAAACCCTTTGAAGGAACGGAGCCTATCCCGATGATGTCTAGACCTTCTTCGGTTTGTTCAGCGACGATGGCACAGACCTTCGTCGACCCCAGATCCAATCCCGCAATGATCTCGTTTTCCGCCATCCCTCGCCTCTGTTTGACCCATACACAAGGGCGATTTGACGAGACAAGTTTCGTGCAGAAAAAAAAGGGTTAGAACACCCTTTCTGATCCCCCAAACCCAACTCCGGGGCCCTTTTCCCGTCAGCGCAGTCGGACGGTGACCCGCTCAGGACTTCGAACGTTGTCGAGGTATACGTAAGCAGGCCTTGCTTTTTCCTGAGTGAGACGCGCGAGGACCTGTCGGAGGCGACGAAGCTTCTGCCTATGTTGCCCGTTCCCTAGGCGTACGTGCATGCCGTCGTCGCCCACGAAAAGCTCGATGCCGGTGGATGCCTCGAAGTGAATTTCAGAAACCGGCTCGAGCTCGGAGAGGCCCGCACCTTCGTAGTCTTGGAGCAGAGCCATGGAGCGTAGAAGGACCGCCGTGCGGTAGTCGAAGTCGTCGTAGAACTGCTCCGAAGCGATACCGGTGATGACCGGCATGTCGGCGGGATCATCGACCCCGAGACGTTTGAAGACGGCCCCCTCCTCGCTGACCAAATAGAGCTGGTCGAGTGCCACGAGCGCCACGGGTTTTCGCTCGACCAACTCGATGCGAACACGGTTCGGGAGCTTGCGTACCACGGATGCCTCCTTCACCCACGGGTGTAAAAGCAAACGATTTTGGGCTTCTTCGGCTGAAATCTCGAAAATGTTTGAACCTATTTGGAGGCCGGCGGCTCGACGGACGTCGATGTCTTCGAGGCGATGTTTGCCCGAAACCACGATTTCTCGAATCGCAAAGGCGTCCGCGGTTCGCGCGTATCGCACCGTTTGATCGCCAACCCAGACCACCGCGGCCACCGCAAGACCGAGCAGCGCGACCTGGCCGACGCGCCGTAGCAGCCTCTGACTCCGCACAACCCAGGCCAGAGCCCCGTCGAGGACGCCTGCCATCCCCTCGCGCCAGCTCCGCTTGGCTTTGGTGGGCTTGGCCCTCCTCGGTGCCGGGCGGCGACGATTCTGGGCGCGTGGCTCAGCCGTGGCCTTGCGTGAAACGCGCTTGGTTGGCTTCTTGGCGCCGACTTTACGGGGACGGTTCATGAATCGAGCACCTCGAGGAGCTCTGGGCCGGTCCGGGTGATGTCCCCGGCACCGAGGGTAATGACCACATCTCCGGGCTGCACCCGGGCGCTGATTGCCTCTGCCAGTTCATTCCTATCCTCTACCAGCGTCACGTCTCGATGTCCGTGCGCGCGAATCGCCTCGGCGAGCCGGCCCGCGTCTGCCCCCTCGATCGGTTTTTCGCCCGCTGCATAGACACCGGTCAAGAATAGGACATCAGCCAGATTGAAAGCTCGGGTGAGCTCATCGAAGAGGTCACGCGTACGGGTATACCGGTGAGGCTGAAAGGCGACGACCAACCTCCGTCCATAAGCGCGCTGAGCGGCCTCGAGAGTGACCTCGACCTCCGCAGGATGATGTCCGTAGTCGTCGACCACGGTGACACCACCGGCCTCGCCGACGACCGAAAAGCGCCGTTGGACCCCTTCGAACGTCCGAAGCGCCGTCCTTACCTGGTCGCGGTCGACGCGCAGCTCGTCGGCGACCGCAATGGTGGCAAGCGCATTCAAGACGTTGTGCGTCCCCGGCATGCGGACTTCGAATTGGCCGAGGCTTTGGCCACGATGCTCCACATCAAAGCCGACCGAGAGCCCAGAGAACACCGGGTTGCGCGCGCGGTAGTCCGCCTGCGCCGAAAAGCCGTACGTCACGATGCGCTTGTCGATTCGCGGGAGGATGTCTTGAACGTTCGGATGGTCGTGGCAGGCGATGACCACACCGTAGAAAGGAACCCGATTGGCGAAGCCGACGAAGGCCTCTTTTAGGCCATCGAGGCTTCCATAGTGATCGAGATGTTCGGGATCGATATTGGTGATCACGGCGACAGCCGGAATTAGGTGCAGAAACGAACCGTCGGATTCGTCGGCTTCGGCAACGAGCAAGTCGCCGGCACCCATGGCAGCGCCCGAGCCGAGAGCATTGAGCTTGCCGCCGATGACGACCGTGGGATCGAGCCCTGCGCCTCGGAGCACTGTCGCTACTAAGGATGTGGTCGTCGTCTTGCCGTGGGAACCGGCGATCGCGATGCCATCCTTGAGGCGCATGAGCTCACCGAGCATCTCAGCTCGAGGGATCACGGGCACGCCACGCTGTCGTGCCGCCACGAGCTCAGGATTGTCCGCGGGTACGGCGGACGAAAACACGACGACGTCGGCCCTGGCGACCTGCTCCGCCCCGTGACCCACGAAGATCTTCGCGCCCTTATCGGTGAGGCGTCGGGTGTAGTCGTTCTCGCGAAGATCGGAGCCGGTGACCTCGAACCCCGAATCGAGCAGCACTTCGGCAATGCCGCTCATTCCCACGCCACCGACGCCAACGAAGTGAATCAACCGAATTCGCCCTCGAAACATCCTCGCTTACTCCCACACGGCCCCGTCGACGACAACCGGGCGCCGCGGCCGCGAGGTGGCCGATCGAAGGGCGACCGCACCATAGCCGAGGCGAAGCATCGGCGCCGGCCCGAGCCCACTTCGGTGCGTGCCGACGGGCGGCTCGCTCGCCGATGGAACGGGACTCTCCCCGCGTGGCTGCGCCCCGCCGAGCCATCCGATCATGTCGTCGACGATCGTCGCCGCTGCATCCGGCCGCCCGTGCTCACGAGCTGCGAGCGACATGGCCCGACGCTTCGCCGGGTCGTCCAAGAGCCCGGCCACTAGCGTACCAAGGGCGTCTACCTCGAGCTCGGATTCGCGAACGCAGATAGCGGCCCCTTGCTCCTCGAGGGCGGTGGCGTTTTTCGCCTGATGATCGTCAGCGGCGAACGGGAACGGCACCAGGATCGAGGGGCGTCCAATCGCGCAAAGCTCGGCGAGCGTCGTGGCGCCTGCGCGAGCGACCACCAGCACTGCGTTGGAAAAAGCTCTAGCCATTTCATCAATAAACGTAACGACTTGAGCGTCGATTCCTAGATCTTCATAAGTTTTTTCGACCTCGTCGCGCATCGCTTCGCCGGTCTGGTGCAGGACGCGGAGATCACGCTCGGCGAAGCCGGCCTGTGCGAGTGCTCTCGGGACGTCCTCGTTGAGCTTACGGGCCCCTTGCGAGCCACCCAGCACCAAGACCGTACGCGCCCGGGATTCGAAGCCTTCGGGATCGGCAAGTGCTCGCCGTGCATGCTCGACGAACTCACGTCTCACGGGGTTCCCTGTAAGTCGCGACTTCTTTTCGCCGAACACCTCGGCGGTGTGGCCAAATGAGATGTAAGCGCGGTCGACGAAACGAGAGAGGATCCGATTCGTCATGCCTACGTGAGCGTTTTGCTCGAGCAGCGCCGTCGGATGCCCGGTCAACGAAGCCGCAAGCAGCACGGGCCCCGACGCGTAGCCGCCGACACCGAGAACGAGATCAGGCCGGAAGCTTCGGATCAACGACGATGCCTCCATCATCGCGCCCGGGATTCGGGCGATGCTGGTGAATCGAGCGCCAAGACCCTGCCCTTTTAGGGGGGTAACCTCCAGAATATCGAACGACTCTCCGCGGACCGGCAGAATGCGTGCTTCGATCCCGTGTGCCGTCCCCACGAACCTCACCTCGAGGCCCGGAATCCGTCGCCGTAGCTCTTCGATGACTGCAAGGCCCGGGAAAAGGTGTCCCCCCGTGCCGCCGCCGGCAACCATGATACGTTCGATCATCGTGCACCTCCCTCGGCCATTCGCATCCGCGGTTTCATTTTCTTTCGCGTGACGCTTTTCGCTGCTTCTTCGGCGGGTTCGACGGCAAAGCGCGAAACGTTGAGAATGAGCCCCGCGGCCGCCGCATTGACGAGCAGAGACGAACCGCCGTAGCTGACGAACGGAAGCGCCAGGCCCTTAGTAGGCAAGAGCCCCATCGCAACGGCGAGGTTCGTAAAAGCCTGAAGCCCGATGAAGAGGGTCATGCCGGCCGCGAGATAGCCCGCGTATTCGTCATGACTGCGCCACGCCGCGCGAAGCCCGCGGAGAACCACCCACACAAACGCCAGGCAGAGCGTCGCCACCCCGAGAAAGCCAAGCTCTTCACCGACGATCGCACTCACGAAATCGGTGTGCGCCTCTGGGAGGAAAAGGAGCTTCTGACGGCCGTCGCCCAGCCCCACCCCAGTCCAACCTCCAGAACCGAAGCTCATCAACGACTCGGTGATCTGATAGCCAGCCCCTTGGCGATGCTCAAACGGCTCGAGGAACGCCGTGATGCGGCGCATCCGGTACGGAGACGATGCGATCGCCGCGTAGCCGATTGGGAGCGCCACCAGTACACCGCCGAGCAGGTATCCCGCTTTGGCCCCCGCAGCGAATAGCACGACGAAGGTCAGAAGCGCGATCATGACAGCGCTACCGAAGTCCGGCTGTGCCAGACACAACAACATCAACAGACCCATGACGAGCACGTGTGGCAGGAAACCGATCGAGAACGTCCGAACACGATGGGCCTTTTTGGCAAGCGAGTGCACCAACCACAGGACCATCGCGAGCTTGGCGAGCTCGGCCGGCTGCACGTTGACGGGCCCGACCCGAAACCACCGCGTGGCTCCCCCGACGCTCCGACCGAAACCAAGGGCCACGACCACCATGAGGACCACCGCAATGAGCAGGATCGGATAGGTAAACCGCCTCAAGAGTCCGATGTCGATGCGGCTCGTGGTGGCCAGCACGACGAAAGCAATTGCGGCAAAAATCGTTTGCCGAATCAGGAAGTGGGTGCCGTCTCCGTACATGCGGTTCGCGTAGACGGCGCTCGCGCTGTAGACCATCACGACGCCGAAGGCGATCAAGCCCACGAGGGTCGCGGCGAGCGACACGTCGACCGACCCTGGTTTCATCGGCGGCGGCTTCGAAGACGGACTCATCCTGCTCCTCCAAGGGTTGCAACGGCTCGCTGAAATACGTCGCCGCGTTCGGCGTACGAGCGGAACATGTCGAAGCTCGAGCAAGCGGGCGCCAAGAGAACGGTGTCGCCCGGCTTGGCCAGCGAGGCAGCCTCGACCACCGCGTCGACCATCGTGCGCGCGCTGCGGAGCGCGATCTCGGAACCGGCAAATGCTTTTTCGATCAACGGTGCCGCGTCCCCGACGACGACGACGGCCCTTCCCCGATCGTCCATCCGTTGCCGAAGCGGCTGGTAACTGCCACCTTTGTCGACGCCGCCCGCGATGAGGACCACCTTGCCACCGGACTTCGCAAGGCCCTCGATCGAAGCCACTGCAGCACTGACGTTGGTCGCCTTCGAGTCGTCGATGTATTCGACACCGTCGACGACGCGAACGTACTGCATGCGGTGGGCAAGGCCAGCAAAGTCACGGAGCACTGAGGAGATGTCGTCATCACCGACGCCGAGAAGCCGCGCCGCGAGGACTGCCGCACAGGCATTGGACACGTTGTGAGATCCTCGTAGGCGCAAGTCGCCGACGGGAACCCGGAGCGACGTTTGCACGTCGACGAGCACGCCCTGTTCGACGCGGACATCCCCTCCTTGGCCTCCAAAGAGCACGATCGTCCCGTCGCCTCGGACGAGCTCACGAAGCTCGGGCTCATCTGCCGGGAGGACCGCGTAGTCGTCGACGTCTTGTCGCTCGAAGATTCGAGCCTTCGCTGCGGCATAGGCCTCGAATGACGGATATCGGTCCAGATGATCGTCGGTCACGTTCAAAAGCACCGCGACGTGCGCCTTGAGCTCCGAGACCCGCTCCAGTTGAAAGCTCGAGAGCTCGACGACGACGAGTCCCCTGGCGGACGCAGCCTCCGTATCGATCGCCTCGACCATGGGACGACCCAGGTTTCCGCCGACAAAAATCGGGCGACCGACCCGGCGGCACATCTCGCCGATCAACGTGGTGACGGTACTCTTGCCATTCGTACCGGTGATCGCGACGATCGGGGCCCGGATGTGCCGCGCAGCAAGCTCGATCTCGCTGATGACCGCCGTTCCCTGCTCTTCGGCGCGGTCGAGAGCTTCGAGGGGCGGCACACCGGGCGAAACTACGATGAGATCGAGGTCCTCAAAAGCGCCGTCGGGATGACCGCCAAGCACGAGGTCCGCGCCAAGAGCCTCGGCGTCGCGGGCTGCCGCGCCTAGGGCTTCGGCGTCACGCTGATCGTTGACGCGAACCTTGGCGCCGCGCGTTCGGAGGAAGCGGACGACGGCAAGCCCGGTTTGCCCGAGTCCGACGACCATCGTGTTCTTCCGCGAGAGGTCCACGCTCACCTCAACTTCAATGTGGCTAGGCTCGCGACGGCGAGCATGATGGCAATGATCCAGAAGCGAACGATCACCCGTGGTTCGGGCCAACCCATCTTTTCGAAGTGGTGGTGAATCGGCGCCATCAAGAAGATGCGCCGGCCGGTCACCCGGAAAAAGCCAACCTGAACGATCACGCTGACGACCTCGACCACGAAGATCCCGCACAAGATCAACGACAGCAGCTCGTTCTTCGTGAGAACAGCAAGTGCTCCGAGCCCCCCACCGAGGGCCAGCGAGCCGACGTCACCCATGAAGACTTGGGCAGGATAGGTGTTGTACCAGAGGAACCCGAAACCCACGCCGACCACGGAAGCCGCGAAGATGCTGAGCTCACCGGCGCTCTCGATGTGCGGGATGTCGAGGTAGTCGGCGACGACGTTCCCAAACAGCGTCAAGCCCGCAAGATAGGCGAGGATCGCGTAGGTCCCCGCGGAGATCATCACCGGCCCGATCGCCAACCCGTCGAGCCCATCCGTGAGATTGACCGCGTTCGATGTCCCGACGATCACGATCGACGCGAAGATGACGTAAAGCCATGGCGGCAGCTCGAACGGGTACTTCGAGAACGCGAAGAACGGCGCAGCGAGTCGGTAGCGGATCTCGAGCCAATCGCTCGGAAGGCCCGCCTCGCCGTAGAAGAGCCACCCACATACCGCGCCGGCGGTCGCGAACTGGAGGAGCAACTTGTATCGGCCGGCAAGCCCCCCCGTCGAACGCGTCCTGATCTTCGAGGCGTCGTCGATGTACCCCACGACCCCGTAAGCCACGGTGATCAGGGTGACGACCCACACCATCGAGTTGGCCGGATCTGCCCACAAGACGGTCGACAAGACCAGCGCAAGCAACATGAGCGCGCCACCCATCGTAGGCGTTCCCGCCTTGGACAAATGAGTTTCCGGGCCGTCCGCACGAATGACTTGGCCAATCTGTTTTCGTTGTAAGCGGCGGATGAACCACGGATAGAGACCGAACGTAAGCAGCAGGGCGGTCATCGTGGCCGCCAGGAAGCGAAACGGCAGGTAGCGGAGCACATTGAGAAACGACAGCGACTCGTGGGTATGCAGTGGGTAGAGGAGGTAGTAGATCATCGAGAGGCCTCCTCCTCGAGCATCGGATCGAGCGCGCGTTCCATTGCCATCGAACGCGACCCCTTCACCAGCACGACCGCGTTGAGTGGCAAGCGGTCCGAGAGCTGCGAACAAGCGCCCGCATCCTCGAACCAGAGCGTATCTATCCCACGCGCGTTGGCAGCGTCGACTCCTTCGTGCATCGCGTCTCCGCAGCCGATGAAGAGGAACGCATCGGAGTCCGCCACGAGCTTCCCGACCTTTCGATGCGCCTCCACGCTGTGTGCGCCGAGCTCCTTCATGTCTCCGAGGACGAGGACCAATGGCACTCCCCGCTGATCTGCGACCGCGCGGGCTGTCGAAACGGCAACTTCAACCGAAGCCGGGTTCGCGTTGTACGTGTCGTCGATGATCAATCGCTCCCCCCTGCCGGACCTCGGATAGAGGCGCCCTTGGGACGGCTCGACGGTCGCCATGCCGCGAACCGCTTTTTCGATGGAAAGCCCGAGACCGAAGGCGATCGCGAGCGCTCCGGCGGCGTTGAACACCGCACCTTCCCCCAACAGTTGGAGCTCGAGCTCAACGGTTTGACCCCGTACCTGCAAGCGGGCCTGGGTGTGGCATCCATCGATTTCCCAGCCGAGGACTCGAACGTCGTTCTCGACGGCGCGCCCGTAAAAGAGTTTTCGGTGGGCATCGACGACCGCCACTCGTTTTTTGAGCGCGCTGTCGTCTCCACAGGTCACCGCCACACCGTCTGGCCCGAGCCCTCGGAGGAGCGCCATCTTTTCGTCTGCTACCGCTTCGACGGAGCCGAGACCTTCGGTGTGAGCCAATGTGACGCCCGTCACGATTCCCACGTCGGGTGCTACGATTTCAGTGAGGCGCGCAATCTCGCCCGGCTCGCTCGTGCCCATCTCGACGACGGCCGTGTCGAAGCTCGGATCGAGCTGAAGAAGGGTCATCGGAACACCAATGCGATTGTTGAGGTTGCCCGCGGTCTTCGACACCTGGCGCCCGTTGGCCTCGAGGGCGGCGGCCGTCAGGTCCTTGGTGGTGGTCTTGCCCATCGACCCCGTGATGCCGATGACAGTCCCAGCCCACGCGCGTCGGTGTGCTCGCGCGAGATCGCCGAGAGCTCGAAGGGTGTTCTCGACGTGGATGACGCTGATGTGGTCGGGCAGGATCGTTCCTCGCTCGACCACTACCGCGGTGGCGCCCGCTTCGGCGGCTCCCTCCGCGAAATCCCGGGCGTCGAAGCGCTCGCCACGAAGCGCGACGAAGAGATTTCCGTCTGCCACCTTCCGCGAGTCGGTCACGACGCCCAACACGCTCTCCCACGAAGGTCCGCTCAGACTCCCACCCGTCGCGGCTACGACTTGTGCGCTTTGGAAACTGGCCTGGTTCGGAGGAATCGCCGTGGCCATTATGCGCCTCCTCCGAGACTGGCAACGGTCGCCCGAGCTTCCTCACGATCGTCGAAGTGCGCACGCTCGCTGCCGATGATCTGGTACGTCTCGTGGCCCTTCCCGGCAAGGAGCACGGTATCGCCGTTCTGCGCGGATCCAATCGCGACTCGGATCGCCTCTCGCCGGTCGAGCACACAGCAGTACCCTCGGGCCATGGTAACCAGCTTCTCGGGCTCGAAGCGCGGCATGCCGGCCTTTCGTGCCCCAGCTTCGATCTCATCTAGGATGTCTTGCGGATCTTCGCTTCGTGGATTGTCGCTGGTGATCACGCAAATGTCGGCTGTTTCAGCGGTCACTCTGCCCATTTCAGGACGCTTGCCACGGTCGCGGTCGCCCCCAGCGCCGAACACGACGATTAGCCGGCCTGGTGTAACCGCCCGCATGGTCTCGAGGACGCGGCGGAGCGCCTCGGGCGTATGCGCATAGTCGACCAGCACGGCGACGTCACCAGGGTGCGCGATGGGTTCGAGCCGACCAGGGCTGCCTGTCGCGGTGCGCCACGCCTCGACAGCTCGGTCGAGATCCAAACCGAGCGCGTAGATGCATCCAAGCGCAACGAGAAGGTTCTCGAGGTTGTGCTCCCCGAGCATCGGGCTTCGGAGCTGCACCGACCCCCTGGGTGTCTCGACGGTCGCTTTGATGCCACTGCGCGTCACCGACCACTCGATCGCCACGATTTCGGCGCCGCTCTCCCGATGGCGGGAACAGCGAACGACGGGCATCGCAGCACGCGCCGCGACCTCGGCGCCAAAGGGATCGTCGATGTGCACGACCGCCTGTTTGGGTCGAAGCTCGGTGAAGAGACGGGCTTTCGCTTCACCGTAGCCTTCGAGCGTGTCGTGAAAATCCAAGTGGTCCCGCGAGAGATTGGTGAACGCGGCCACTTCGAGGTCGAGGGCGTCCACTCGACGCATGGCCAAGCCGTGGCTCGACACCTCGAGAACGAGGTGCGTCGCGCCTGCAGCAAGAGCTTGTTTCGCGAACCGCGAGATGTCGTCTCCCTCGGGCGTCGTGTGGGTAGACGGGATCTCGATAGCGCCCACCGAGAGACCGGTCGTCCCGATCAGAGCCACCATGCCCGAGGACCCTTCGATCGCTTGCTTGAGCAGATACGCGGTCGTGGTCTTGCCATTGGTGCCTGTGATCCCGACGGTATGGAGGCGACTGGTCGGACTCCCATACACCAACTCCGCGGCGCGCCCGAGCCCGACGCGAGCGTCGACGACGATCAGTTGCGGGACGTCCCGCTCGATCGGTTGCTCCGCCATCACCCCCACCGCACCGCGTGCGAGAGCCTCATCGACGAACCCCGCCCCGTTGTGGGTCTGCCCTGTCACCGCTACGAACAGATCGCCGTCGACCACGCGACGCGAGTCGTGCTGCACGCCGGTCACACGCTGCTCCGCCAAACCGAGCAGCTGGCCCCCCACTCCGCTGCTATGGAGCTCGGCGAGCGTCATGGCCGTCTCCGACTCATGGCTCATGCGGCCCCTCAGGCACCGCGGCAGCGAGAAAAGTGCGCACGGTGGATCCATGGGACACGACAGTGCCAGGCGCTGGGTCCTGCCGAACGACGAGACCCGAGCCGCTGACTTCGGGAACGAGTGATTCGGCGTGTAGTGTGACGACAGCCCGTCGAAGCGGCAGACGGCCGACGTCTGGCACGCGGCTCTGACCCTTCTCGATGCCCTCGGTTGGCGCGGGCTTGGTGGTCGGTTCGGCGGCTGGCTTTTCCTTCATCCTTGCAAGAACGGTACGACCGCGGTCCGGCGCAACCCCCATGTGGCGAAGCGCAACCTCGGCAATCCGTCGGAAGACAGGACCCGCCACGGTGCCCCCGTAGTGCGCGATGATCGGCTCGTCGATCACGACGGAGATCACCATCGCCGGCTTGTCTGCGGGCGCAAAACCGATGAACGATGCCAGCCACTTGTCTTTGGCATATCCGCCGTGGATGTAGTCTGCTTTCTGGGCCGTGCCGGTCTTGCCCGCCACGAGATAGCCTTCCACCGCGGCTTCTATCGCGGTGCCGCCCGGCTCGGTCACGGCCGTCAGCATCTCTCCGACCAGCTTTGCAACGCGGCGAGGAACCACCTGACGCCGGACTTGCGGTTTGGTTTCCTCGAGCGTGACCCCCTCACCGTCGGTGATCCGTCGCACCAGAGTCGGCCGCAACAGCCGACCACCGTTGGCCATGGCGCTCATCGCGGTGGCGAGCTGCACATTGGTGACGCTCATCCCTTGGCCGAAGGACGCCGCAGCCACGTCGATCTCGTACCAGCCACGGTAGTGACGAAGGATGCCGGCGGTCTCCCCGGGAACGTCGAGGCCCGTAGACTCCCCGAACCCGAACCTCCTGAATGAGCGGTAGAGATCGCGCTTACCCAACGCGAGCGCGATCTTCGCAATACCGATGTTGCTCGAGTACGCGAGGATCTGCGTAGGCGTGAGCCACTCGTACGGGTGGGCGTCGTGAAGGAGGCGACCTCCGATCCGTGTCACTCCATTCTCACAGTTGATCGATTGGTTGGGTCGCACCGCGCCGGCAGCTAGAGCGGCAGCCATCGTGAAAGATTTGACCGTCGATCCCGGCTCGAACCGATCGACGACCGCGCGATTTCTCCGGTGCGCCGTCGGATGCTTGGAAGGTTCGTTCGGGTTGAACGGTGGGTAGTTGGCGAGCGCCAGGATCTCTCCCGTCGACGGGTCCATGACCACGACGCTTCCACCACGCGCCTCGAACGTCCGCACCCCGAGGGCGAGCTCACGCTCCGCGATATGTTGGATCGCTTTGTCGATGGTGAGGACGATATTCTGCCCCTGATTCGAGATCTCGCTGATCATCTCGTCCGAAAAGACCACCTGGCCGCGTCGATCACGAATCGTTTCGACTCTCCGATCGGAACCGCGAAGCTCGCTTTCGAAAGCTAGCTCGATACCCTCGATGCCGTGGCCGTCGATGTCGACAAAACCCAAGAGATGCGCAGCAAGATGGCGGTTCGGATAGTAGCGGCGAGCTTCGGTCGTGAGGCCAATGCCAGGAATTTCGAGATCCTCGATACGGGTCGCTTCGTGCGGCGTAACGTGGCGATCGATCCACACGAAGTATCGATCGGTTCCGAGTCGTTTCTCCAGCCGTTTTAGGTCGACGTCGAGCACCGCGGCGAGACGTCGAGCGGTCGTCCCTGGGTCTTGGCCCATCGCGCGCAATCGGCGCGGATTGGCGTAGACGCTGTTTACATCGACGCTTACGGCTAGCTCGGCACCGTGTCGGTCGTAGATCGCGCCGCGCCGCGGCGACAGGCGGAGCTGACGTAGATGTTGGCCCTCGGCCATCTCACGCAACCGATCCCCGCCGACGACTTGAAGCTGAAACGCGCGCACCAACACGAGGGTCGCGACGCACAAAACTCCGAACCCTAGGATTGCAATCCGGGCGCGAAACCATCGATGCCGTCGATTGGAGCGCGCCTTCACCGAACTCTCCCCGAAGCCACGGGCTGTCGTTTCTCGCTCATCGTCACGATCCGCGTCGGCTTCGGGACCTCCATGCCGAGTGTCTCGCGCGCTATCGTCTCGATCCGGCCGCTTTGCCGAAGGGTGGCCGCCTCGATCGAGAGCAGGCGACGGTCTTGGAGGAGCTCGTGTTGTCGGGAACGTTCGTCGCTCACTTCGTACCCGAGCCGGACGGTCTCGAACCGAATCGCCAAATGCACTACAAAAGCCGTCCCGGTCGCTAAGACCGCGACGCACCACAGGGGCAGAAAGCGCTGCTTCACGCGGCTACCTCCACCCTGCGCGCCGCCCGAAGCTTGGCGCTCCGAGATCGCGGGTTCTGCTGCCGCTCTTCATCCGCGGCGATGACGGGGCGCTTCGTAAGTGGCGTTAGATGCTCACTGTCGCGGAACGAATGCTTGACCATCCGGTCCTCGAGCGAGTGAAAGCTGATCACCGCGGCGACTCCTCCCGCTCGAAGCACCGTTGGCAGTTGTTCGAGTAGCGACTCGAGCTCGGAGAGCTCCTCGTTGACGGCGATGCGAAGCGCCTGAAACGTCTTCGTGGCGGGGTCGATGCGACCGCGGCGTGCGCCGGTCGCGCGATGTACTGCGCGGCGCAAGTCGGCCGTGGTCTCGAGCTCACCCTCTTCGTACGCACGCCGAAGGGAGCGTGCGATGCGGCGTGACCGTCCTTCTTCTCCGTATCGATAGATCACGTTCGCAAGCTCTTCCGCGTCCGTTCTCCCGATCAGCTCGAGGGCAGTTTCGCCTTCGGTCGGGTCCATGCGCATGTCGATCGGTCCGTCTTTCGCAAGAGAGAAGCCCCGAATCGGTTGGCCGAGCTGCGCCGAGCTGACCCCGAGATCGGCTACGAGTCCGTCGACTTGGTCGATCCCCAACGAACTCAGGACGTCGGAAAAATCACGCATGCAAGCCTTGCGCAGTGTGACCCGGTCGCCGTAATCACGAAGGGCTTCGCCGGCAGCCTCGAGTGCATACGGATCGCGATCGGTGCCCACGAGCCGACCGTCCGGGGCGCTCCGTTCGAGGATGGCCAGAGCATGCCCCCCGCCGCCGAGAGTCACGTCCGCATACACGCCTCCCGAGACCGGGCGGAGACATTCGAGCACTTCTGCAACTAGTACCGGCGTGTGGTCGAAGGGCGTCACAACCCGAGCTCCGCCAACCGCTTGGAGATCGCCGAACGACGATCATCATCGGCCAGGACGTCCTTGCGGAGACCCTCGAAGGTCTCTTTCGACCAGAGCTCGATGTAACGACCCATCCCGGCCCAGAGCGCGTCCCGCTTGAGCCGAGCGTGCTTTCGCAAGGCCGCCGGGATCAGGAGTCGGCCTACTTTGTCGACCTCGCACTCGACGGCCCCAGATACATAGATGCGCTTCAGGGTGACCACGTCGGGGTCGAACTGGGGTAGCTCCGAGAGGCGGCCCTCGAAGGCGATCCACTCGACCATCGGATAGGCCACGAGGCAGGTATCCAAGCCAGTGGTCAGCACGAGCTTCGAGTCACCTCGAGCCGTCATCACCTCGCGGAAGCGCGACGGTACCGACGTGCGCCCTTTGGCATCGATGCTGTGCTCGTAGCGTCCTCGGAACAACCTTTCCTCGCGTCCCTAGTTGGTGGCTAGTCGGAATCGGATTGGCACTTAATCCCACTAGTTCCCACTAAGCCCGGAAACTAAGGGTGGAGCGCCTCTCATGTCAACTTCTTTCTGCTGTCCAAGTGATGGAATCCAATACGTTTTTTCGAATGATGTAGGTATGTATGGGAGGGGGAGTCAGGGGTGGGAAACCATGGCCTCTTTTCGATCAACGCTTCCGCCCTCATCGCCTCTTCCCCTTGTCGAAGCTTGGGCATGATTGGCATGTTTTTGCTATTTTCATGCCGATTTTGTCCGATGACGCGCATGCTATCGTGATGATCGGTGGATCCGATCGACGAAGCCTGGGCGCGGGTCGAAGCCGAGTGGGGGGACGCAGACGCACACCGGCGATTCGTCGGCATGTGCGTCGCGCTCGATCGACTGCCCGAAGCGGGCAAACGGTACCGGGAAGTCCGTGAAAACGACGCGTCGCGCCGTGACAAAGCAGCCAGACAAATCGACACGTTGATCGCGCTCGCCTCCCAGCGCCTACAGGACACGCAGACGATGCCCGCGACCTCAGAGCACAAAAGAACGCTACAGTGGGTCGCGTTCGCTATCATGTTGGGCCTAATGGGGGTGGGCGCGTGGCTGATGATGCGGGGGTGAGCTCGCGCTCGGAGCGCGTGCCCGACACGGCATGCAAGTAGACTTCGCGGCGAAGGAGCTGACTCTGAAGCTCGTGTACTACGGGCCGGCGCTCAGCGGGAAGACCACGAATCTACGCGCGATCCACTGGCTCGCCACGTCGGATACCTGTGGCGAGCTCATGACGCTCGAGACCCAAAACGATCGGACGCTGTTCTTCGACATGCTACCCATCACCGTCAGCTCTGAAAGTGGGCTCAAGGTGCGCCTGAAACTGTTCACGGTTCCGGGGCAGGTCATGCACAATGCAACGCGCCGGCTGGTTCTTCAGGCTGCCGATGGGGTCGCCTTCATTGCCGACTCGCAACGGAGCGAGGACGAGGCGAACCGTGAATCGTTCACCAACCTCAAACAGAACCTCGCCGAGATCGGGATCGATCCGGAACGTATCCCGATCATCATTCAGTTCAACAAGCGGGACCTCGAAGGAATCCGAACCGACGAGGAGTTGGAGGCGATAGCCGCACGAAGCCAGGCGACCATTTACAAAGCAGTCGCTACCCGAGGCTACGGAGTCGTTCAGACGCTCTTAGGGCTGGCTCGAGAGACCTGGAACAACCTCGAGAAAGAGCACGGGCTCGAGGAAAAATTTGGAATCAATCCAGCGAGCCTCATGACCGAGGTAGAATCCAAACTCAAGCACGACGCGAGGCGACGCGAGCGATGATGCACGATGACACCAACGCCGCGGACCTTCTCATGGGAGACGTCGTCCGACTCGAAGACGTACTGAGCAGAGAGGCCGTCACGACCGTATGCAAATCCTTCTTTGCCTTGTTTGGGCTGCCGGTGCGCGTCATCTCGCATGAGGGTGACTTGCTCGCCGATGTGCATCAAGACCGGCCGCTTTGTCGGTACGTCAACACTCTGGACAGCGGAGAAAGAGCGTGTGCGGCCACGGTGGGAGCGGTCCGCGATCTGGAGCCCAACGGGAAGGCGATCATCCACCCGTGTTTCACCGGTGCCGTGTATCGCGTAGCCCCCCTCTCCTACCAAGGTCGCGCGATCGGGCGGTTCATCATGGGGCCCTATGTCCCGGCCGAGACCAAGGTTGCACCGTCGTCCTTGTCGGCGCTCGATCCAGCGCTCGATGCCGAGACCGCATTCGCGCACTTCGCCAGGATGCCGCGGGTTCGCGACGACATTGCCGAGAAGCTTTCGACGCACTTCCAAGGGGTGCTCGAGCTCTTGGTGTTCTCCGGCCATCGCGCCCTGCTCGCGTCGACGATGCAAGTGGCCAACGTGCGAGAAAACTACCGAGAGCTCGCCGAAAAGAACGAGCGTCTCAAAGCTTCTTTCGACGAGCTCAAGGAGCTCGACAAGCTCAAGTCGAGTTTCCTGGCGACTGTCAGCCACGAGCTCCGGACTCCTCTCACCTCGATCATTGGCTACACTGAAATGCTCGAGAGCGGAACAACGGGCGCACTCAGCGACGGTCAGTCCGAGTTTCTTCGAACGATACGCGGCAAGGCCGACCAGTTGTTGGGCTTGATCAGCAGCCTGCTCGACCTCGGTCAGCTGGAGGCGGACACGCTGAAGCTCAACAAGGAGGCGGTCGACGCGAGGGCTGTGCTGTCCGACGTGGGCTCAACCATCGTGCCCGCCGCAAATCGCGGCAATATCAGGCTCGAGATCAATGTCGCCGAGGACACACCCAAGCTCCACGGCGACCCGATACGCCTTCGACAGATCGTGCTGAACCTCGCAGAAAACGCGGTGAAGTTCACGCCCGAGGGCGGCGAGGTCGAGCTTTCGGCGGAGGGCGGAACACTCGATCCGAGGGGTGCCGGCGGACTCGGCGCCGAGCTGTTCAGCAGCAGCCAGCCCGCGGTCGTGCTCACGGTTCGGGACACGGGACGGGGTATTCCGAAAGACAAAGTAGCTCGGATTTTCGACGCTTTTTATCAGATCGACGGAGGCACCGCGCGCGAGCATGGTGGCGCAGGTCTTGGGCTTTCCATCGTCAAGCAACTGGTCGACGGGCACGACGGAAAAATCGAAGTGACCAGCGAGGTGGACGAGGGCACAGTATTCGTCATCAAGCTTCCAGCTGCCGACGACGATGCATGACGAGTTCGCCAAGATCGACTGGCTAAAAAAGCGCTTCGAAAAGGGGACTGTCCCCTGTCCGGAGGTGATCGTCGGGATCGGTGACGATGCCGCAGTCATCGATTTCGGCAGCCGACCGACCATCGTCACCGTCGATACCCACGTCGAGGATGTTCACTTTCGTCGTGAGCTGATCTCCTGTCGTGAGCTCGGAAGGCGTGCCGTGATCGCGGCGGCAAGCGACGTGTGGGCCATGGCATCGACCCCGATCGGAGCGGTCGTCGCCCTGACACTTCCGGAGGCTTTCACCGACGCGGATTTTCGGGAGCTCATCGAGGGGATCGCCGAGGCCTCCGAGCTCACAGGCGCCCGGATCATTGGAGGGAACCTCAGCCACGGGCGTTCGCTTTCGATCACGACCACCGTGTTTGGATTGCCAGCAAAAGAAGCGGTCACGCGGGACGGCGCGCGGCCCGGCGATCGAATCTACGTCACCGGTGAGCTCGGCGCGGCAGCGCTCGGGTTGGCGATTCTAGAAGTCGGAGGATCGGACCTCGAGCACGCGGAGAGCTTCGTCGCGCGGTGGCGTCGCCCGCCGGTCCACGGTCGGGTCGTTCGGGAGCTGGCACAGAGCGCCACCGCCGCGATCGATATCTCCGACGGTTGCCTGCAAGACCTGCAACACGTGTGCGCTCAGTCGAGCGTTGGGGCCGTGATCGAGGCGAGCAATATCCCCACGGCCCGAGGATATCGTGAGATATGCACTGCGCTCGATCTCGACCCAGTCGAGCTCGCGCTGACGGGGGGAGAGGACTACGAGCTCTTGTTCACTGCGCGCCCCGACGCCGAAGTCCGGCTATCCGCCACCCCGATCGGCACTATCATCGAAGGCAGTGAAGTCCGAATCCTCGATAGCGAAGGTCAGCCCATCGAGCTCGGCCAAGCTGGATACCGTCACTTCTCGTAGAGCCACGAGGCCCGTCGCTCGTCGTCGAATTGCGCCGCGCCCCGCGCCTCGAACGCGAGGCCGTCATCGAGCGAGGCGCCCTGATCGACCGCGGCGCGGAACTCCGGGCCGCCAGTGAGAAGATCGATTGCAGGTCGGTCCGAAACGAACTCGTAGGCCTCGGTTCGCCATCGCTCTTCGGTGGGCATCGACTGGAGCACCGCCCCCAACATACGTTGGTACGCTTCGTAGGGGCGAAACACCCAAGAGTCGTTCACGTGCACCTGCACCCCGCGACACGCCTCTCCGGCATGCTTCTGGAAGGTCGGCCTGAACTCGATCGGGCGAAGCGTGGCGCCGTGCAGGTCTAACGCTAGCAGCGCAGCAACGTCCAGATCGGGCCCGCCCCAGATCTCGAACGGGCGTGTCGTCCCTCGTCCTTCAGACAACGTCGTGCCTTCGACCAGGCAGCCGCCCGGATAAACGATGGCGGTATCCGGAGTCGGCATGTTGGGCGATGGCATTACCCACGGAAGACCGGTTTGATCCCACGTCATCGAACGCTTCCAGCCTCGCATCGGAACCACATGCAACGCGTCACGCGTGATGTGCTCGCGGTTGCGCACCCACGACAGCAGCTCGGCAATCGTGAGGCCATGCCGGACGGCGATGGGATACAGCCCAACGAACGAAAGATAGCCATCTCGCTGCGGGGCGCCCTCGACGCGAACACCCCCGAGCGGGTTCGGCCGATCGAGCACCAGGACCTCGACTCCGGCGGATGCCGCAGCCTTGAGCATCAGCGCAGCAGTCCACACGTAGGTGTAGTAGCGAGAGCCGACATCTTGAAGATCGATGACGATGAGGTCGAGGCCGTCGAGCCACTCGGGCTTCGGGCCGAGATCCTCGGGTTTGTCTCCATAGAGCGAGTAGATCGGAAGGTGGGCGAGGCCCGTGCTGCCGACGCCGATCATGTCTTGCACTGCGCCGGTGAAGCCGTGCTCAGGGCCAAAGAGCGCTGAGATTTGGGCGCCCGCCCCCGTCAAGACCGCGGCCACGCCTCGAAGCTCTTGGTCGACGCTCGCGGCGTGCGCCAAAAGCCCCACCTTGCGACCGCGGACCCAGCGAACCGCAACGGAATCATCGCTTGCAATACGGTCGAGCCCTGTTTGAACCGCCGTCAATCCGCCCCACCTATCGCCGGCGAATCGGTGACCTCGCCTGCCAAGAGGTATAGCAATGCCATTCGAACCGCGACGCCAGCTTCGACCTGTGCGAGGACGACGCTACGGTCACTGTCCGCGACGACGCTTTCGATCTCGACGCCGCGATTCATCGGGCCGGGATGCATGACGATGGCGTCTGGCTTCGCGAGCGCCAAGGACTTCGGGCCGATGCCAAAGGTCCTGGCGTACTCGCGAAGGCTCGGCAGAAGAGCCCCTTCGAGACGCTCGCGCTGGATGCGGAGAACCATCACCACGTCCGCGCCATCGAGAGCCTCGTCGAGTCGGTCGTAGACCCGCACGCCGATCGAATCGACTGCCGCTGGAAGAAGCGTCCGAGGCCCGACGACTCGCACCTCAGACCCGAAGAGCCTCAACAGGTGCGCGTTCGAGCGCGCCACCCTGGAATGGGCAATGTCGCCGCAGATCGTGACGACGAGATTCTCGAGGGTGCCCTTCTGTCTGCGAATGGTGAACGCGTCGAGCAACGCCTGCGTTGGATGGGCGTGCATTCCGTCGCCGGCATTGATGACGCTACAGTCGATTCTCGAGGCGACGTAGTTTGGAGCGCCCGCCGCCTTGTGACGGATGACGACGACGTCGGGGTGCATGGCCTCGAGTGTTCGGCACGTGTCTTGGAGCGTCTCGCCCTTGTTTACGCTCGACGCAGAGACGTTCATGTTGATCACATCCGCGCTCAACCGCTTGCCGGCTAGCTCGAACGAAGTACGAGTACGGGTCGACGCCTCGTAAAACAGATTGACGACGGTCTTTCCGCGAAGGGTTGGCACCTTGCGAACCGGCCTACGGGACACTTCGAAAAAGGCTTCGCTCGTGTCGAGGATGCGCTCGATCTCGGCGCGAGTGAGGCCTTCGATGTCGAGCAGGTTACGGTGCGCGAACGACTCCATCACTCGCCCTCCGTGAGAACGACACGATCGGGGCCAGCGGCGTCTATCCAGACGTCGAGGCGACCCTTCCGATCCATCTCGATGGTCTTGCCCACGAAGTCCGGCGCGATCGGCAGCTCGCGGCCTCCACGGTCGCAGAGCACAGCAAGCCATACCCGCGCTGGGCGTCCGTAGTCTTGAAGACACTCGATGGCGGCTCGCACCGTTCGCCCCGATTGCAGAACATCATCGACCAAGACGACGTGCCTTCCGTTCACGTCGAAGGGGATGTCGGTCGGACCGATCTTGGGATTCGGGAGCGCGGTCGCAGCGTCATCTCGATAGAGGGAGATATCAACGGTACCGACCGGCGGCGACGTTCCTTCGGCCTTTGCAATCTCGTCAGCGATTCGCGCGACAAGGCTGACTCCACCGCGACGAATGCCCACGAGCGTGAGGTCTTCGTGGCCAGAGGTCGCTTCCAAAATCGCTACTGCCATGCGTCGGACGCTACGTCGGATAGCATCCGTATCGAGGACGACCTTCTGGGTTCGAGCCACGGCCGCCGGAGTGTGTGAGAAAACGTGAGGGCCTTCAACCCTAGAGCGCTTTGGAGGTCAACCACGGCGCTTCGGCCGGCACGTCGGCCGGCTCGCCGTCCACTTCGATTTCGTCTTCTTGGATGAAACGTGGCGAATCGACGCAGAGGATCGTCTGGTACCGATCGGTAGGGTTCGAATAGGTGTGTGCAGCGCCCCGCGGCCAACGATGCACGGTGCCAGGAGGGCACAGCTGGCCCTGGCAGAGCAGGCCATCGCCGAGGACCATCTCCGCCTCGCGCATTTGGCGATGCAGGTGGAGCGGAATCCCTTTGCCCGGGGCAACGTTGAGCCGATAGATACCCGCGCCTTTGGTCTCGTGGATGACATCGACGATGCCGAAGGGCTTGGTTTCGACATCGATCACGCACCACGAAGCCGGACGCTCGATCTCGAGCGACGGCACCGCCAACCCACGCAGAGCGCCAGGCTTCGTCAGCCGTACTACCACCGAATCGAGTTGGGCACGGCGTTCGTCGGGTGCGGGAGGCGCTAAGAGGTACCGGGCGAGCACGTGAGCAGCGGTCTCGAGCAAACGAAAGCGACAGCTTCGAAGCAGGAAGACGAGCTGGGATGCGGTGGCGGCGTAGTCGACTGTCGACGAGAAGCTCTCCTTTACGGCAGAGGCCTCGGTATCGAGGCGCATCTCGACATCGACGCGAAGCGGTTGAGAGGCGTTGCGCTCGTGCGGGTACACCCCGACCACACAGTCCACCATCAGCTCCTCGATCCGCAGCACGTCCATCGAGGAAGGCTATCGCATTTCCGGACTTCTGCTAGAGTCCGCCGGCCCATGAACGAGCAGAAGTCCAGCCCTGTGAATGACGTCGCCGAGCTCGCTGCGTTTCGCCCGGTCCCACGCACAGGTGTGATCTACGTGACGGTCGAGGCGCAAAAGCGCGGGTTCAAGGTGGACGCGCCGGATTGGTGCAATCTCGGCCAAGGTCAGCCCGACACCGGACCGCTTCCGGGTGCCCCCGAGCGAGTCACTCAGATCGACGTGCAAGCCCATGATCTCGACTACGCGCCCGTACCCGGGGTGTGGGAGCTCCGAGAGGCGGTCGCGGGGCTTTACAACGAGCTTTTTCGACGTGGGATGAAGTCACAGTACTCCGCGGAGAATGTTGCGATCGCCGGCGGCGGACGCGTTGCGGTCATGCGAGCATGTGCCGCGATCGCGCCGATTCATCTCGGGCACTTCCTACCGGACTATACGGCGTACGAAGAGCTCCTCGACGTCTTCCGGCGTTTCCTGCCGATCCCGATTCTTCTCGACCCCAAGTCGGGGTACGAGTTCAGTGCGGCACAGCTCGAAGAGGAGATCCTCGGTCTTGGTCTGAGCGCGATCTTGCTGAGCAACCCTTGCAACCCGACCGGCAAAGTCATCGAGGGAGACGTCCTCTCGGGCTGGGTCGAAAAGTCGCGAGGCCTGAGCTGCGCTCTCCTGCTCGACGAGTTCTACTCGCACTACGTCTGGACCGGCAATCAGTCGATCGTGAGCGCGGCGCAGTATGTCGAGGACGTCGACGAGGATCCGATCGTGGTCTTCGACGGGCTTACCAAGAACTGGCGGTACCCAGGGCTTCCGGGTGAGTTGGATCCTCGGGCCAAGGCGCGTGATCGAGGCGACGGCTAGCGCTGGGTCGTTCTTGGACGGTGGCGGAGTAGCCCCAATGCAGCGCGCCGCGATCGATCTCGTACGGGAGGAGCCCACCCTAGCCGAGACCCAAGCGGTTCGGACGGAGTTTCGCAAGAAGCGCGACTTCCTGGTCAAAGGCTTGAAGGACATCGGGGTGCGGTTCGACCTCGAACCCCAGGGCACGTTCTACGCCTGGGGGGATCTGAGCGAGCTCCCGCCTTCGATCCGAAACAGCGACGACTTCTTCGAGGCCGCGCTCGACCAGCAGGGTGATCTGTGTGCCGGGGCACTTCTTCGACGTGAACCCAGGAAAACGCCGTAGCGGCCGGCCGTCACGGTTCGTGAACCACATGCGGTTCTCGTTCGGCCCCCCGATGCCAGTGCTCGAGGAGGCCGTCGGGCGCCTAGGTGATATGATTTCTAAGGCCCCGTAAACGCCAGAGAATTGGCTGCGTGGGTGCCGGTTTTTTCCGGTTTGTCGTGTGTGTAGGTAATCATCCTACATATGACGACATCTGCAGCCGTCGCGGCGAGGATTCAGCAGCAGCCGAGGGAGGCAGCCCCTTTTGTGAAGTGGGCCGGGGGCAAGGGCCGATTGCTGAGCCAGCTGCGACCGCTGCTCCCGCTAGGGATCGCCCGGATGCGCCACGTCGAGCCCTTCGTCGGCGGTGGCGCGCTTTTTTTCGCACGCATACCCGAGCGTGCGCTTCTGACCGATATCAACCCCGCATTGGTGGCGACCTACACGGCGATCCGCAACGACCTGCAAAGCGTGATCGAAGGCTTGCGGAGGCTCGCCGGCCACCACTCGAAGGAGAGCTACTACCAGGTTCGTGAGCGCTACAACGAGGGCCACCGACTCTCCGCATCGAAGCGCGCAGCGATGTTCATTTACCTGAACAAGACCTGCTTCAACGGTCTTCACCGCGTCAATCGCAAAGGCGAGTTCAATGTCCCCGTCGGCTCCTACAAGAACCCGAAGATCCTGAATGAAGAAGGCCTCTACGCCGCAAGCCACGCACTACAGAACGCCAACCTGAGGTGCACCGGCTTCGAAAGCCTTCTCGAAAACGCCAAGCCCGGCGACTTCGTCTACTTCGACCCGCCATACGAGCCCGTCTCGGAGACGGCAAGCTTCACCTCGTATGCACAAGGTGGATTCTCCCGAGAGGATCAGATCCGCCTTCGCGACGTCTACCGCGCCCTAGACCGCCGAGGCTGCAAACTCATGCTCTCCAACAGCGACGTTCCCTTCATCCGAGAGCTGTACCAGCACTTCCGCATTGACACCGTAGCTGCCCCCCGCGCGATCAACTGCAACGCAAGAAAACGCGGCAAGGTAAGCGAAGTCGTAGTCCGCAACTACTAGGGGTCACTCTCCCCCCTTCCAACCCCCCGCCGACGGCGTGAGCGCTTTTCGCCGGGCATATCTTCGAAGCCACGCGCGCGCGATCACGAAAGGAATGATCAACATGACGTGACGAAGTCGGATGCCACTCTGCTCCGATCCGTAGACCGGTCGCACCGGAACATCTCGCACGCGCAAACCACACACTGTGAGCCAGCTCAGGAGATCATTCGGATAGCCGTAGCCCTTCCACAAGCGCTCCCAATCGAGCGTATTTAAGGTGCGACGATTCATCGCAGCGTAACCGCACTGCGAATCCTGCGAGTCTACGCCAATGGCTTGCCTCGTCAGCAGGGAGAACACGTGGTTCCCCAGCCATCGGTGCCATGGCATCACCTCGCGTGCCGCCGGCCAGCCGAGCCGATTCCCCTTTACGTAGTCGGCCTCTCCAGCGATCAGAGGCGCAAGCAAGGACGGTAGATCCGCCGGATCCATTTGTCCATCCGCCGCCATCACCGCTGTGAAGTCCGCGCCGAGCAATGACGCGCGTCTACACCCGGTTCCAATAGCAGCACCGACGCCTTGATTGGTTTCGTGCTCGATGAGCTCGACGCGCGCACCAAAAGCGCGCGCCGTCTCATTCGTGGCGTCAATGCTTGCGTCATCGACCACGATGATGTGGTCCACGAAGCTCGGAATGCCTTCGAGCACCCCCCGAATCAGTTGCCCTTCGTTGTACGCCGGCATCACGACGGCGATTCGTCTACCTGCAAGCACCGTAGCTCACTCGTGGGCGATGGCGGTCCAGCATTAGCGTCTGGCTATCGCGTCGTGATTCGCAGGGTCAAGCACTTGCGGCGTAACCCGGGCGCAGCGTAACCCCTCGGTCATGGCGGAAGTCCTCTTCGTATCTAAGCCGGTCGCCCCCTCCCTTGGAACGACAGCAGCAAGAACCTGGTGCGTGACATCGCGGGACACCTGCAGCGCCATTTTCCAGTCTTGATGGGGCACGCCCGGCCAAGCGAGCCCGATCGACCAGGGGCGCGTCGAGGCGGTGTACGGCCCGGCGTCCGCGGGAGGCTTTGCGCCTAGCGTGAGAGAGAATCTAGGCGTCTTGCGCTATCTGCTGTTGGGGGGTTCTGCAGAGCTCTGGCACTTTTTTTTCGCACCCAACCCGAAGAGCTCGGCCGCCGGTCGCCTCGCGGGTGCGATTCGACGAGTGCCGAGCGTCCAAACCGTGTGCAGCGTACCGGCGGAGGGGCTGGCCGTCAAAAAGCTTCTCTTCGCAGATGCGACCGTCGCACTCTCCCGGTCCGCGTACGAGCGCTTTCTCCAAGAGGGCGTCAGCGAGAGCACACTCCGACTCATTCCGCCGTCCGTGCCACCTCTCGCGCAGCCGACCGCACTTGAGCGGGCCCAGCTGCGCAAAAAGCACGAGCTTCCCGAAAGCGCGACCCATCTGGATCTACCCCGGGGACCTAGAGTTCGGTGGTGGCGCCGAAGTCGCATTGCAAGGCTTTCGCGGCATGGAACCGATCAGACTCAGTGCTCTTGATGGCCTGCCGCCGGAAGACCCCGCAAGCAGACGAAGCGCTCTCCCGGCTTCGTGGGCAAGCCAAGCAATGGGGCATCGAGTCTCGCCTACGCTGGCTTGGGCGAAACTCGACACATCCACGAGCTCCTCGGGCTCAGCGACTTCGTCGTCATGGTCAACCGGACGGCCTACGCCAAAATGGACTACCCGCTCGTGGCGCTCGAATCGATGTGCCTCGCACGCCCGGTGCTCGTCGGAAACGGGAACGCCCGTCCGAAGAGCTTGCCGAGGGTGGCGGGGCGGTCGCTGTCGAGGCGAATGGCGAAGCCTTGGCCGAAGCGATCGAGAGTCTGAACACCGACGAGGCGTGGTACGCGGACGTCGGACAGAAGGCGCGCGCACTGGCGACCTCGAAGTTCTCACCGCAAGAAGTCGCGGCAGCGTACGAGCTGCTCTATGAAGAAATCCATGGGTGAAGGATCCGAGCAAGAGGCACGGCGATACTACGACGACTTCAGCGACTCGTATGAACGAGGACGGGGCTATGGCTATCACCAAATGATCGACGACCTCGAGGTTCAGATCACGGCGCCTTACGCCAGAGGCGCACGTGTCCTCGAGCTCGGCTGCGGCACGGGTTTGATCCTAGCCCGAATCGCGGAAATCGCCGCGGAGGCCGTGGGGATCGACCTGTCGGAAGGAATGGCGCAACGAGCGAGGGACCGCGGTCTCGATGTGCGCATTGGAAGCGTCTGCGACCTCCCCTTCGAGGACGACCAATTCGACCTCACCTGCAGCTTCAAAGTGCTCGCGCACATCCCGGACATCGAAGCGGCCGTGCGAGAAGCGGTGCGCGTCACGCGGCCGGGCGGTCACCTCCTGCTGGAGTTCTACAATCCGTGGAGCCTTCGCTATCTCGCGAAGAAGCTCGCCGGCCCTCAGCCGATCAGCAACGACCGAACTGAGGCCGATATCTTCACGCGGTGGGACTCACCTCGTGCCATTCCTAAGCTGTTGCCGCCAAACGTCGCGCTCGTCGACTATCGTGGCGTTCGCGTGCTCACGCCCTTCGCAGCCGTCCACCGCATCCCGTGGGTCGGGCGCGGCTTGAGCCGGGCCGAGCTCCTGGCAGGCCACTCCCCGCTCCGATATCTCGGCGGCTTCCTGATCGCCGCATTGCGAAAGGCCTGACGCCGCTGATGTTGCGGGCGTTGCAGGTCCCGTGATAGGTGTCCAAGCCACTTTCTCGAGAAGATCTGATGATCGGCCCCCAACACTTCTTGTCTTCGCTTTTCTCGCGCCCCGATGAGTGGACCACCTTCGCTAGCAAGTTGGGTCGTGGACTGACTGCGGCTGGCCTAACTGCGACGGTTGCGGCGGTCTCCGACATCGCGCTCACCGGTGATGATCTTTCGATTCGAGCGTTCATTGGGAGCGCCGGGCTTGGGCTGGGGTTTGGGTTGACGATTGGTGCGCTCTGGGCGGGATTGGCGCACCTGCTCGCAAGATGTCCGCGGTTCGCTTCATGGATAGTTTGGCCGGGGTTGGCGCTGTGGGCCTTCGCCGAGGTTGCTTGGAGCCTTCGCGCATTCGCGAACCTAGGCACCCGTTACAACACACTTGCGGTTGGCACGCTGGTCGCTTGCGGGCTTGCAGCTTTGACGACCGGCGCTCTCCTGATTCTGATGCAGCCCCCCCGCACCGGCCCACCTCCGCTGATGCGTGCGCCTCGATGGACTCGATGGGTGATCGGCATCGCGCTCGTCATCGGCGCACTTCTCTTCGCCTACCTGGACCGAACCCAGTTCCCGGGACAATACGCGATCTTCCACGTGGCGCTACAAGGGTTGGCGTTGTTTTGTATCGCCATCGTGCTCCTGTCGTCCGGGATCGTCCTATCCCCTCAAGGGCGTTCGGTTCGCATCGTTGGCACGGCACTTGTCGTGCTACTCGTGTTTTTACCTTTTTTCTTGTTGCATACGCCGTTTCAGCCGGCGATAGAAACCATACTGAGGCGGCCGTTTGCCGCCCTGCCGCTCCGAACCATTCGACTCATCACGGACTTCGATGGCGACGGTTTTTCGGCCGTGCTCGGCGGTGGTGACCGCGGGCCATTCGATGCGGAGGTGAATCCCCAGCAACGCGAGATCGTCTCTGCCGCGCACCAAGCTGACGTTCCCGTACCCACCGAGCCCTCACCGCAGCATGCCGTATTGATCACCGTCGACACGGTTCGCCCCGATCGGATGTCCGCCTATGGCTACGAACGCAACACCACGCCCGAGATCGCCCGTTGGTTCGAGGACGGAACGAGGTTTACCCGCGCCTATGCTGCCGGAGGATGGACGAGCATTGCCATTCCAGCAATTCTACGTGGCGTGAATCCACGGCGCTTGCAGTGGACGCGCATGTACGAGACCAACCGCTACAGGTGCTTGAAGGCGCCGCTGGGCAACCAGTTACAGCCGGGAGAAAGACCGCGCGCCATGTTCTTGTTGCCGCTGAGCGATCCACATTGGTCGCTGGTCACCTATCTGCGCCGGCGGGGTATGTTCACGGCGGCGGTCATAGACGGCGGTTTCACCGAGATACTCTCTCACAAGTGGGGCACCGCGGAGGGGTTCGACACCTTCGTTGAAATCAATTTGTTTGCCCGGAACCTACGAAACGATGCCGAAACGGCCGATCAAGCGATCGATATTCTGCGCAACCGGCCCCAGGGCAAGCCATTTTTCCTTTGGGTTCATTTCTTCGGCCCGCATGCGCCGAGTAAGCGTCACCCGGGGATCCCGTTGGCCGGAGATACCGCGGGTGATCTGTATGACGGCGAGATCACGTACCTCGACCAACAGGTGGGTCGGTTGCTCCGGGTGATCGATGAGCAGACGGATCTGCCGTGACGGTCTTGTTGGCCTCCGACCACGGCGAACGCATCTACAACGACCGGTCCCGAGGTCACGGACGCGATCATTCGGAGCACAACATCAAGATCCCGCTGCTCGCCAAGGGACCGGGTTTTCCACGGGCGAGATCGAGGCGGTGGTTGGTGCGATCGACCTGATGCCACCGTCTTGGACATCACCGAAACCCCGCCAGCTGGGCCGATGGAATCTCGCTGCGCGCGATCGCGACCTCGAGCGATCAGTATCGAGACCGCATACTCCTCATCGACACTTTCATTTTCGACAAGAGCAACGGCGACACAGGCACCAAGTTTACGCTCGATCTCGTCTCGGCCGTTTCCGACCCTCACAAGCTCACCATGAACCGGCTCGACAACACGCTCGGACTGTACGACGTCAACGACCCCGCGATGGCTGGCCGAAATCTGCTGGGCGCACGTGACGCCGATTCTCTCGAACGCCAGTTGCGCACGTACCTCGAGGAAACCGGGGGCGCGCCGCTACTCGTGGACTAACCGTGCTCGGAACATCTAGACTACCGCGCGTGACTTCATCGAATCGCGCAACGAAGGCATGGCTGACGGTCGCCCCTGTGTTCGTTGCGGTTATGCTCACCGTGGCGTACGTGGTCGCGCGCGACGCGCGAGGGTTGTCGTGGCGGGCGGTGCTGACGTTGGCGGGAGCGATCAGCATCGGCTTGCTCGCGATGATCGCGCTCGATGCAGCTGTACGGAGCGTACCGGTCACGCAACGGCACGCGGCCAAGCTGAAGGTGGCAGCGGTCGGCATCATCACGCTGGTTCCGACGGCGTTCGGCGTCTTTCGCTGGTGGCAGGCGCGATCGGTGTTGCCAAGTTGGGTACCGGTGGCTCTGGTAGGCATGGGTGTCGTGGCAGCCGTCGGCTTGCACATGATGCCGTGGCCCAAACGACATTCGCGCGGCCGCTGGGCCGTCGCCGCGTTCGCCGCTTCCGCGCTGCTCACGCTGGCGTTGCTGCTCATGCATCACGCCGTCGGCACACTATTCACCGTGCGGCCGGGCACGGCCATGCTGCACATCGGTCTTTTCGGCGGCACCTGGTTGTTGTCGTGCGCGCTCATGTTGGGCCTCGCCACGCGCTACAGCACCCCCGACAACGCGGTCCCATCGGGTCGTAAGCAATACGCAATCGGCGTCGCCACGTGTTTCCTCGGCATCGCATTGCTCGAAGCCGACCGCCGACTGTTCGTGGATCTCTACGTGCCCGTGCATCTATGGCTGGGTGCCCTCGGTATCCTGACCCTCGAAACGGGGGTTCGCTCCTTGCTCGGAGGGGCACGGCATCGCGTCATGCAGGGCGCCGCGGCGCTGTCGGCGCTCTTGATGGCCGGCGCGGCTCTGTGGGTCCTCGTCGCGCACGACGACGTTCAGCAGATCGGCATCCGAAGTCAGCTCGGCAGGACAGCAATCGGAGGTTCGTTGCTGCAGCTGATGTTGACCGCGAAGTGGGCTTCTCCCGATGGGATGCCGCCACATCCGGCGCTGGCCTACGATCGGTACCACGATGTCGAGCCGCCGCTGCGACGTCCGAATATATTGTTGATCAGCATCGACGCGCTTCGCGGCGATGTGCTCGTCGGCCAAGGAGAGGACAACAGGCGCATGCCCGAGCTGCAGCGGTTTGCCGACGAGTCGCTGCACTTTCGCCGCAGCTATGCCGGAGGCCCGCGCACCGCGATGGGCATGGGCACGCTGCTCGTCGGTCGCTACAGCGCCAACATCAACTGGGACCTCTGGTTCTGGAACGGGGGACGCTTGGCCAACCCCAAGGACATGTCCGACGAGCAGCGCGAGAAGTACCAGGGCAAGGCCATCTTCACGACGATTCCGGCGTTCCAGCCCGGGGACTCGCTCGCGATGCGGCTGCAGAGCGTCGGTTACAACACGGCGGCGACACCGTATGTGCCCGGCGACTTCTTCCGACCCGGCGTCGGCTTCGACAAGGGCTTCGACCTGTTCGAAGATCTCACCCGCAAGGAATGGAAGGCACCGACGACCGATCGCATCGTCGCCATCGCGCTACGCCAGCTCGACAAGCTGGAGTCGCCATGGTTTCTATGGATCCACTTGTACGACCCCCACGAGAACAAACGCAGCAGTACGCGCTACGACACCCTGCTGGGGCACACCGACAAGGGGTTTGCGAAGCTGCGCGCAGCGCTCGAAAAGCGTGGGGTCTACGACGACACCCTGATCGGCGTCACGTCGGACCATGGCGAGGCGTTCGGTGAGCACCGACACCGAGGCCACGGTACTTCGCTGTACGAGGAGCAGGTGCGCATCCCGATGATCTTGCACGTGCCCGGCGTCAAAGGACGTGAGGTGCTGCACAATGCCGCCGCGATCGATCTGGCGGCGACGTTTGCGGTCGCTGCCGGTGCGTCAACCGTGGGTCTCGATGGCGTCAATCTGTTACCGCTCGCCTTCGACGATCGCTATCCCAAGGACCGCCCAGTGTTCACCGAGGCGCATCGCTACACCGACCGAAACGGAAAACGCACCTACGACATCAAGGCGATAGTCCGCGGTGACTATAAAGTGATCGTCGATCGTCTTCGCGGTACGGCCGCGCTCTACGACTTGGCGGCCGATCCGAGCGAGCTCGAAGATGTGCACGAGAAAAACCCCGACGAGTTCGCCGAGTTATTGGCAATCCTGACATCGTTCATCGGCCACGCCGAGAGCGATCACCCGTTGCCC
>PVMK01162773.1_pt1 | contig 55761 bp, 48 predicted proteins | sample 1853481 | NCBI WGS metagenome assembly PVMK01 (sample SAMN08533507, study PRJNA380276) | Marine sediment metagenome, whole genome shotgun sequencing project.
CCTGGTTTTTAATCAGATTTCGTTTATCATCGGTTTTATTGCGGGGGCGCTCGGGTTATGGCTGGTCATTAAACTTCGACCAGCATTACCAGGTTTAATCCAAAATCTTCGCTCAAGATCAAGAGCGGGTGGATCCAGGCTGCTCTCAAGCAATGCGCAGCGCCTGCGGCAGGATATGCTGCGCTATGTCCAGGGTCTGCATTTAGCGTCTCCCCTGTTTGCCCTGGATGAGGTGCTGACAGAACCAAGAATCATGACCCCATCTCCACCAACCGAACCCGGCCAGGAAAGCCCTCCAGGGGAAGTTCTCAGCCAGGTACTCCCTTACCTGCCTGACTGGCCAGAACTCGCTGCCCGCTACTCAGCAAAGACATTCCCTTTAGCAACCGCTTTGAGCGCTGGCGCCAATCTTATCCTTACTGGAAGCCTGGGTTCTGGAAAAACCACTGCCCTTGCCCACCTCATCTGCCAGATAGTCCGCAAGGAACCGCAAGCAGAAGGATTAGCCGGCTATTTACCGGTATATACACATGTTGCGGATTTATTTCCTGAGCGCTCATTCGACCAACCCACGGTTGAATCGATTTGTGAATCCGTTAACGCTGTCACGAAATCGCTGTCCGGAAAACGCCTCGAGAGTTTGCTCAGGCAATCACTTCAAACTGGAAAGATCTTGCTGCTGGTTGATGGACTGGACGAGGTCGATGCAGGATTTCATACGGGTGTGACCAGGTTTCTCGCGAATCTGTTGAAGGAATATCCGCACACGCGTTTGGTAGTTTCCTCAACTCCAGATTCCTACTCAGGATTGATCGAACTGGGTCTCATCCCTGTGGCCATGGCTGCCTGGAACGAACGCCAGTATTTATCCTTTATCAATAAATGGTCACGCAGCTGGTATCGCCACATTCGCCCCACCCTTGATGAGAGCTCTGCGCAAGTCGATCCTCGTTTGTTGAACGCCTGGCAGCTTGCTGAAAACCCGATCATCAGTCCCATCGATGCGACCCTCAAAGCCTGGTCGATCTTCTCAGGGGATATTGTTGGGCCAGGCCATCTTGATGCGCTGGAATCTTATATCTGGCGCCTGACAAATCATCTAAAAGATTCTCGCTCGGGACTGGAGGACTTTGCCCTGCAGCTGGTAGCAGCGCAGGAAATTGCCATGGACTTGAAACAAGGCCGCGGCCTGGAAACCGACCTGGGCTTTGAAGCGGAAACAGATCAGGAGGTGAAATCCGCGCAGAAAGACATCGAGAAACGGGGCAAAAGATCCACCCGCAAGCTGCCGGGTGTTCTGTCTGAACTGCTCGAGAACGGCCTCCTGGTCCAGCGCAGCGGCGACCGGCTATCTTTTTCGCACCCTTTGATCATGGCTTACCTGGCATCAGCTGCCCTTGCAGATGCTCCAGTTTCGCATTTCCTGAGCGGTCAACCCGATTGGAGCGGTAAAGCTTTAACCCTGCTCTTCCTGGCTGCATCCAGGGAAGTATCACCTGAAATCAACGAGCTGCTCAGTGAAGATGGTGACCCGCTTCTCCGGGGTCCATTATCCATCGGCCGCTGGCTGCATTATGTTCCCCAAAACGCCCCATGGAGATCCAAGGTGATGCGTTTTCTGGCCACAGAACTGCAGCGCACCAATACCCCCTATGGATTGAGAGCCCGCCTGTTGTCAGCGCTGCTGCTTTCCGGTGATCCTGGAGTGAGCGTGCTTTTACGACAGATATCACACACCTCAGCTGAGGATTTGCGTCAATTATCCGCACTGGGGATGGGGTATTTACTCGATCACCAATCCTTGACCAGGTTGGGCGAGCTGCTCGCTGAACCAGAGAGCAACATTTCCAGGTCAGCATGTTTTGCCCTGGTGAAGATTGGCAACCAGCAATCTTTTGAACTGCTGGGTTCGGCATTGCTGCACGGCAGTGATGGCATCCGGCGCGCCGTCGCAGAAGCCCTGGCTCTGGATCCAGGTGAGGGGGAAGACATGCTCAAAGAAGCCGCTCAAATGGACGATCTGCTGGTCAGACGGTCTGCTGTCTACGGGTTGGCACAAGTTAATCAACCCTGGGCAGATGGGGAGCTAAATAAACTGGCTCTTGAAGACGATGAATGGGTCGTAAGATCGGCAGCCACCCAGATTGTCGAGCAGGGTGATGAACCGGATAAGAGAATCCCCGCATCGCCTCTGCCGCTGCATGAAATCCCCTGGTTGGTATCCTTCGCTGGTGATCGCGGTATCGGTATTGCCCCCGGTCAGCCCGCGCAAAATTTGCTTATCACGGCTCTGGCAGAGGGGACACCACCACAGCAGCAAGCAGCCCTGGAATCTTTGCAGCTCCACCCGAACCTGGATGCGCTGCCGCTGATGTACGAAAATATTGAATATGGAATCGGAGACATACAGCAGGCAGCTTTCAACACCCTGTCATCTTATGCTGCCCAGGGTTTACAGATCAAGAACCCCTCAACCTATTAAAATCCACAACTATCGAACAATATCGCCTTATTCAAGCTGTCAGCTGGTCGATTATTTTTTGATACCCCTCTAAACTAATCCCCACAATTCCTACCGTCTTATTGCGTGAGTGGGATCCTGATAATATCGATATATTGGATTTCGGCAGATCCAGGGTATCTGCAAGCAAATCGATCAGCGCCTGGTTCGCCTTGCCATCCACAGGAGGGGCTGTCAGGCGAACTTTAAGGCTGCCATCTTCCATGATCCCACTGATCTGATTCGTTCTTGCGCGGGGAATCACTTTTACCCTGATAAGGATCTCCCCCCTGTCGCCTTTTGCGGACATAACCATTAAATGCCCTCTAGGTCGCCAGTGCTATCAGTAATCTCCTCAGCACTGCCTCCAAAATCTGCACAAGGATGAGCGCTGCCAGGGGGCTGAAGTCTATCATCCCGGTCCGTGGAAGTATCCTGCGGATCGGATCCAGAATTGGATTCACAATGCGATTAACAGTATTTCGCACCGGGTGGTAAGGATCCATAAAATAGGACAACACCACGTAGGCGATCAACAGCAGGCTCAACGCAAGTGATATGAAATTTATTAATTGCAGTAAAAATATGATCATATTAACCTTCCCTTATCTGCCTCTCACCCAGGATCGCGGTCCCGATTCTGACCATCGTCGCCCCTTCCTGGATAGCGATTTCGTAATCTCCGCTCATGCCCATCGATAATTCACCCCACTCATGCTGCGGGAATTTTTCAGAAAAATAATCCCTCAATTTTCTCAAACGCCGGAAGTAAAGTCGCGCACTTTCTGGTTGGTCGAAGAATGGCGCCATGGTCATCAAGCCGCGCGGAATTATATTCTCCATCTCGAGCAGCGGTGAGATTTCCTCGGCCAGCTCCTTCCACTCGAGTTCATTCCAGGCTGTCCAACCGAATTTAGTATCCTCGCCGCTGGTGTTGCACTCCAGCAAGAAAGGTATCTGGCGATCAAATTCACCAGCAAAACGGCTTAAGCGCCTGGCTAATTTAATACTGTCGATGGTATGCACCCAATCGAATTTCTGACTCACTGTCTTGGCTTTGCGGCTTTGAATATGTCCTATCATGTGCCACCTCAAGCTGTCGCTTGAAGGGTACATGCCGATTTTCGGCATAGATTCTTCGACATAATTCTCCCCCAGGTCTTCCACGCCAGCTTCAATGGCAGCTTCCACGATTTCCATTGGATGGCCTTTTGTGACCACGATCAACTTAACCTGGTCACCTTCGCGACCAGCCAAATGGATTGATCGATGAATGCGTTCCTTCACGCGTTCAAGATTTTCACCGATGGAAGCAATTTGATTCATTATGATTTCTTATTCAAGATTGGTAGGTGCTCTGTTCCCAGGATGGATATTATAAATGTTTTCAGCTATTCATTGAGTGCTATCAATGCGCCAAATCTCCCCGTTTTACCCTTTTCACCCCGGTGTGAAAACCAATCTTCCAGGTGGCAGGCTGTGCAAATTCCTGCAATCTCGATCTGATTCACACCCTGGTTTTCGAGCTGGAACTGGTTGGCTCGCCACAAATCAAATTTTGTTTCATCCCCATCCCTTTCCAGGAATTCCTCGGCAGAACTCCCAAAGGACTGTTCCGTCTTTTCCACCACTTCAGGGCCAACTTCATAATGGTGAGCAGCGATCGATGGGCCGATCGCCGCCAGGAGATCAGCCGGCTTACTGCCATAGGTGGTTCGCATGGCCTGGATTGTCTCCCTGACGATCCCATTAACAGTGCCGAGCCACCCGGCATGTGCGAGGCCAACGACCCGCTTAACCGGGTCATGAAGCAGTATCGGCACGCAATCCCCAAAGCGCATAAATAATGTCACCTCGGGCTGGTCAGTCAGGATAGCATCTGCTTTTCTGTGGCGAACGCTTGCTGGTCGGCTTCCAGAGGTCCAGATCACATCAGTGCTGTGCACCTGCCAGACATCATAAACTGAACCAGGATCCCGGTCCAGCTGCTTGAATGAAGCCACCCGGTTCTGGTAGACGCGATCTGGATCGTCCCCACTTAATCCCCCGACATTTAGAGAAGACCAGGGATGAGGGCTGGTGCCACCCTGGCGGGTGAACACCGCGTGTGTTAGCTTCTCATCTTCGAAGGATTCAAAAGTGTAGTAGCGAATATCGTCAGGTTGGTGATACGGCATATCTTTAGCTTGATTTGGCTTCCTGGGCTTTGGCTTTGGCCATCTTTTGCCCATAATAGCGGCGCACATCAACCATCGATTCTTCAACAATCGGGAATCCGAACCAGGCCGTCGTGAAGCCAAACAGGAATCCGGTGATTGACCTCAACAAGGGCGTGCTTTCTCGATACGGGAAAAAGCCGAGCGGGGGTTGGCTGAGCAGCTGGCTGAACCCATCTATAGCAATTGGTAATATGCCGAACAGCAGCCAGAAATACCAGGGCAGATGTTTTATCCTGCGCCCGGTCAGGCTGAACGCCAATCCAAACAACAATATCCCGCCGTAAATCGCTATATCACGTTCACATAAGGCCACCTTGTACCCGATTCCAGGTTCGCCGACATATGCCCTGGCAGCCAGCTCGTCATCTTCTCCCACTCCAGTCGCCGCTCCAAAAGGAATTAACCCTGACACATCTGCGGCTTCTCTCGGGTATGCGACCTGGTCACCAAAAATGAACCAGGAACGGAAGGCTAATTGGTGACAGACCAGTCCATAAAAGCGGTACATGGTGGTCGCCGGTCGGGTGTATCCAGCTGACATCAAGACCGGTGCCAGGAAAGGCAGTCCGAGATAGATAAACACAAGCGTATTGAGCACGAACATGTAATGATTGGAAATCCAGTAAGAGAAGCGGTCGGTGCGGGTGATTTTGACCGGCATGGCAGCTTCCCCGTCAGCAACTTTCTTATCGATCTCGTCGATATTCTTTTCTCGCTCCGCAGCAGCTCGCAGGGTTATCTCGAGGTCTTGCGCTGAAAAAGGAGATTTTAAACGGTAGGGCCCAACTTCGATAACGGGTATGTCAATGGCATATTTCTTCTGCAGTTCCGGGTTATCATCAATCTCTATCACTTCCAATTGATGCGGAACAATACTTTGGAGATCGTCAAGATACTGGAGCGCTTGATCGCACAAGTGGCATTCCTGCTTGCTGTACATGGTGACATTGATCATTCAAGTGCTCCCATCTGTTCTAAGTAATGTCCTAATTGTTCTTCGGTGATCAAACCAATGTGGTGAAATTTGATCACGCCTTGCTCATCAACCACATATGTTGTCGGGTAGCCCCGCACCCGGTATAAATCCTGGACCTTTCCACCTGGATCTAACAAGATTGGAAAACTCAAATTGTATTCTTCAACAAAATCCTGAACCTGTTGGGGGGGTTCATCGAAATTTACGCCCCAAATTTCCAGGTCGCTCTGACCTGCTGTATGTAATTGTTCAAAAAATGGCATTTCTAATTTGCAGGGCTCACACCAGGTTGCCCAGAAATTAAGTACGACAATTTTACCCCGCATTTCACTCAGTGAGAAAGTTTCTTCGTTCAAGTTCTGCAGCTCGAACTCAGGGGCAGCTGACCCGACTGAAGCCGATACAGGTAAGTTAACCCCCTCAATTACTTCACTTTGAATGGCACTATTCCCGCCCCGGTTAAAGCCATAATAAAAAAGAACAGCCAGACCTGCTCCAAACAGCAGGCCGGCCGTTAAAATGATGATTTCTGTTCGCTTCAATGGGCTATTCCTTGAAAGCGGTTTCTGGGCTCAGCCTTCAGCTGGTAAATCCACTTCTTCCGCGGTGAGTGGTAAATTTGATTTTGGTGTCTCATCCTTGGGTTTGATCAACATGGACGCCGGTAAGGCAATAAAGATCAAAGCTGCGCCGAAGAACCACCAATCATAAAACTTGCGACCCTTGGACCTTGCGATGAAAGCGGGAATTAACCCCAGGACGATCAGCAGCCCGATGATCAGCAGGATATATTTGCCTGCCTGGACCTCGTCAAAGGAGTCGAAGAAGAATCCAAGGCTGGCAATCTGCTCAAATCGACCCAGGAATAAAAATACACCGATCACAATCATCACTACGCCCATCGCAATTTCGACATAGCGCACAATATTGCCGTATTTTTTGATGAAGGAGGTCACCAGTCCTATCTCCACAGCGGCGATCAAGAAAGGTATTGCCAGACCGGAGGAATAGGCTACCAGCAGCCAGAAACCCTGCGTGATCGACCCGGTACTGAGCGAGAGAGTCAAAATTGTGCCCAGGATTGGACCTACGCAAGGTGACCATCCCGCGGAAAAAAAGACACCCAGCAGGAAAGATGACGCGTACCCATAGCGCTTGTCAGGAGCGTCCTGCCTTCGGACATCGTACTGCAGGAAGGGGATGCGGATCAGGCCGGTCATATGCAGACCGAAAAGTACAACCACCACACCGCCGATCTTTGTCAGGTATGGCCGTAAATCAAACAGCAGGTTCCCGATGGCAGAAGCACCAAGGCCCAGCAAGATGAAGACTGTGCTGAATCCCAACACGAAGGCGAGCCCATGAGAGAGCGTGTAAAAACGGTTGTTATCCTGAGAGCCTGCCGAACGACCGCTCAGATAACCGATATAAGCTGGAACGAGGGCGAACACGCAGGGTGAGAGAAATGAAGCCAGACCTCCCAAAAATGCAATGCCCAGGCCAAAGTTCGCTGATTCCATCCTTAAAAAAGCTCCTCGAAAAAATATCTAATCTTCAACGACCTGGATGCGGGTGCTTGTCTCCCCGGTTATCGTGACATCATTGTCCCCGGTATCAAAAGGCACCACTGGAAGCGTCCAGCGGTAGATCCACTTGGCATCATCCGGCGCAGCATTGACACAACCATGGGACATCGGTTCACCAAAATTGTTATGCCAGAATGTCGAATGGATCGCCACGCCATCCCCGTGGAACAAGGATGTCCAACCGATCCCGGGCAAATCCCAGCCTTCCGCATTCGTACCCCCGGACATATGCAGGGAGTGCAGCTTGCGCCAGATTTGAAAACCCGGGCTGGTTACTGCAGAGGTGGGCGTGGAGCCTTCCGATTTACCTGTTGATACCCGGCAGAAATACACCTCGGTATCCCGTTCGTAGCAGGATAGGAGCTGTTCTTCCCAGCGTACACGCACCACGATGTGTTTGTCTTCAACTTCTGGACTGATCGGAGAAATCTCTTCCTTCGTTATCTGGCGAAAAGCTTCGGCTGGCGCCCAGAGCATATCTCCCGGGTTTCCGTAGCGCTCATTCACCCGGTACTGGATGGCACCATCATCATTGATGCGCACTCTGTCCACCCAAAGGATTTGGCTGTAGTAGAGCCGCAGCGGCATGCCGTTTTCCACCCGGTACTGGAAGAAATTTGAACGTGGCGGGGGGTTGTCCATCACAGTGTCAACATAAGGGACCGTCACTTCTACCCATATCCCGGTTTCATCTCCAGATTGGGGAAGCACAGTGATTGGTTTATTGATCTCTTTCCTTACAGGGATCAGGTCACCTGACCAGATATAGCCCTGCGGAGTTTCGACATAACGCTGGTTGTTCCTGAAAGGCCTGTAGCCCACAGTTTCCCGCAGCCACGGAACCACAGTATCTTCATACAGGACTGCCACGGTGTTGCTTTCATGATCTGGTCGTTGCTTAACATCAACCGAATACCAGCCAACACGCCCGAGACGTTCTGACTCGGGAAAATCTGGTAAGGCGAGAAATTTCGAATTCCAGGATCGGAAAGCCAGGCCGCCCAGTGCAAGGGCGCCCAATTTCAGGAATTCGCGTCTGTCAATGGTTTTATTGTGCATCGTCTCTTCTGACGTAATACCTCTGGCTTATCTTACCAATAAAAATCTTGCATTTCTATTACACCAAACCGATTAATATCACATATTTATATTTGGTGAGTTCATTAATATTAACATGTGAGCATGGTTCTGATCTTGGAAGGAGATTAACATTTGCTTAGAGCAATATTCGTGGATAAAACGCTGTTTTTCCCTGATGTAGGCTGATAAAAATCGTTTGGCTAATCCGATAGTAGTCTGGTGAGATTTATTTGATAGTACTTCGCCCTGGCCAGATCAGAATTAATATAAGAGCTTCCCAGAAAGCATCAAATTGCATGAATACAAGCCTTGCCATATTGGATATACAGGAATTGGTCTATGCCCTTTAGATCATCATTTTCTTGGCATCCAGCACTATAGAATTGCGATGGATAGTTTTGAGGGGTTAATTTAGTTGGATGGCGTCCGTTTTTGAGGTGATTCAATAGGAGATAATGATTGTAGTTTTCAAGTTGTGTAAGAAATTCCTGTAAATAGATTGCTAGATATCAGTATGAAATCTGCGCAGCCTCAAGCTGTTGGTGACTACGAAAACGCTGCTGAAAGCCATCGCGCCTGCTGCCAGCATTGGATTGAGCAATCCAAAAGCTGCCGCAGGGATCAGGATGATGTTGTAAAAGAATGCCCAGAACAAGTTTTGCTTGATGGTTCGCAGTGTCCTGCGGGACAAAGAAATTGCGCGTGGAACACCTCGCAGGTCTTCGCTGATCAGGACAACCGGTGCAGCCGCGATAGCAACGTCGGTGCCGCTGCCGATCGCGATGCCAACATCCGCCTGGGCTAAGGCGGGGGCATCGTTGATCCCATCCCCAACCATGGCAACGATTTCATCATCAGCCTGCAGCTGGCTGACCTGCTTGGCCTTATCTCCTGGCAGAACCTCGGCCATGACCCAATCAATGCCGACCTGGGCAGCGATCGCCTGGGCAGTTTGCTGGTTATCACCAGTAATCATCGCCACCTTGAGGTCCATCTGCTCTAAATTTTGAATCGCTTGCTGTGATCCACCTTTGACCGTGTCAGCCACCCCGATCACACCAACCACTTCCTGGTCAACAGCTACCAGCATCGCAGTCTTCGCCTGGCTTTGCAGCAGGTTGACGCTTTCGTCTAGTCCATCCAAATCAATGCCATGCTCTGACATCATGCGCATGTTGCCGACCATAATTTGGCGTCCTTCTACTTCTCCCAGTACTCCGTGCCCAACTTCTGCTGAAAATGATTGCGTCTCGCTCAAATTCAAACCGCGTTCCCCGGATTCGGCCACAATAGCCTCACCCAATGGATGCTCACTGGCTTTCTCCAGGGAGGCTGCCAAACGCAGAACTTCATCCGCTGAGAAGGAGTTTGGATATTCCGCCAAAGCTACTCCCCCCTGAACAAAAGCAGGTTCTACTGCAGTCTCTTGCAGCACCAGATCGGTAACTGCAGGCAGTCCCCGGGTTATGGTGCCGGTTTTATCGAGTACGACCGCCGTCGTGCCTCCCGCCCTTTCAAGGGCTTCCCCCGACTTGAACAGGATGCCCATCTCGGCCCCTTTTCCTGTGCCAACCATAACCGCGGTTGGGGTCGCTAATCCCATCGCACAGGGGCAGGCGATAACAAGCACTGCCACCATATTAATCAACGCTCGGGTGAAAAGTGTGAGCTCAGAATCGCCAGGCAATGGAACCACGAAATACCAGACAAGGAATGTTAACAGGGCGATAGCGATCACAGCCGGGACAAAGATGGCCGAAACCTGGTCAGCCAATTTCTGAATCGGTGCTTTGCTGCCCTGTGCTTGTTCGACCAGCTTGACGATCTGCGCCAGGGCGGTTTCCTTGCCGACTTTGGTTGCCTCAAATTTGATCATGCCCAATTTGTTCAACGTGGCACCGATCACCGGGTCTCCTGGACCTTTCTCGACCGGCAGGGATTCACCGGTCAGCATAGATTCGTCGATCGAAGAATGCCCATCAACCACAACGCCATCCACGGCGATCTTTTCCCCTGGACGTACAATGACCAGGTCCCCGACATTGACTTCATCTGCAGGGATTTCGATCTCTTCTCCATCCCGGATCACACGTGCACTTTTTGCCCGTAGAGCCATCAGCTTCTTGATCGCTTCGCTGGTATGGCCTTTTGCACGCGCTTCCAGGTACTTGCCCAGCTTGATCAGGGTGATGATCACTGCTGAAGTCTCAAAATATGTGTGCCCTGGGATCAATCCCAAAACAACAGGCAGGGAGTAAAAATATGCGGCAGATGAACCCATTGCGATCAACACATCCATATTGGCAGACCCGTTGCGCAGGGATTTATAAGCGCCCACGTAATAATCCCAGCCGACATAGAATTGGACCGGCGTTGCCAATGCCAGGAGCAGCCAGTCCAACCAGGCCGCGGTTGCCAGCTGCGGAGGCAGTAAGCCAAGGTCGCGTGACATCGAAATCAAGAACAGCGGGATCGTAAAAACCAGTCCAACGATCAGCAGGTGGCGCTGTTTGCTGATCTCTGCCTCACGTGCTATTCTTTCTGCATCCTCAGCATCTCCACCCGTCTCGATGGCTACAAAACCCGCTTCGTTGACCGCTCTGCGTAAATCAACCTGGCTGACCATAGTGGGTATATATTCGGCCTGGGCTTTTTCTGCAGCAAAACTAACCTGGGCAGATATCACGCCGTCCATTTGTGAGAGAATCTTTTCGAGGCGGCGGGCGTCATTGTCGTCGCTCATGCGCTGAACAACCAGGTCTGCCTGACCAGTAGCAATGTCATAGCCGGCGCGCCGGACCCTGGCGATTACATCATCAACGGATGCCTGGTTGGGGTTTAACTCTACAGTTGCGCGTTCTGAGGACAAATTTACAACTGCCTGGTTTACCCCCTCAATCTTCTTGATATTTCTCTCAACGGTCGCTACGCAGTTAGCACAGGTCATACCCGTAATCGGCAGCGTAACCTGTAATTCCTCCGGCATTCAAGCCTCCTGGGAACAAGTACCAGTAATTATTGGTATATATTTCCCCCAAGAAATTGCTTATTATCCTGCAACAGGGTAATTAATCTCTGTTAGCAGTTCTTTGATCCCGGTTTCTGTCGCAGGGGGTTCAAAGGATATGGTCGCTTGCTTACCTTCCATATCAGCCACAACGCTGCTGACACCTGCCATGTCAGTCAATTCCATGGTTATCGTGTGTACACAGTGGTTGCATGAGATATTGGGAATGCTGTAAGTAACGGTAGTCATCGTTCCTCCAATTCAATTTGGGAATTAAGATTTTTTTGAAGCCGCAAATACCTCTGAAATTTCCTTCAGGACGCGTTCACGGCCTTCGGGGTCATCACCGCGCACAGCGGTGATCAGGCAGGAGTTGAGATGGTTATCAAGAATTAGGTTGTTCACCTTACCCAGTGCGGCCTGGACCGCCTGTACCTGGCGAATAACATCGATGCAGTAAGCATCTTCTTCGACCATGCGCTCAATGCCACGCACATGCCCTTCGATACTCTTCAATCTACGCATGGTGTCCTGGTTATCTCTCATACCACACTCTCTCCTAACCCCCCCCATGGGGGGTGGGGTAGCATTATGATACTACTGACCGGAAAACCTGTCAATATCACAAAACCAGGCGGGTTCATTCCATCAAACAACCCGCCTGCGGTAATATGCTTTGTCTATTGAGCGAGAATTTCCTCGAAAGCAATGACAAATTCACTCCTCGGGATGGGACCAATCCACTGCTGGGTAATATTTCCATCCCCATCCAGCAGGACCATTTGTGGTTGGTAGCGGAAATCAAACTGCTCTTTGAAGTATGCGTTCGCCGGGTCATCCACGTCTAGGTAAACAAAGTTGATCCTGTCATAGTATTCAGCTTCTAACCCATGCACGATGGGCGCCAGGGCCTGGCAGCGACTTCACCAGAAGGCGAAGAATTCGATTAGCTGCGGTGTTCCAGAATCAAGGATAACCGATGAAGGATTTGTGGCTTCCAAACTTGTTTTCAGCGGCGGTGGAGCTTCAGCCAGCTCAGGGCTTGGATAAGGATAAGCGCCCGAATCTGTAACTGGTGATGGAGGCGGATATCCCGGTGAAGGATAACTTTCATTTTGAGGCTCATCAACCTCCATCCCTTCCTCGGCTAGCACGACAGGTGGTTCAGTGGGTTCAGCTGTCGGAAGGTTTTCAGCAGTTTCTTCGGCGAGCGTAACCTGAGGTGTTATCGAAATAGTTGCACTTGCAGCAGCTGCCTCTTCCTGGGCTGAGGTTGGAGTTTGCCGGGAGCTGCAAGCCGATACCAGCAGCATCCCCAGCAGGAATATGCCAATCTTCAGGGAAGAGTAAGTGGTTTGTTTCTGCGTTCGCATTAAATCATCTCCATATTTGACATGCGCAAAATGGTATCACGAGCGAAAATCGGAATCTATTACAGATTGCTTAACGGAATCGGTGATAGTGAAGATGAAAATCTGCTCATCAATAGCATTCAAACTTTCTCGAAGCGATAAATTAGGTTATATTTATCTCTCAATCCGCACTTTCAACATAACAAATATGAAGAACATCAAACTATCCTATTTCATTGCTTTGTCGATTTCAATCTTGATATTGGGGTCTGCCTGGATTTGGCTGTCCAGGTCACCAGCTGGCAGCACCACGCAAGGGGAAATCCGCGCCCCACAAAAGGGTTTCTCTGCACCTGATTTCACCCTGGAAACATTCGGAAATGAAACTTATACCCTGTCAGACCTGCGCGGAAATGCAGTCCTGGTCAATTTCTGGGCCAGCTGGTGTCCACCCTGCCGGTCAGAAATGCCCGCAATGCAGCGCGTATATGAAGACTTCCAGGACCAGGGTTTCATTGTCCTGGCCGTGAACTCCACCCACCAGGATAATCTGGGGGACGCGATCACCTTTGCCCAGGTCCACAAACTGGATTTTCCAATTCTGCTTGACCAGGATGGATCTGCAGGCAGGTCGTATGATGTGCGCTCACTCCCCACTTCCTACTTCATAAACCCGGAGGGAATCATTCAAGACGTCGTGGTTGGCGGCCCAATGTCAGAGGCGCTGCTCAGAATTCGTGCCGAACAGCTGCTGGAGACCAATCCCTGATGCTGCCCACCATTCAATTGGGTCCAGTTTCGCTCCAGGTTCCTGGTTTGGTGCTGTTAGCCGGTCTCTGGATTGGCTTAACCCTGTCTGAACGCCGTGCCAAGCGGGGTGGTGAAAACCCTGCCCACCTGTACAACTTGGTATTCATAGCAATTATCGCCGGCATTATTGGTGCCCGTTTGTCTTATGCGCTGACATATCCAGACGCATTCACCGCCAATCTTTTGAGCTTGGTATCGCTTAACCCAGGCCTGCTGGATCCTTTTGCCGGCGGTCTAATCGCTCTCGCAGCTGGGGCAATATACATGTATCGCAAACAGCTCCCGTTATGGGCTACACTCGACGCCCTGACCCCATTGTTCGCAGTGATGGCTATCGCGATCGGTATTTCTCATTACGCATCTGGCAGCGCATTCGGAAAACCAACTGGCTTGCCGTTTGGGATTCAATTGTGGGGTGAATCACGTCACCCATCACAGGTTTACGAAATAATCCTGGCTTCTTTAATCCTGATCGCGATATATTATATAGACCGCTCCAGCTGGAACTTTATGCCAGGAAATACATTCCTGACTTTCATTACTCTGACAGCTTTCTCACGCCTGCTGCTCGAAACTTTCCGGGGGGACAGCATCCTTGTCACGGGAGGATTGCGCGCTGCACAGGTGCTAGCCTGGATAGTACTTGCTGCTTGCTTACTAATTTTCACTATGCGGCTGAACGCTACTCAAGTTGGTGAAGAGCTCGAAGGGTGAATACGAAAATAAAAACGCAGATTCTACTGGTTATTTTGATCACCACTGTGGTCAGCGCATGCACCATCAATGATCCAGATCAAGGAACATCCACCACACTATCAAGCCCGCCTCCATCAGCTTCAGATCCGGTATTAATTCCAATAGAACCCACACTAAATGTGCTGCCAACAGCCACCACATCCGGCACACCAACACCTACCGCTGCCCCTGTTTCTCCGCAAGAAGCGCCTGTCCATTTGATCCCACTTGAGGGTGCGCTCTCTTCTCCCAAGGCGGAGGTTTCCGGCATGACCTGGTATGGTGATCTTTTGCTGATCCTGCCTCAATACCCGGAAAAATACTTATCCCCAAGTGGTTCCCCAAGCCTCTTCGCCCTCACTCGATCGGAAATCAACGACTTTCTGGATGGTTCATCTTCAGATCCACTGGAACCACGGCTCATTCCGATTGGCGGTACCCAGGGAACGTCTCAAATTCCTGGATATGAAGGTTTCGAAGCGATCGCAATACATGACTCATCAGTCTACTTATCCATCGAAGCTAATGACCGTGGTGTCATGAAGGGATACTTGATCCAGGGGACAATCAGCGAAGATGGCAGTTCGATTATTATCCCTCCTGGCTCACTGTTCGAGATTCCGACGCCTGTCCAAATATTTAATGCTGCCTATGAAACCTTGATCGCAACTGGTGGACAGGTCCTGACTCTCTACGAGGCAAATGGGCGCGACTTGAATCCTGAACCGATAGCCATCCAGTATGATCCCAAATCTCACGAATTCATCGAACTCGACCTAAGACATATCGAATACCGCTTCACTGATTCAACGGACGTGGACCCGGACGGTAAATTCTGGGTGCTGAATATCTTTATGCCGATTGAATTCTGGTATTTTACGATTTCAGACTTCATCGCTGAGCAGTATGGGACTGGCATCACACATTCAGCCAATAATCATGTTGAACGACTGCTGGAATTAAAATATAATGAGGGGAAAATAACACTCAGCGGCGAACCGCCGCTGTACTTGGAATTGATCGATGACACAAATTCTCGCAATTGGGAAGCAATTGTGCGCCTTGATGAACGTGGCTTTCTTGCCATGACCGACACCTATCCGGGAACAATTCTTGGATTTATTCCTTTTCCAGGAAAATAATTATCTGAGGAGATAAGTAAATGCCATCTGAAATTGGATTTGAAGTTCTGCTAAACAAACCGTATGATCAAGCATTGGATTTAACCAAAGACGCCCTGATGGAGGAAGGCTTTGGCATTATGACATCCATCGATGTAAAAAAAACCATGAAGGAAAAGTTGGATGAAGAGTTTCGCCCTTACTCGATACTGGGTGCCTGTAATCCTGCACTTGCCCACCGGGCGCTCCACAAGGATGCAGTCGTCGGTTTAGTGCTGCCCTGTAATGTTACGGTCGAAGCGGACGGAAGTTCCGCATCAATTATAAGAATAGCAAACCCGGAGACGATCCTTTCTGTTGGCTCGCTTATGGACGATCCAGACTTGAGTGCGGTTGCCCAGGAAGCTCGTGTCAGGCTCGAACGAGTAGCCGAGGCACTGCTGGCAGCATGAGTCTTCAAGGGAAGACAGTCATGATCACCGGGGGTGGAGTTCGGCTGGGCAGGGCGATGGCCTGGTCGATCGCACACCAGGGCGGGCATATCCTGCTGCATTACAATCGCTCTCACCAACAGGCGGAAGATTTACAGTCCGAAATTCAAAAACTCGGGGGCCAGGCTCACCTGGTCCAGGCTGACCTGGCAAACGCTGACAGTACCCTGGATTTAATCGACCAGATCAGCAGCTACAAACCTCTTTACGCCCTCATTAACAGCGCCTCCATTTTCGCCCCAATTGACCTGTCCTCAACAACTTTGGATGACTGGGAGACACACTTTCGGGTAAATTTAACCGCCCCCTTCCTGCTGTGCAAGGCTTTTCCTTCATTGATCGAACCAGGAGGATCAGGTCGCATCATCAATATCCTCGATTGGAGAGCATTGAGACCGGGGAAGGATCACCTACCATATACGATCTCAAAGGCTGCTCTCACCGCCCTGACCCAATCACTTGCGGTCGAGCTGGCCCCGAATATTACTGTCAATGGTTTGGCTTTTGGAGCCATCCTGCCTCCCAGCGATGGTGGAGACACAGACCGGATTCTAGAAAATGTTCCAGCAGAACGCTGGGCGCACCTGGAGGAAGTCGGTGAAGCGTTGCTCTTTCTCCTGGAAGGACCTGAATATATAACCGGTGAAATTATCCACCTTGATGGAGGTCGCCATCTGATTTAAGTTTTGAAAATATTCAATATCCACACAGGAGAATTTTATGGATCAAGTATTTATCAAAGATTTACTGGTGAGGGGAATTATCGGTATCAACGATTGGGAACGCGAAAAGCCGCAAGATATTCTTATTAACATTGTCTTATCTGCAGATTTATCCGCTGCCGGCGAATCCGATGATATCTCCGATAGTATTAATTACAAGACAATTGCGAAAAAAGCGCAGGCTAAAGCGGAAACCGCCGAACGCCTCACCGTTGAAGCCCTGGCAGCTGATATCGCCAAAATTTGTTTGGAAGAGCCGGGTGTCATTAATGCACGCGTCAAAGTAGAGAAGCCAAATGCCGTTCGTTTTGCTCGCTCAGTTGGGGTAGAAGTTGAAAGAAGTAGAGATTAGCCAGGACCACCAGGCTGTCATCGGGATTGGATCGAATATTTCCCCCAGGGAGAACATCCGCAGTTCACTCTACCTGCTGGGCCGCATGGTGTCCATTGAGGCTTTATCCGATTTCTGGAAAACACCCTCTATCGGAGCGCCCGGCCCGGATTTTCTCAATGCCGCAGTCCTGATTTCAACCCATTATTCTTTGAACCAACTGCGGAATGAGGTGCTGCACCCCATCGAGAACCTGCTCGGAAGGGTCCGAACTCAGGATCTAAATGCTCCCAGGACAATCGACCTGGACCTCTTAATTTTCGATGGCAACCAGCTGGACGATTTGCTCTGGGATTATGCCCACATGGGGGTACCAGTAGCCGAAATCGTGCCTGGTTTTATTGATTCACGCAGCGGAAAGCGGGCGGATATGATTGCTGAGGATTTGCTGAAAACCTCGCAAATTATCAAAGCCAATCTAGAATTTCATTGGGCTGGCGCCGCGTGAGATATTATCCAGAAATTCCTGCCTGGTGGCGATGCTGCTGCGGAATGCCCCCAGCATCGTGGATGTCGTCATGCGAGCTCCGTGCTTCTGCACGCCGCGCATCATCGCACACAGGTGCAGGCCTTCGACCACGACCGCCACACCGTGTGGATTTAACAGTTCGTTGACGAAGTCAGCAATCTGGCGCGTCAGCCTTTCTTGAAGCTGCAGCCGTCTCGAAAAAAGGTCGACCACCCGGGGGATCTTAGACAAGCCAATCACTTTTCCGCGCGGGAAATAGGCCACATGCGCCCTGCCCATAAATGGCAGCATGTGGTGTTCGCATAAGCTGTAGAATTCGATATCCCGCACCAGGACCATTTCATCGTAAGTAACCTCGAACAGGGCATCATTCACCATCTCCACAGGATCCGTGCGGTAGCCTGCCAGAAGCTCTTTGTACATTTGCGCTACGCGGGTTGGAGTGCGGTTCAATCCGGTTCGGTCAGGATCTTCTCCGAAAGCTGTCAGCAACTGCCGCATTGCGTTCTCAATACCAGCTTCATCCATTTCCTCGTCCATGAGCAGATCGGAAATGTCGTAAAGATGTTTATAGTCATTTTCTTCTTGCATGGGTCGTCTCCTGCGTTGAACTACTCATTAGTTTAACCTTATTGGGTATCTTCGTCAACGCAGCCTCTATAAATACTCACCCCCGCTGGTAAACATAATGACATATCTGGCAGGAGTGATGATGACAGAAGATCTCGAAGTTCTCAAACCCCTGTGATATGGATAATCATAAATGACGCAGGCATTATAATATTTCATGGCGAGTCGAGGTTAACAGAATAGAAAAGTAATACACCAACGTTGGTACGAAAGAGCAGCTAATGATCGATATAAATAACTTGAACATAAATCTCACCCAGCAGGAGTGTTCCATCTTGCAGGGTGAGCAGGGCCCAGTAATGCAAAGAGCTATGCAAACAGTGGTGCTCTATGGTGAGGCGCTGGATGCAAGTCGACTGGTCGATATAGAAGGAGCAGGACATTTCGTGATTGCATATTCAACACCAGGGATTGCCCCGCCAATTGACCTGCTGGAAGAATTGGCAGCCGAGGGATTGAAAACAAAATATCCATTTACTCTTGATCCCAGACCACCCTTTGACTTTGAGAACTTATTTACCCGACCGGAAGAAGAATCTGCGATAGAGGCCATGTATCGCGATCAGGCTCGCTATGATGAACTTCTTGGTCAATTGGGTTTGCGAGATCAAAATGCTTACACTTGCAATCCATACCAACCCGAAGTTGGGAATATCCCTGCAAGAGATATGATCCTGGCCTGGTCTGAATCTGCTTGCGTGGTTTATGCAAATTCCGTGTTGGGAGCCCGTACAAACCGCAACGCTGCAATACTGGATTTGATCACTAATATCGTTGGTAAAACACCATTGGCGGGTTTGCTCACCGATGAAGGTCGCAAAGCTGACTGGTTAATTGATTTGAGGACAGAAAGTCTCCCGCTGCCTCAAATACTTGGTGCCGCTATTGGTTCAAAAGTGCTTGAGGGCGTACCTTATATCGTAAATCTTGACCGCTTTCTGGATCCTGAGCTAAATCCCGAGACCACTGATTACTTACAGGAAATGGGTACTGCCTGTGCCACTTACGGAGCAGTTGGCCTGTTCCACGCAGAAAACATCACCCCAGAAGCGATTGACTTCGGAAAGGATTTATTAAACAGGGAATTTCATACGTATGTAATTGATGAGCAAGTCTTGGAGAAATTGGTGGACTCTTTTCCAGTGCTGTGGGAGGATAAAAATTCAGAACCAGAGCGTTGTTACATCGGGTGCCCACATCTCAGTTTGAACCAATTGTATTGGTGGGCTGATGCAATCCAGAGTGCAATGCAAACCCATAAAAAGGATCGTCTGGAGATCGACACCCTTCTCTGTGCCGCCCCGGATGTTCTCGCTAAATTTATGAGTGATGAATTGGTTTCTGCACAATTGAAAGCGGCTGGCGTAAAGCTGAGCCCAACTTGCAGCGAAACGATCTTTGAGACCCGCCTGTGCTCCGGGAGACCAATTCTGACCAACTCGACCAAACTCAGGGCTTACACCACGGCGCGATTTATTCCGGATGAGGCACTTGTTGAAATATTAGCAACAGGGAGGGTAGATTGAGAGCAAATATGAGTAAAACATTCTCTGGCAGAGCGATACTTCCGGCGAGTCTCAGCGGCGAAGCCCTTGTCTCCCGAAAAGGGTTCAACGTGTATGCAAGTTTCTACAACTGTCTTCATGATGGTGCAAAATCCGCTGAATGCGCGGATAATGGCAACCTGGATTTATTTGGTAAAAACCTCACCGGCAAGATCATCTGCATTCCTACAACCTCCGGATCGACCTCGGCCGGTGCTGTTTGGCAGCGGGTAGCCAGGCTTGGACTGGCTCCCAGGGCTGTGCTGTTTGCGCACCAGATTGACTCAATGGCCGCGGGAGGCCTACTGATTGCTGATATTTGGGCTCAGCATCGAATTTGCACCGTAGACCGGCTGGGGGAAAACTTTCTGAATGTTGTCAGGGAAGGCGATTGGCTCGAAGTTAATCAGGATGGTTCAGTGAAAATTGTTTCCCCCTAATGTAAGCAATATTCAAGGCCGAAGATGGATTGTAAAACTAGGAATCAATATTCAATTTAGGGGTATTCTCCCAATCATGGTTTCATGTTCAGCAAGACCCGGCATCACAATATCCACAGGGTATTTCATCTTCTTAGTTCCACGCTTTGACCTTTCCGCTCTTCATCCCATGCCCTGACCCTTTTCGCTCTTGTTCCTATGCTCCGCGTGGGAACATAATCCCTCGAGCTTATGCAATCTTGCGAACCCCACCAACCTACACCTTCGGCTTACCATGCTTAGACCATCTCCGTTCTTGTTCCCATGCTCCGCGTGGGAACATTATCCCTCGAGGCAATGCATTCTCGCGATCCCCACCAACCTACGCCTTCGTGCTTACCATGCCCACGCAGGAGCGTGGGCACGAGGGCTCGCATCTTTTCTTCCCACGGAGTTTTACCGGCACAAGATCTACTTCTCCTTCATTAGAAATGGTAAACAAAAACGCGGAGCCTGTTGAGCTCCGCGTTGAGATCCGAAATAGTTTAACTTACCCGATCTCTGGCACAATCAAGCCGTAGGTGCCATCCCTGCGGGTATAAAGAACGTTAATCCTGTTGGTGCCAGCATTGAAAAAGACAAAGAAATCTTCGTGTCCCAATAAATTCATTTGCTCGATCGCTTCAACTTCATCCATGGGGGAAATTACAAAATGTTTTCGCCGGGCAATTAATGGCGCTTCGTAATCCTCCTCCTCAAAATCAGGGTAAGGCACTACTTCTGCCGCCGACCTACCATCTCCGCGGCCGCGATTTCGCTTGCCTTTGTAACGTTCGATTCTGCGCTGCATCTTATCCAGCGCGGTATCTAAAGCTGCATAGATGTCATCCGCTCTCTCTTCAGATCGCAGGATAAATCCCTTACCACGGATGGTTAGTTGGGCAACCTGCCTGTCAGAAGCGCTGCGAGCGGATTTTGCATGCGCCAATTCCACATGAGCCTCCTGAATGTCATTTAGATATCTATCCAGCTTGGATACTTTCTTGGTGACATAATCATTGAGTCGATCCGTGATTTCCATATTCCTGCCGGTGATTTCAATTTCGAATGGCATAGATCCACCTCCTGAAATAAAATATTAGTTTGCTCTCGCAAGGGTTAAACAACGCACTTCTTGTGAACCAGCTTCCAGCAATGCACCCGCGCAGGCATTTAAGGTTGCACTGCTCGTGGCAACATCATCCACCACTAAAACATGCAGCCCGGAGACAATCTCCCCGACGCCACGAAATGCTGCCGCCACATTCTCCTGTCGCTGATAATAAGAAAGACCCACCTGGGAGCGTGTTTCACGCACCCGGATTAAGCCTTTATTCAGGCATGGTTTTCCAATTCTCAGCGCTAACGGTTGGGTAATCAAGACAGCTTGATTATATCCACGCTCTTGCAGTCGTGCAACCCCCAATGGGACCGGGATAACAGCATCAATATGCCAATCATATTCGTTCAATAATTCGTACAATGGCTCTGTAAACATGATCCCCAGGCTGATGTCCCGCTTGTATTTTAATCGCTGGATTACCTCCCGGACAGGACCGGCGTATAAAGCCCAGGATCGCAGCCGTGAGAAATGCGGTTGCCCCTTCTCACAATGAAAACACAACCCTGGGAATTCCCAGGGTTGTCCGCAAATTGAACAAATATTTGAACCTATTCTTCTTACTTTCGCCTGGCAGGTCTCACACCACAATCTCCCACTCTGGCCGCATCCCCCACAATTCGGTGGGAATAAGTAATCCAGGCTGCCCCACAACCAACTGTAGAGGTGATAAGCCGGTCGAACCGGCTCGGGCATAATCTTTCCCTATTTACATTCCAAGGATTCCACCCAGCGCTGACTGCATCAGCATCAATACTGCAGGTGTCATCAGAACGAGACAAATTGAAGGGAAAATCAGGATCGCCAGAGGGATCAGCATTTTAATGGGCGCTTTATGCGCTGCTTCCTCGGCTCTTTGGCGGCGTTTGATTCGCATTTGATCGGCCTGAATACGCAGCACCCTCGCCAGGCTGACACCCAGCTGTTCACTCTGGATAACAGCAGCAATGAAGCTGGTCATTTCTGCCACGCCAAGCCGATCGGCCATGTCCTTCAATGAGTCTCGGCGCAGTTTTCCTAATTGTATCTCACGAATCACTCTGCCGAAAGCCCGGGCAACTACATTGTCCCATTTTTCATATACTTTCGCCATAGCCGCATCAAAACCCAGCCCAGCCTCAACACATATTGTCAGCAAATCCAGCGCGTCAGGCATTGCCTTGCGAACATCATTTTGGCGCTTGCTGATCCTTCCTCCCAGCCAGAGTTCTGGCAGGAAAAATCCCATCGCAGCAGCAGGAATTCCAATCAGCAAACCGCGACCCTTGAGGAAGCTGCCTTCTGGTGCAATCGTCGCAACAAAAAACAGCAGTGCACCCAGCGACAAACCCGCCATACGCAGTGCCCAGAAAACCGTCGGGTCCATCCCGCCAGGATTACCCGCCAATTCCAGCTTCTTTGAGGTGGCCTGGATCGCATTCTGAGGCGTAAATCTGAGTGCCAGCTGTCCCATTTTCCTGGCAACGGGGAAGAAGACACGTTCTGTTAATGGTTGTGAAAGTTCAATTTCTTCAAGATCTGTGATCTCACCCCGAGCGGCGTATTCAGCCAGCCGGTCATGAAGAGGATCTTCTTCACCAGCATCCCGCATACCAATAACGATCATCACCACCGCGGCGATCAGTATCAAACCAACAAATACTCCAATCAAAAGCATTTACCTGCCTCCTCTCGTCATCCAGACTATATTTCGATGTCAGCGATCTTGCCCATGGTCAGGTAACCACCAAGGATCATCAATCCCCCAACGACCAAGACCGGGATGCCGATCATGCGCGATCCTGGCTTGAAAAACATCATCATATAGGGTCGGTTCATAAACCAAAGTGCGCCTGCGATTAAGAACGGCATACTTGAAAGGAACCGGCTTGAATATACAACCTGAGATGTCAATACCCGTATATCTCCTTTGATCCTCACTCTTTCCCGGATGGTATAGGAAATCGTGTCCAGGATTTCTGCCAGGTTGCCGCCAACTTCTCGCTGCACATTCATGGCAGTTATTGTCAAATCCAAATCTTCACTCGGAATTCGTCGGTAAAGGTTCTCCATTGAACGCTCCATTGATAAACCGATTTGGATCTCCTGTACCACCCGTCGGAATTCATCGCAAATGGGGGGAGGCAGCTCTTTGCTGACCGCTTCCATGGCCTGCATCACCGAATAACCAGCCCGCAAACCGTTAACCATCAAACTCAGCATATCAGGCAGCTGTTCGTTAAACCTCACCAGCCGTTTGCCTTGCTGCTGCTTGACGTAAAAGCGCGGGATCTGTGCTCCGATACCAGCGCCTATCATCCCGACGATGATATTCTGACCGCCAAAAAACCAGGCGACGAAACCGACGCCAAATCCAATTATCACCATCAGCGCGATGTATTCTGCAGGTTTTAACTTGAGATCGGCTCTGGCAAGTTCTCTGGCGATCCGCCCACCATAGGTTGACTTTTCTACCCTTGTATTTAACCAATCTCCGACTGGAGAGGCCTTTTCCTTGGCTTCCGACAATTCCTTTTCATCAAAATAAGGACCTAATCTTTCTTCGACCAGGGATTTTTCACCCATCATCGAAACGATGGCCCCTACAGCCAGCAAGGCGAAGACTAAACCGCCACCAATAAATAAGATTGTTGTCATCATCGCTGTCTCGCTCCAATCATCATCGTTTTCTCTTACCACCGATCCCGAATATTGAGGCAGGTAGGTGAATGCCAGATGCTTCAATTTGCTCAATAAACTTGGGTCGCAAACCCGTCGGGCGGAAGCGGCCTATCACCTTGCCTTCATCATAGCCCGTTTGCTCGAAGACGAAGAGATCGGTCATCGTGATCACATCACCTTCCATGCCGGATATTTCGGTAATCTGGACAACCTTGCGATCACCATCGCGCATTCTTTCCTGGTGCACAACAAGATCAATTGCCGATGCCACTTGCTCACGGATTGCCCGTACAGGTAAATCCATACCTGCCATCATAACCATGGTTTCTACACGAGCTAATGAATCCCTTGGGCTGTTAGAGTGGGCAGTGGTCATCGAGCCATCGTGGCCAGTATTCATCGCCTGGAGCATGTCCAGGGCGGCTTCATCGCGAATCTCACCCACGATGATCCTATCGGGACGCATACGCAGTGAGTTGATCACCAGCTGTCGAATGGTAATCTCCCCGGTGCCTTCAATATTGGGTGGTCGTGATTCAAGCGTTACGACGTGTTCCTGCCGCAGCTGCAGCTCAGCCGCATTTTCGATCGTCACAATGCGCTCATCTGATGGGATCCACTGGGACATCACATTTAATAAAGTCGTTTTACCAGACCCGGTACCTCCGGAGATCACGATGTTCAATCGAGCAATGACGCAGGCTCGCAAAAATTCGATTATCTCCTCAGTAAGCGTTCCATAACCTACCAACTGCTCCAGGGTTATTGGATTCTCAGGAAACTTACGAATGGTCAGCACCGGACCTACGAGAGAAATCGGCGGAATGATCGCATTGACACGTGAGCCATCATCCAGACGGGCATCCACGTATGGGCTCGATTCATCGATTCGCCGTCCCAGGGGAGCCACGATGCGGTCAATTATTCTCATCACATGATCATCACTCTCGAAGGTGATCGGCATGCGGTGAATTTTTCCAGCGCGCTCGACATAGACATTCTTGGGACCATTGACCATGATCTCTGTGATCGAGTCATCCTCCAGCAGCGGTTGGAGTGGTCCCAGGCCAAGAATTTCGGCAGCAATTTGTTCGAATAAACGGTGTCTTTCCTGGCGAGTCAGAACAATATTTTCTTCTGCTAAAACCTGCTCGAAAAGTTCCTGAATCGTATTGCGGACCTCACCCACCCGGGTGACATCCATGGTTGGATCCAGCTCAGCAAGAAGCCTATTCTGGACTCTGGATTTTAGATCGGAGTATGTATCCCTCTGGGTACTGACCCCCCCAGACGGTGCGCTGTGCGATTGCAGCTTACCTAGATGGGAACTGCTATCCTTGCCGTTCCCATCACCCGAAGATGTAGTTTGCCCGTTCTCAATCCTTTTTAGTAGTGACATCCTATCCGCCTCCGCTGACTACCAGTAATTTATCCTGAACTCAAACAGCAACTTTCTCTTTCACAGCCGCCTTTTCCTTGCCATTTGAAAGCCGCTTGCGCACCGCTTCTGCCAATGAAACAAAACTGCGGGTGATTGATTTTGATTTCACTCCCAGCATGAAAGGCACCCCACGATTTATGGATGGCAATACAACTTTCTCCTCAAAAGGAATAACGATCTTCAATTCCTGTTTGAAATTCTCACTGACTTTTTCCGGCTTAATCCCGATCCGCTTATCGTGCTTGTTCATAACGAACAGCAGTCTATCCCGGCTGATATTGAGGGGTTTCAGCAGGTCAAGGAACATGCGCGAATCTTTAATTGCCGGGATTTCCTGGGTAGTGACCAGGATGATCAAATCAGAGAGGTCCATAGCCGACAGGGTGACATCGGTCAGCGAAGAGGCACAATCCACAATTACATAAGTATAGAAATTGCACAAGTACTGGAGCACCTTGGCAAATTGGTCGCCATTCACATTTTCCGCGTGTTCCGGTCTGGTCGGACCTGCCAGGATTTTGATCCCGGAGGCTGGATGCAGCATTGTGACCTCTTCGATAACTTCAGGATCGAGTTCATCCGCCCTTGGTGCCAGATCAACGATGCTGTTCTTGGGCTTTTGGTTGACAAACACCATCACATCCCCGAATTCCATATTGCCGTCTACCAAGACCACAGGAGTTTCGTCCCTTTGAAGGGAGACTGCCAGGTTAACCGCCAGCATAGTCTTCCCGACCCCACCCTTCGGGCTGAAAACAGAAATTACTTTCCCCGACCTGTTCATCCCGACCGGTGCATTCCCGTTGCCTGGTTTCAAGGTATAGGTGGTTTTTGATTTCTCACGTTCCTCGTGAGCGAGATCACCTGCCCTGCGGATCGCCCCAATCATCTCATCAACTGCAGGCGGTTTGGTTAGGAAATCGCGCGCCCCGGCTAGCATTGCACGCCGCATATAGTTCGGATCCGCCTGAATAGTCAGGATTATAATTTGCGAATGAGGCACCTGTTCGCGAATTATCTCGGTCGCCGTTATGCCGTCAATGTCAGGCATATTGATATCCATCAGGATCACGTCTGGCTGCAGTTCATTTGCCAGGTCGATCCCTTCTTGCCCATTACGGGCTGCACCCACTATTTCGAAATCCGCTTCAAATTGCAGCAGCTTGCGAATATTTTCCCGAGTTTCGGCAATATCATCAACGATCAGCACCTTGATTAAATCTTCATTGCTCATGTAATCTCTCCGTTAGGTTATTTCCCACCGCAATGCAAGTTTGATAATCCTATTGCTCTTCAGGAGTCACATCAACATCATTCGGTAAAACTGGCGGCAGAAGATCGTCAACCCGTGGCTCCATGCCGTAAGGCAGCTTTACAGGGACCGGTATGTTGTACTGCGTGAGTAAGAAGTCCAATGTTGTGGCTTCTGTCTGCACGCGGGTATCATCTCCAGAAGGACGCAGCACCAGAGTGAGCTGAGAACCGGCATACACCAGGTAGTTCAGGGTTACGGCGTCCTGTGGATTCACAACCAAAGTGATCAAGTCCGGCAGCTTCGGCTCTTCTTTGATCAGCTCGGGTTCTCCTGGATATTCGCTGGTGTATTCGGCCTCTGGATCGATGGTTTCATCATCTGTTGGCGGTGGTGGTGGAACTGTTGGGTCCGGGATTTCTTCAACCTCGTCTTTAAGAGGGAAATCACCCACGCCCAGCACAATTGCATCCTGCAGCAGAGTCTGGCTGACCAATCTCGGCCGCTGTGCTTCCGACGGTATAACATATAATGTTTGTTCTAACAGTGGATCGATCGCGGTGCGCCCGATCACACTGGTCGGCCCTGCTCCAATTGTTTGGGCGGTAACCTTTGATAGATCCGTATTGGCATCTACTGACAGGTCAGTTTCGGTTTCTGCTCCTACAATTACACCTGGACCGGCACCAATAACTGCTGCATTCCGATTTGGAGTGGCTGCTTGGAAATCAGTATCCAGGTCCAGCACCAGCAGTGTGACGATCACGTTTACGTGGTCGCCAGGTCTTGGTGCATACGAGACACTGGTAAGCCGGTTAATCGGGATCGATATCGCCACCATACCCCTGGGTATGGAGAGGGCGGCCAAAGAGCCAGTTGCCGAGAGCTGGTCGGGACTATCCACCACCATGCTGCTGGTGAGCAGCATATTGGCATCCAGGTCAAGTTTTGCTTGACGGCCGACAACCTGCGCCATGTCAGTGAAATAGGCCTCAATGAGCAGATCCCTGGGAATTTCTATTGTCCCCAGAACCGTTTCGTTTAGCAGGTAGCCACGAGGGGTTTGCTGGGTTACCACAACCACCTCGACTAAATCAACCACAGGGGCTTCTACAACCTCCGTGGTCGTTTCTGAAGTACTGGATGGCAAACCACGAAAATAGAATATGGCGACTGCCCCCAACCCCAGGATCAATATTAACGCTATGATAAAAAATATGCGGCCTTTTCGCATGAATACCTCCGTTACCTATGCGGACACTTTGGCGATATGATAAATCCAATCTATGCTTTCTGGGCTAACAAGCATGCAAACTTACAGAAACAGTAAGGGCCCCGAAATCAGGGCCCTACTGCAGCAACCATAAATCAAACTCCATTGGACATTAGATACTATTCATAATTTCGCTGAAGACGTTGCCAATTGCGGGTCCGAGCAGAGCTAAAATAACAATCACAACGACAGCTACTAACACGAGGATCAAAGCGTATTCGACAAGACCTTGTCCTTTTTCTTTCGGTGCGAACAACATGGATTTTTACCTCCTTTCTCTAAGATTCTTCCCTACGAAGTTGAACACATTATAGAGAAAGAGGTCCATGATTGCCATAAGGATGGCGTTAAATTATCCTAACTTCTATGCAAGATTTTGGGGGCAAAATTACATGACTGTTTCAGGCACTTTGAATACGACTCGGGTGCCTTCTCCAATCTGGCTGGTTAGCTCGAATTCCCCGCTGATCATTTCCACCCGTTCTTTGATTAACTTCAAACCCATACCCTGTTCCTGCTCGAGGTCCGATACTTCAAACCCGCGGCCATCATCTTCTACAGATACAGTGACAAAAGATTCCCCCACATCCATCTCGACAGTGATTTGATTAGCCTGGCTGTGGTTGAGTGCATTTCTTAACAATTCCTGGACTGCCCTGAAGATCATCACTTCAAGATAAGGTTCCATGCGTCGTTCTGTCCCCGTGACGCCAAATTTTATCGTTGATCCTGAAGAATCCTGTATAGCTTCGGCGTACTTCTTAGCTGTCGGGATCAGGCCCAGATCGTCCAGCATCATCGGGCGCAGTTCAAAGATGAAATCCCGGACCTGTTGGAAAGTCTTGGTTGCTGAATCGCGCAAGGTGCCCAATTCTTGATAAGCCTGTTCTTTATTGACATCAAATAATCGCATCGCGATCTCTGTTTCAAGAATTAAGTTGGACAGAGCCTGGGCTGGACCATCATGCATTTGCCTGGACAGCCTCAATCGTTCACCCTCTTGAGCTTGTATTAGCATTTCAAGCAGCTCTACTGTGGCAGAGGCACCCTGTGGATCTTTTATTGATACCGGCTCCTGGGAGAGGATGCTGTCGATGATCTCCAGCAGCTCGATCTCCTTGCCCATATGCTCTTTATCGCTGCGCAGCTTTTCCACCTGCCCTCGCAGGACAAACAACCTCTTCTGGGCGTCAAGGGTAGCATCATATGCTGAGCGAATTTCTTCACGCGGGATACGTTCAAACTGAGATTGAACTTTCTGCAGATTGGCGGTAGCGGTTGCATTGCGCTGGGTCAGCTTGTTGACCTCCAGCTCACTCTGTTCAGAGAGCATGGTGATTTCCTGGTAGCTCTGCTTTGTGGTTTCCAGTTGCTCGGAAATCTTTTCCTGCATCAGTTCCGAATCACTCTTCTCCGGAACGTCAACCTCTTGAACTTCAGTTTGATTCATTCCCGAATCTCCTTGTCGTCATCTTGCAGTCGAACCCAGCCCCTTCTCAACGCATACAGGGTGGCCTGGGTGCGGTCATCGACATCTAGCTTGCGCAGGATGGAAGTCACATGGTTTTTAACTGTTTGATGGCTGATCCCTAAGGAAGTGGCGATTTCTTTATTGCTCATACCCTTGGTTAGCTCTCCTAAAACTTCCATTTCCCTTTTTGATAGGGGTTCGTAGGCTTCGCTGAACTCGCTGTAGAAGCTTGCCTCGTCATCGCTATCCGGCTTCAGCCAGGATTCCAGTTGCTTTGGCTCCAATATTTCGCTGCCTATAACATACTTACCATTGAAGATCTCGCGCACATTCTGCGCCAGGACTTCTGGCTGCACGTCCTTTACACAGTATCCGGCTGCGCCAACCTTCATTGCGTGCAATTTTTGTTCCGCATCATCATAGGCAGTCAAAAGCATTATCCGCGTGCGGGATTTTTCGTTTACCAGGTGCTGGACAACTTGCTGCCCATTCATTCCTGGGAGGTTCACATCAACTATCGCAACGTCAGGAGACAGGTTGCGAATCACATCCAGAGCATCCTCGCCATTTGTAGCCTCACCGGCTACAACTAAATCAGGTTCCAGGGAAATCGTATCGATAACTCCCTGGCGAAATAACGGATGATCATCTACCACTACGATGCGTATGGGATCCATAAATGCCTCATTCCCTCACAGGCTGATTTTTCGAAAGTATAGCATAGTACCATATCGCTTTCAACAGGATGATTTTCAAGGGAGATCAATCCTTATTCCAGCGGAATACGGCCATGTTTTCACCGCCCATGGCCGGACTAAATTCCTGATTGGTTTGATAAATCAATATGCTTCGAACAACCAGATCTGGGTACCAACCAGGAAAAGTGACCAGGTAATCTGCGGAATGTTCATCCAGGAAATTTCCCAGGCGAGACTCATCGCGTATGAAAGGGATCACCTCAGGGGAAACCAGGCCTGCCAGATCGACCAGATCGCGTTCCCCGTAGTAGCCCAGCGCCCCGATGTCATGCGCCCCGACCAATGAGCCAGGCTCCGTGTTATCTGCTACCCAATGTGCGGTGGTGACCATCTCGCTTTCTATCACCGCTACATCCATGGCATATCCCCTGAGGCCGAGCACCCAGAAAGCTGCCAGTACAACCAGCCCGCTGATCAGCCATGCCGGGCGGATAATTCGTCCCAAATTACGTTCAGCAAAGACCTCCAGCAGTTCAGACAACCCTGCCATCCCCAGCAGGCAAAATGCTGGCATCACTGGCATGATATAGCGTCCGTGCTGGTAAGTGACTGGTAAGCGCAGCGCGTAGACCAGCACATAACCTAATACCCAAATAAAGGCAAATACTTCGACCCAAGATTTATTGACTGTTTTCCGGTAGCCATACCATAAAAATCCCGGCAGCAGGATGATGCCAACACCGGTTAATGGCTGGCGGATGATATTCAAGTACCGCTGCCACAGTGGAGCCTCGCGCAGGATGGCATATTCGGCTTGCTTGGCATAAAAAGTATTCGGCCAGATTTCACCCGCCAGGATGTAATTGAACGATAGATAAGGAAGTGCCAGGAGCAGCACCCCCGCGAGAAGCCAAAGGCAATTTTTCAGCCTGGTTGAAAATTCAGTTTTTCCAATCAGGATTGCCAGGCCAGCCACTGCCAGGAGCGTGATTCCATCCGGGCGAACCCAGATGCTGAAACCGATCAGTGCACCCAGGCCGAACCATTTCCAGCCTGTAGTCTGGCCCTTTGTTTCTTCTTGTTTGCTTACTACGATCACGCCCAATAAGACAACCAGTGCGATCAGGCCTGCCAGCAGTGTTTCCATACCCGAACCTGCTGCCCAGACCAGGTGCCATTCGAAAATGATTACAAGACCGGCAAATATGCCGTACTTTGAATACTTTGGTTCAATCCACTTGAAGCCGAGAGCAGCAGTTACACCCGAAATCCACAGCAGCAGCCATCCCAATAGATATGCCCATGCATAGAAATTCAAATTCAACCAATATCCAATGCTCAGCAGGAGTGTCCAAGCTGGAGCCGTGGATCCGGCAGATGTTGTTCCTGGTAAAAATTCCCAAACGCCGCGGTTTCCCAGGCTGCGGGCATAAGTCTGGTGAATCCAGGCATCATCCAGGGGAAAACCAATCCGCAGAACCCACTGCGACCCTATTAAATAAGCACCAAGGGCAGCAGCCGCGGACACCCCCAGGATAATGATCATTGTAGATCGTCGCTCAAGAAATCGCATTTAAATCACGGCTCAACCTGGTAAATATTCATATCTGAGATAGATTCCAGGTACGCAATTCCAGGATAATCCCTGGGTTCTCGATACAGCGCTTCCAATCCCTGGGAAAAATCTTTATCGATCACGAGATAGCGGGCTTTGTATACCTCTGCAGCTCCCAGCAGGGCCTCCATGCCCCCATCCGGTATGACGATCGCCTGCCGACCGGTCACTGCGTAATATCCCGGCGGATTATTGATCATGACGATTTGCTCTGCTGAATTATTGCTACCCTTGAGATATGCCTCTACCTGCTCATAGGCCTGGGCTTTCTCGCCCCAGGCATCTCCAGAACCAGGTGAACCATATAATCTCTGCCAGGAAAGAAATCCGGTCACCAAGACCATGAGAACAACCATTCCAATCCCAAATTTGACGACAGCCGAATCAGGAGTCCAGTTTCTTCTGCGCTGTCCCCATTCCACAAATTCCACCAGTCCAGCCGGCACCAGCGCCCAGAGTAGAATCTGAAATCCCGAACCAGCATGAAAAAATCCGCCGCGTGCCCCTTGAAATGGGAAAATAAGCGTCATAGCCAGGAACACCAGAATCCAACCTGTCACACCAATCTGTATGCGCCAATCTTTGCGCCATCTCCACAAACCGGCGATTGAGAATGGCAGCAGGAATATACTGCCTTGAACCGCCAGGGCAGTTCCAGCATTCAATCCTAAAGCCCATGTGCGTGCGGATAATATTTGACCGATTCCCTGGTTTATCCAGCGCGAGGCGGTTAGCTGGCTGGCCGGGAATGCAAATAATTCGTCATACCGGGTCAGCCAAAGAGCTCTACTTGAACCTGGTGCAAATATTGTTCCAAAAACACCCCAATTGCGCATCATCCAGGGACTGGATACCAGCAAAAACACTCCCATACAAATCATAAAAGGAAGCCAATACCCAGATCTGCTCAGCACTTTTTCGCCGTTTGTTTGTTGAGCTTGGTAATATCTCAATTGCATGCCGATTGCGGATAAGATCATCAACAGCCAGATCAAGCCATCTGCTCTGGTCATAAACATCAATCCACTAGTACAACCTGCAGCTGCATAAACCCACAGTGGTGATATAGTCCTGAACCTCAAGCTATTATCCTGCCCACGGTCTTCTCTTTTATGATCTCTGTTCGACAAGTCCCGCTGGAACTTGCGAATAATCAGGAAGGCTATGCCCCCGAGAAGCATATATACAGCAAACGTATCAGTCGTGGTTAAAAATACCAGGTAAAAACCCGAGAAAATCCCTAACGCCCCAGCCAGCAATGCAGCCCATTTTTTTGGCGTGAAAGTATAGGCCATGAAGGCTGTTAAAGGTGAAATACAAGCTGCGATCAAGAAAAAGAAAATCCTGGCAGACCAGAAATCCCCATTTCCCATTAAAGTTATCCCCAAGGCAGAAATAACGCCAGCCAGGGGCATCCAGTATGTAAAGGCTGGCTGCGGTAAGCTGTCAGGCTCTGCCAGATAATTCCAAATAAAGGGCTCAGTCCATGATTCATCAATGGCTATACGCAGCCCACTGGCATAATAATAATCTGCGTCCATATACCCGGGAGAGGTTTCCAACCAGCCAATCCCCAACATGATCAGCAAACTAAAACCGAATAATCCAATGTACCAGCCTTTGTTCATATCCTGGTTCTTATGCCCCCAATTTCCACTTTCTCTGTGTATGACAATATATGAAGCTAGGTTTGATCCTCATACTCACGCAATGCATCAACCAGCAATCTTCTCGGCTTGATCCCCCACCAGCGGACCCAATACAATGTGACCATCAGAAACAATGGCAGCGGGAAAAACATGACCGGATGCTGCATTGGTTGATCGCCATATGCAACTGTTTCAAGGAAGAGCACCCAGGGCCCGAAAAACAGCAGCACCATCGAAATTACGACCACGTAAACCCCTGAACGCCCCCACCTTTCAACCCACAAAGCAAATACCAGGATCAGCGGTAGGTAGAGCAGTATGAAATTCCCGGGATCTGTTTGGATGCCGATCCACTGGCTGATCACCAGGGTTAAGCTGCCTGTCCATAAGAACCAGCGAAAATCCTTGCCCCTCACCGCCGCCCATTCCAGTATCAATATCAACCCCAGGATTACACTCATTGCCCAGCCCAGCTGCCGGCCGGTTGCTGGCAGCCAGGTTGCAAATACTGCGCCTGGCGTACCCGGCGGATTGTAGCTGGAATATGCCATGATCTCCCGCAAATTCTGCAGCGGCCAATCGGGGACCAGCAGCGCTGCGCCCACAGATAACAGCACGAGGCTGATCAACATCCAACCCAACGTTCGCCAACGTCTGCAGCTTATTGTCCAAACCAGAATAAAAATAATTGGCAGCACGACCAGATGCGGTTTGATCGTGCTGAGCGCTAACAGCACACCCGCCAGCTCATCCTTGCCAGCCCGTAGGGCTGCAAATGCGCCTGCAATCAGCAGTGCGACCAGGATCACTGCGTTCCCATTAATTATCGGCCTCACGCTGTGGTACCAGAGTAAAGAAAATATCAAAAACAAAGGCAGCAGCCATATACTCATTTTCCAGCGAGTCAGCCGCAGGCTTACGAAAGCCAATCCCACAAGGCCTGCTTCCAGGGTTGTCATCCACAGCGCGCGGGCAATTTCGTAATCACTGAACAGAGCATATGGGAGAAAAACCAGCACGGAATACAAAGGATAAGCAACACGCAGTTCATGCTCCCCCGGCTCCGCTGGTCGTCCATAAGCCAGGGCCTGGATGCTCTCCGCCACGCTGTCGCTGTAGGGGCTTAAACCATCCACAAAAAGGGCCCGCGTACCGACCCAATGCACCAGGAAATCATTACCGCCTGGATTTTGCTGCACAAATGTGTAATTCGCCATGGTCAGCAGCACCAGTACAGCAATAATCAGGATCACAGCCAGGTACCAAAAGCGGTTGAAGAATGCAGTCATAGATTATTTATGTTTCCGGGTATTAACTTACCGGCGTTCCTGAATTTTAATTAATTGTAGTATTAACCAGTTCTCATTGAACAGTTTAATCATTACCGATTTCAGGCTCCAAGCATAATTGTATCTTCATTTGATTTCGCTGCACTATTATTGGCGGGAGTCAACTATTGCGGCGGTACCATCCAGGTATACGAGCTGCCATCCATCTGCCTGGATCAATTCTTCAGCCAACACAGAATCAGCGGGCATCAATACCCGGCCAACACGATACTCAGCCAGTACATCCTGCCACCCGTCAGATAAAGTGATCACCTTTTCATACTGGCGGGTGAGCGATTCACCATAGAAATCAGTTTGTCCATCGATGAATACCGTCTGGTCAGGCCAGCTGCGGTAAAGCAGGTAGCCACCCCAGGGAAAGTAATTGAAAACTGGCGCTGAAGATGGATGATCTTCAATCCAATTTACTGCCTCAACCGGGAATACATCACCTGAAAATCGGTTCCGCCCAGCTTCAGCGCTCGCCGCAGTGCCGAGAATGAACGCAAATCCGATTGCGATGCTGAAAATCACGGGCCAGATATACCCGGCCAGCTTGTCATCCACTGACTTTAGTCGCCCATCGTAAGCAAGCAGCTTTTCAAAGATCTCATTGTCCCGCATTATTGCAGCTAAGACCCCAGCCAGGATAGGAGCCGCAATAATCGCATAAATAGCGATATTACGCGCGCTGATCAAGCTGAAAGCTGTCCAGGAGACGATCAGCAGTACAGGTACCAGGGATAACCTGCTCCTATTCAGGGCGGTCAACAGCAGCGAAATGCAGATCATAGCCAGGAACGGCCAGAAACTGCTGAGCTGAAAATCAGGTGCCTGGTACTCTACGGTATGGCTGACCAGGTACTGGTTCTGCAGGAAGCCAAAGGTAGTTGACCATACTCGCCAGCCGGCCGGGTTTATCAAAGTGATAAGCAGAACTGGAAGTCCCACCAGGAACAGATGGCGTGTACCCCAATGCTTTTCAGGGTTGCCATTATCCAGCTGCCCATCGCCTCGCTCCTTATTCGAAAACAATCTACCTGATAACAGGCTGCCCCCCAGGTAGATCAGCCAGATCAATATTCCGACAATAAATGCCCCATGGGTGTTGACCCACAAGAGCATAATTAATGGTAATACCCACCAGCGCCAGGGTCTATCCTGGCGCCATTTTTCCAGCTCCCCAACCCACAACACAGTAAATAGCAAGGTGAAGATATGCGGCCTTGCTAACCAGTGAACGCTCGCTGCAGCAGCTGCGAGGATGGTCATCAACAATGAAACCAGGACCAATTTGCTGCTCGAGAATGACTGCCGGTAAACGATGGTGAATGTCACGCCAAGCACGAGTGCGCACAGCAGCACCACCCCATCCAGACCCCCAAGGCGGAAAGACAATGCGAATATCACCTGCGCCAGCCATTCGTGCGGCGTCAGGTGCATACCGCTCATGGTGTGGGAAAAGATGTCCTGGGTCGGGATGGTCAATTCATCCAGGATGTATCCCCCGATCGTCAGGTGGCGGCCCAAATCACCATCCATGTTCATTAACCTTGGACCCAATGCAATCACGCCCACGAATAGTGCAATGAAGAGCATATCTGCCAGTCGCGGCAGCAAATACCTCAACCAGGTTCTTTCTTTCGGACTCTCAACCAGATTCGCAGATTGCGTGCTCATTATTGATCCTCACCCAGTCCGATTTGTTCGGGAGTGACCTTTTCAGATAATCCGTAATAGACCTGGTAATCACCGATAACTTTTTCCTTCCATTCCAGGCCAAGATCACCAAATCCTGTCCGCAGATGATCGTCCAGGAGCGGATTATTGGTAGTTATGTAAGCAGCTTGGAAAGCCTGGTCCACTTCCTTTTGATAAGGCTCATAGCGATCATCCCTGCTGGTGTAGCGCATATCGGGGTGGTAAGGCAGCTTCGGGATGAATATCAGTTCCTCCGATGACAGAAAGGCTAGCGGGTAGGCCACCCAATAATTTGTGTACCCGAACCCCTCACCCTGGGTGCGCAAGAAATCGATCAATTCCTGGTCGTAGCCGTGATCAATTTGAGTAACCGCGTCGAACTGGGTGGTCACGCCAGGTGGAGTATTGTCCACAGTTTGGACTGTGCCCCATAGATTGAAAATCAGCACCAGGCCAATTATGATTGCAACTGCATTCCCCCATCTCTCCCGCCAGAACCAGACAGCTTGTGCAGCGAATAACGCCATCACCACGCTGATCGGCAAAAAATATCTGCCTGAAGGATCCGCGCCAAACGGAGACAGGATGAAAGCCACCATCAAGATAATCACGACTCCGCTGAGCAGGGGTGAAAATGAATAATCGCTGGAGTTCATCCCCACTTTCCAGTCGCTGATCGTCTTTTTTGCAGCGTAGATAATCACCAGCACCCAGAAGGAGAGCACGATCGGTGCCAAGGGCAATCCCAACCAGCGAATTTCCCAGGCGGGACGCAATCCAAGGATAACCGTCGTGCCGAACAAGGCTAAATTAAGGCCATGCTGCCAGATCTGCGCTGCCAAGCCCACTGATTCAACCCCCGCGATGGCACCGCCTCCCAGCTCATCAACCAGGTCCAAGGCTCCTTTTTGGAACGCATAAATCAGCCAGGGCAGCGCACCCACAATTATCCCAACAAGCAACCAACCCCATTTGCTGGATAGAGACCAAATTCTTTTCTTCTCTTTGGGGCCATGCGTGGGTAGTTCCCTGTTCTTGAGACTTTGTCCAGCCAGGTATACCACTGCAGGCAAGCTGTAAACCAGGGTCAATCCAAACACCCATAATCCAATTCCACTCAATAATCCCAGCCCCAACCACTTCAAGTTCAGCCGCCCAGATTCCTGGTTATTGGTGTCTTTAGCAATATTGACAGTGAGCAGCAATATCAAGTTGCCAATTAACAGCATTTCACCGTACCCACCCATCGATACTGTTGTATATAAAGTCATGCTTACGGTGGGAATCGCTAAAAGCCAGGCTGCAATTACACCCACCTGCCACTTCCCGCTGATTGCTTTCCCCAACCAACCAGTCGTCAGCAGTGTGCCTGTATAAAGCAGGATTTGCACCAGCCGTATGCCCCATACCTCGAATCCGATCAGCCTGAATACGACCGCCACCAGGAAAGCATCCAGGCTTCCCATGTATGCCTGTCCATAGAAGAACAACGGGTAGTCACCCTGCAGGATGTGGCGCGCCATCAATGCCACGATCGCCTCATCTGCATTAAACGGCACAGCCTCGACTGCCAGCACGCCCAGCTTCAGGGCTGTGGCAGCCAGAACCGCTCCAACAAGGCCGATCATCCACCCCGAAAGGTAGGGGATCGATTTTTGCATAACAGATCTGTCAATCATAATACGCACTGCTTGGCATATAATTTCGTTTGTATTGTAGTCTTTATATACTCAGACCTGGATTACATTTCTGTTATTTATGCGAGCGATTTTGCGTCGACATTGGTTGTTCGTCCTGCTGCTGTGTGGTACCAGCATCTTTTTTATTGCTGGTATAGGTAAAGTTCCTTTTCACCCCGACGAGAGCACATTTCTTTACATGAGTGGGGAATTCGATCGCGCAACTTCGAACCCCTTCGATCTTGCCTGGGACAAGTCAGCAAGTCTTACCCCAGTGATGCGCTACCGCATGATCGATGCACCCCTGACCCGCTACCTGGTCGGTTTCAGCCTGGCAATATTTGAGCTCCCCGCATTGGAGAATGATTGGGATTGGAGCATCTCCTGGCAGAACAATTTAGAATCTGGTGCTTTTCCTGAATCCCGGACTTTGCTCGTAGGACGTTTGACAGTCGCCAGCCTATTTCCCCTCAGCCTGATTTTGCTCTACCTGATTGGTTTGAAATTGAATGGACGCATGCTGGGTATCGCAGCTGTGGTCATATTCAGCTTGAATCCCTTGATCTTGCTGCACACTCGCCGTGCGATGGCCGAGGGTGTGCTGGTTTTTGCTGTACTGCTGGTTTTGTATGCGCTGCTTCACGCCAATCAGTACCCCTTCCTGGCAGGCCTGGCTGTCGGACTGGCCTTCAACGCCAAGCATTCCGCCGGGCTGCTGGTGCCGCTCGGTCTTTTGGCAGCCTGCTGGATATCATTATCTATACCGAACGCATATCGACGCATTGCATCCAATTTTGTGCGTTATTCGATAGGCTTTGGCCTGCTTACTTTGCTGCTCAACCCCTTCCTCTGGCGTAATCCGATCGACGCATTGCAAACTGCATTGGCCCAACGCCAGGAATTGATTGAACGCCAAATAACTGATTTCGAGCGCATTGCTCCTGCCCAGGTGCTTGACAGCACAGGGGAGCGAGCCGCGGTTGCGATCGCGCAGGTATTCATTGCACCCCCACTTTTCTCAGAAACTGGCAATTATGTTGAAAATACTGCGGAAGTTGAAACTGCATACCTGGAATCGTTCGGAAGCCAGATTGGTCGTCAAACCTGGGTAGCTGGTTTGTTGATCGGATGTACGCTACTGGGATTGATCGCCGCAGCCCGCAGCGCGCGTTCAAAGGATCAAGCACAACGTCGGAATGCTGTTATCTTATTGCTATCCTTTGTTAGCATCAGCCTCGGTATTGTCCTGCTCGTCCACCTGGCCTGGCAGCGCTACTACCTGCCCCTGATCCCTTTTACCACGATATTCTCCGCACTGGGTTTTGTTTGGGGAATCAAAACCTCCCGTGAAATAATTGCACACGGGAGGTTGTCAGATCGCTTATCCCAGATACTCGCGCAGTTTGCGCCGGATAGCCGGGTGTCGTAACCGGCTCAGAGCCTGAGCTTCGATCTGCCTGACTCTCTCCCTGGTGACACCCATTTTCCTGCCCACCTCTTCCAATGTGTAGGCCTGTCCATCCAACAAACCGTAGCGCAGCTGCAGGATGCGCACCTCTCGTGGCGGTAGTCCATCCAAGACGCTGTCCAGGTGCTCCCTCAGCAGGTTGTACGTCGCCGTCTCATCTGGTGCAGGAAATTCATCGTCCTGGATGAAATCCCCCAAAACAGAATCTTCTTCATCATCCGTGGGTGTTTCCAGCGATAGCGGTCGCCGTGCAACCTGGATCATGTTTTCTACTTTCTGTGGGGTAACCTCCAGAGCGACCGCCAATTCCTCAACCGAAGGATCACGACCCAAGCGCTGTGTCAGTTGGTGCTGCACTCGCAGTAATTTATTGATCTGGTCGCCCATGTGTACTGGTACCCGGATCGTGCGACCCTGGTCGGCGATAGCGCGTGTCACAGCCTGCCGGATCCACCAGGTAGCGTAGGTGCTGAACTTGTGACCCCGCCGGTAATCAAACTTTTTTGCGGCCCGGATTAAACCAATGTTTCCTTCCTGGATCAAATCAAGGAAGGGTACACCACGTCCCATGTACTTCTTGGCGACACTGATCACCAGGCGGGAATTAGCGGTGATCAGGTGCTCTCGAGCTGCCCAACCATCTTCGATCAGCATCTGAAGCTCCTGCCGCCGATGCGGGGTGACATTACCGCGTGCCATTTCCTCACGCGACAGGCGACCACGCTCGATGCGCTGAGCCAACTCTACTTCTTCTACTGCTGTCAGCAGAGGAACCCGGCCTACCTCTTTGAGATACAGACCGATCGTGTCATCCGTATCAATGTTGGCTAAATAATTTTCCTCTGCATTTTCTACCGTTTCGGGTTCATCTTCAGTTTCTTCCTCAAGTTCCTGTTCGGATGGACCACTTACCCCCGGATCTTCTATATAAGGTATACCCGCGCTCACCAGCGCTGAAAATGCCTTCTCCAGCTGGTCAACATCTTGTTCTGCTTCAGGGAAGAATTGCAGAATATCGTCATAGGTGACAAAAGTCTTTTTCCTGCCAAGCTCAACTAATTTGGCAACCGCATTATGACGATCTTCTTTTTCTTCGATAGAAGTCAGCATTTCCTCATCTATCATTTGTTCTCCAAGACCTGAAATCTCAGGTAATTTTTATCTGAAATCGTTAAACCAGAATACAACAATTCTTGCTCAAAATCAATACCCAATTCAAATTGCTTATAAAACCCACACAATTGAGTCAATTATTGATCTCATGGGAAGTTTTTTGTATTGCAAGTCTGTCTAATAACCTTCGCTGATCCCCCATATTCACAATAAAAAGCACAGCGAGAATGCCTTCGCCAGTGCTTGGATTGAGCGTATAAATCAGCGGTAACTGTAAATTTCCTCACTCGCTGCGTTACACTATACATTAAATGAAATATCAAAGTCAAGTACTAAAATCTGTTCTCATAAAACCCTAATCTGGTTGTGGTTCTTGACACATTTGCATCCCGACTGTACAATCTGACCTGCTTTGAAATTCCACAACACTGGTGACTATTATCCACAGCATGATGCGGAATTGACTAATCCAAAGGACTTTTGTCGGAGATGAACTTGGCAAAGTCTGTGCAACTGTCAGGGGAGAGATTTGATTTAAATCGATCCCGAGTCAGTATACTGAATTTCCTATACCACTAAAATCTCACTCTGGAGGAAGAAACACTATGTATGGACTCGACACCTTTGAGAAAATAGCGATCTGGACGGTGCTTGGAGTTGCCATTTTGGGCTTGTTATACGCCGTCTTTTTACGCTATCAAGTTCTCAAGGAGGATAAAGGTACGTCGGAAATGCAGAAAGTGTGGAACGCGATCCGCTCTGGTGCAAACGCATATTTAAGGCGCCAGCTGGTCACGATTCTTCCCTTGATACTAATCCTCACCATCGCGCTTTTCGCATCCATATATATCGTACCCCCATCACCGGAAGCTTCTGTCTGGTACTGCATGGCCCTCAAAGGAGTTCCAGCTGAGGCCGCAGAACAGTGTGTTGATATGCTCACAGCTCCTGAAAAGCAGCAGATCAGGACCCTGATCGGGTTCGGTCGCGCGATAGCATTTGTTCTGGGCGCTGGTTTCTCCCTCACGGTGGGTCAGATTGGTATGCGTATGGCAGTCCAGGGCAATGTCCGGGTTGCTTCTGCAGCCCGCTTTTCTTTTGGTGACTCCCTGCGCATCGCTTACCGCTCAGGCACGATAACCGGAATGCTCACCGATGGCTTGGGCCTCTTAGGAGGCACAGTCATCTTCATGATTTTTGGGGTAGCGGCTCCCGACGCGCTGCTGGGGTTTGGTTTCGGCGGCACCCTGATCGCACTATTCATGCGAGTCGGTGGCGGCATTTTCACGAAAGCCGCGGATGTGGGCGCCGATCTGGTTGGCAAGATTGAGGCAGGCATTGCCGAAGACGACCCCCGCAACCCGGCAGTGATCGCGGACCTGGTCGGCGACAATGTTGGCGACTGCGCCGGCATGGCAGCTGATATCTTTGAATCTTACGAAGTGACCATTGTCTCCAGCTTGATCCTGGGTGTCGCATTGTTCAGCCTGACCGGGCATTACGAGTGGATCATCTTCCCGCTGCTTGTGCGCGGCGTCGGGGTCCTGGCATCCATCTTCGGGACCTACAACGTACGCGCCAGCAAAGGCAGGAGCGGGGATGCCATGAGGGCTATCTTTACCGGTTTTCTCACCTCTGCCGCTATTTCGGTGGTCCTGTTCGGGATTATCGCCGTATTCTATATGCAGCCTGTTCCTGGTGGTTGGTGGCGACCATTCCTGGCAGCCACATCAGGAGTATTATTGGCAATCGGAATAGACCGCCTGACAGAGTATTTCACCGGTTCACATAGTAAGCCGGTTCAGGATATTAAGGATTCGGCGGATACCGGCACAGCCACGCTGATCCTATCTGGTATTGCTTCTGGGTTTGAATCCTCAGCCTGGTCAGTTATCGTGCTGGCTGGCACAATTTTTGCATCCATCCTCATATTCGGCGGCATCTCAAGTGATCCCGTGCTAAATTTCACTTACATCCTGTATGGTGTCGCAATGACAGGCATTGGTATGCTTACTCTCACCGGGAACAATGTTGCCATGGACTCCTTCGGACCGATCGCCGATAATGCTAACGGCATCGGCGAAATGGCCTGGCATGGAAAAGAAGATGAAGAAACCCTGGCTGCCAAGCAGATCATGGCTGATCTGGATTCGGTTGGCAACACCACGAAAGCCATTACTAAGGGAATTGCCATAGGATCAGCCGTCATCGCCGCAGTTTCGTTGTTCGGTTCCTTCATCACCGATGTCGCCCGCGTTGATCCAACTGCTCTGGCAGATGGTATCCGGATATCAACGCCGGTGGTATTCGTGGGTATGTTGATCGGGGGGGCTATCCCCTGGTTGTTCTCTTCATTCGCCATTATGGCGGTCAGCCGGGCAGCCTCACTGATCATCAAGGAAGTTCGCCGGCAGTTTAAATTGGGTGTGCTTGATGGCGAGGTTGAACCCGATTATGATAAACCAATCGAAGTATCCACTGCGGCTGCCCAAAAGGAATTGATTCCTCTGGCATTGATTGGTGTTCTATCACCGATCATCGTCGGTCTCGTATTCCAGGTCGAAGCCCTGGGTGGTTTCCTGGTTGGCATAATCCTTTCCGGTCAGCTATTGGCTGTTTTCCTCAATAACTCGGGAGGTGCCTGGGACAATGCCAAGAAATTGATCGAAGATGAACCATCCGATCCTGAAAAGAACCTTGGAAAGGGATCTGAACGCCACAAAGCCGGTGTCGTGGGCGATACAGTCGGCGATCCATTCAAGGACACCGCCGGACCAGCGCTTAACCCGATGATCAAGGTTGTCAACCTGGTTGCCCTGATCGTAGCCCCGATTGTTGTGGCATACAAAAACCTGGGCTACACTGGTTGGCTGGTTGTAATTCTGGCAGTGGCTGCATTGATTTGGGCTATATACCAGAGCAAGAAACCTTCTGAGAGTCTCGTTGATATCGAGCCTTCGCCCTCGTCAGGAGATTAATTATCACCTTTAAGTTTTTTGGAAAGGGGTGAGTCTATGGCCCGTATATCTTTACGTGCCTACAGTCGTGATATAGAGGTAATGATCGATAAGAATCAGATCGATGAAGCTTTCGCGCACTGCCGCTATATCCTTGAACTTTACCCGAAACACATCGATACCTACCGCTTGATGGGCAAAGCCTTGCTGGAAGCCCAACGTTTCGGCGATGCTTCAGATGTTTTTCATCGCGTCCTTTCAAGCGTCCCCGATGATTTCATCGCCCATCTGGGTATGAGCATCATCCGCGAGGATGAAAGCAACCTCGACGCTGCAATCTGGCACATGGAGCGCTCCTTCGAAGTCCAGCCATCCAATGCCGCCGTCCAGGTAGAGATGCGCCGCTTATACGGGCTGCGTGACGGCGTCACCCCCCAGAAGATTCAGCTTACCCGCGGCGCCTTAGCACGCATGTCCGCCAAGAGCAATTTACATTCGCAAGCCATCGCAGAATTGCGTGCTGCCTTGAGCAATGATCCCCAACGGCCTGACCTGCAGGTAGTCCTGGCGGAGATGTACTTGCAAACCGGCTCACGCATGGAATCTATCGAAACCTGCAATGCCTTGATTAACAAGCTGCCATATTGCCAAGCCGCAAATCGCATCCTGGCCGAGATTCTGCCGGAAACTGAGCGCGCTGATAAAGCTCAGGAGTACAAATCCCGACTTGGCGAGCTCGATCCATATTATCTGCAGCTGTCTCCAGTTGCCCCAACACTGGAGCAGGTGCCGGATGGGGCGGTGACAATCGAGCGTTTTGAGTACACTGGCGAATCTTTCGAGACTGTTGAAAAGTCTCAACCTGCCTGGGCGGCTTCTCTGGGTGTCGACCTCGAGGATGAGCAACTGGAGTCCGATGAACCCGCACCAGATTGGCTCGAGGAAAGTGGAACAGAAGGGGAAGCAAAATCTGGATCAGATCAAGGTGAAGAGCTTTTATCTGAGGGTGGTGAAGATCTTGATATTGATGAAGACCAATTGCTGGGCAGTGACGAGGAAGATGCCCCTGAAGCTGAAGAAATTCCTGAATGGATGGGCGATATTGATGAAAGTGAGACCACGGCTGCACCTGTTCTGGATTTAGATTCAGAAATTCCAGCTGAGGAAGATGAAGAGATGGAAGAAAGCCATCTCATGGCTGGTGAAATAGAAGCAGCACAAGAACCACGTGCAGATGAAGATATACCAGATTGGATGAGCGAGGATGATGAATCTGATCAGGAAGATGTTTCTGCCCCGATACCGGGAATCGCGGCGGCAGCCGGAGCTGCGGCATTGGGTGCAGTAATTTCGGGGCAAGAAGATGACGAGCCTGAAACTGAACTAGAAGTGGATGAAGTCATCCAGGCTGAAGAAACAGCTGCAGAGTCTCTCCCGAATTGGATCGCTGAGGCCGGGGTGGATGAAGATCAGGAAGCGGTAGAAGATCTTGTAGATGAACCTCCTGTATCTGAAGAAGAAATCCCGGTAGATGTTGAAGCTGGCATGGCTGAATCCAGTCAAGACGAAGAAGACGAAACCCCTGATTGGATGAGCGAGTCCGAATCACCTGCCGAAGGTGAAACACCAGACTGGCTGAGGGACGCCATGGAGGGTTCTGATGAGGAAGAAGAATCACTTCCAGAGGCCGCAGCGCTCGCTGCAGGGACAGCTATCTTGTCGGATGAAGATGAATCCGATCTCATACCAGAGGCTGAACCCAAGGATGATGAAATGGTTGAACCTTTAGATGAAGATGTTGAACAAGACCTGACCGCAGAAGCGAGTGTTGCAATGGGGGAGGCTGCCCTGGTTGGCGCTACAGCAGCAGGTGCTGTGCTTGGTGCTTCCTCGGACAGTGAGGATGAGATGCCTTCTGAAATAGCAGATGAAACAGAGCTCCCAGCTGATGAGGAATCAGTACCATTATCCAATGATGGAGATGATGTAAGCGAGGCTGAACAGGATGTTCCTGATTGGCTGCAGGACCTGGGTGAAGACATGCCCGCGGCTGAGGGTGAAGATGTAGCTCCGCTGGTCTTCGAAGATCAACCTGCTGCTGAAGAACCAATCCAAGATCCAGGGTTGGATACTGGTCCCGTGGATACAGAAACAGAAGCTGTGCAAGAGTCTCAACCTGCCGACGATGGCGAGCAAATCCCCGATGCACCCGGCTCAGAACCAGAGGAATTTTTACTGGAAAGCGAATTCCCGGAATCGATACCGGAATGGCTTTCAGAAGTGTCCCCAGAGGAGATTCCAGAAGAGGTTGCTGAAGCCGAAGCTGAATTGGATATTGTCAGGGCTGAGATTCCTGTTTGGTTGCGCAAAATGGAAGCCCAGCATAAGGCTGAGCTGGAGGCTGCCGGTGAAGTCGATCGTATTGAGGACCTGGAGCTTGAAGCTGAGTTCACCGAATTGTCAGGTGAGGACGTCCCATCCTGGTTGATGTCAGCCATGGAACCGGAACTGCCCGCAGAAGTTGATGAATCCGCAGAAGTGGAAGATATCAGCGAGGTATTTGAAACCAAGCAACCCGTCGGGATTGATGAATTCGGCCTCGAAAGCTCCGCCGCCGAAGAAATAGAAACCGAGCAAGTCGATGAACTGGAAGATGTGGTTGACGATCTTGAATTCGGAGAGCTTCAAGAGGAACTCGCTCCCGAAGCCGCAGCTCCAGAGGCAGTAATCGAGGCTGATGAGACAACTGAAGAGATTGCCGGGTATGCCGAGGAGTCCGAGGATCTTCTTGAACCTGAAACTGAAGTTGAATCTGATCTCGAAAGCGAAGAAACCGCTGAAGAGATTGGAACTGCTGAAGGATTGGAAGCACAAGTTCCTGAAGAAGAGCATGAAGGCATCGGTGTACCTGGTTTGGTGGCAGCTGGTGCTGTCGCTGCACATCTATTGGACGAGGAAGATACTCAACCGGTTGCCGTCGGTGATGAACCAGAAATCACCAGCGACCTCGAAGCAGTGGATATCGTTGAAGGATCGATTGTTGAAGATGAAGCCGAGCTGCCTGAAGTGGCAGATGAAATTGAGCGGCAGATCCCGAAAGACGTAGATGAAATTGCTGCTCCAGCGGAGATTGAAGAGGCTGAAGAACCGCCAATTGCAGCTGATGCCCCCTTGAGCGGCGAAGAGCAAGATGCGGCCATGGCCTGGTTGGAAAGCCTGGCCGCTAAGCAAGGTGCTGCTGAAGAGGAGCTGCTCACCCCGGCAGATGAACGGCTGGAAGAACCACCCGAGTGGATCCAGGAAGAGGCTTCTGAAGCAGAAGTCATGGAGGATGAGGATACAGAAACCCGAGACACGGCATTGACCGCGGCTGCCCTGGCTGGAGTGACCGCTGGTATTATTGCAGCGGACGATGAATCTCCATCTGAAGAAGATGCAGCAGCTGATGATGAAAAGGCAGTCGAACCGGTCGCAGAAGAGCAGGTAGAAGAGCCTTCAGAATGGGTTCCGGAGATTGTCTCAGAAGAAGAGCTGGAGACCACGGTTGAAGCAGAAGTCACAAGCGAAGAAGTCAAAATTGAAACCGGGACCATTGAGATAGAAGAAGAACCAGATATCGTTGAAGAATTAGCCGCAGCAGCCGAAGTTGATTTGGACCAGGTCGAAGCCGAAGAAACACCTGAAGAGATCCCGGATTGGCTCAGCGGGTTGGCCGAGGAGCAGGAAGCAGCTGTTGAACCTGAAACAACGGATTGGACTCCTGATATGCTGGCCGAAGAGGTTGAAGAACCATCTGCAGCGCGAGAGGGTCCACCGGGTGAGAAGCTCGATTTGAATGCCGCCTCCCTCGCCCAGCTGGAAAAAATCCCTGGTATCGGTTTCATCTATGCTCAGAATATCGTAAATCACCGCGCAGCGTCAGGATCTTTTACAGACCTGGGGCAGTTAGGGGATGTTGAAGGTCTTACTCCTGAGATTGTCGCCGATCTGGAAGATTATCTGACTGTCGAGGTGGTCAAGGAAGTTTCAACACCCGAATCTGAAATCCCCGAACTGCAGGAGGCCTGGAACAATATCTCTGAAGGGAATATCGAAGGCGCGGTTGACCAGTATACGGAATTGATTAATCAGGAGCAGTACCTTGATGAAGTCATCCGCGATCTTCAATCTGCGTTAAGTAAATATCCCAGCGATTCTTCTTTATACCAATCCCTGGGAGATGCCTACATGCGGACCAATATGCTGCAGGAAGCCCTGGATGCTTATAACCGGGCAGAAGACCTAATTTAATCATTTTGGAGGAATCTTGGAGCGCACACTCGTATTAATCAAACCCGATGGGGTCCAAAGGGGCCTGATCGGAGAGATAATCTCCCGCCTTGAAAGGCGAGGCTTGCGCCTGGTTGGTGCAAAATTTATCCAGGTCAGTCAGGATCTGGCTGAAACACATTATGCGATCCACAAGGGCAAACCATTTTATGATGGGTTGATCGCCTATATTACTTCAGCACCGGTCATGGCCATGGCCTGGGAAGGTCCCAATGCCATCATCGCAGTACGCCAGACGATGGGTGCCACCCGTCCCACCGAAGCTGCACCCGGCTCAGTACGGCACGATTTTGGCCTGGAAGTCGGTCGCAACCTGACCCATGCCTCGGATTCGGTTGAAAATGGCCAAGCGGAGGTATCACTCTGGTTCAGCGACCAGGAGCTGGTCGATTGGGTTCGCGCCCTGGACCCGTGGATCTTTGAATAAATAGTTAGCATCCCATCAAATTCTGCCTCCTCCCAAATTGTGGAGGAGGCATTTGTATTTAACCATCAACCAAGGTGCATAAAATAAATTTCCCTTTGGGTTTTTTCGATTCACAATCTGCCTGTAATGTGGGTTATAATCACCGGATTAGGTCAAAATCTAACGATTGCTGAGGTATTTAATGGTAGCTGCACCCTCAATTACTAACGCCGAACTTGAGCGTATACTGCCCACGGTTCGTAAACCTGGTCGCTACACCGGTGGTGAGTTGAACCAGGTGGTCAAAGATTGGGAGTCAATCAAATCCCGGGTAGCCCTCGTTTTCCCGGATATATATGACCTGGGAATGTCCAACCTGGGATTGGCCATACTCTACGAGATAATCAATAAACGCCAGGATGCTCTCGCTGAACGGGTATATTCTCCCTGGACGGACATGGAAGCCGTCCTCAGGCGAGAGCAAATTCCACTCTACTCCCTGGAAACAAAGCACCATGTGCGAGACTTTGATATCCTCGGCATCTCCCTGCCATACGAGACCCTGTATACCAATACGCTGAATTTGCTAGATCTGGCAGGCATCCCACTCTTCACCTCCCAGCGCGATGAAACACACCCCCTGATCATCGCCGGCGGGCATGCCACTTACAATCCTGAGCCCATGCATGCCTTCATCGATGCCTTCGTGATCGGCGAGGGCGAAGAGGTGATCAGCGATATCATTGATGCTTACCAGCGTTGGAAGGATGCCAAATTATCCAGATCTGAATTATTAGTGTCCCTTGCTGTTATCGATGGCATCTACGTGCCATCCCTGTATGAGACTGAATACAACCAGGATGGCACGCTGGCCAGGATCATCAGCATCGAGAAGCACGCGCCACTGCCCGTGGTCAAGAGGATCGTCCCAGAGCTTCCGCCACCACCGACCAAACTCGTGGTGCCATTTATTGATACCGTCCACAACCGTATTCCAATTGAAATCATGCGCGGCTGCACCCGCGGCTGCCGCTTCTGCCACGCTGGCATGGTCACCCGCCCAGTCCGGGAACGATCGGTAGCAGAGATAGTGGAGGCGATTGAAGAAGGTGTCGCCAGCACAGGCTTCGAGGAAATTGGGCTCTTGTCCCTGTCATCCTCTGACTACACGCATATACTCGAATTAGTCAACGCGGTCAAAGAACGTTTTGTTGGACGTCACCTTTCCATCTCGCTGCCCTCCCTGCGTATCGAAACCGTCTCCGTCGAATTGATGGATGCCATCATGGAAGAGCGCCGCAGCGGATTTACCCTGGCTCCGGAAGCCGCAACCGAGAAAATGCGCCAGATTATCAACAAGCCTGTCAGCACTCAGCAGGTGCTTGATACAGCTCGTGAAGTGTATTCGCGCGGCTGGCCCACTCTCAAGCTGTATTTCATGATCGGTCATCCTTCTGAAACTCTAGAGGATGTGCAGGCGATTGTTGATTTATGCAAGGCTGTGCTCAAGGAAGGACGCAAGGTGATTGGAAAGCGAGCAAAATTACATGCTGGTGTGAGCAACTTCGTCCCCAAACCCCATACCCCGTTTCAATGGGTGCCATGCGATACCCAAGAAAGCATCACCGCCAAGCAAAACCTGCTCAAAGACCAGCTGCGCGGACCAGGACTCAAGCTGACCTGGACCCCGCCTCAAGAAACTATGGTGGAAGCCTGGCTGTCACGCGGCGACCGGCGTATGGCCGAAGTAATTTACCAGGCCTGGCAGCGGGGTGTGAAGTTCGATGCCTGGAAGGAACATATGAATTACCAAGCCTGGCTGGAGGCATTCTCTGCTGTTGACCTCGATCCAGATTTTTATACCCACCGCGAGCGCGAGGTGACAGAAAACCTTCCATGGGACCATATCAGCACCACCGTGCGAAAAAGTTTCATGGTCCAGGACCTGGAGCTCAGTAACAACGGTGTGACAAGAGAGGATTGCCGCGATAACTGTTTTGCCTGCGGTGTGCTGCCAACTTATGCTGATCTGCGCCGTCAAAATCCCGGGGAATCCTGGGGCTGTCCGGATGTCTCACCCCGGGGAAAGAAACAAGAGCTGATCCAGTTGGCAGTTCCCAACCCAAACAACTGAGAAAGAATATTTTGTCCTCGACAGACAACAACCAAATCACAACGAAGCGCGTCCGGGTGCATTTTGCGAAAACTGAGCCCATGCGCTATACATCTCACCTCGATTTATACCGGGCCTGGGAGCGCTTGCTGCGCCGGGCCGGCGTGCAGCTGGTTTTCAGCCAGGGTTACAACCCCCGTCCCAAGCTGCAGCTGGCGGCTCCATTGCCCCTGGGCATCACCAGCCGGGCTGAGATTATCGATTTCTGGCTGGCAGATGCTCCCGTGGATCTCGAACAGCTGAAATCTCAACTTCTCGCATCCCAACCACCCGGGATTGAAATTCAGACCATTGAAACGATTGACCCATCTGCTCCCCCGCTCCAAAAAAAGGTCTTTGCAGCTCAGTACCTGGTCTCTTTACTCGACCAGGTCCCTCAACTCGACAAAAGAATTGATGCTTTACTGGCTTCCGAAGAGATAATTCGGGAAAGAAGGGGAAAATCATACGATCTGAGACCATTGGTCAAGGAATTGAGTGAGGGTGGCGGAGATCGCCAACTCTTGGATATGCATTTGAGCGCCCGTGAAGGCAGCACTGGGCGCCCGGAGGAAGTGCTTCTTGCTCTGAATATACAACCTGAAAATACACGCATCCAGCGCACGCAGCTGCTGATCCAGGAATGATCAGACAGCCAACTAATCTGGCAATATTCTCGAGCAGGATTTATAAACCTGCGATCGAAAGCGTTAGATGGCTATTATCCTGTGAAAACTGAGCCACCGTTTCAAGTTTTATCGCTCCTCTATTAAAGATCAAATCGACCCTCACGCAGTTGCCTTGACACCAGTCAACTTATTTGATATAAACTTGAACTAATAGTTCAATAGAAAATGGCTACGAAGAGAACGAGTAAGCATTGAAACAGTAATACAGAGAACAAGGAAATGGTGAGAGCCTTGTAATCATGACAATGCTGAATGGATCTCGGAGCTGTAGAGTGAACAATTGAAATCAATTCAGTAGCTCATACCGGTTTTGCTCCCGTTAGACAGGCAGATGGTATAACCTTAGTAAATATAAGGCGTACCGTTCAAAGTGAGGCTGGCCTCGAAACAAAACACACCGCCACATTCGGTGTTTTTTTTGTTAATGAGCATACCTAAACTGGGTGGCACCACGGGAGTCTTCTCTCGTCCCTGTGACGAGAAAGACTCTTTTTATTATTTGTACTCAAGGAGAAGAAATGAATCAAAGCACAATATATGCTGAAACAATGTTCGAAGCACATATCCTGAAGCCAGTCGTGCGCAGATTGTCTGCAGATTTTGAAACCCCGGCATCGGTATATCTAAAATTAGCTGATCAGCGACCCTCATTCTTATTGGAAAGCGTTACTGGTGGAGAACAGTTAGCCCGCTACTCGTTTATCGGAGCTGGCATTGACGATGCATTCATCCTTAAAAATGACCAGATCATTCACAGCCAGGCAGATAAGAAATCTACCTACCCAATCGAGCAAGGTCAGGATCCTTTCGATATATTACGCCAGTACATGAACAGCCAGGAACTGGAAGCCACAGATGGTTTACCGCGTTTTACTGGTGGGCTGGTAGGTTTTTTGGGCTACGATGCAATCAAATATCTCGAACCTAAAGTAGGAATTCCGGCAAAAAACGATCTTCCAGAAGCGATATTCATGGTAGCCAATACCCTGGTCGCTTTTGACCATGCGTATGGACAGATCCTGCTAATTGCTAATGCACGCGTGAATGGTAATGAAGCTGAAGCCCTGGCAAAAGCGGAGGCCAGACTTGATGAGCTGGAAGAATGTCTTTCTCAACCCCTGGATTTGCCAGATGAAAAGAATCGAAATTTATCCCACGACCAATCTTTTAAAAGCAATTTCGATCAACAAACATTTGAAAATACAGTCACCCAGGCTAAAAAGCATATAACCGCTGGAGACATCTTTCAAGTTGTGCTTTCGCAAAAACTAAGCCGGGAAACCCATGCTGAACCCTTCAAAATCTACCGGGCGCTGCGCAGCCTTAATCCTTCACCTTATATGTTCTTCCTTAATTTTGCTGATTTGGCAGGGCCAGAACCTTTTCACATCATTGGCGCTTCGCCAGAAATGCATGTCAGGTTAGAAGATGGTCTTGCAACTCTGCGACCAATCGCTGGAACCCGCCAGCGGGGAAGCAGTGAAAAGGAGGATCAGGCTTTGGAAACTGAACTGTTGGCCGATGAAAAGGAGCGAGCCGAGCATATTATGCTGGTAGATCTTGGACGCAATGATTTGGGACGGGTATGTGAATATGGCAGTGTGGAGGTCAAGGATTTAATGGTTATCGAACGCTACTCCCACGTGATGCACATTAGTTCTCAAGTCGAGGGTCACCTTGGTCCAAACCTGGATGGTTTTGATCTAATGGCAGCTACATTTCCTGCTGGGACAGTCAGTGGTGCACCGAAGATTCGAGCAATGCAGATCATTGAAAATCTTGAGCCTACCGCCCGTGGACCTTATGCGGGTGCGATCGGATATTTTTCCTATGATGGCTCGATGGATTCTTGCATCACAATTCGCACACTTACCATGCAGGGACAGAAGATTAGTATTCAAGCAGGCGCTGGCATTGTGGCTGATTCTGTGCCGCAGAAGGAATACGAAGAGTGTCTCAACAAAGCCAGGGCGCTTTCAGAGGCAGTTGTGATTGCCGAAGGAGATTTGTCAGCATGATTATTGTGATTGATAATTACGATTCTTTTACTTACAACCTGGTGCAGTATTTTGGTGAAATGCATCCTGATATTCGTGTCCACCGCAATGATGAGATATCGATTCAGGAAATCGAAACACAAAATCCAGATTTTATCGTAATCTCCCCGGGCCCAGGTACACCAAAAGAAGCAGGCATTTCTGAAGAAGTCATTTTTGAGCTTGGACCTCGTATCCCAATTCTGGGAATTTGTCTGGGCCATCAATGTTTGGGTGAGGCATATGGCGGCATTGTATCCGCAGCGCCGCGCTTGATGCATGGAAAAACTTCTTCAATCCACCATTATGCGAGCGAATTATTTGTCGGCATTCCCAACCCCTTTCCAGCGACCCGCTATCACTCATTAATCGTTGAAGAACAGGGACTACCTGAAGAACTAGAGATTATTGCTTTTACTCGCCGTGGAGAGATAATGGGCTTACGTCATCGAGAATACCCGGTTTTTGGGCTTCAGTTTCATCCAGAATCAATTCTAACGAAAAAAGGCAAACAAATCCTGAAGAACTTTCTCGGCATCAAGATGCCGATAGAGCAAGGGGTCATCTAATGCTAAAACCATATATCGCCAAACTGGTTGAGCACAACCATCTATCAGAAGATGAAGCCTTTCAAGCCATGGAAATCATTATGACCGGAAATGCCACCCAGGCACAGATCGGTGCCTACTTGGTTGGATTGCGAATCAACGGTGAAACAGCAGCGGAGATCACCGGCAGCGCGGCGGCAATGCGAGCTGCTGCAGAGCAAATTAATCCCGCGGTGGACGCTCCTTTGCTGGACACCGCAGGGACCGGCGGAGATGGTTCTCACTCGATCAATATTTCGACCACCGCTGCTTTCTTGATCGCCGGGGCTGGCTATCCAGTCGCCAAACACGGCAACCGGGCAGCCTCCTCAAAATGCGGCAGCGCGGATGTTTTGGAAGAATTAGGGGTTAATTTAGATTTGTCCCCGCTTCAGGTGCAGCAATGTATTGAAGAAGTAGGTATCGGGTTTATGTTTGCACCGCGCTTTCATCCTGCTATGAAATATGCGATCGGACCGCGTCGTGAAATTGGCCAACGCACCATCTTCAACCTGCTGGGACCGCTAACCAATCCTGCCAATGCTACACACCAATTAATTGGCGTTTACGACCCGGAATTAACCGAACTTATGGCGAATGTACTGCAGGCGCTGGGAACCAAAGGTGCCATGGTCGTCCATGGTAGTAATGGGATGGATGAATTAACCACGGAGGGAACAAACAAAATCAGCCAACTTAAGAATGGCGAAGTATTAACAACTCATTTTAAAGCCCAGGAATTAGGTCTTCGGCCTGCCTCCCTTGAAGACCTGCGCGGCGGTGATGCCAGGCACAACGCGGAAAGCCTGCGCGCCATTCTGAGTGGTAAAGATGATAGCCCTCGTAAAGATGTCGTCTTGCTAAATGGCGCGGCTGCATTGGCAAACGTTGAAGGCAGTTTGGAAACAGGTCTACGAAAGGCAGAAATCGCTCTGGAAAACGGTGCCGCCCTGGAAAAATTAGATAATTTGATCGAATTCACCCAGAGCGCAGCCGCCAGCAACTGAGAATTCAGCATGAGTATTTTGGAAAAGATCTTTGCTCATAAAAAGCAGGAAGTTGCCGCAGCCCGTCAGCAGCTTTCTGAAGAGCAGTTAGCGGTCCAGGTCAATCAAATGGCTGCCCAGGCAGACTTCAAAGCCTCCTTGCAAGATACAAGCAAGCCTGCTCCACATCTAATTGCGGAAATCAAATACAAGTCTCCAAGCAAGGGGATTTTGAATCAAGATTTTGATCCAGAATCTCTCGCTGAAATCTATGCGGAAAATGGCGCCGCAGCTATATCAGTATTGACTGATGAAAAATACTTTGGCGGTAGTTTGAATATATTACATACTATCCACAGCCAGGCATTGGGTCTACCGCTCCTGCGCAAAGATTTCATCTTTGACCGCTACCAACTACTTGAAGCTCGCATTGCCGGAGCCAGCGCAGTACTCTTGATCGTCGCCATGCTGGATGATCATAAGTTGGCAGAGTTAATAGCAGAATGCCAAAAACTGTCTCTGACGGCTCTGGTTGAAGTACACAACAAATCTGAACTTGGGAGAGCCCTTTCCGCAGGAGCGAATGTTATTGGGATCAACAACCGGGATCTAAATGACTTTAGTGTCAATCTGGAAACAAGTTTACGACTCGCCAAACTATGCCCACCAGATATCGTGCTGGTCGCCGAAAGCGGCATTAATTCAATTGAAGATATCCAACGGTTAGCAGAAGCCAAATTTGACGCGATTCTGGTTGGCGAAGCCCTGATGACCGCCCCAGATGTGGTCGCAAAGGTTCGCAGCCTGGCGGGGTTGAAAGTTGTATGATAATCAAGATTTGTGGACTAAAAACGATTGAAGACTGTCTGACAGCTTGCCAGGCGGGGGCTGATATGTTGGGATTCAATTTTTATAAGCCCAGCCCGCGCTATATTACTATTGACACCTGCCGGGAGATTATTACAGAGATTAAAGCAACCTATCCTGAAATTAGCTGCGTGGGAGTCTTCGTGAACCACTCCCCCGACGACGTCAAGTACATAATTTCCGAGACGGGTC
>PVMK01189267.1_pt1 | contig 55702 bp, 42 predicted proteins | sample 1853481 | NCBI WGS metagenome assembly PVMK01 (sample SAMN08533507, study PRJNA380276) | Marine sediment metagenome, whole genome shotgun sequencing project.
TATGAGGTGCCGTTATCTGCAGGTGACTACCAGGTACGTTTGCACTTTGCGGAGATATTTCATACCAGCGCTGGATCCCGGATATTTGATGTACATATAGAGGGCGTTCAGGGGCAGTTAACCGACTATGATATCTATTTAGCTGCCGGTGGAGCTAATACCGCGGTAATAGAGACTTTCATGGTAACGGTTAGCGATGGTGGACTGACCATAGATTTCACTAGTAAGGTAGAGTATGCCAAGATCTCGGGAATAGAGATCAGTGGATTGCAAACCGAAAATAATCCACCCCAACTTGAACAAATTACCGCCCAAACCGTCTCAGAAGGCAGCACCCTGGAGGTCCTAATAACAGCCGTAGATCCAGATGGTGACTTTGCAGCCCTGTCCGTAGACTTTTTACCTAATTTTGCCAGTTTTACCGATAACATGAACGGAACCGGCACATTGTTTTTAGCCCCTGGATTCGCAGACATAGGTACATACAATGTCACCGTCACAGCAACAGACAACGGCGGTCTTACTGATAGTGAAAAAATTATTATACAGGTAGTTGGGGAGAATGGGCCTCCAGATTTGGTTGCAATCGGAGATTTAGTAATATCAGAAGGGGAGGCGCTTAATGTGGCCCTGTCTGCTTCAGATCCTGATGATGAGATCCCAATATTGTCAATAGAAGGTCAACCAGCATTTTTGACGCTAACCGATAACCAAGATGGAACGGGCAACTTGCTTATTTCTCCTGGGTTTAATGACGCTGGTTCGTATAACGTAACTGTACAAGCCCATGATCCAACTGGTCTGGTGGATCAGGAAACTTTTTTACTAACAGTAATTGATGCAAATGGCCCTCCGTTAGTAACTGTACTAAGTAATATCATTATTGAAGAAGGAAGTTCAACTGAAATTCAGGTATCGGCTAGTGATCCTGATGGAGAAGTACCGGTAATAAGTGCTTCCGACTTACCTCCATTCGTGGTATTTTCTGATAATGGAAACGGCACAGGTTCAATTCTAATTGAGCCAGATTTCAATGAATTCGGTGTTTATAATTTTACTATTCGTGCAACAGATGCCACCGGCTTGTATAATGAGAAGAGTGTTAGGTTGCAGGTAACAGAGATAACGGATGCTCCTGAGTGGGTAGTCACTGGAGAAACTTCCAATGCTAATTGTTTAAACGAAAATGGTTCCATTTCGCTCAACGTTTCCGGCGGGTTTGGTGCAGTTTCTTTCGAATGGTCTAACGGAGAGCAGACCAAGGACATATCAAACTTGTCGTCAGGTTTATACACTGTTACTATAACTGATCAAAAGAACAACGAATCCACCGAATCATTTACCATAAATTTGCAACCCGGACCACAAAAACCAACTATCTCCAGAAATGAAGATATGCTAACGGCAACCGAAGCCTTTAGTTATCAATGGAGCTTTAATGGGGAAGAACTGCAAGGGGCCACTGCTCAAACCTTAGAAATCACCTTGGCCGGCGAATATACGGTTGCCATAGGAGACCCTTTGGGCTGTTTGGCGAATTCAGATCCATTGAATATTGAATTTGAGATAAGTACCATTAACTTTTACCCAAACCCCAGTAATGGGAAATTAAGCATGTCAATGGTTCTTTTTGAAGACGAAATAGTATCATTTATTCTAGTGGATGATCTTGGTCGCGAAACCCCATTGGGTGTCTTTAACTTGCAAGCTGGCCGGCATAATATTGAACTAACACTGGATGAATCCCTTTCAAATGGCGCTTACACAATTTTGAGCAATGGTAAGAATTTTCAAACCAATGTTCATAGGATTCTATTAATTAGGTAGATTGAACCGCGCAAACTTTAATCTTTAAGAAATTTATGAAAAAAAGAGTGCTTATCACCGGAGGAGCTGGTTTTCTTGGGTCCCACCTTTGCGACAGATTCCTGAATGAAGGGTTTGAGGTTCTTTGTATGGATAACCTATTAACCGGTTCAAAAGAAAATATAGAACATTTGATTGGTAATGAGGCTTTTCAATTCCTTCATAATAATGTATCAGAGTACGTCCATGTCCGGGGTGATCTAGACTATATTCTTCATTTTGCCTCACCAGCAAGCCCCATCGATTATTTAAAAATGCCAATTCAGACCCTAAAAGTTGGATCATTGGGTACTTTGCACCTGCTTGGTCTGGCCAAAGAGAAACAGGCCACCATGCTGGTTGCCAGTACTTCTGAGATTTACGGTGACCCATTGGAGCATCCCCAAACTGAGGATTATTGGGGCAACGTAAATCCAGTGGGTCCGAGAGGGGTTTATGATGAAGCTAAAAGGTTCCTGGAGGCTATTACCATGGCCTATCACACATTTCACAACTTGGATACCAAGATCATAAGGATATTCAATACTTATGGTCCCAGAATGAGGCTCAATGATGGAAGAGCTCTTCCTGCTTTTATTGGACAGGCTTTAAGAGGAGAGGATATTACGGTTTTCGGGGAAGGCAGTCAAACAAGGTCATTTTGTTATGTGGATGATCTTGTTGAGGGCATTTTTCTTCTATTGATGTCTGACTACAATCTGCCGATAAATATTGGCAATCCAGACGAAATAACTATTTTGGAGTTTGCGGAGGAGGTGATAAAATTAACCGGATCAAAATCAAAGATAATATTTAAAGATTTACCGGAAGACGATCCTAAACAGCGAAAGCCGGATATCACCCGGGCGAAAGAAATATTAGGTTGGGAGCCGAAATACTCAAGATCCGCCGGACTGGTGCCTACTTTGGAGTACTTTAAGAAAAAAGTTGACGGTGGTGAATAATAAATAAGGAATTGGGTAAAATTTACCTGCCGGTGCCTGATAATACCACCGGTATGGTTTTTAGTAAAATTCTGAAATCCATCCAAATGTTAAAGTTGTCGGTGTAGAACACATCTGTACTTACGGCATCATCAAGGAGCATAAATTCTTTTTGGCGGCCAGTTACCTGCCATAGACCGGTAATTCCGGGCTTCATCAAAAACCTTCGGTACTGCCACTGTTGATAATCCTGTAATTCGTAGTTAAAATATGGTCTGGGCCCAACCAAACTCATTTCTCCTTTCAGTACATTTAGAAGTTGTGGTAATTCATCAAGACTGTATTTTCTTAAAAATTTTCCAAATACAGTTATTCTTGAGTCGTTGACCAATTTACCCGTTTGGAGCCCATTTTTACTTCGACTAGTTGCCATTAGAACATGTTGTTCTCCATTATTGATCTCCATGGACCGAAACTTGTACATTTTGAATAGGACTCCTTCCTTACCCACTCTAAATGAGGTATGAAGGGCTGGACCTTTGGAGGTTAATTTCACCAATAGGACAATTATCAGAGCAGGGACAAATGCTAACAGACATAAAATGATGGCTCCAACCAAATCCACCGTTCTTTTATATATGAATTCCAGTCTTTGATTATTTTTACCTATAATAGGGACGGCCAGTGTTTGTTTTTTCTTTTCATAAACTCCTGTGAACATCATGTTGTAATGAGTAGAGCTTATTTTTACAGGTACCGAAGTTTTTTTGCAGTATCGAACCAGTTCCAAGAGCCTTTCTTTAGAAATCTTGTTGATCAAGATACATATTTCATCGGCTTTGAAAGAGGCAGCTCTAATGGCCACATCTTCTGTTCTACCTTCAACGGGATATCCAAATATATTTGATCCATGCTTAGCATGGTCGTCGTCCAGGAAGATAATACTATCTATACTTTTTCTGTCATTTACTAACTGAGCTACATACAGCTTTGCAGCTTCTCCTGCTCCTAAAACAATTATTCTACGAGGAGGTTTAAGAGTGCTTAAACTCTTGTTATTTTTAACTAAATACCTGAATAGCATTCTTCCTGCAAAGGAAAAAACTATGCCACTTATAGTGAACAATATGATGAATGCTTTGAAAGTCTCTGTTAGAGTTGAGCTGAACAAGAAAAATGCAATCATCACAATAATTACATCCGCATAAAAGAAGGACTTTAATATGTAAAAAAATTGTTTCGCCCGGGTTTGGATAACATGATGAATATAAAGACCACTATATAGAAATAGTACCAAAATAATAAATACTAGTAAAGCATAGAAGACAACTTTGTCAAGATTATTGGCAAGGAATCTATCAGGACCGGAGAGCCCTTCGATTAATTTAGCTCCAATTATTTCATAGCAGGTAAGTAATACCAGAGTAAGTGATACCAGGTCAAAGGCAAGAATAGGAAGATAGCGTTTAAAGGATTGGAACCAAGATACTCCAGCGACCTTTTTTCCATAGGACAAATTTGTGCTATTGAGTCGTATCTGCTCTGGGTAGGTTAAAGTATTTGGTTGGTTAGGAACGCTAATTCCTCCAGTATAATTGTAAAGACCTTGCATTTAGTACATTAATAAAAATATTAATAAACTATCTTAGTACAATACAAATATAAGGGATTTTATTTTATATAACAAATCATAGGTAGAATATAATAATGATAAGTTTATAAAATATAAATAACTCTATCTTGTTGATTGCAAGTTACTTATGGCGTGATTAATATCAGCTCGATTCAAATTTTTTCAAAAGAGGTAACTATCCCCTTAATCAAGGCGCTGCTAAACCCCTGGTGTTCCATCTCATTTAGTCCCGCGATGGTACATCCACGGGGAGTGGTCACCAGGTCAATTTCTCGTTCGGGATGCCTTTTTCTTTCTAATACCAGACTCGCCGCTCCTTTTACAGTTTGAGCAGCTACTAGTTCTGCAGTTTTGGCATCAAAACCGATTTCGATGCCGCCCTGAATGGCCGCTCGAATGAACCTCAAGGCGAATGCAATTCCGCAAGCCCCCAATGCGGTGGAGGCATCCATTAATTCTTCAAGGATTATCACGACTTTTCCCAGATGTTCAAATAATGTTTTTACCTCTTCAAATTCTGAGTCCGAGCCGTCAGTACTGCTAATGCAAGTCATTGAATTTTGTATGGCAATAGCTGTATTGGGCATAACCCGGAATATCTTTATTTCAGGACCCACAATATTTTTAATGTAATCTATTTTGACACCCGTTACCACCGAGATAAGCAGTGGCTTATGCCTGGCCATCGCATCCTTTATATTCGTCAACACCTCATCAACCTGGTGTGGCTTAACTGCAATTATTACTATCTTGGCTTGGGCGATAGCCGTAATATTGTCTGAGGTAATCTGTACACCTTGTTGCTCCAATGGTTTTAAAAGCTCAAGTTTTCGTCTGGTGACTATAATATTTTCAGGATCTGTATACTTCCCTTTTATTAAACCTTGAGCTATAGACCCGCCGAGATTACCACCTCCAATTATTGCAATGGAATTTTTCATATCTTCTAATTTCTTATTTGACCTTCACCGCGAATAATCCACTTTTCGGTGATCAGTTTTTCAAGTGCAAAGGGTCCTCGGGCGTGAAGTTTTTGTGTTGATATTCCAATTTCAGCGCCTAATCCAAAAACACCACCATCAGTAAAACGTGTACTGGCATTGGTGTAAACGGCCGCGGCATCTACCTCCTGCAGAAATCGCTCACTAGCTTCTTTATTATCGCTGATAATTGCTTCACTGTGTTTTGAGGAATAAAGTTGAATGTGGTCCATTGCCTCTTGCAGTCCATGTACAATTTTTATGGAACATTTAAAGTCCAGAAACTCTTTACCAAAATCATCTTCTGAAGCTTCGCTCAGCCAGGGGTATCCTTTTAATATATTAAATGCATGGGGGTCTGCCTGTATCTGAACTTTGTACTCTTTAAATTGGTCCGCCAGCATTGGCAGAATAATGCTGGAAACTTCATAATCTATCAATATAGTATCAAGGGCATTGCATACACTAGGACGGGATACTTTGGCATTGACTACTATATCAAGGGCCTTGGACAGGTCTGCATCTTTGTGTACATAGGTATGACACACACCTGCTCCGGTTTCAATGGTTGGTACTTTTGAATTTGCCCTGACAAAGTCGATCAGGTCCTGAGATCCACGTGGAATGATGATGTCCACATATTGCGAAGCGTTCAAAAGTTCGTTTACAAACTTTCGATTGGTTGGGATTAATTGTACAACATTTTGATCCACTCCATATTTCTTCAATACCTGGTGAATTAACTGTACTAACTTTTTATTGGAATGGTAGGCATCTGAGCCCCCCCGCAGCACACAGGCATTGCCGGAGCGCAAACATAAGGCGGCTACATCAATGGTTACATTTGGCCTGGATTCATAGATGATCCCCACTACACCCAGTGGACTAGTAATTTTTTCTATGACCAGGCCATTGTCTAATTCCTGTGTTGACAAACTCTGTTGACTTGGGTCAGGGAGGTTTGCTATCTGCTGTAATGAGGTAATCAGGTCTCTAATTCTGGCGTGATCCAATACCAGGCGGTCACGTTTAGGATTTTTGGGGTCTAACCGATTAACATCCTTAACATTTTCTTCCACTATGTTTATGGATTCTTTCTGAAGTAGTTCGGCCAGAGCATAAAGTAGCTCTTTTTTGCGCTTATCGCTTAATGCTCGGATCTCCCTGGAAGCTTTCTGAGTGGATTTTAACAGTGGTAAAATAGATTCCATATCGTATCTAAAAAAGGCAAGGTAAAACTAAATAATATTTTACAATAATATTATTTCATCCGATAGAGCCAGTAACTTACTATCATCCTGGCTTAATGCTACTAATTCTGTTGAGGAAATTCGGGACCGGGCAACGGCAACAGACTTTCTGTCATGGACAAGTATTTCAAATACCTCACCTTTTTCAAAAGGTTCCATTACCTCCTGTACTGAGTTTACCAACAAGTGTTTGCCTTCCATTAAAGTATTCAGTGTATTCTCTTTCACCTGTATTTTTCCCCGAACAATATTCCCACTTGAAAGCCATTGTTGTCTTTGCTTCTTACTGCTTTGGTGAGCCAGACAAACAGTACCGCTATTTCGTTGCACAGCTTCGTGTAGGGCCCCTGGTTTTCTGATATCGAAAATAATAGTTTCCACGCCCATCTTAGTGGCCAGGCGGGCAAAAGTCAATTTGGATATCATGCCTCCCAGGCCATTTTCTGAGGTATTGGCAGTAGCTAATGATAAAATGCCTTCATCAATATTAGAAATTTCTGGTATCATTTTTCCTTCCAAGTCCATGACACCTGGTACTGAGGTGCCAAGCAATAAAAGAGAGGCGCCAAAACCTACCGCCAATAGAGTAGCCAATTCGTCGTTGTCTGAGAATTTCAACTCCAGGTTACTTACTACATCGTTTTCATTAGCGATTGGTATGATATCATTTTTCCAAAGCTCCCGAAAAGTTTGTTTGAGCTGATTGAATTGTCCCTCATTTGAAAAATGAGAACGCTCACAGAGACTTTGAGCGATACTGATATTATATGGCGAAAGAAACTGAGCATACTTTTGTAACAGGATAGGATTTCCTATGGCCGCTGCTGCCTTTCGTTCGATAATGGTTCCTTTATAGTGGTTGAGGTAGTTCTTGCCATTTCCCACCGCCCCCGATGAAACTACAATCCAGTGGAAACCCTGGTGCAATAATCCAAGTTGCCTGGCGATTTCAACCATGACAGTCTGGTCCAATTCACCGTCGGCTTTCGCGATGGAAGCGGTGCCTATTTTCAATATGATTATTGGCTTGCTCATTTAAACCTTATCATGAGGGCAAATATTAAATTCTTTATTCATTTTTTAAAATTTAAACCTTCAATGTTCTTGTAGATTGGGTTTCAAATTTTCACTTGAAAACGTTGTGGCAAGTTAAGCTTTGCCATAACCTAACAAAAATCTTCCAATATATTATTTAGATTGATTCTAAATAGTGATTTAAATCTTAGATTAACATTGCCAAGCAGCTAGTAATCAACTAAATAGTATATTCCTTTACTATGCCTGTTCACCGCATGTTAAATTGACCGAAAATAAATTTGAAAAAAAAGGTTGGCATATTACATTTGTGGCAGTTCTAGGGGGAGTAATGTTCCCCAATGATTAATTCCTTAAAACTTTATGTTCGCATCGCTACGACCTGCCAGCTTCTTTTTATTATCCATTGTTCTATTTTTCTTTTCGTCGTTAAACAGCGTTCGGGCTCAATCAGATTCAACCGTAACGGAGACCGCCAGTGATTCTGTTATAACTGAAACTGCCACCTCACAGGGTGGCATTTCTGATGAGGCTGTAGTCGCTGAAGGAGAAAAATTGTTCAAAGCCAACTGTCGCGCTTGTCACGCGATTGATCAACGATTGATAGGTCCGGCACTTGCTGGCATATACGACCGCCGTGACATGGATTGGATCAAGGCTTTCATAAAGAATTCTCAGGTAGTTATTGCTTCAGGGGATGAATACGCAGTGGCATTGTATGAGGAATACAATAAGACGGCAATGACCTCATTCAACTTTGATGATTCTGAGATCGAGGCCATTCTATCTTATATAAAATTTGAAACCGAAAATGTTCCTGTAGTTGCTGAGACAGATACCGGAGGTGCAATAGTTGAGACCAGTACCCAAGCTCCCGGTGGTTTTTTGACTGCTGTTTTAATAGGCCTGGTAATTGTCCTGGTTCTGATAATGGTAGTAGTATTCCTCATTATTGGTTTCCTGACAAAACTTCTTAAACAACAAGAAGGACTGGATGAATCAGATCGGGCTATAATTGATCAAAAATTCGACCTGGCAAAACTGGTTAAAAGCCCTGCGTTCGTGGGTATAGTGGCGTTCGTATTCGGCATATTTGTATTGAAATTTGTGATTGACGGATTGTATCAGGTGGGGATTCAGCAAGGATACGCACCTAAACAACCAATAGCATTCTCACATAAACTGCATGCCGGTCAGTTCGAGATAGATTGCAACTACTGTCACACGGGGGTACGCAAAAGCAAATCAGCTAATATTCCTTCTGCAAACATTTGTATGAATTGCCATGGCCAGATCCTTACCGAATCTCCTGAAATTCAAAAAGATATATGCGGCTATTGAAAATAATCGACCAATTGAGTGGGTGAGGGTTCATAACTTACCTGACCTGGCCTACTTTAATCATGAGCAGCATGTGAATGTGGGTGGTCAGGAGTGCCAAACTTGTCATGGTCAAATAGAAGAAATGGAAGTGGTGGAGCAATTTGCTCCCTTGACCATGGGATGGTGTATAAGTTGTCATAAGGATACCAACGTGAACACCAAAGGCAATGCATATTATGACCATCTTGTGGAACTTCATGCCCAGCACTCCAAAGAACCACTTAAAGTTGAGGATATTGGAGGCTTGGAGTGTTCCAAATGTCATTATTAAAAATTACTAAGTGCAGAAACTTCTGACATATGAGTAACAGTAATAAAAAATACTGGAAAGGTTTAGAGCAGCTAACCAATGATCCTGAATTTGCAAAATACGCAGATAAGGAATTTCCTGAGTACTTGCCTATAAATGGAAACAAACGGGACAATGATGGAACCGAAGAAGGTTCATCTCGGCGTGATTTCCTGAAAATGGTGGGATTTAGTGCAGCAGCAGCTTCATTGGCAGCCTGTGAGGCTCCTGTTAGAAAAGCAATACCCTACTTGAACAAGCCTGAGGTAGTGGACCCGGGAGTTGCAAATTATTATGCTTCAACTTATGCTCAGGGTGGTGATTATTGTAGCATAGTTATAAAAACCCGTGAAGGTAGACCTATTAAAATCGAAGGGAATAAGCTAAGCAAAGTAACCAAAGGGGGTGTGAGTGCTCAGGTTGAAGCTTCGGTGCTCTCCCTTTATGATCAGGAGCGGTTGACAGCGCCCTATGCCAGTGGACAAAAAACTGATTGGGAAAGTATTGATAAAGACTTAACCAACGCCCTCGGGGCCAGTAAAAATATTCGAATTGTTAGCAATACCATCCTTAGCCCCAGTACCAAGAATGTTATAAAAGAATTCATTGCAAAATACCCCAACACCAAACAGGTGGTGTATGACCCTCAGTCCGCATATGGTATAGTAAAGGCCAATCAGGATACTTTCGGACAGGGAGATATTCCAGCATATGATTTTAGCCAAGCGGAGGTCATTGTGAGCTTAGCTGCAGATTTCCTGGGAACCTGGATTTCCCCGATTACTTATATAAACCAATACGCTCAACGCAGGAAGTTGAGTAAGGGTCAAAAGGAGATGTCACGACATTATCAGTATGAGTCCAATATGTCTTTGACAGGTTCGAATGCGGATTATCGAATCCCCGTAAAACCTTCTCAGCAAGGCCTTATCGCTGCTGCCTTGTACAATAATTTGGCCAGTAAGTCTGGTGCAACCAGTATCAATACACCGCCCATGGATGTTCCTTTCCTTGACAAGGCGGCAGATGACTTATGGAACGCCAGGGGGAAAAGCCTGGTAGTGTCTGGCTCTAACGATCCGGATGTTCAAACTATGGTAAATGCCATCAACCAATTACTTGGGAATTACGGTACCACTATCAATCTAAGCAAGCCGGTGTATCATCGACAGGGGAACGACCAGGAAATGAGCCAGTTCATTGATGATGTAGCAGGTGGACGAATTGATGCTGTTATTTTTTATAATGCAAACCCAGTATATGATCATCCTCAGGGTGGATTGTTAGAAGCAGAACTACAAAAAGTAGCGCTAAAGATTTCTACTTCTGATCGAATGGATGAAACGGCATCCCTGTCTGACTTTGTGGCACCCGATCATCATTATTTAGAATCCTGGAATGATGCGCAGCCTCAAAAAGGTCAAATAAGCTTATGTCAGCCGGGTATTACACCATTGTTTAATACCCGTCAGGCTCAAAGTAGTTTTTTAACCTGGGCTGGCGCTGATGAAAGCGATTACCACAAATTTTTGCAGAATAATTGGCAGATGTCCTATTTTCCCGGATCAGGGTCAGATGATTTTGAGCAGTTTTGGAACCAGAGCTTGTACGATGGTGTACTTGAATTGCCTGTGGGCGCCAGTACTTCAGAAAGTACTGGTTCTGGTGATGCGGAGGAGGCTGCTATTGGATCAAACGGGTTTACCATTGATTTAAATGCAACTTCAAGTGCGCTGCAATCAAAATATCAAACGGAAAGTACGGAAAACGAGTTGGTTCTATACCAAAAAGTAGGTGTGGGAACGGGTGCACAAGCCAATAATCCATGGCTTCAGGAGCTTCCTGACCCCATAACAAAGGCTGTTTGGGACAATTATCTTACTGTTTCACAGAAATTTGCCCGTGAGCATGATCTTTCTATGGTCGAAGGTAAAACCAAGATGGCCAACCTAACTGTAAACGGTGTTACTGTATCAGTTCCTGTGTTGACACAACCAGGTCAGGCTCAAGGAACCATAGGACTGGCTTTGGGCTATGGACGTAAACACGCGGGTAGGGTAGCTGATGGTTTGGGGGCCAATGCGTTTCCATTGATAGACCGGTCAAATGGGACATTGTTGTATGAAGTTACCCACGATGTAACTTTGGAAGTAACTGACAAGTCCCATAGTATAGCACAGACTCAAACTCATGAGACCTACATGGGGAGAGCATCAGTTATTCAGGAAGCCTTACTATCTGAATACCAAAAGGACCAACATGCCGGCCAACTTGCTCCCAAAGTTGCGACCTGGAAAGGTGACCAGGAAAAAGTAGTGCCAAAAACCGTAACTCTTTGGAAACACCACCAGGATAAATACACAAATCATCATTGGGGTATGTCGATTGACCTCAATTCTTGTGTAGGTTGCGGAGCTTGTACCATTGCCTGTCAGGCAGAAAATAACGTGCCGGTGGTAGGACGTGATGAGGTATTGAACCGTCGTGAAATGCATTGGCTTCGAATCGATCGATATTATAGCAGCGTCGGTGTTGAGGACTACAGCTCGCTTGAAAAAGCTGCAGAAAATCCGGAAGTAACATTCCAACCCATGTTGTGCCAGCATTGTAATAATGCCCCTTGCGAAACGGTTTGCCCGGTATCCGCTACTACTCATAGTACCGAGGGATTGAATCAAATGGCTTATAATCGTTGTATTGGTACCAGGTATTGTGCAAACAATTGTCCGTATAAAGTTCGGCGTTTCAACTGGTTTAAGTACCACGACAATACCAAATTTCTGGAGAATTCCTCGATGAGCAATAGCCTGGGTCGAATGGTATTGAATCCTGATGTTACCGTAAGGTCCCGTGGAGTAATGGAAAAGTGTAGTATGTGTGTTCAGAGAATTCAAGCGGGTAAATTGGTGGCCAAAAAAGAGGGCCGCCGACCTACTGACGAAGATATTAATATGGCGTGTGCTTCAGCTTGCCCTTCCGAAGCAATAGTTTTTGGGGATATGAACAACCCGGAAAGCAATATATCTAAAGTACTACAACTAAAGTACCATGAAAGCCAAAAAACTGCGGAAGAGCCCCGGGCATATACCGTATTAGAAGAACTTAATGTGGATCCTAATATTTTCTATATGAGAAAAATCAGGAACAAAGATGATAATAACGCTTAAAAGAAGAATAGCATGCAGGTAGTATCACCCGTTAGAGAACCATTAATAACCGGAAAGAAGACCTACCATGAAGTCACCGATGACATATGCAGAAGGGTGGAGGAAAAGCCTTCGAAGTCCTGGCTGCTAGCTATTGCCTGCTCCATAGGAGCCTTACTATTGGGGGGATATGCACTGGTAGCTACCTTATGGGAGGGAATAGGATTGTGGGGATTGAATAGGACCGTGGGCTGGGCCTGGGATATAACCAACTTCGTATGGTGGATTGGTATTGGACATGCGGGGACCCTGATTTCAGCTATTCTGCTGTTGTTTCGGCAAAAATGGCGCATGTCAATTAACCGGGCCGCTGAGGCAATGACCATCTTTGCAGTAATATGCGCAGCCGTATTTCCCATTATACACATGGGAAGACCCTGGTTAGGATTCTATTGGGCATTGCCTTTGCCCAACACCTTTGGGTCTTTATGGATAAATTTCCATTCACCGCTGCTCTGGGACGTATTCGCGATCAGTACTTATTTTACGGTATCCCTGGTCTTCTGGTATATAGGCTTGATTCCAGATTTCGCTACCATCAGGGACCGGGCCAAAGGAGTTTCAAAAATCATATATGGAGCCTTAAGCTTTGGATGGGACGGAGCAGCCAAAACCTGGGCGCGCTACGAATCGGTTTCACTGATCTTGGCAGGACTGGCAACGCCGCTGGTACTTTCGGTCCATACCATTGTATCCATGGACTTTGCTACATCTTTAGTTCCCGGATGGCATACAACTATATTTCCCCCGTATTTTGTGGCAGGAGCTATTTTTTCCGGGTTTGCTATGGTAATGACCCTGATGTTGGTGACCCGGAAAGTCTATAAATTAGAAGATTATATTACTATTAAGCATATAGAACTGATGAACATAATAATTATGGTCACCGGTTCTATTGTAGGGGTTGCCTATATTACCGAACTTTTTATGGCCTGGTATTCCGGGGTGGAATATGAACAATATGCCTTTCTTAACCGCACCTCAGGACCATATTGGTGGGCATATGCAACCATGATGACCTGCAATGTAATTTCTCCGCAGCTGTTCTGGTTTAAGAAGATTCGTACCAGCATAGCGGCTTCCTTTATTTTGTCTATTGTGGTAAATATTGGTATGTGGTTTGAACGATTTGTGATCATTGTAACCTCTTTACATCGGGATTATCTGCCTTCCAGCTGGGCTATGTTCCATCCAACTCTGTATGACATGGGAATATATTTGTTCACTTTCGGGTTTTTCTTTACTGCTTTTTTCCTGTTCGCCAAGTTTTTCCCGGTGATCAATATTGTGGAGATAAAAACTATTTTAAAATCAGATTCTGAAAAGACACCTACCACGGAGACGGTAGTCCAAAATGTAAATCAATAAATCTATGGACAGCGGTAAAAATTTTCTACTTGGTATCTATGAAGACGAGGACGTATTGCTTTCGGCGGTTAAGAAAGTCCGCTCTGGCGGTGTTAAGATCCATGAAGTGTTTTCACCATACCCCATACACGGATTGGATACAGCGCTGGGATATAAGCGCACCCGTTTACCTATTGCCGCCTTCATGTTTGGGTTCCTGGGTACCGCCTTGGCTTTGCTCATGCAAAGCTACATGATGGCCATTGACTGGCCCATGATCATCGGTGGCAAAAATTATGCATCCGTGACTTGGGTTCCGGTCACCTTTGAATTGACCGTTCTATTGTCAGCCTTGGGGATGGTAGGTACCTTCTTAGTGGTGAGTAATATGAAACCTTGGGGTAAAGCCCGGATATTTGATATAAGGAGTACCGACGACAAGCACGTGATGGCCATTGACTTAGATGAAAACAAGGCCTCCGCTGCAGAAATTACTAGTATTTTGAATGAAAACGGTGCGTCCGAAGTTAACCCCAAACAATTTGATGATTAATTGAAAGGTATGTATCAAAAACTAAATATCGCTATTGTATTGTCTTTTTGCATATTTCTGGTCGCCTGCGGTGCAAAAGGAGATATGACCGGTTATGAATACGCTCCTCAAATGTACCACTCGGTGCCTTACGAGGGACTAAGCCAGGTGACTGATGAGGAGGCAGGCCAGTTGATAAGTAACCGGGAAGATGGCAAAGGGGAATTTTTTAATAGCAACCCACATAATCCTAACAGGATGAATATGCGGCAGCCCCCGGAAAACACCGTTAGCAGAAATCGTTACGGGCTGCTTCCTTATAACATTCACAAGGATAGTTTGGAGTTGGCTGCGAGGTTACTGAAAAACCCCTTGCCAGATGATGATGTGGTTTTAGCTGAAGGCCTGGAATTATATAAAAGGTTTTGTACCCACTGTCATGGCGACACCGGTGGGGGAGATGGATTGGTGGGGCAGGTATATTTGGGTATCACACCGTACAACTCCGTAGCCATAAAAGATAAGGCAGAAGGCCATATTTTCCATGTGATTACTCATGGAAAGGGCAGAATGCTGTCCCATGCTTCTCAGCTGGATCCTATGGAACGCTGGAAGATTGTAAGATATGTTCAAACCTTACAAAAGCAGTAAGGGGATCAAAAAAATATTAAAATGACCGACGAAAGATTTGTTTTCACCGCCGCACAAAAAAAGAAACTGATAATAATCGGATTAGTGGGAGTGGTGTTGTTTGTGCTGGGCATTGTTGCGCTGATGGTTGGTAGTGATCATGATGCGGCCGCACACGGTGCTGAAGCCGCAGGACATGCAGCCGAAACCGGAGGTCACGGAGCAGAAAGTGGGCAATATACTGGCAGTTGGGTAACACGGGTTTATGCCAATCTTTGGATAAACAACGTGTATTTTGCGGGAGTAGCCTTGATTGGTATTTTCTTTGTAGCTATTCAATATGTGGCACAAGCTGGCTGGTCGGCTGGTTTTAAGAGAATACCTTTGGCATTCGGTAATTGGCTGCCAATAGCAGGAATCCTGATGATAGTCATTTGGTTGGTGGCCAGTCATGATCTTTTTCATTGGACCCATGAGGAGCTGTATATTGAGGGTGGCCCTCATTATGATAAGATAATTGCCGGAAAGGGGGCCTATTTGAATACGCCGTTCTATCTGGCCAGAACGATTATTTATTTCTCGCTCTGGTATTTGTTTTTCCGTTGGATTAGAAAAGAAATGATAGCCGAAGACCTTGACGGCAGTACCCGGCATTGGAAAAAGCTGATTGGTATCAGCGCTGGGTTTATTGTCATTTTTGCAGTAAGCTCTTCAATGTCGGCCTGGGATTGGATCCTTTCCATAGATACTCATTGGTTTAGTACTATGATTGGTTGGTATGTATTTGCTAGCTGGTTTGTCACCGGGTTGGCTTTTATCACCCTCATCACTATTTATCTAAAAGAAAGAGGATACTTAAGCATTGTGAATGAAAATCATTTACATGATCTTGGCAAATTTGTATTTGGATTCAGCATATTTTGGGCATACCTATGGGTGTCCCAGTTCTTGCTGATTTATTATGCAAATATCCCCGAGGAATCAGTGTATTTTGTGGAACGTCTAACAAGTGACCAATATGCTCCGGTATTTTATGTGATTTTGATCATGAATTTCTTTTTCCCATTTCTGGCGCTAATGACAAGGGATGCCAAAAGGCATACTATCTTTCTCAAGATTATATGTTCTGTGGTAATCATTGGACATTGGCTGGATTTCTATCTTATGGTTACGCCTGGGACCTTGAAAGAGAGTGGGGGCTTCGGCTTCCTGGAAATCGGTATGGCTATGGTTTTTGGAGTGGCATTCCTGTTTGTGGTTTTAAGTGGCCTGGCTAAAATGCCGTTGATTGGGAAAAATCACCCTTTGCTGGAAGAAAGTATGCACCATCATATATAATTCAATAAGTGAGTGAGATGGTATAAAATTGTATAGAATTAGTGATTATGATTAACTTGAAATTATATGTTTGAAGTTGCTATTGGAATAGGAGTCATCCTGGTGTTGGTGATCTTATTTTTGCTCTTCAGGGTGCAATCCCTGCTGAATGTAGCGAGGGGGTCTGATAAGAAAATTGAATCCACCAGCAACCGTGTGAATGGCGGTCTGTTTTTACTCTTTCTTATCTTAGCCACTGCAGCATTTTTCTGGTACAGTATTGCCGAAGTGGATAGATATGTACTTCCGATTGCCTCAGAGCACGGTCTGCTTACTGATAAAATGTTTTGGATCACCACCATTATCACCGGTATTGTGTTCGTATTAGCACATGGTGCCTTGTTTTATTTCGCTTTCAAATATCAATACAAGGATACTAATAAGGCATATTTCTACCCCGATAACCATAAGTTGGAGATTATTTGGACCGTAATACCTGCGATCGTGTTAACAATCCTGGTAGTGTATGGTCTGCAAGTGTGGACCAAGATCACCGACGATCCTCCCAAAGATGCAGAGGTGGTGGAGGTGATGGGCTATCAATTTGCCTGGAAGGTGAGATATCCCGGTAAGGATGGACTATTGGGTGGATATGATTATAAATTGATTGATCCTGTTAATGAATTTGGCGTAGACTTTACGGACAAGGCCAGTTTTGATGACTTTGTACCTCGCGAATTTCATGTGCCCAAGGGAAAGCCGGTGTTGTTAAAGATCCGGGCCCGCGATGTTATTCACAGTGTTTGGCTGCCACATTTTAGGGTAAAAATGGATGCAGTACCTGGTATGCCCACACGGTTTTGGTTTGTTCCCACCAAATCTACTGAAGAAATGCGTCAGGAGACTGGTAATCCGGATTTCAACTACGAGATGGCATGCACAGAAATTTGCGGGCGTGGGCACTTTTCAATGCGTATGATAATGGTTGTAGATGAGCCCGAAGACTATGAAGCCTGGTACGCTTCTCAGGAACCCTGGCTGACACAAAACCCTTCATACTTGTCTAAAGTACCTGAGAAACTCCAGAAAGTAGCTTCCATAGCTACCGGATTAAATAGTAAGAATTAAATTTTCCTTTAGATGGACCAACATATAGCAGAAACCACAGCATATCACGATGAACAATGGCACGCCCATGGGCATCACAAGGAAAGCTTTGTAAGCAAATATATATTCAGTCAGGACCACAAGACCATAGCCAAGCAATTTCTGATCACAGGTATGTTTTGGGCCTTAATTGGAGGTCTTTTAAGCAGCATCTTCAGATTGCAGTTAGGGTACCCCGACATGAGCATGGAATGGCTGCGTCCGATATTTGGTGACTGGATTACCGAAGCTGGAAAATTGGACCCCGAATTTTACCTGGCCATGGTTACCATGCATGGTACGATAATGGTGTTTTTTGTTCTAACCGCAGGTCTCAGCGGTACTTTCAGTAATTTCCTAATACCGTTGCAAATTGGGGCCAGGGACATGGCCTCAGGATTCTTGAACATGCTGTCATACTGGTTCTTTTTTGCTTCCAGTGTGGTTATGTTGTCATCCTTTTTCTTGAAAACCGGTCCGGCATCAGGAGGTTGGGTTATTTATCCCCCTCTTAGTGCCTTGCCTCAGGCAATTCAAGGTAGTGGAATGGGAATGACATTGTGGTTGGTATCTATGGCCCTGTTTATTATTTCATCATTGCTGGGTAGTATAAATTATATTACCACAGTAATAAACCTGCGGACCAAAGGCATGACTTTCACAAAGTTACCTTTGACAATATGGGCATTCTTTCTTACCGCGGTGATCGGTGTGCTTTCATTCCCCGTATTGTTCTCGGCTGCCTTGTTATTGATCTTTGACCGTAGCTTTGGTACTAGTTTCTTCTTATCTGATATTTATATCGGAGGAGAGGCCCTGCCTAATCAAGGGGGTAGCGCTATATTGTTTCAACACTTGTTTTGGTTTTTGGGGCACCCTGAAGTGTATATAGTGATGCTTCCGGGACTGGGTATTACCTCTGAAATTATAGCTACCAATAGTCGTAAACCGATATTCGGTTACCGCGCTATGATCTTTTCCCTCTTAGCCATAACTTTTCTGAGTTTCGTGGTTTGGGCACATCATATGTTCGTGACCGGTATGAATCCGTTTTTGGGGTCTGTATTCATGATCCTGACCTTGATCATTGCTGTACCCAGCGCGGTGAAGGTCTTTAACTACCTGGCTACTCTTTGGAAAGGGAACATAAGATTTACCCCGGGAATGCTTTTCTCTATTGGCTTGGTATCTTTCTTTATCTCTGGAGGACTTACCGGAATTTATCTTGGAAATGCGGCGATTGATATACCACTACACGACACCTATTTTATAGTAGCGCATTTTCATTTGGTGATGGCCGCTGCCTCGTTCTTTGGTATGGTTGCCGGAGTGTATCATTGGTTCCCTAAAATGTTTGGCCGCATGATGGACGCTAAACTGGGCTATTTGCACTTCTGGCTGACCTTTGTGGGAGTATATTTGGTTTTTTTCCCTTTACACTATATCGGTATCGCAGGTTTTCCACGGAGATATTACAGCTGGACCAATTTTGACGTATTCAATACGTTCACCGATCTAAATACTTTTGTTACTATTGCGGCTTTAGTGGTAATGGCAGCGCAATTTATTTTCCTGTTCAATTTCTTTTATAGTATGTTCAAAGGTCGCATAGCGCCAGCTAATCCATGGCGATCCAATACCCTGGAATGGACAACTCCTTTGCATCCGGAGCACGGGAATTGGCCAGGTGCAATCCCGACAGTTTACCGGTGGCCATATGACTATAGCAAACCAGGGGCAGAAGAAGACTTTATTCCACAATACGTACCGTTTTCGCAAACCTTAGAAAGTAACTTCCCTCATGAGAATGATCTAATAGCATTGGAGAGTGAAGAGGAGGCCATAGTCATTGATGAAAGCGATTCGCATTAACAAAAAGAATTTTAACAGGCTAGTAATAGTAACCATAATTGAAGTGTATCTTTTGATATTAGCGGGCGGAATTGTAAGAAGTACAGGATCGGGCATGGGTTGTCCTGATTGGCCAAAATGTTTCGGAAGCTGGGTGCCACCAACCTCAGAAGCACAGCTTCCGGTTAATTATCAAGAAACTTTTGCGGAAGTCCGGGTTGTTAAGAACCTACGATTGGCAGGTTATTTGGAGTTCTTTGGTTTTACCAGATTGGCAGAAACGCTCCGGGAGGAAAGTATTGCAACACCGGAATCTTCATTTAACAAATTTAAGACCTGGACAGAGTATGTTAATCGTTTGCTGGGGGTAGTGGCTGGTATATTAATAACAGTAATGGCGGTAGCATCAACAGGATTTAGAAAAAATCAACCGGCGATTTTTTACGGCAGTATTGCCGCCTTCCTGTTAGTGGCATTTCAGGGATGGATTGGATCAATAGTGGTTTCAACTAATCTACTTCCAGGTATGGTGACATTTCACATGGCACTTGCTGCGTTATTGATCTGCTTACTGATATATCTATTTCACACAGGAATTTACCAAAAGCAAAAAGCAAAAAGCAGCACCAGCCTTAAACCCATAAGGGTGGTTTTGATATTTTCAATGGTATTGATTTTTATTCAAATTACTGTGGGTACCCAGGTTCGTGAATCAATTGATGTGGTGGCAAAGCAAATGGGATACCATTTTAGGGAGCAGTGGATAGATAATCTGGGAGGCGCCTTTTACCTGCATCGTTCATTCTCTCTGGTGATCCTGGCCGCTTGCGGGTATTTATATGTCTTACTAAAACGTACAGGGCATCCTGCGTTTCAATCCATGTCAAAATTACTACTGTTGTTCATTTTTGTGGAGATCGCGTTAGGAGTGTATATGGCATATTTTGGTATTCCGGCATGGTCGCAGCCACTGCATTTGATGGCAGCGCTTTTAATACTGGGTTTGCAATATTGGTTGTATCTAAGAACTAAAAGCTTGCAGGGATCATGATCGGTCAAACAGTTCATGAAATTGGCTGGTTTAGCTTTATCTACCAGCGGTTCCGCGCATACTGTGAGCTATTGAAGCCCAGGTTATCGTTTTTGGTGGCATTCAGCTCGATTTTTGGATATGTACTGGGCAGTTCGGGCGCGCTCAATTGGGCATCACTATTAATGTTGGGCCTGGGAGGTTTTTTAATTTCAGGCGCGTCAGTAACCATAAATCAGATTTTAGAGAGGGACCTTGATCGATTGATGACACGCACACAAGATCGCCCCCTACCAACACGGAGGATCAAATTGATGGAAGCGAATTGGGTGGCAGCTATTTCCGGATTGGTTGGCGTGATCTTGTTGATCCAATTTACCAACCCATTGACGGTGCTGTTGTCACTTCTTTCATTGTTATTATACAGTTTTGTTTACACTCCTTTGAAAAGAGTGGGGCCAATCGCGGTATTTGCAGGTGCCATACCGGGAGCATTGCCCCCATTACTGGGATGGATTGCAGCTACCGGAACCATAGGCTATGAAGCCCTGATACTATTCGGGATACAGTTTGTTTGGCAGTTTCCTCATTTCTGGGCCATTGCCTGGGTGTCACATGAGGATTATCGAAAAGCAGGGTTTAAATTGTTGCCCTCCGGAGGAAAGAAGGATTTTAAAACCGCTATACAAATAATGATATATACTTTGTTATTATTGCCGATGGGTTTATTACCAGCAAAATTCGGAATTACCGGGATCAATTCTGCCTTGGTGGTAACCATCTGCGGTGTGTTATTTTTAACCCAGACATTATTGTTAATGAGGGACAGTTTAACTGAAGGAGATAAGACCAGAAAATCAGCGCTGAAAATTATGTTCGGGTCATTTATTTACCTTCCTGTGGTGCAAATAGCGTTTATAATGGATAAGATATAGGAGATGGGAACAGATATAAGATTAGTAGAAAACCCTGTAAGACCGTTATATGTACATCCCCACAAGTTCATCCTGTGGTTGTTCATTGTGACTATCATCATGATATTCGCCTCTATGACCAGCGCTTTTATTGTAAAACAAGCGGATGGAAGTTGGCTTGACTACGAATTGCCATCCATATTCTGGTTTACAACTAGTGTGATCATTACCAGCAGCGGGCTGTTGCAGTGGGCTTATTTTGCCGCTAAACAGGACCAATTCAATAGGGTCAAAGTTTTAGTTGGCCTTACCACCTTGCTTGGCTTGGTATTTTTGGCAGGACAATGGTTGTCATGGGGCCAATTGGTGGCCATGGATGTTTATTTTGTGGGTAATCCGGCCGGTTCATTTATTTATGTATTGACCGGCCTTCATGCTTTTCATTTAATCACTGGTATTGTTTTCTTAATTATAGTACTTATATCAGCTTTTAGATATAGGGTACATTCCAAAAATTTGGTGCGTATGGAAATGTGTACTACTTATTGGCACTTCCTGGGAGCCTTGTGGGTGTATCTGCTGGTATTTTTAGTATTTTACCATTAAATAAATTTTATGTCAGCTACAGAATCCGTAATAAGCACTCCGAAATCAGGACTTTGGGCAGGTGGTACATCTCCATTCAAAATCACTTACGGGAAACTGATGATGTGGTTTTTCCTGGTATCTGATGCGTTTACATTCTCAGCATTACTGATAACCTACGGACTTATTCGGTACAGTTATCCGAAATTTGAAGGTAACCCCGCTGATTTTGTTTTTGCACCTGATCAATGGTGGCCCATAGCGGATAAGGTTTTTGCGGCATTGCCATTCTTAGATATATCAGCCCCGCTGATATTTGTGGGTATAATGACCTTTATCCTGATTATGAGTAGTGTTACCATGGTCTTGGCGGTGGAGGCAGGTCACCGAATGGATCGTCTGGCGGTTGAGAAATGGATGCTATGGACTATCCTGGGCGGTATAGCTTTCCTCGGTTGTCAGGCCTGGGAATGGTCACACTTCATTCACGGAACCCACGAAGGTCCAATGGTAGCGGAGGGAACAACATTCTTTGGGGCCAATTTGGTTCAGAACCAGTATGGTCCACCACCTTATGCCGATTTGTTCTTTTTCATAACAGGATTTCATGGCACACATGTTTTAAGCGGGGTGTTGTTGAACATAATAATATTTTTCAACGTAGTAGTTGGCCTTTATGATAAGAGAGGTCATTACGAAATGGTAGAAAAAGTTGGTCTGTACTGGCACTTCGTTGATTTGGTATGGGTGTTTGTATTTACTTTCTACTATTTGGTCTAAAATTTTAAAGTAACAACATATGATTTCAGAAAAACCTAAACCAATAGTTGTGGCCCCTCCTAATAAGGAGAAAATTCAGAGAATTTGGAGGACAGCATTATTATTAGGAATTGTTACTGCCATAGAGTTTGTGATCGCATTTACTATGGAGTCTTCCACCCTCCGTACATCCATATTCGTTGGGCTTACCCTGGTAAAAGCATTTTATATTGTAAGTGAGTTTATGCACTTAAAGTATGAGGTAAAAGTATTGATTTGGTCAATTCTTATCCCTACAATGTTTGTTGTCTGGCTGTTAATCACCCTATTGATTGAAGGAGAGTCAATCTTCATGGTGAGATTCTAAATGCTTACAAAACGGATCAAGGCGCTGTTACTTCTTTTATTGTTGGGTATGCCGGTGGCATCGTATTTATTCCTTCAAAGTTTCGGAGAGAACAAATATAAAATACCTATTTTTTATGAAGAGGGAATTCCAGATCCACTTCCGGGGTGCGCTGAAAACCAAAAACCTCATTTAATTGATAGATTTGTGGACCAGGGACTATGTCAGCCCTGGAATTGCTCTGATATTGACGGTAAACTAGTGGTTTTCAGTTTTCTCAAAAAAGGGTGTACCACTACTCATTTTAGCGAAATCGCACGGGTATGCAACAATTACCGGGACCAAATACTGTTCCAGGCAGTAACAGTACTACTGGATTCCGAAGTGACTGGAGAAGCACATGATCGGCATACTACTTTGTATGATCTTTCCCATGATGTCTGGTCTTTATGGCCATACCATACTACAGTTTCTTCATTAGTTCAATGTGGGTTTAACTTAAGCACGGATTGCAACTCTTTGGATCAGGTAGTTTTAATGGATAATTTATTTCGAATCAGAGGTTATTATTTGGCCTCGGATCCTCAAGAAATGGATCGATTAATAACGGAAATAACGGTGTTATTGATGGAAGCAGAAACCTGACCCAGCTCAAAAGAACTATATAGTTTACTATGAGTTAACTATATAGTTAAATATATAGTTTATGGATAAGCGTTATCGAAATTTGATTTTTGTGGTTTCAGTAGCAGTGCCCGTATTGGTGGGATATTTAATTTACCGACCGATGGCTCATGGCACGGAAGAGAAATGGGTGGCTATATTACCTCATTTCAATGCTGTAGTAAATGCCACTAGCTGTTTATTATTACTAGTTGGGTTGTTCTTTATTAAAACCGGTCGAGTTTCCCTGCATAGGGCTACCATGCTGACAGCGTTCTTTTTGGGCTGCCTGTTTCTTGTTGCTTATATTGTTTATCATAGTTCTGTGCCTTCAACCAGCTTTGGCGGCGAGGGTACTATTCGGATCATTTACTACTTGCTTTTAGTAACCCACATAATATTAGCCATCATGGTGGTCCCCTTTGTGCTACTGGCCTTGTATTATGCTTTAACGGATAAGGTTCCTAAGCATAAAAAGATAGTGAAAATTGCTTATCCTATTTGGCTTTATGTCTCCATTACCGGGGTATTGGTCTATCTGTTAATCAGACCATATTATTGATAAGATCAACACTACTGGCGCTGTAATTATATATTACTGTTTGACCATAGAGTTTTGTAATTTAGAGTGTTCGGTAGGCCATCATGAAGAAGGGAATAAAAAAAATAAGTTTAGCGATCAGTATGTGGGTTGTGGCAGATGTATCTTCCTGGGCACAATGTGCCATGTGCAGGGCTTCACTTGAAAACAATATCAGCGATGGCAGTGCGGGTTTATCTGCTGGTTTAAATGTAGGAATTTTGTACCTGTTTTTTACCCCTTACTTGCTGGTAACGCTTATCGGATTACTGTGGTATTGGAAAAGCAAAGCTCAAAATGCCCGAACAGTACAGTTTAAAGACCGGTGAATGAACTGAGTCCAATAAAACACCTTACGCTGATTGTTGCGGTCCTGGCCTTGCTGTCAACTTGGTTCTTACTGAATTTTGTGGTAGATAAAGCCAATAACAAACAAAATTATCAGCGCCAACTAGTTAATCGCATTCAATCGGAATTAGAAGCAGTTGATATTCAGCTTCAAGAAGTTGCAGATCAAATCAAGCCAGCTACATCCTTTAGAGAGTTCCAGATAGAAACAGATTATCCCTATTACGTTTATACTGATGACTCGATCGTATATTGGTCTGATTTCCACTATGTTCCGGATTATCAGGTATTAAAGTCAGGTAATCCCTACAAGTTTGTTGAGGACAAGGACTTTCAATACATTGTTCAGCAGAAGATCGTTGCCGGAACAGGCAACACAGTTTATATGCTGTTGCCATTACACGTTACCAGGGAAAATAGAAATAATTATATCCAGGCCACTTTCAACCAGGACATTTTTTTAAGTGAAAGCAATGCCGTCCAAATTCTTTCTGACCCCTCTGGAATACCCATAAACAGTAAGCAAGGCGATTACTTGTTTTCCATCAAACTTGGAGAACCGGTACTACTTAAAACCATGCCGGTATTCTTTGCGATTTTAATTTTGACATCCATAGCTATATTTTGTCTGCTTTATTATTTGTACAGATTAGTGGCTCACTTCATTGATGCCGGCTGGTACAATCAAGCCCTTGTGGTACTGATTTTAGGATTGACATTGATCCGTACTGGAATGTTGATATTTGATTTTCCAGGTGCAATTCTTGACTTTCATATATTCGACCCCCAGTTATATGCTTCATCTGATTTAAATAGAAGTCTGGGAGACCTCTTTTTTAATGAGTTGGTACTTCTGATGGTGGTGTTGTTTATTTTCAAGAATTACCACCGGTTTCGCTGGTACCACAACTTGACTTCGGCATCGACCTCAACAAAAAGCATGATTTCAGTAGGATGGCTAGTCAGTAGTATCTTTCTGCTATATCTGCAGTACTATGTGATTACTTTATTCTACCATTCTCAATGGTCTCTGGACATCTCTTCAATTTTAGATTTTACTTTTGTAAAATTTCTGAGCCTGTTGATCATTATTATTAATGCCCTAATATATTTTTTAATAACACACCTGGCCATAACCGAATCACTGAGATTACTGGGTAAAAAACTCAATCCACTTATTGTGCATTATTCCATTGCTGCACTTATATTCATAACTGCCGCTTTAATTTTCCAGTGGAGTTGGCCGGTAATTCTGCTACTTAGTATTAGTTACTTGTCACTACTATATGTTCTGGGCATCACCAGTTATTTAGGTCAATTCAACTATATCTCATTTCTCTATCTTTTTTTGGGCTCCTTACTTTGTGCAGTAGTTGGGGCATATGCTATTAATAGCTATGAAAAGATGGAGAATATTAATAGGAAGGAACAATTGGCGGATAAACTATTATATGAACGAGATTTTTTAGGAGAGTTTTTATTGTCTGAAGCATCTTCAAAAATCCATTCGGATCTTTATATAACCAATCAAATGATGTTCAGCCCCTATACATCCGGGCAGGGGATAATTCGTAAAATAGAACGTATTTACCTCAATCAACATTTAGACCGATATGATATATCCATCATTATATTTGATGCAAGAGGTGATCCTGACCATCTAAATTCTTCCTTCCTAAGATATCAGGACTTTGAATCACAGTTCGCCACTGAAAAAAACCGTACAGAACATCCACATTTGTACTTTGTGAATGAGATAACATCAGATCAGTTAAACCGGTATTTGTGTTTCATTAAAATAATGAACCTTGACATACCTGTGGGTTATATTATTTTAGACCTGAAGCTAAAAAGAGTCATCCCAAATTCAGTATATCCTGAGTTATTGGTTCGCAACAATCAGAGTAATATTACCGATAAAAGGATTAGTTATGCTATTTACTCAAATGATAAGCTCATCAATAATTCCGGTAGTTTTAATTATGTCAAGGATTTTGATACTGCACTGCTCCAACAGCAAGTAATCTACACTCGGGGAACGAACCTTGATGAGTTACACCATTTAGCGGTTAAAGGGCCATCTGAACGGACCGCAGTAGTAAGTTCAGCTATATATCCCATGCGCAATGTATTGGCTAATTTTTCTTTTTTGTTTATCATATACATTTTTTGCCTCATCCTGTTTATAATCATTTATGTTTTTATTTATCGAAGCCGAGCGGTAAAACTGAATTATGCCACACGTATTCAGCTCTATCTGAATCTGGCATTTTTTCTTCCACTAATCATCGTTAGCGTAACCACGCTAAGTCTGATCAGCTCTTATTCAAAAAAGGAAGTTATTGAAAGGTATTTTGAAAAAGCTGAGGGTGTACGAAACAACATGGTAAATACTCTTGAAGAGTTTGCAAAAGGTGGCATTGATGAGTCTGATATGGCTTATAGCATTACTCAATTATCTCAATATTCGGAACTCGACGTTAATCTGTTTGATACCCGTGGTAATTTGATTGGGACCAGTCAACCAAAGATTTACGAATATAATCTCTTATCAGAATTTTTAAACCCTTTAGCTTTTAACAGCATTGTAGAAGACATGGACAATAGCATACTGCTGAATGAGTCAGTGGGGTTTTTGGAGTATAAATCTGCTTATGTGGGTATTCGTTCATTCGACTCAGGTAATTTGCTGGGAGTGCTTAGTTTACCGTTTTTTGAGTCCAAATATGAGCTGGATAAAGAGATAGTAGTGATCCTGATCAATATCTTAAACATTTTCGCTTTTATTTTTATTGTCATTCTAATAGCATCCTACTTTGCTTCCAGGGTGCTAACTGTACCCTTAAGTTTGATCACCCAAAAAATCAAAAAAACCACCCTAACGGACTACAATGAACCTTTGGAGTGGGACTCGGATGACGAAATTGGTTTGATGGTAGGGGAGTATAATAGAATGTTAAAAAACCTTGAGGCCAGCAAAACTGCTTTGGCCAGGAGTGAAAAGGAATCAGCCTGGAGAGAAATGGCTCAACAGGTAGCCCATGAGATAAAGAACCCTCTTACTCCTATGAAACTAACGTTACAACATCTGAAAAGAACCTTGTCACAGGGAAACAAAAAGGACAAAAACATTTCTGAAAAACCCCTGAATACCCTGCTCCAGCAGATTGATACCTTAAGTGAAATTGCAAATTCGTTTTCAAGTTTTGCCAAAATGCCTGTTCCTAAATATCAGAGGTTTGAGATATCGTCGGTACTGCGTAAGACCATACAGCTTCATGATAATAGTACTAATCACAATATCTTGTCTGATATTGAAAGCGGTAATCATTATGTAATGGGTGATGCCCAGTTAATGGGACGGATATTTTCTAATTTGATCATTAATGGAATCCAATCGGTTCCTGAAAATACTATTCCAAAAATTGGAATAAGCTTACTTATTAACAATAGCCAATTGATAATAGAGTTCAGGGACAACGGTTCAGGGATTCCGGAGGAAATTCGTGATAAAATATTTATACCCAACTTTAGTACCAAGGACGCAGGATCCGGGATAGGTCTGTCCATCGCTAAAAGAGGGATTGAGCATGCTGGTGGTAAAATCTGGTTTGAAACAACCAATGGAGACGGGACCACCATTTTTGTGGAATTGCCATTAGCTGATTAATGCCTAAAAACTATAAGCATTTTTTCCTTTTATGTAGCCTGTTCACCATCAATATATCTGCCCAAAACCCAGATTTGAAATGCCGCTGGGTCCATACTTTTGGCTACCCATATGTGCTGGATTCACTTTCCGTTGAAGTGGAAAGTATTTTCTTCCCCAGTGATAGTACAGTGAATTTTGATTATAACTATTCAAAGGGTACGATACTCATTTCCCCAATGAATCTAGATTCGATCCAAATTTGTTATGAAGTTTTTCCGTTTGCCTTCCACCAGACCTATGCACGCCGTACCCTGGATGAATACGACTCCAGCGCCCTCTTTAAGCCAAAGGCCCCATCCACCAGCTGGGTGGATAGCAGGGAGGAGTTATTTGTGACCGACCAGCTCTATAAGAGCGGGAGTATTAGTCGTGGAATCAGTTTTGGTAATAACCAGGATGTATTTGTAAACTCCAATTTGAACCTGCAAATGGAGGGAAAGCTCACTAATAATGTAAATATCAGCGCTGTAATTACCGATCAAAATATCCCATTTCAACCGGATGGGAATACCCAGCAATTACAGGACTTTGATAAAGTCTTTATTCAACTCTACAATGATCAGTTTTCATTAAGCGCCGGAGACGTGGTGCTACAACATCAGGGAGCTGGCAAGGGGGAATCTTATTTCTTACAATACTATAAGAATGTACAAGGAGGAATGCTGGAGACCAAATACTCGATGCTTAATGGACAGGCCCAAACTTCCTTAGGGATTTCTGTAGCGAAGGGTAAATTTGCCTCCATTGAGATTGATCCTTTGGAAGGGGTCCAGGGTCCTTATCGGGTAAGAGGCCCCAATAACCAGCGATTCGTGGTTATTTTGGCTGGTTCTGAAAAGGTTTTTGTAGATGGCAAGTTACTGACACGAGGATTCAACTACGATTATGTAGTTGACTACAATCTGGGGGAGATCACCTTTACCAATAGGGTGCTGATAACCAAATTTACTAGAATACGAGTGGACTTTGAATTTTCCGATCAAAATTATAGTAAATCGATCATGGCTGCCACTCACCAGCAGCAATGGAGAAAGACCCGCCTGTTTGTCAACGCCTATAGTGAAAAGGACAACAAAAATCGACCATTGACCTTTAATCTTACTAATTCTGACAAGGAAACTTTAAGTGAAATTGGGGACAACCTGGATGAAGCAGTAATCAGTAGTATTGATAGTGTGGGATTTGTCGAAAATCAGGTGCTTTACAAAATGGTTGATACGGTAGACGCCACGGGAAATCATCGACAGGTCCTGGTATTTTCGGTACATCCGGATAGCGCTCTATACCAAGCCCATTTCTCCCAGGTTGGTTTTGGTAAAGGTGGTTATATACAATTAAGTAACACAATAAATGGTAGGGTATTCAAATGGGTTGGGGTAGATAACAATGGTGTTCCTCTGGGGGATTTCGTTTCCGATATCCTTATTGCCACTCCTCAGAAGAAACAGATGTTTACCATAGGTGTAGTACAAGACCTGACACCTACAGACTATGTATACGCTGAGGCGGCATTTTCTACAAATGATCTGAATCTTTACTCCGACATTGACAATGAGGACAATCAAGGACGTGCCTTTAAGCTTGGATTTATCAGTAAGCACAGAACTCTGGGCAGTAGCAATTATTTTTTAAGCAGCAGGCTGGATTATGAATTCACCTCAAGATATTTCTCCGCAATTGACAGGTTTAGATACATTGAGTTTGACAGGGACTGGAGTGTAAGTAGCGAGGACCTAACCATACAAAATCAGGATCACATATTTAACGCTGAAATTGAACTCAAAAAGGATCAGGATAATCTACTAAAATATCAGTTAGTACGAAGAAAAAGAGGTGAGTTTGTGGATGGATATCAACACAAAATTCAACTAGCCAAGGGATTTGGTAAATTCCAAATCAGGTCAGATCTATTCAAAATGTCCAATGATCAAATGGATAGTCATTCAAAATGGTTTCGCTGGACCTTTGATACCCAATACAGATCAAAATGGATTATTCCAGGATATCAATATCAGGTGGACCGTAATGAAATTACTGTTGTTGCCAATGACTCCATCGTGGGGTCAGCTATGAATTTTGCAGCACATAATTTTTATTTGAGAAGCGTTGATAGCGCCAAGGTCAGATTTTTAGTGGATTTTGTTATTAGGGAAGACCGGCTTCCTTCCGCAGGGAGTTTGATTCCAGAAAGCAGGTCCAAAACCACACGATTGGGATTTGGATCAAACATAGGAAAAACACAACGAGTGGATTTACTGTTTACCTATAGGAATCTGGAAAATTTGATACCGCGGGAGGGCCCTAAAAATGACGAGAATATAACCACAAGACTTGATTGGCAAGGAAGTTTTCTGGATAGACATGTTATTAGTGAGCTAAATTATCAGGTGGGAAACATTAGGGAATTAAAGAGAGAGTTTATTTTCTTAAGTGTTCCAACCGGGGAAGGGACCCATACCTGGCGGGATGAAAATCAAGATGGCATTCAGGATTTAAACGAATTCTATTTAGCCCTAAACCCAGACGAGCGCAATTATGCTAAGTTTTTTCTTCCCACGGATGATTATGTTCTGGCGTTTTCAAATACATTCAACTATCGCCTGAGTTTGGAAATGCCCCGAACCTGGCGAAATTCAACTGGGTTAAAAAGATTGCTGGCTCGATTCTCTTCTCAGACTAATTGGAATATTCAAAGGAAGTTAACAGATGATCGACTGAGTACTAGGTTTTCACCTTTTGCTAAAAATATTAAAGATGAAGATCTGATTGCATCCAAGGAATTATTTCGAAGTACCTGGTTTTATAATCGCTCGCATGCAAAATATGGGTTTGATTTTGGAATATTTTCATCTAGAAATAAACAATTACTTACGGATGGTTTTGAAGCCAGGGAAATAAAAGAGAATCATTTCAATATTCGATATAGTCCGCAAAAGGAATTTCTCCTTCGATTTTTCACAATGCAAAAAACCAGACAATTGGCTTCAGACTTTCTGGAAACCAGGAATTACATTATCAGGGAGAAAGCAATGACACCCGAAATTTCATGGCAGCCTACCAACAAATTTAGAATAACTGGGAAATACTCGCTTATTGATAGAAAAAACATACTTATTGAAGGGAACGGTGAGTCGGCTAGCGTAAATGAATTTTCATTGAATTTGAGACATTCTAAAGTGCAGCGAAGTACTTTGAGTGCTAATGTTAAATACGCCATAATTAAGTTTGACGGGGAGGTAAATACTGCGGTTGGTTATGAGTTATTACAAGCGCTGCAGCCAGGGAATAATGTACTTTGGTCTGTTAACTGGCAATTGAAAATTGCTTCCGGTTTACAGCTTCAACTTAATTACAATGGTAGGAAATCTCCGGATTCACCGATGATTCATACCGGCAGAATGCAAATTAATGCACTGTTTTAGTATGATATTCTTCTCAAAATGATATTTATTATATCATAATGATAACCCTCAATCTTACCCGGGTTAATAGTAAAAATAATATTTAGGGTCATTTTAGTTGATTATCAGTTATTTATGATTTTTTATCTAGTATATCCACTACTTTGGCACACTTACTGATATTTACTGATTCGGAATAGATAACGAGAGTTGGATATTTCAATGATGTTTATTTTTTAATATATATTTTTAGAAGCAAGGCTACTGAACAAAAACATCATTATTTTTTAAACTTCATTCTTACCTGGCAACAGGTATACTTTTTTAACTAGGTTTTTCATATTTAATTTAGGTTTTGCATCCCGCCTACCAGCGGGATGCTTTTTTTATATGATTGTAGGATCGATCGGGTAATACTTGATGGTAGATACCAATCAAGGTGATACCTGAATTCGTTATCTGAGCTGCCTTTCATTTATACTTCAAATAGTTTATTTTTGTACGATCAGTAAACAAAAATAGAAGTGTCCGGACATAGTAAATGGGCGAATATCAAAAGAAGGAAAGGTGCACAAGATGCCAAAAGAGGTAAAATATTCACCAAACTGATAAAGGAACTGACTGTTGCTGCTAAGAATGGCAGAGCAGATCCGGAGGCAAACGCCAGACTACGATTAGCCATTCAAAATGCCAAGGGTGCTAATATGCCTAAAGACAATATTGAAAGGGCCATTAACAAGGGAACTGGTGCGGATGCTAATGATTATATCGATATTACCTACGAGGGATACGCTTCTTATGGAGTAGCAGTCTTTGTGGAGGCTACTACCGATAATTTGAATCGAACAGTGTCTGCGGTCCGGGCTGCTTTCTCTAAATTTGGGGGAAGCCTTGGTACTAATGGTTCCCTGGAGTTCATTTTTGATCGTAAAGGTGTTTTCGCATTCCCTCAACCCGAAAATGCAGACCTGGATGAATTGACATTGGATTTAATCGATGGGGGAGCAGAAGAAGTGGACAATGAACATAATTATTTCCATGTTACTTGTAATATCGAGGACTTTGGCAATCTGCAAAGAGTACTGGACTCAAAGTCCATAGAACCGGAGAGTGCCGAACTCCAACGAATCCCCAATACAGCGGTGTCATTGAATGATGAGGAACTGGGGAAAGTGTTTAAGTTGATAGAGGCATTGGAAGATGATGACGATGTGCAAAAAGTTTACCACAACGTAGAAATTAAAGAAGAGCAGATGAATCTGGTCTAACCAGTATAGAACACAACATAAGGATACAGTGATCCTTACCGATCAGCACCTTGAAGTTAACACAAGACATTTATAGAGGGTCCTTGTCTCTATTGACCGACCTTTATCAATTGACCATGGCTTATGCCTACTGGAAAGAGGGCCTGGCAGAAAAAGAGAGTGTCTTCAATTTGTTTTTCAGGAAAAACCCGTTTGGTGGGGGCTATACTATCAGTTGTGGTCTCAGTTATGTTATTGATTTTCTTGAGCAATTTAAGTTTACCTCAGAGGACCTGAATTTTATAAGGACTTTACAAAATCAGGATGCGTCCAGAATGTTTGAAGAGCCCTTTATTGACTATTTGGGTAGCATGGAGTTTTGTTGCAGCCTGGATGCTATTCCTGAAGGGAGGGTAGTTTTTCCTCATGAACCACTCATTAGGGTAAGAGGCCCTATCATTCAAGGTCAACTGATTGAGTCGGCTCTTTTAAATATGATTAACTATCAGTCTTTGGTTGCCACCAAGGCAGCCAGAATTAAGGAGGCCGCTAAAGGTGAACAAATTCTTGAGTTTGGACTGAGACGAGCCCAGGGCATAGATGGTGCTATTAGCGCAAGTAGGGCTGCATACATCGGAGGATGTACTTCGACTTCCAATGTCCTGGCCGGAAGGTTATTTGGAATACCTGTATCAGGGACACATGCTCACAGCTGGGTAATGACCTTCGATAGTGAATTAGATGCTTTTAATAGTTACGCGAAAGCCTTGCCAGACAATTGCATCTTTCTAATCGATACCTACGACACCTTACAAGGGGTAAGAAACGCCATTGAGGTGGGGAAGTCTTTGCGGGCCTGCGGTAAATCACTCCTTGGTGTACGGATTGATTCAGGAGATCTTGCATATTTTAGCTCAAAGGTCCGGGAAATTCTAGATAATAACGGATTCCGTAAAACTAAAATTGTTGCCACCAATAACCTGGATGAAAATATAGTGGCCAGTCTTAAGGAGCAGGAAGCACCTATCGATATTTGGGGTGTGGGAACAAAACTTGTTACCGCCTTCGATCAACCGGCTCTTGGAGGAGTGTACAAACTATCTGCCATAAAGCAAGGAGATAGTTGGGACTACAAGATAAAATTATCTGAGCAAGCCGTTAAGGTCAATAACCCAGGAATACAACAGGTTCGGAGGTTTTCATCAAATGGGTTTTTCGTTGCCGATATGATTTATGATATAAACTCGGAAATAGGAACAGATCATACGATGGTTGATCCGATTGATCACACCAGGAGAAAAGAAGTGAGTAGTAAAAACATGGACTATGAAGATATTTTGGAACCAATATTTAAATCAGGAAAGCTGATGTACCAGGTCCCTGATATTCATACTATTCAAAAAAGGGTCAGAAATGAAATGAGCTGCCTGGACAAAAGTATTAAAAGGTTGGTTAACCCGCATAACTATTCAGTTGGGTTGGAGAAAAGTTTGTTCGACCACAAAACAGAGCTGATATTAAACCTTAGAAAGGCAAAATGAGGGCGCTGGTGATGGTGGATATTCAAAATGATTTCCTTCCGGGAGGAGCATTGGCAGTAAAAGAAGGTAATAAGATAATTCCTCTGGTGAATAATTTGCAGAAAAAATTTGATTTGGTGGTAGCTACCCAGGACTGGCATCCGGCAAACCATGAAAGTTTTGCCAGTAATTACCCCAATGGAGTAATCGGAGATTTGGTGGACTTACACGGCCTGCCTCAAATGCTTTGGCCTGACCATTGTATTCAGAACACCTGGGGGGCGGAATTAGCAGAGACCCTGGACATATCGTCAGTGCAGAAAGTATTTCGTAAGGGTACCGAGGCTGCTGTGGATAGCTATAGCGGTTTCTTTGACAATGGGAAAAGGAAAGACACTGGTTTGTCCACCTATCTACAATCAAAAGATGTAGAACAGTTTATTTATAGCCGGCCTTGCAACTGATTACTGCATAAAATTCACTGCTTTGGATGCGGTTAATTTGGGATTCGAAACAACAGTGATAGTTGACGCTGTTAAAGCGGTGAATTTACATCCTGAAGACCAGGAAAATGCCATTTCGTTCCATGAGACAGGCGGGTATTCAATTTATACAAGGTGATAAACTCATAATCTAACATGGGCGGACCTTTTGCTAACAAGAAATCCCTGTTTTGCATTCCTGAGGAAGTGAGTTACTTGAACTGTGCCTACATGTCTCCACTAAGTAAGAAAGTCCTGGCCGCCGGCCATAAGGCAATGTATCAAAAGGCACGCCCCTATGAGATAGGCTCTTCGGATTTTTTCGAGCCGGTAGAAGAACTGAAAAAGGAATACTCAAAGTTAATTGGTGTCGATAATCCACATCGCATAACTATTATTCCATCAGCATCTTATGGATTTTCAACAGTTACCAAAAACTTATCCATTTCAGCTGGACAAAACATTGTTATATTAGAAGAGCAGTTTCCCAGTAATGTATATTGTTGGCAACGTTTGTGTAGAGATAACTCATTGAAAATAAGGGTTGTAAGTCCACAGGAGACAAATAGGGGGGCAGATTGGAGTCACAGAATCCTTGAGTCAATAGATTCCAAAACTGCTGTGGTTGCAATGGGGATTGTGCACTGGACTGACGGCACGGTTTTCGATCTAAAAGCCATCAGAAAAAGGACATTAGAGGTGGGTGCAAAGTTGATTCTGGATGGAACTCAGGCGATTGGTGCTTTTCCATTCAACTTAGATTCAGTTAAACCCGATGCTATGATATGTGCTGCATACAAATGGTTGATGGGACCCTACTCTATTGGACTGGCGTATTTTGGAGCTGAATTTGATCAGGGAGTTCCTTTAGAAGAAAACTGGATCAACCGGATCAAAAGTGATGACTTCCAGGCGCAGGTAGGCTATCAGCATGAATATCGGCCTTTTTCAACCCGGTATGATATGGGTGAGAAAAGCAATTTTACCCTGATACCCATGCTGAAAACATCAATACTACAAATACGGTCTTGGGGAGTTGATAGGATTCAAAAATATTGTGAATCAATATGTAGTGAGGAACTTTTAAAGTTACAAAGCCTAGGATTTGTAATCGAAAATTCGTCACACCGATCCAATCATTTATTTGGAATCAGGCCGCCTCGGAATTTTAAATTCAACCAACTAAGGCAAGCATTACAGAAGGCAAAGGTATTCGTAAGCTTCAGAGGAAATGCCATTCGTGTATCGCCCCATGTCTATAACACCATCGAGGACATGAGAAAGCTGAGTAATTGTTTAATTCAAGGGTTACCGTAGTTTTATAAACGCCATTGGAAGCTTCATTTCAAAGTTATAAACTGATCTTTAATTTTGATGCTGGTACTAGCCGGGGTGTCCTTAAAGAAAGAAATACCTACTTCATAAGATTGTGGGACCCTAATCATCCGCAACGCATAGCGGTTGGCGAAGCAGGCCCGCTGCAGGGACTCAGCCCTGATTATGCTGATTTAGAAAGTAAAATACAGATATTATGTGAGGCGCTACGTGGTCAACCAATTCCACAATCATATCAAGAAATCACTACTGTCCTTAATAAGTTTGTTTCTCAATCCCTGCCCTCCGTTAGGTTTGCCTTGGAAACAGCTTTCTATGACTTATTAAGGGGAGCGAATAAAATGCTTTTTCCCGGAGCATTTACCCAAGGCAGTTACTCCATACCTATAAACGGTTTGATTTGGATGGGGGACTTAGATTTTATGAAAGATCAAATTGATCAAAAAATTGCCTCCGGTTATAACTGTATTAAAATAAAGATCGGGGCGATTGATTTTGAGGCTGAATGCAGTTTATTAGATTATATCCGAAATAGGTACGGACAAAAAATATCGTTACGGGTAGATGCAAATGGTGCATTTAAACCAGCTGATGTGCATCAAAAGCTTAACAGGCTTTCAAAGTTCCATATTCATTCTATTGAGCAACCCGTCTTACCGGGACAGCATAAGTTGCTGAGAGACTTATGTTTGAATCCTATCATACCAATTGCCTTGGACGAGGAACTGATTGGAATTATAGATTCAGATCAAAAAGAGGCGCTTCTCGATTCAATTCACCCTCAGTACATCGTACTTAAACCAACATTGCTTGGAGGCATGGATGCCACCAGGGAGTGGATTCGGTTAGCCGATCAACGTGAAATCGGGTGGTGGATCACTTCTGCTTTAGAGTCGAATATTGGCCTGAATGCTTTGGCACAGTTTGCTGCTACTTTTAAAAGTAAATTGCCTCAAGGTTTAGGTACAGGCCAACTTTATACCAACAACCTTCCAAGCAGGCTGTACATCGATCAGGGGCGATTATTTTATAGGCCGGATTAAACCCGAATTATGCACTAGAAATCTATTACGAGCCTTAACTGACTACAATCTAGGCATTTGCTCGATTTTTCCTACTCACCATAACGGTGCTATGATTCCGTTGCAAAAATCTGCGCGAGTGCCTATCTCACAGCCATTTAAGGCTCTCACTACGAAGTCTAATGCATAATTCGGGTTAATCGCTCTTTTACTTCCGTCAGTCCTATGCTCCCAACCTTATTAATTTGAAAAAGATTGGGCATCGGACTGATTGAGGGCATATTGGGGTCAATGATATATTTTGGAACTTCAGGGCGGATAGTATCCAATAGGCCTGCAGCGGGATAGACTACTAATGATGTTCCAACCACGATAAATATTTCCGCCGCTCTACATATTCTTATGGCGTCATCCATCATAGGAACTTCCTCACCAAACCACACGATATTCGGTCGAAGTTGTGAGCCTTTCTCACAGTGATCACCCAGGTTTAATTCCCAGCCAGACATTTGATAAACCAGGCTATCATCTACAGTACTTCTGGACTTAAACAGTTCACCATGTAAATGCAGTACTTTGGAGGAGCCGGCTTTTTCATGCAGGTTATCTACATTCTGGGTTATCACGGTTACATCATACCATTGTTCAAGCTCAGTAAGTATTTCATGACCCCTGTTAGGTACTGCGCCAAGTGCTGCTTTTCGACGCTGATTGTAAAACTCTAGTACCAGTTCAGGATTTGACTGCCAGCCTTGTGGCGATGCAACTGCCATTACATCGTGTCCTTCCCACAAGCCATTGGCATCTCTAAAAGTAGGAATGCCGCTTTCAGCGCTGATACCGGCCCCCGAAAGTATTGCCAGTTTAGGCTTAGACATTATTTGCTCTTTCTAGAGAAACGACCCTTGCGTTCCGGGGTATTTTCAGCCAGTTCGAGACACTCCTCAAGTGTTAGATCTTCCGGGACCTTTCCTTTGGGAATTTTTACATTTTTCTTTCCAACTTTTATATAGGGTCCATACCTGCCCTTCAATACCATTACCGAATCGTTTTCTGCAAATGTTTTGATATACTTTTCGGCGTCCTGTTTCCTTTTCTCCAAAATCAGTTCAATGGCACGCTCTTTGGTTATTGACAATGGATCCTCTTCGTTGGGAATGCTAACAAATTTATTATCGTGCCTGATATAAGGTCCGAATTTACCGATGGCGGCAACGATTACCTGGTCTTCATAATTTCCTACCTCTCTGGGCAACTTAAATAGTTCCAATGCTTCTTCCAGGGTTATATTTTCGATCAATTGCCCTTTTCGAAGGCTTGCATATTTGGGTTTTTCATCATTTTCTTCGCTTGAGTTAATCCCAATTTGGACGTAGGCGCCAAATTTCCCAAGTTTGGCAAAAATCGCTTTACCGGAACCCGGATCAGTTCCGAGTTCCCGGGAACCTCCGACCTCTGCTCGCTCCAGAGTTTCGGTCTTTAATACTTTAGGATGAAAATTCTTATAGAAGGATGCAATCATCTGATCCCAGTCTTTTCCACCTCGGGCAATCTCATCGAATTCCTTTTCCACCCTGGCGGTAAAAGAATAGTCAATAATGTTATCGAAGTGCTCGGTTAGGAAATCATTCACCACCATGGCGGTGTTTGTGGGAAATAGTTTACTTTTCTCGGTTCCTGAAATCTCGGTTTTATCTTTTTTGACTACCTGACCGTTTTCTAAAGTGATTTCCCTATAGCTCCGCTCCTTGCCTTCGCGATTTTCCTTTACCACGTAGTCCCGTTTTTGAATGGTGGAGATAGTAGGCGCATAGGTGGAAGGTCGCCCTATACCCATTTCTTCTAATTTTTTCACCAGGCTTGCTTCGGTATATCGGGCTGGAGGTCGACTGAACCCTTCCCTGGATTTCATGTTTTGCAGCTGCAATTCCTGACCCACTGAAAGTGGAGGCAGCACTCCTTTGGTAAAGCCGTTATCGCTTTCTTCATCCGATGACTCCATGTAGACTTTAAGAAACCCGTCAAAAGTGACTACCTCACCTTGGGCTGACAATGTTTGAGGAACTGTAGAAATGTTAATTTGGGCAACGGTTTTCTCTAAAACAGCATCGGCCATTTGAGAGGCAATGGCCCTTTTCCAAATCAGTTCATAAAGCCTTTGCTCATTGCGGTCGCTTCCTAAACTTTCTTCTCCGAAATTGCTGGGCCTTATGGCCTCGTGGGCCTCCTGGGCTGTTTGTGATTTTGTTTTATACGACCTGTTCTTTAGGTAGTTCTGCCCGTAGTTTTCTATTATTTGTGCACTAGCTGCGCTTACTGCTTCCTGGCTAAGATTTAATGAGTCTGTTCTCATGTAAGTGATGTAACCGCTTTCATATAGTCGCTGCGCTACCGACATGGTCTGTCCTACAGAGAAACTAAGTTTTCGGCTGGCTTCTTGTTGTAAAGTCGAGGTTGTAAACGGGGGAGCTGGTGTTCGCTTTCCAGGTTTGGTTTGCAGGCCGCCAATGGTGAAATTTGCTCCAATGCATTTTGTAAGAAAGTCAGTAGCTTCTTCTTCAGAGTTAAATTTCGTTTCAAGTTCAGCCTGAAGTATTTTGCTGCTTCCAAGATCGAATTTCGCGATGACTCTGTAAGAGACATTTGGTTGGTGTTTTTCTATCTCCCTTTCCCGTTCAACAATGAATCTAACCGCTACTGATTGAACACGTCCAGCTGAAAGACCGGTTTTAATTTTCTTCCAAAGGATTGGGCTTAGTTCAAACCCTACCAGTCGATCTAACACCCTACGGGCCTGTTGCGCATTAACCAGATCCAGGTCGATACCTCTGGGGTTTTTAATGGCATTTAGTATGGCATTTTTAGTAATTTCCCTGAAAACGATCCGTCTGGTATTTGAATCGTTCAGATCCAGAGCTTCTTTCAAATGCCAGGAGATTGCTTCACCTTCACGATCATCATCACTTGCCAGATAGATTAGATCGGCCTTTTTTGCCAGACTCTTGAGGTTTTTAATAACACTGACCTTGTCTTTACTTATTTCATAGGTGGGCTTGAATCCATTCTCCTTATCTATGGCGTTATCGCCCTTGGGGAGGTCACGCACATGGCCATAACTGGAAGCAACGATGTAATCCTTTCCCAGGTATTTCTCTATGGTTTTAGCCTTGGCAGGCGATTCTACTATTACCAAATTTTTGGCCATATTCTTTCAATTCTTGTTTATGAAAAAGTTCAAATATCCTTATTTTTTACTTAAAAAAACAAACAGCAAGAAGTATTTGCAGCAAATAATTCCCGTACTTTGTATGCTTGGTCTTCCTTAAATTTTATTTACCAATTCATGAAAAAACTATTTCTGATACGACATGCGCAGGCGGAAAAATTTAGTGAATCCAGTAAAGATATTGATCGCAAGTTAACATCTGAGGGTATGAAAATAGCATCATTGTTGGGGAAATATCTAAAGGACGAAGGGATTAAACCTGATGTGATTATTTGTAGTACCGCTCAAAGGGCCCAGTTAACAGCAGAGTTGGTAGCATCCCAGCTAGAATATGAACTGGATGACATTCAGTGTGTTGACGGTTTATATGAAGCAAGCGTTAGAGAATTTGTAGATTTTTTGAATCAATTGGGAAACGTGCATAAGGTGGTTTTTATCATCGGTCACAACCCGGCGGTTACTTATGCCGCTGATTATTTGTGTGATGCCGAAGTGAGTGGAATGAGCCCGGGAGCAGTGGTGCAGATCAATTTTGATACAGAATCCTGGTCTGGTTTATCAAAGGGCCTGGGGGAGTATATTAACTACTATGATATTCTTAGTGGTAGTTAGTGTCTTGTCATTTCGTAAAATGCAAAAAATAGTTACCACTTATGCATCATTGCGGTCATGACCGACACTATTTCAGTTTTATTCCCATTACCAGGATGTCATCTGTCTGCTCTAGTTTTCCCTGCCACCGTTGAAGTTCATTTTCCAATAAATTCTGTTGATCAGCAAGGCTGTGGTGATGTATTGAAGCTAAAAATTCTTTGAACTTCTTTTTCATAAATTTTTTATTAGAATGCTCGCCAAATTGATCTGCAAAGCCATCAGAAGACAGATAATAAATGTCATCTGACTGATAGCTTAACTCTTGTTGTTTAAACGCTTTTGTTTCATCGTTCAAGTTCTCACCTATGGTATGGCGGTCTCCTTTGATCTCTGTGATGACTCCATCACGAACAGTAAAAATATTGCTCCGGGCCCCTGCAAAGATAATTTTATGGAGATTTCTGTCTATTCTACAAATTGCCATGTCCATTCCATGGTTACTGATATCCACTTGCTTGTCTTTTAGGGTCTTACGGAGCTTAATATCCAATTTTTCCAATATTCGGGCTGGGTTAGACTCGTGGTCCTCTACTACAATTTGATTTAATAGAGAATTGCCTATAACAGTCATGAATGCTCCGGCAACCCCATGGCCTGTACAGTCCACAGATGCCAAAATATCACTTCCATTTAATTTACTGTGCCAGTAGAAATCACCACTGACGATATCCTTTGGTTTATATAAGATAAATGACTCTGGAAAACTTCGGCTAATAGAATCTTTGTCCAATATAGCAGACTGAACACTTTGAGCATAGTGAATACTTTCAGTAATTTCCCGGTTCTTGCTGGCTAAAAGCTCCCTGGTTTTTTGATTGGCCTGGTTCTTCAGATAATAAAATATGACCAGGCCAAAAAGTACTGCTGATCCGAATACAATGGCTAGAATGCTATTCCTGTTATTTTTCAATTGTAACTGTTGGATTTCACTTTCTTTTTTTAAAAGCTCAATTTGTTGATTCTGTTGTTCCATTTCGAATGACCGCTCCAACTCAGATATCCTTCGGTTACTGTCTTCGTTATATATGCTGTCTTTAACCATTCCATATAGAAGCAAATAGTCTTTGGCCAATAACCAATCCCTTTTGTTAAAATATGTATCACTTAGGGACTTGTAAATATCCATGAGCAAGGGCTTTGAATTGATTGATTGGGCAATTTCCAGGGCATTTACCAGGTAGTCTATGGCTGTTGAGTGTTGACCTAGTTGCTCATATGTCACACCAAGATGATCCAAAGCTTGTGCCTGACCCGCTAAATTCTCATTACCCTCTTCCACAGAAAGTGATTGGCGGTAATAAAAGATTGCGCTGTCATATTGTTTACCTCTAAAAAATATATTCCCTACATTGGTATGAGGATCAAAAACCTGGTAGCGATTTCCCAATCCATAGTATAATGCGAGTGACACTTTGTAATAATCCAACGCCACTTGATCTTCATTTCGGGCCAGGTGTACATTGCCGATGTTATTCAGGGATCCAATAATCCTACTGGTATCCCCGGATTGTTCAATTATACGATAGGCGCTTAAGAAATATTCTAAGGCCTTATCAAAGTGCTTTTTGGAAGAATAAACTGTTCCGATATTATTGAGTGCAGCTGCTAACCCATCCTGATTAGCAATTGCCTGATGTAACCTTCTTGATTGGAAAAAATAATCCAGGGCTTTGTCAAGATTGCCAATCCGGTTTTGAATAACTCCAAGATTGTTTAAGGCATAGGCAATGCCGCGATCATAATTGAGGGAATCGGCAATCTCAAGCGCCGCTTTGGTGTATTCCAAGGCCTGGAAAGGGTCTTGGTTTAAGGAATTTTTGAAGAGCTCATTTAACTGGTCTACTTTCTTCTGGTCTTTTTCACCAGACGTCAACAACGATGAACTATTGGGGTTTTGTATAAAAGCAATAACCGGGAATAACAGAATCAGTAGTTTCACCTTGAACTTTCGAGTCTCATTCATAGTAATTCGTCATTCTATTACTTCTACCTTATCTATAAAGTAGGCCGTATCTCCATACCAGAATAGCCTTGTGTATCTTTCATTATAGTAAAGCCTCACGCGCTTCCCGTCCTCCATGGCTTTTACCAGTTGACCTTTAACTTCTTTATTACCTCGATAAACGGAAAACGCCCATATAGTAGGAGTTATCTCACCTTGATCACTGTCCGTAAATCCCCCAAGATTCATTTCCCCCTCGAAGGTTTTAAACACATACCCTTTGCGGCTGAATTTAATGATCTCTCCGGCACGGTAACCATTGCTGTAGGAGGAATACCTCACAAAAGTAATAAACAAGATGGATCCGACCACCAAGATACCCGCCAGCCACAACAGGGATTTTTTTAAGAATGCTTTAACCTGAGTCCAAAATTTTTCCATGGTATCTGAATTGTGTTGTTCCGGGCAGTTAATTTACTAAGAAATGCAAATTCCCCGTCAATTCAAATGGCAATTCCAGGTTAAACCTGGTTAAAGGGCGGCATGTCGGGTATAGGTATCACTAACTTTCCTAAAAAATCCAAATTGAAATCGTCCCACTTTTTGATAATAGTAGAATTGACCGGTTTCATCATACTCAATAGGGGCATTTAGGCTTCTCATATCGTCAAGTAGCCTGAAAAAAGTGCTGCGAGAAACCCCAAGTCTCCTCGACAGTGAATCGGCATTACCTCGGAACCTTAATCTGATCATTTGATCAAGACGGAGAATTAGATTTGTTTTATCGTAGAAATTCATGGTTCGTTCTGATGGTTTTTCGATTCTTTGCTCTCCAATCTGGGGCTTATATCTTTGGCTAAGGGCTCTTGCACATGGTTTGATGATGGAGGTGGAGCATAGCTCTCATGGATCTTCAGGATTGTCTCATACAACTCAGTTTCCTTACAATCGGCAGGAAGCACAGCATTGGCACCCAAAGTTTCTAAAAGCCCGGCATAAACAGAGTTGCTACTAGATACTATCACCAGTAGTTTGGACAAGGGATAACATTCCCTAAGGACCCTTGCACCTGGAGTAAGTGCGTGATGGCCTGGAATATCCCAAATAATCACGTCTATGATTGCCCCTCTAAATTGCTCCAGAAGATCTCTTAGACTTCCTGCTGATGCGATTACTTTCAGACCTTCTATACCGTTTGTTAATAATAAAGAAAGACCTTTACGGTAGACAGGTTGCGAATGAATTATTGCTACTGTTATCATGTAGAACAAGATAGCTTGCACCAGTGCTGCTACATGTCTAAATGATCTGATGTGGATGTTGAATTACTCAATGAGGTCAGGTATCGAGTATTGGAGTTGAGACGATCGTATTTACCTATTAAACTGCAGATCAAGAGCTAGTCGATATTGGTCATTGTGCGTTGGAATTCGACCCGTTTTCCAGGAGCGACCAGAGTGCCAGGGTAACCCCGTTGGTCCAACCAAAGCCATCTTGTGTAGAATACTCACCGCCTCCTGCGGAAAGTGAAAGGTCTACTACAAATGGTGGCTGTGATCGACCAAGATAGTAAGACCGGTTGCCATTGGGGATGAAACCATAGGTATCAATGAGATATCCGAAATTTCGGATCATGTTAACTACCAATGAATCTTCCTGGCTTTCCAACAGACCCAACATAGTAAAGTAACTGTCCCAATAATAGATTTCCCTGAAACGTCCGCCTGGCACCACATACGGATAGGGTAGGGGCAGCAAACTACTGGTATTATTTTTTTCATCCGGTGTTCGGGTTAATGTTACCCAAAGTGAATTCAGGTGCTCTACCATGTTGTCCTTGGATTGGACCGGTCCCTCGCTGGCATTGACTGGTATTTCGAAATGTTGATTCACAAACGCCTCTAAATCAACCGGACCCTCGTCTTTTAATTGATGGTAGTCTGACAAAATATCCTGAGGTGCGGAAAGTGGTCTGCAGTCCACCAAAGTTTTTGAATCCGGGAAAATACCAGCCATTTGGATGTCATGAAACAGATCATCCAATGCAAGAGAAGGTTGATACGGGATTTGAACCACAGGGATGGATTCCGCATCCGTTTTCTCAGTTGCCGGGGATTGACAGGAATAAAGGCCCAATATGCCAATAATGGTCCACAGAGATACTATTTTTATTGCTTTCATGTTCTGAAAATAATAAAGTTCTGGGAGGAGGTTGCTTATAATTCCATTATTTTGCAATGACCTTTTACCTATTTTTGCTTAGGCTGAACAACTGGCAAGGTCTGACTAAGAATGTATACATGGGATATTTTATATCAAAAATAAGCTTTTTAGTGGTGCTATGTGGAATCAGTGGCACCCAAAGCATGGCCCAAACTGTAACTACCGATCCTATATTCCCAAAGACTGATGAAGAAGTTACCTTTAGTGTGGATGTTACGGGAACCTCTTTAGATGGATATACGGGAGATGTTTGGATCTGGGCATGGATCGAAAGAGGCAACTCGGATATTGATGCTCCCACAAATGTAAACCCGGCTACTGCTACACAAAGCGACGCTTTAATGACCAAAATAAGCACCGGCCCGGATGTTTATGAAATTACATTTACACCAGTTGATTTTTTTAATTCCACCATAGAAGAGTTGGATGAAATCGGTATTAAATTAAAAAGTATAGATTGGGATGATGGCTTACAGTCTGACACTGATCTTTTTATTACCTTTTCCATGGGAGGGTTGGAGGTTAGCATTACTGAGCCTACCGCGTTTCCGTATTTTGTAAATGCCAATGAAACATTCAATATCAGGGCGGTAAGCTCGGAGATTGCTGATTTAAGCCTAAGCATTGAGGATGTTGAAGTAATTGCTGTTTCCGGGGTTAGTGAAATAAACTATTTAGAAACCGCTGGAAACTCCGGATCCAAAACGGTGAAAGTGATTGCTACTACTGTAGATCAAACTGCTGAGTCAACCTTCAACTATATAATTCGAGGCAATACCGTTCAGGAACCCAGGCCTGCTGGAATTATTGACGGTATCAACTATGACTCAAATGACGGCACATCAGTTACGCTTTCTTTGTGGGCACCCCTAAAATCATCCGTATATGTTTTGGGCGATTTTAATGGATGGGAAATATCCTCCGGATATCAAATGAAGCAAGCTGGTGAACACTTCTGGTTAGAGATAACAGGGCTTACGCCACAAACAGAATATGGTTATCAGTATTTAGTAGATGAATCCATTTTAGTGGGCGATCCTTTTGCCGATAAAATACTAGACCCAGAAGATTCCGGGATACCCATGGCCAGTTATCCCAACTTGAAACCATTTCCTGCGGAGGCCTTGTCTGCTGAGTGGTACTTTAATCGAATTTCTGTCTTGCAGACCAATCAATCCTCATACAATTGGCAAACTACTGTTTATGAAAAGCCTGCTAATGAGGAACTTCTGATCTATGAATTGCTGGTTAGGGACTTTTTGGGAGAGATAAATGGTAACTACCAAACGCTTGTTGATACCCTTTCCTATATAAAAGACATGGGCTTTAATTGTGTAGAGCTTATGCCAGTAATGGAGTTTAATGGTAACAACAGCTGGGGGTATAATCCAACATTCATGTTTGCTCCGGATAAATTTTACGGACCAAAAGATGAACTTAAGAGGTTTATCGATGAAGCGCACTCCATGAACATGGTGGTAATACTTGATATGGTTTTAAACCAAAACGATGTGCCAGCACCATACGCTGCTATGTATTTTGACTTTAATACCTTTAAGCCCACTGCAAATAACCCCTGGTTCAATGTAGATGCTACTCATCCCTTTAATGTTTTCAACGATTTTAACCATGAAAGTACCTACACACAATCATTCGTCGACACCGTAAACTACTATTGGATTCAAGAATATCAATTCGATGGTTATAGATTTGACCTATCCAAAGGTTTTACGCAAAATGTAAATACTGATGTAGGACTTTGGAGTGCCTATGACGGTTCCCGGATAGCTATCCTAAAAAGGATGGCAGATAAAATCTGGAATCATTCTCCGGAAGCGTATATAATCCTGGAGCATTTCGCAGACAACATAGAGGAAAAGGAACTTTCAGACTATGGTATGATGCTCTGGGGCAACGGACACTTTGACTATAAAGAAGCCATTTTAGGATTTGGGGAAGACCGTAGTATTGGATGGTCCTACTTTGAGAACCGCGGCTGGGACAACAACCATTTGATCAGTTATATGGAAAGCCATGATGAGCAAAGACAGATGTTCGAAGCCATTAATTTTGGAAACGCTGCCGGCAACTATGACATCAAGCAAACCACTACTGCTCTGAACAGATTAAAACTAGCGGCAGCTTTCTTTTTTACGGTACCAGGCCCCAAGATGATCTGGCAGTTTGGTGAGTTTGGCTATGATGTTGATATCAATGAAAATGGACGGACCGGCATTAAGCCCACTAAGTGGGAATACCTAAACGATGAGGAGCGGATAAAGCTCAAAAAGGTCTATGAGGAGCTAATGAAATTACGGGAACTTGAAGTTTTTAAAGAAGGATTTTTTGGTTGGTCGCCTGACGGAAATATGAAGCGCATCAACATCACCCATAGCAGTAATGATCTTACCATAATTGGCAATTTCGGGGTGGTAAATGCAACTATTGACCCTGCTTTTCAAAGCACCGGCACTTGGTACGATTACTTTACAGGAATCACTATTGAGGTGGTAAACCCCAATGAAGATTTCCTATTAGCACCAGGACAGTTTCATATATTTTCTCGGGAACCGTTACCGGCCACAGAACCGGATTTGGTACCCTTTCGCCCCGATGCGGTTACGGCCTTGCCAAATACTGGCTTTGCACCTTTTCAATATTATCCCAATCCAACCAAGGGATGGCTAAAAGTAATCTTTGATGAGCTATCGTTTGATGAGCGCACAGTGAGCCTAATCGATAATCTTGGAAAAGAAGTCTTGAATATGGAGGCTTCCGGCATATCTGAAATTGAATTGGACGTATCTGATGTACCCCAAGGATTATATTTTTTACAAGTAAAAGAAGGGCAGAGCATCAAACATAAGAAAATCCTGATAGGCCGTTAACTTGTATTAAAAGATTTATTCCAGTTTGATCTCAAAAGTGCTGTAACCCGTCACTGGCTTATGAAAATTTGTAGTTCCCATTACTACAATGGCGAATTTTCCGGTATCATCTGATAATGGTATGGTTATTTGTCCTGTTCCTTGCTCATTGGTTAAAACATTTGGAGACCAATAAATAACACCTCTTAAATCCGGCGTGGCTTTACTTTCGGATAAAGTTAAAGTGCTGTCAAAATTCTGTGGTAGTGAGAAGCCATCTATTTCAACCACATTTGGTTTGTTCTTAAGTTCTCTAGAATATTTGACATCACGGGTAATGATCTCCATCACCCCATTGCGCCACATGAATCGCTCAAAATATTCCCTGACTGTCGATGTTTTTGAATAGAGTCGTACCTCAATGATGTCCAGATATTGGATATTCAAAATTGCTTGTTCATTAAAAGTGAGAAAACCGTCCACAATATACCAGGGATGGTCCTTATACAGGCCGCCCATTTCCGAATTGAATAGCCTGACTGTTTTTACACTATCAATTGTTCTGACCTTAACATTCCTTATGGCCTCATTAATAAACTCTTCAAAAGAATAAATTAAATGATAATCTTTTGTCTGATAAACGGCATCCGGATTCGTGGTCGAAACTTTTGTATATTTAATTTCCTGGGACTTATATAAGTCAAACAATTCAATAATCTTTCTTCGTTTTTCCAGTTGATGCATATATTTTGTGACAATCGGTGTACGAGCCGGTAGATCTATATTGTAATATGGAGATTCAAATTTACTCCCAGATTCGGCTATAAATTCTAAAACGGAGGGATGACGAGGGTCATGGTTAAGGATCTGGAAAATTCCTGGCCCCCAATAGTCAGGAATAGGCACCTTTATTTTACCCTCCCATGAAGACCCCTCTCTTAATTGAGAAGTCTTATCCATGTAAATGGAGACCAATGCTGAGGTCACATTTGTTTTTGTATTTGGATCCTGCAACTTTCCCTCTAAAAAGAGTGATCGTTCAGGAACAATCAACTGATCTCCTTTAAGACTCCCCTTAGCACATTCCGAATGATTGTGAGCTTGAAACTCATGACTTGCAATTTCGAGTGGAACCACTGAAACTGAAAAATTACCCTTTTTACCGGTATCATTGGATCCATTAAATTGAACGGATACCGTTAATGAGTCCCTGGGTTTATAAATTTCTTTGTCAGAAACGATTAAAATTCCGGCTGTACCCGACAGTTGGTTCTTGCCTTTTATTATTTGATCTGAAAGTAAAACATCCTCTTTATCGGGTTGATAAATGGGAATGGTTGTTTCAAAAATAAAAGCTGGTTGAAAGTTTAAATTGTAATTTGTATAGGCCCTGAATTGATAATAACCCTCTTCAGAATCCAAAGGAAGCGTTATGCTCCCATTGCTGGTACCATTATTAATCAATAGCTTCTGCCGGGCAATGGTCTCATTTTGGTGACTAACAAAGTCAACATGTAAAACCCGGCTTTTTACCTCACTTGAATCATTTAGCAGATATACTTTAAACCATATTGTCTCACCGGAAAAATAAAATGATTTATCAAAATGGACAAAAATACACTCCTGTGATTGGCCTTCTGCCTGGAAAATAAAAACCAGCCATAACATAATAGATCCGGCCAGTTTTCTACTGATTTTGATTAGATTAATCCTCATCCCAGTAAGCAGGTCGTTCAATTTGGTTGGCTTCCTTCAAGTTGCAATGACAGCATTCTGGTTGATGATCTTGGAAGAATGATTCATCCATACAGGTAAAAACTGGAAGAGGTCTTATCTCATTTGGTGTAATAAATGTTCTTACTAAATTTTGACCATTTACTCCAAAATATCCTAGCACCAATGCCCGTTCATTGTCCTTTTCGAATATATTTCCCGGTACCTTGGCGGGTTGCACATCAAATAAATTTCCTGACTGGTCAGCTACAACATCAATTTTACTCCAGTAATCAAACGCCTCTTCAGAAATCGTATATTGGCGGATTATAAAGTAGTGCCTTGCAGTAAATTCATCAAAAGGCACCAGCTCCCGCGAACGTACCCTGAAGCCATTCAAATGATTTTGAGCACCCCCTTCCTCTTTGAAAATTAGCACTTCTGATTCATCCACCGGGTCAATAAAATAACATTGTGTTGCAAATTCCAATGGGCCGCATGCCCGGTCGACAAATGAATAAACTTCTTCAACTGTCCACCGAATAGGGAAGAAACTACCTGAACTATTTTGCAAAGGGGTATCAATAAAAATATCAATAAAGGTTTTGTCCACCAGTACATCTGAGCTGCTTAGTATTTGGCGTGATTCAATGTTGAAATAAATGTCTTCAACTTCAATGGGCTGGGGCATTACCTGGGGTGCTGAAAAATAGGTTTTCCCGTTAGCAAGAGTGACCTCAATGTGGTAAGATCTTCCGGGCACACCTTGCATCTTATCAGCAGCCAACTGGTATTTTCCCGTTTCAACTTCCTGGTAATCAGCACAATTCCCCTGGTCATCCATAATTTCTATAAAGGCGCCAGAGACAGGAACAGCCGGCTTTCCAAAATCAGATGTCTGAGAAATGTTAAAAATGTGGTTTTCATTCAATTGAGTAAAATTACCGTAAAACACTAGTTCTCCCTCCACCGAATCTGTTTCGAAAGATATCGGATCCACACAGGCATGTATAACAGCTGTCACAAAGTATAACATATATTTAATTGTTGCCTTCATTTGATTTCAAAGGTGTAAGTAACGGATGGGAAGGCACTACCTAAAACCGATAACCTGAAGGCTTGTGTAGGCCTGTTGTTTTCTTTCCTGAAAAACACTGAAAATGCATTTCGTCGGCTGTATATATTATAAATAGAGAAAGTGATGCTGTCCTGGTACCTTTTTCTTTTAACGGCGTTGCGTTTGTAGGTATATGATAGATCCAAACGATGGTAATCAGGAATGCGATACTCATTCCTACTGCTGTAATGTGGTACAACCACTGCACCCAGACTATAATTACTAACTGGTGCGGTAATTGGTCGACCTGAGGTAAAGTTGAAAACCAAGGCAAATCTCGACTTTCTATTTACCGTCCAATCCATGACAAGATTCAGATTGTGGGGCCTGTCAAAATTAGTAGGAAACCAATTCAAGTCAATATCCTCTGAAGATTGAGGAGCCTTGATAAAAGTTCTGGAAAAGGTATAGGAAAGGCTGCCTTTAACTTTTCCGGTGTGCCTCTTTAAGGCAATTTCCAGCCCGTATGCTTTCCCTTCACCCTGTATAATTTCATTTTCTATATCAGGGTTTAACACGAGATCAGCAAAGTCTTTGAATTCGACTATATCGGTCATGCGCCGATAAAATAGTTCTGCAGAGGATTCCCAGTTATTTAAGTCAAAATTCTTAAAGAATCCCAACGAAAAATTATTGGATATTGAAGGTGTAATTCTGGAATTACTCAAAACCCATTGGTCAATGGGGAGAACGCCGGTAGTGTTTGACAGTAGATGTATGTATTGGCTCATTTTATTATAGCTCGCTTTGACCGAGCTCGATTTACCCACTCCGTATCTTACTGAAATCCTGGGTTCCAGATTGACATAATGCTGATCATTGCTTACAATGTTCCGACGTTCCTCAGAGAAAAAAACGGAGGTTCGCAACCCGGCGGATAAGGCCAATTTTTCATTCACCTCCCACTCGTCATTAAGGTAAAATCCCCACTCTTGTCCATAATCCTGGGGTACACTATTTTCCTGGTTTTGCGACCCAATTGTTCTCAACACTTCATCTTTCGGTTGGTAGTATATCCATTCAACACCACCAATCAGCAGATGATTTTTTACTGGTATTTCAATATTTTCTTTAATTTTCAAAAACTGTTGTCCATTACCTAACTCGGTAAGATTCTGACCGGAGGGGTCGAAATTGAGATTGTCCGTCTGTCCTATGGCAGCAATAAATTCAGAACGGACTGTTTTTCCAATTCCTTGCCTCCAATTGAAAGACAAATTTTTGATGGTCCATTCAAAACCGGCTTCCCCTTGAAAATTAACCCGGTCGAAACTTTGAAAGTATCCGGCGCTGATCGATCCGTTCTTGGATATTTTGGCGGACATTTTAAGATTGAAGTCGTAAAAGAATGCTTCACTTTCCTGTATCTCCGGAATCTTGATCGTACGAAGGATCCAATCCGCATAGGAAATTCTACCACCGGCCAGCAGGCTTATCCTATCTTTTACCACTGGGGTCTCAACGGCAAGTTTACTGATAACCGTTCCTACACCCCCGTTAATGGTTGTAGTAGAATAATTGTTGCCTTTTAGTCGAACATCCAGCACCGAAGACAACCGTCCACCAAATTGGGCGGGGATATTACCTTTATAAAGCCGAACGTTGCTGATAAGATCTGGATTGAACATGGAAAAAAAGCCCAATCCATGACTGGAATTGAAAAAAACCACTTCGTCCTGGAGAATCAGGTTCTGGTCAATGTTACCACCCCGAACGAAGAACCCCGGTGCACCTTCCCCAATGGTGGTAACGCCGGGAATAGTAAGTATAGTTTTAATAACATCGGCCTCCCCTAGAAATACCGGCATTTCCTTAATCTGTTTTGGAGTGATGGAGACAATACCCGCCTGCGCGTTCATTAACCTGCTGTCGGGGCCTTCTCCTGAAACCACAACCTCTTCAAGTTCAATAACCTCCAGCTCCATCTCTATTCTGAGTTCACCCTTCGAAAACACCCTTAGATTGCAGATAAATGGCTCGTACCCGATGCGGCGTACCTCCATCTGGTAGATACCGTTGGGAAGTACAAGATCAATTTGCCCGGTGTTGCCTGAGCTGAAGGTACTTTCAAGTTTTTCCAAATAAACAGCCACTCCATTCAGTCGAAAGCCTTCATTTTTATCAACCAGCTCTAATTTTATCCGGTTTAGTGATGAATTCCCAACTATTGAAGAGTCTCCCACCATCAACAGGGGAAACCTACTATCGATGCCTCCGATTTTCATTGCTTGCTTGGCCAAAAAATACTCATTCGATTTTAAATCGCCAATCCGGTCTTTTTTAGCAATTACAACTTTATCACTACCATAAGTAACGTATGTGAGGTCGCTATTTTTTAATAATAAGTCCAGGACCTCAGCTAACGATTGCTGGCTAAATTGTTGGTTGATTTCATTTTTGAACAGCCACTCTTCCCGGTAGAAAAACCTTATGGGATATTGATCTTCAATGTGGTGTAGGACCTCCTGCAAGCTGCTAGCAGCATATTTACCGGAAATTTTCAAATTTTGGGCAGAGGTTAGTACCGGTAGCAATACCATCAGTAGTAAAGGAAGAAACACACTGAAATATTTTACCTCCGCTTGAACCATTGGATATAATCATTATTTCTGACTACCATTATCAGCTCATTTCCTTGAAAATTCAAAGACTCAATGCGCCTGATATCCCCCCTTAATGAGATGCCGGTATCATGATTGGAAAGGATTTGATGATTGTCGGGTAGCCCGATAATTAGTGACCCACGATCAGCGGCGTATCTTCCTTCCTGCATTGAGGATGCGAATAAATTGCCGGCTGAAAATACATCCATTAACCCATCAGGGTTAAAATCAGCCACTAAAAAGTCTTGTATAAAACTAATCTGCATGGGGTTGGGAAATGGTTCAAAGTGAAAGCCATCGCCATCATTGATAAATACCCCAGACCTCAGCTCTGTTACCGTTAATTTTATCGCTTGCGAAAGTCCGTCGCTAAAAATGTCTTTCAGTGAAGCTTCTGCAAAAGCCTTATTTGTGCGAAACTTAGGTCCAATTGATGGAATTTGGCGCTCCAGGTTAGCCCTTGAGGCAAAGATGGATTCTTCACCTTTGGTATTGAAAGTCATGACAGCATCAAGCTTCCCGTTCTGATCGAAATCCTTTAGATATAAATTGAGCGGCCTTTTCGTATTGGCTTTTAATTTTGAGTTTAGGCCCATGTTTCCAACCAGCAGGTCCTGATCACCATCTCCATCATAATCCATTTGATTTATGGTCTTCCACCAACCCGAGCTTTCAGGTATTGTGCTTATTTCAAACTCAACTCCATTTGAGGACAAGACGGAAATATCCATCCATTCACCCACCAGCACCAGAGATTTTTTGCCGTTTCCATTCAGGTCAATCCATTCGGCATCATTAATCATTCCTAAAACGCCATCGTTTGGGAGGTATCGGGAAACATCCAGAAAGGACCTACCCCTGTCATTTTTTACTAAATAACTTTGAGGTGTAAGCCCGTAATTCCAGGGAACCACAAGGCTGCCAAAAAATACATCCTGCCAACCATCGCCATCAAAATCGTAGACCGCAATACACGACCCGGTTTGAAATATTCCTTCAAATGCATCAGGAAATAGGGTGAAACTTCCAGAACCGTCATTTATATACAATCGAGGTTGACGGTTTGGGGAATCCCCCTGAAACTCATTACCACCGCTTACTACTATCAAATCCTGATCTCCGTCTTGGTCAAAATCAAAGAAGCTGGCAGCTACATCTTCGGCCAATTTATCCTGTACCAGGGCCGATTGTTTAGTTAAAGTAAACCCCCCGTCAATCTGCAAATAAATACTGCCTTGCTGATGTTTTGCACCTCCAACAAAGAAATCATCTAATCCATCACTATTAATATCAGCTATAGCCAGAGCCGGGCCTTCCTGAGAGTGCATATGCGGAATTAAAGGCTCCCGGTTAAATTCAATGAAGGTATTCTCACGATGAACGTAATCCACTCCCAGTTCTTTATTTGTAATGGATGTAAAGAGTGTATTTGATGTTACTATGCTTTTACCAGATACTGGGACTTTAGGCTCCGTTAGTTTCAAAACTCTATCCACTTCAACATCATAAAGGGTTGTATTACCCCCACCAGGCCATTTTATGCGGATTGAATCAATGACCTTGGTATTTCCAAGACCAATATGCAATCTGATATCCACAGAAGACTTGAAACCACGGACGGGAAACAATTCAAAAAACTGGTATTCCTCCCTATAAAATAGCTCGATTTTAGCTCCAATAGCTTTGGTATTGCCTCCTGTTCCCGTCAAATCCAATCCCAGGAAATGGATAGACGTATCTCTGTTTATATTATTTTCTTTTATTACCGCCCGGGCATCCAGGTTATTCAAAACCAGGTCAAGATCTCCGTCATTATCCAGGTCACTATAAGCAATTCCCTGAGTTATTATATTATCAGCAACACCCCATTCAACTGATAAATCCTCAAATGTTAGATCTTTATTATTTCGGTAAAAATAGTTCGATACTTTACCACTGGGCATATGATTCAACAAGATCGAATCGGGTATATCAGGGTTGTTCTTTATATCCTTGCTTTCAATAAACTTCAGGTAATCCAAATCG
>PVMK01172630.1_pt1 | contig 55690 bp, 49 predicted proteins | sample 1853481 | NCBI WGS metagenome assembly PVMK01 (sample SAMN08533507, study PRJNA380276) | Marine sediment metagenome, whole genome shotgun sequencing project.
ATCATCGTGTAGCCGTCGGTCTGCCCAATGCGCCGGAGGATTGTCTGCATCTTCTCGAGGATCTTCTGGGTCAGCTCGGCTTCCTTGGTGGAGAGCTCCTGCTGGTACTGCATGTACTCGTTTTGCAGATCCATCAGGTCTGCCTGGTACTTCTCGACCTTCTTTTGGAACGCGTCCTTGCTGAGGACGTCCTGCTGACGTTCGAGGCTCTCTTTTTGAGCTTTGAGGCTTTCCTGGGCCGCGTTGAGGGATTGCTGCCGCTGGTCGAACACCTTCTTCAGTCGTCGCTTGGCCTGTCGCCCGTCTTCTGTTTCGTTGATGGCGCGCTGGAGGTCCACCACCCCAATCTTGACCTGCGCGTCCACGGGGGAAGCCGATCCGGCGAGAATGATGGTCGCCAGGGCGATAATAACGATTCTACAAAAGCGCATTAGAGCATCCTTTCAGGCCCGGCGTAGCTAGCCGTTTGCCGCGATCTGGTCAAGCCGCAGGGGTTATACGCCTGGCGGCTCGGTTGCATTCGCTCAGAACGATTGGCCGATGGTGAACTCGAAGCGGATCGGGCTGTCCTGAGGTCGCCGTTTGATGGGAATGCCCCATTCGAAGCGGAGTGGTCCGAGCGGGGAGAACCATCGCACACCGAAGCCCACCGAGTAGCGGAGGAAGCCGTGCATCCCGCAAGGAGCAGACGAGCGATCGGCCTCGGGTGCGACGGGCGGCTGGCAGTTGCCAAAGCCATCCCGGAACGCGAAAACGTTCCATGCGTTACCGCCGTCGGTGAAGATGACGCCCTTGATGCCTACCGCTTCGATGAGCGGGAACTCGAGCTCGATGTTGTAGAAGGCTTGGAAGTCGCCGCCGATGGGGCGACCCTCTGCGATGATCGGGAGGTTCGGATCGCCTGCCGAGGCGATGCCCGCTTGCGGGCCGACCGACTGCAAACGGTAGCCTCGAATCGTGTAGATGCCGCCGAGGTAGAATCGCTCGAAGACCGGGACGGACTGGCGTGACGTGATCAGCCCCATCTCGGTGTTGACCTTGAAGACCACCGGGCCGAACGCCTTCCTGTAGAAGCGTCCGAACGCGGTTTGCCGCACGAAGGTGTTGTCAGACCCGAGGTACTGATCCGCGATCTGGATCGCGTAGTTCGCAAAGATGCCGCGGGTCGTCGCAAGCCGGTTGTCGCGGCTGTCCCAGTTGACAGTGAAGCGGAGCGAGCTGGTGATGCCGTCGCGGAACGCGTTGGCGATGAAGATGTTGGAGAAGGTGTTTGCGAGGTCGCCACCCACACCGAGGAGGTTTCCTCGGGGCTGGGAGATGTTGACGTTCTCGAACTCGTATCGGAGGAAGATCCGGAAGCGCGGATTGAAGAGTGGATGCCCCGTCGTGATGTTCGCGCCGGTCGCGTCCTGTCGGAAGTCGCGGAAGTCACGGATACGTTTGAACAAACCGAAGCCGAGACTCCATTCGGAACCGAGGAACCAGGGCTCGACGAAGTTGAGGTCGATCTGTTGGCGGATGCCCGAAAGCTGCAGGTTCAAGCCGAGCGTTTGGCCGCGGCCGAAGAGGTTCTGCTGCTGGACTTGCGCGGTGATGATGAAGCTTTCTAGCGATGAGAAGCCCGCGCCGACCTGGAACGTGCCGGTCGGCTTCTCGGCGACCTCGACGTTGATCACCATCTGGTCGCGGGCGGTTCCTTCCTCCTCGGAGACGTCGACCCGCTCGAAGTAGCCGAGCTGCGTCACCAGAGCGCGGCCGTCTTCGAGCTTGCTCTGGTGGTAGAGATCCCCTTCGCTGAGTCGGAACTCCCGCCGGATGACGGCATCGCGCGTCTTGGTGTTGCCGCGGACGTGGATGCGCTCGATGTAGACCAGCGGCCCGCGAAGGACATTGATGGTCACGTCGACCAGATGGTTCACCTCGTCGAGATCGGTGCCAGGCACCATTTCCACCAGCGCGTAACCATTGTCGCGGTAGGTCCGGCTGATCCCCTCGATGCCTTCGGCGATCTTGCTGCGGCTGAACCAGTCGCCCTGCTTGAGCTTCACCATCTTGCGGAGCTGGGCCTTCGGCGCGACGGTCTCCACTTCGTTCCCGGCGCCGTCGGTCTCCATGATGTCGAATTCGCGAATCCGGAAGCGCGGGCCCTCTTCTACCGGAATGGTGATGTCGACATAGGCGCGGTCGGCCGTGAGCTCGACCGTCGGGCGTCCCGGACGCATCATCAAGTAGCCCTTGTCGTAGTACCAGGCCTGAACCCGGGTCAGGTCCTCGTCGAAGGCCGAGCGGCTGAACTTGTTTCGATCGCTCATGAACGAGAACATGCCCGTCTCGTTCGTCTGCATGATTTTCAGCAGCTCCGCAGCGGGGAGATCGTGGTTGCCGACGAAGCTGATGCGCCGCACCTGGACCTCGGCGCCCTCGTCGATGTTGAACACCACGTCGATTTGGTTGGTGTCGCCGGGGACGCGCTGGAGCTCGTACCCGACATCGGCGAGAAAGAAACCCTCTTCGGAGTAGAGCTGCCGCATCGCATCCGCCTGTGACTCGACGTCAGGCACCGACAGGATCGTCCCGGGCTCGAGCGTGATCGTTTCATCGATGTCGTCTTCGTCGACTTCGTCGTTGCCCTTGTAGATGACCTTACGAATCGCGGGCCGTTCGACGACGCGAATCGTGAGTTTGATCCCTGCGCCGATCGGATCGGATTCGACCTGGAGGTCGTCGAAGTACCCCATGTTCCAGAGTGCTTTCGCGTCCCGCGTGACCGCGGGGTCCATGCAGGTAGACCCTCGACGGAGCTTCATCGTGGCTCGCACGTCGTCGGGATCCACGCGGCGCGCGCCGACCACTACGATGCGGCGAATCTCCTTGCCGTGACAGCTCGTGCGCGGCACCTGGATGGCCGCGTTCGGGTCTTCGACCGGCTGGTAAGGGTCGCCTTCGGCGTCCGGAGCCTCTTCGCGCGTGATCCGTTCAGGCGGCCGCTGCGGCTGAGGGGACGTCCGCACAGGCCGCGTCGCCGGGGGTGGTGGCTCCGGTATATTGTCCCCACTCTGAGCGCCCGCCACGGAAGCGAGCCCTGCGAGCATCAGGGCTATGGCAGGGGCGGAAGGGCGCATTGTAAGGCGTAACGATCCCGGCGGCTATAGCCGTGCCCTATTGGGGGGTCAAGTTGGTTTTCCTTGGTTTTCAAGGGGTTGGGTGCGGCGCTCGTCCGAATCGATGCGCCCGTCCTTCATCGAAACCTGCCTCGGCATCATCGCGGCGAAGTCCCGGCTGTGGGTCACGATCAGGAAGGTGATCCCGTGCCGCCGGTTCAAATCGAAGATGAGCGACTGCACGGCGTCGCTGGTCTGGCTGTCGAGATTGCCGGTAGGTTCATCAGCGAGCACGAGCTTGGGCTCCATCAGGAGCGCGCGTGCCAAGGCGACACGCTGCTGCTCACCGCCCGAGAGCTCGCCAGGTCGATGGGTAAGCCGCTCGGAGAGCCCGACCTCATCGAGGAGCTCCCGGGCCCGGCCCTCCAGCCGTTTGCTGCCCTGAATCAAGCCCGGCATCATCACGTTCTCCAGCGCCGTGAACTCCGGAAGCAAGTGGTGAAATTGGAATACAAAACCAATGCTTCGATTGCGAAACTCCGCAAGTTCTGAGCTTCCGAGCCGGGTCACATCCCGGCCGCCGTAGAGGATCCGCCCTTCGGTTGGCAGATCGAGCGTCCCGATCAAGTGCAGCAGGGTGCTCTTGCCGGCGCCGGACGGGCCGACGATCGTGACCATCTCGCCGGCGCAGACTTCGAGATCGATGCCCTTGAGGACTTCGAGCGACCGGCCTTCGTGCTCGAAGGTTTTGGTCACGTTCTGAACGGTGACGAGGGGATCGGACATCGACAGTGTCAGGGTCAGTCGTAACGGAGCGCGTCCACGGGGCGCACGCGACTCGCTTGATACGCGGGAAAGAGGGTTGCCGCTAGGCATACCACCACGGTTGCGGTGCCAACCAGGGCGAACTCGGTGGGATCGAGGTGTACCGGAAGCTTGTCGATGTAATAGACCTCGGGATTCATTCGGATTCCAAAGTGTTCGGCGGCGAATGTGAGGACAAAGCCAAGTCCGAGCCCCATGAGGGCACCCGCCGCTCCGATCAGGAGACCCTCGATCACGAAGATCCGAATCACACTGCGCGCCGAGGTCCCCATGGCCTTGAGGATGCCGACCTCACGGCGTTTCTCCTGAACGAGGAGGGTGAGGGTGCCGAACACCGAGAAGCCTGCGATGAGGATCGCGATCCCGAGGGTGATGAACATGGCGAGCTTTTCGAGAGCGAGGGCGCCGAAGAGTTGCTGGTTCATCATCTTCCAGTCGCGCACCCGGAGCCCATCCTGGCCGATCGTCGACGCCAGCTCGGCCGCTAAGGCAGGGGCGCGCTCGACGTCCTCGACCTTGACTTCGATGCCGCTGATGCGGCCTTCGGCGCGGAGGAACCGTTGGGCGACGCCGAGGTCGATGTAGGCGTGCTTCATGTCGTACTCGTACATCCCGCTGTAGAAGATTCCGGCGATCCGGAAGGGCCGGGTCTTGGGGATGGGGCCGGTCGGGCCGAGGTCGCCCCGCGGGGAGACCACGGTGACGCGATCGCCGACAACGAGCCGCAGCGCCCTGGCGAGCTCTTGTCCGACGATCAGGCCCGGCATCGCATCTTCTCTGGCCTCGTCGGGAAGGCCCCTGGCTGCCGCGCGCTCGGCGTCATGGATCATCGCGTCGAGCGGGCCGGCAGGCGTGGCGCTGATCGAGGAGTCCAGGATGCGTTCGGGGTGCCGCAAGAATTCGAGCTTGCCGTGCGTCAGGTTGTGGCCGAGGTCGGTCACCTCCGACACCGTTGCCGAATCGATGCCACGAAGGATGGCCCCGGCACGATTCGACAGGCTCGACACCATGACTTCCACTTGAAGGAAGGGCGTCGCAGCGACGACGCCCTCGGTTTGCCGCGTCTGCTCGAGCAGCGGCTGCCAGTTGTCGATCTCCTCGAAGGCCTGGTCCACCACGATGTGCGCGCGGTTGCCCAGGATCTTCTTCTTGAGGTCCGCCCGGAAGCCCCCCATGACGCTGAGCACCGAGATCAGCATGCAGGAGGAGACCGCGACCGCGAGGATGGACAGCGTGCCGCTTGCGGCGAGGAAGCCGGTCTTCTTGGCGCGAAGGTGGCGCGCGGCGACCATCGAGCGAAAACCGATCCGTTCGAAGGTCGACAGGAGGGGGCCGATCATGCGCAGGACCAGCCGGACCGCGAAGACAGTCGTGATGCTCACTCGGGCCACCGCGCGAGCCAAGCTAGTGTCGTTCCCCTCGATGGGCGACAGCGGGAAGAGGAAGCTAACGGCCACGAACGCGATCACGAGCGCTGCATCGAAGACCCACCAGAAGCGCTGGCGACGCTCCGCCGGCACCAAGAACCAGCAGGACATGCTGAGGGTCACGATCAGTGCAGCGGTGACGCCCTGCAGGGTGGTCGCCGTGTGATAGAGCGTCGGCACCCATGCGAGGTCGACGTCGGAGTAGGCGAGGTGGGTCAGGCCGAAAAGCAGGCTCGGAATGGTGCCGCCGAGGACGTGCCCGACCGAGACACGCCCTGCCCATAGAAGAACGCCCACCGAGGCGCTGGTGATCACGGCGTGGAGACCCGCGGTGATCGCCAAGCCAACCGTGCGCGCGCGTCCGCGTGTGCCACGGGGCAGGCGAACGGCGCGCTGAAGGACGGCTGCGCTCAACAGCATCAACGTGAGCTGCGTGGTCGTCCACGCGATGGCGAGACGAACCCAAAGCAGGTCGTCGCCGAGCGTCGCCTGGAACCACTGGGTGCTCGTCGCGCCGAACACGAGCACCGCCGAGACATGGAAGACCCCGAAACCGCAGAGGACCGCCGTCCACGAACCGAGCGGCCGCGGTTGGATCATTCGGCCTCCGGGCGGAGCAGCGGAAAGAGAAGCACATCGCGAATCGACGGCTGGTTGCAAAGAAGCATGATGAGCCGATCCACGCCGAGCCCGAAGCCCGCGGCGGGCGGCATGCCGTGGGAGAGCGCGCGAATGTAGTCCGCGTCGAAGTCCATCGCCTCGTCGTCCCCGCGCTCGCGGTTGCGAAGTTGCGATTCAAACCGTGCGGCCTGGTCGTCCGAGTCGTTGAGCTCGCTGAAGGCGTTGCTCAGCTCGCGCCCATCGATGAAAAGCTCGAAGCGGTCGACGTACGCGGGGTCGTCGTCGTTTCGCCGAGCCAGGGGAGAGACCTCCCAAGGAAACTCGGTGATGAACACGGGGACCGACTTGGCGCCGTCTGGCGTGCGGTACATGGCGGTCAGGTCGGGCTCCGCCAAGAGCTCGAACACCGCGAAAACGCGCTCGCCGTGGGTCTCACATAGCGAGAGTTGCTTCTGCGCGGCGGGCTCGAGCTTCGGCAGGATTGCGGCGCACGCGCCTGCGAAGGCATCTTCGTCGGTGATCGCGTCGCGCGACAGTGTTTCGGTCCAAGGGGTCGTGGCAACATCGCCTTGGCCCGCTCGTTCGAGACGCTCCGCGATCGCTTCTCGCATGCGCACCCGCTTCCAATCGGCCTGTAGGTCGAATGTCCGATCGCCGGTGAGGCCGGCGAAGCGTGCGCACAGATCGGCGTCGACGGCACGGAGCATGTCGACCACGAGGTCCATCAAGTCCTCGTAGGTGGCGTACGCCATGTAGAACTCGAGGATGGTGAATTCGGGATTGTGCTTGGTGCTGACGCCCTCGTTGCGGAAGGTCCGGCCCATTTCGTACACGCGGTCGAAGCCGCCCACGAGCAGCCGCTTGAGATAGAGCTCAGGAGCGATGCGCAGGATCAGCTCGAGGTCGAGAGCGTTGTGGTGCGTATCAAATGGCTTGGCCGTGGCGCCCCCGCGGATCGCATGGAGCAAGGGCGTCTCGACCTCGAGGAAGCCGAGGACGTCGAGGAAGCGCCGAAGCGACTGGACGATGGCCGTGCGGGCTCGGAAGACCTCGGCGACAGCCGGATTGGCGAAGAGGTCTACGTAGCGCTCGCGGTACCGCTTCTCGACGTCTTTGAGGCCGTGCCACTTGGCGGGCGGCGGCAAGAGGGCTTTGCCGAGGTGTTCGTAGCGGCGGGCACTCACGGCGAGCGCGCCGGTCTTGGTGCGGATGGCGGGGCCCTCGACGAGAGCGTGGTCGGCAAGGTCGAGGAGCTTGAGGACAGCCGCGTCGTGGTCGCTCAGGCTGTCCGGGCGGACCAGTGCTTGGGCATCGCCGTGTGGGGTGCGGATCACCAGGAATGGGCCCCGTTTGGCGACCACGCGGCCGAAGAGCGGAACGTGCGGCGCATCGTCGGTGAGCTCGTCCTCGAGAGGCAGCTTGGCGCAGGCTTCCTCGTCGCCGGCCAGCAAGACCAGGCGGCGGCGCTTGTCCTCGAGCTCCGGGTTGGTGCGCCAGGTGTTCGGGTACGGCAACACGCCCAACTCGCGTAGGCGCTCTGCTTTGTTCAACCGTGTTTGTCGAAGCTCGTCTTCGGTGGCCACTTGCTATTCCTCTGGGGCGTCGCCCGCCTTCTTCTTTTTCTTCTCGGCGTTCATCAGGAGGTAGGTCTCGATGAATTCGTCCAGGTCGCCATCGAGCACCGCGTCGGCGTTGTTGATTTTGAGATCGGTTCGTTCGTCCTTGACCATCGTATACGGCTGTAATGTGTAGGTGCGCACCTGGGAGCCGAATGCGATGTCGGCGCGGTCGCTGAGGAACGCTTCTTCGAAGGCCTGTTCCTGGTCGCGGCGTGCCTTTTCGAAGAGGAGCCCTCGCAGCATCTTCAAGGCCGTGTCGCGGTTCTGGTGTTGCGAGCGTTCGGCCTCGCAGCGGACGGTGAATCCGGACGGGATGTGCTTCATCCGGACGGCCGACTCGGTCCGGTTGACGTGCTGGCCGCCTGCGCCCCCCGCACGCATGGTACTGACTTCGAGGTCTTCGTCCCGGATCTCGATCTCGCCCTCGGTCAGCTCGTCGCCGAGGTCGGGCACGACGCTCACCCCGGCGAACGACGTGTGCCGCCGCTTGTTGGCGTCGAAGGGGCTGATCCGAATCAAGCGGTGCACCCCGTTCTCGGCACGCAGGTATCCGTACGCGTTGGCTCCCCGGGCCACGAAGGTGGCGTCCTTGATGCCGGCCTCGTCGCCCGGCTGCTTGCTGAGGAGCTCGGTCTTGAAGCCGCGACGCTCGCACCAGCGGAGATACATGCGCAAGAGGATGTCGGCCCAGTCCTGGGCTTCGGTTCCTCCGGCGCCAGGGTTGATCGTCACGATGGCATCGGTGTCGTCATCCGGGGTCAACATCCGCTTCAGCTCGAGGCCCCGAACCTCAGCACCGAGGGAAGGGAGCTGCTCGGCCACATCAGCCACCACTCCTTCATCCCCCTCGCTTGCTGCCAGCTCCAACAGCTCGAGCAAATCCTTGGCCTCGGACTCTATCTGCTCGAATTTCTTGAGGGTTTCCTCGCCAGATGCGCGTTCGCGCATCATCTTTTGCGCCTTCTGCTGGTCGTCCCAGAATCCCTCGGCGAGGCTCAGGTTGGTGAGCCGGTCGATGCTGTGACGAAGGCCGTCGAGGTCAAAGATACCTCCCCAGCGCTTCCATGCGCTGTACGAGGTCTTGAAGTTTTTCGCGGCTTTCCCCTGGCGTCATCACTCTGCGCGCCGACCTACCCCGCCACCCCCGCTGTGTCAAAGGCAGCGGCAGCGCCAGTGCCAGTGCCAGTGTCCGCGCAGCCGGAAGGTTTTTCTCGGGGTTAGGCGATTTGGCTTGTGCTGGGGGGCGGTTTCCGGTTCACTTTCTCGCCATGCCCCATTGGAGAGGTTTCGGTATCGGTGTGCTCGCGTTTGGGCTCTTGACGCTCAGTGCTTGCGACACGGCAAAAATCGCCGCGGATTCGACCGCCGCGCTCTTCGGGCGCGCGGCACCCGGGGTGGAGCAGCACTGGGACTACGACCTCGTCGGGAAGTCTTTTCCAGCCGCGATCATTCAGCTGGAAGGCTTGCTGCGGATCGTTCCGGACAACGAGGTGATCGGGATGTCCCTGGTCGCCGCGTACGTCGGGTACGGCACCGGATGGATTGAGGACGAGGTCGAGGTCGCCGACATCGAGGACGATTGGAAACACGCTGATCACCTGCGCCGTAGGGCCTTGGTCATGTACACGCGATCCTGGGATCTCTCGAAGCACTTCATGCGCAATCGCGACGCGGGCTTGGATGACGCGATCAAGGGCGGCGTCGACACTCTCCAGGCTTGGGTCGACGCCGTGTTCATCGAAAAAAAGGACGCGGCCATCATGTTCTGGGCCGGCGGGTCGCTCGGCGCACGAATCAATATGGGCATGGAAGACATGGACACCGTTGCGGACCTTCCGCTCGCCAAGGTGCTCCTCGAGAAATCGGTCGCGCTCGACCCTGATTTCATGTTCATGATCGGCAAGATGACCATGGGCGTGCTCGCTGCCTCGGAGTTTCCGCCCAACATGGACCGCGCGAAGCTGATTCTCGACGACGTGCTCGAGAAGACCGAACGCCGCAACCTGATGGTTCAGATGCAAATGGCGCGGCACTACGCGGTGGCGATGGGCGACCACAAGCTCTTCAGGGAGCTGTTGCAGGAGGTGCTCGACGCCGGTGATGTGCTTCCCGAGGCGCGGCTCTCGAACACGATCGCTCGCCGTCGCGCAGAGCGCTACCTCGGTCAGATCGAGTACTTCTTCGCCGACCTCAGCGAGTGATCACCCCGGCTGAGTGCCATGCTCATCGTTCTGAACACGCTCGTCTCGGCGCTCATCATCGGCGTCGCAGCGTGGTTCTCACGGCGATATCCGGGTAGCGCCGGCTTCCTGATCGCGCTGCCTTTGGCGACGATGCTAGTGCTTCCGCTGGCTTATCTGCAGCACCGGGACCCGGATAGTGTCTTTCAGATGGCGCGCAGCATTCTGGTGGCGCTGCCCATCACGCTCTTGTTCTTCATCCCGTTTCTGATGCGCGACCGCTTCTCGTTTTGGGGCGCGTACGCGCTGGGATGCGCACTGTTGCCGGTGGGCTATTTCGTGCACCGCGCCATCATGCGTGCGCTCGGTTGATCAGCGTGCCGCGCCGCCCTACAGCGTAGCGCCGCCATGGACGTCGATCGTCTCACCGGTGAAAAAGTCGCAATCGAAGATGAACTTCACGGCGCGCCAGATGTCTTCGGGCCGTCCCATCCGTCCAAGTGGGACCGAAGCGACAATCATGTCGAGCGCTTTTTGGTTCATGGCCGCGGTCATTGGCGTTTCGGTGATGCCGGGGGCGACCGCGGCGACCCGGATGCCGTAGGGAGCGAACTCCTTCATCCAGGTGCGGGTGTTGGCGGCGAGGGCGGCCTTGGCGGCGACATAGTTGCTTTGGCCACGGTTCCCGTGACGCGCGATCGACGAGATGTTCACGATCACGCCGGGCTCCTCTCGCTCGACCATGTGAGCGACGACCTCTTGCACCATCAGGGATGCGCCGGTCAGGTTGACCGCGATGACCATGTCCCAGTCCTGGCGCGACAAGCGTCGAATCTCGCCGGTCTTGCGGCTCTTGCCGACAAAAAGGCCGTCGCGGATGACCCCAGCGTTGTTGATCAGGCTGTTGAGCCCGCCCATGTGCTCGGCAGCCCACGGGACGAAGCTCGCGATGTCGTCCTGGTCGGCGACGTTGAGCTTTCGCCGGTGGATGCCGTCGGGAAGGGCGGCGAGGGCTTCCTCGTTGATGTCGCCCACCGCGACCTGGGCGCCCGCGGCGAGAAGCTGTTTGGCGAAGTGCTCTCCGAGCCCCGAGGCGCCGCCGGTGACGATGACTTTGAGTTGGTCGAGCTCCATAGGGGGACTTCCTAGCCGCTGAGGTGGTCGCTATGCAAGCTGGGTGCGACTAGAACGCGCCGCCGAACGAAATGCCGGCCCCTTGCCTGGAAACCGACGGGGCAACGCCCCACTGGAATTCGTGCCCCGGCATCGGCTTCTTCCGCGTGTTGTATTCCTTCCACGCCTTCTCGCTCGGGGTATCGCGGAACGAGGCCGCAAAGGTCCCGACACCCACTGCGAAGAAGAGACCTGCGATGACGTAGCCCGAAACCCGGTCGGTCTGGCTCAGGCTGTCGGGGATCGGCGTGTAGGCGAGGACCATGAGGCCGGCCAGCGCATGGGTGAGGCCGGTCCATCGTACGAACAGGCGTTCGCCTTGGCGAACGTCGTGGGAGGCTTCTAGCTCGCCTTCGAAATGCGCTAGTCCGATGTCGGTGATGCCGTCTTTGCGCGCCCGCTTCCAGCGGTCGAGCCTGCGCTTCTCGTGCGGAATGCGCGTCGCGGCGTAGACCCCGATGGTGAGATCCGCCATGCCGAGTGTCATGAACATCACGCCGAGGCCGCGCGAGTATTGGCTCTGGGGATCGTCTTCGATGAGTCGCCAAGTGGCGAGGCCGAGCATGATCATACCCCCGGTGATACCGGCGGCGGCGGCAAACTTCTCCTCCCTGATCGTCTGCTGCGCTGAGCGCGTTAGCACCTCGTCCAGGATCTCTGCGTTGAAGGCGAGCGCATCGCCATCGGACAGCTCGGGTGCCTCCGTGACCACCTCGGTTGCCGGCTGGGCTTCGCCCTCGGTGGCTGCGGATAGCCCTTCCGTGGCGTCTTGTGCGCGTGCTGGCGCGGCCTGCGTACCGCCGCAGAGCAGTGTGAGGGTAAGAAGCCAGGTGGAGGTCGGTCGCATGGGCGTCCGGCCGTGGATAGCAGCGTCGACGGGTGGTGGCCAATCAGGGCTTGATGCGGCCTTGGGGGAACTGTCGATGGGACTGGCTGAGCGGTCGATGGCGGCCTTCGCGACACCGGGTGCCTGCGATACGGCAAGGTCATGGAACAGCCGGGAACTCCTTAAACGGAAAAGGCGCCCCGTGGGGCGCCCTTCCTGTTGGTCCAACTGGCGGCTTGGTTACTTCTTCGTGTTGCCGGTTGTCTTGATTTCGTCGTCGCAGATGGTTCCGTCCGCGCAGACAGTATCTTCGCCAGTCTTGCTGTTACCCTTGTTGCTCGAGTCGACGCCGTCTGCGTTGTTGCCGTGACCGTCGTTCTCCGTGCCGCCAGACGAGTCGTCGCCGGTGCTACTGGCACCGTCGCCGTTGCCGTTCTCGTCACCGGCCTCGGCCGCGCTTCCGTTAACCGTGTTTGCGAGATCATCGGCCAGGATTTGTGTAGAAAATGGGCTTGCGTCGGCCTCTACGAGCCCCCACAGGCTCACAGCCGCCGCCAATACGACCCCTAAAGTCCAACGTTTTGCTTCCATCTTAGATGCCCCTTTCATATCATATTCCAGTATATAGATAAATGTACAGTCCTCAAGTGGGGTATGTTACCGACTGTTCAGTTTATCGGGGATTGCTTGCTGCGATGATGTCCGGGAATGGATCGCCGTCGAGGTCGCCGGTCGCGACCACGTACCAAGACCGCGGTCCGTCGTCCTGGAGGATCCGATAGTTGTAATTGAACCCCTGAATTTCGGTCGGCGATATTCTCGCTCCGCGTTCGACGTTGAATCCGAGCTCGCCGAAGGTGCCGGCGTACTTGCCGTGCGTGAGCAAGTACTCGCGCTGAGCGGTTGCGATTGCGCGGAAGGCCAGAACCGTCTCGGGACGCCTCGAGCGGGCGATGTACTTGGAGTACTGGTTGATCCCGAGGCTTGCGAGGACCCCCATGATGACGACCACGACCATGACGTCCATGATCGTGTAGCCACCCTGGCCTCGTCGCTTCTTCGATGCGTGCGCTGTGGTCTTCATTTCGTACCTCCGTGAGAGCTGCCGAACACGATCACCTCGTCGTTAAAGTGCTGGGCCACCAGGGCCTTGCCGCGATGGATGAACCCATCACGCGTTCCCCAATGTTTGGTGGCTGTCTCGAACAACACCTCGGCCTCCACTTGCTTGCTTTCGGCGGACAAGAGCTCCCACGACTCGTCGACGTGCGCGAACACGACAGGTGGAAACCCCTTGGACACCGAAGCCTCGCTCACGAAGCTAGACAGCTCGACCGACTGCTCTGGCGTCATGGCCTGCAGGCTTCCGTGAGCCTCGACGTAATCGCTGACCAGGAACCAGATGCCTGCGAACGCCATTGCCAATGCGACCCCTCGGAACAGCCACGGCACCTGCTGTGTGTTTGTCAGCGGCGTTGGCTTGAACGCCTCTTTCGGGGAGACTTCCGTCTCGGGCGCGGCCTGCGGCTCCGGTTCTTGGGGAGCATCAGGAACGACGCTCAAGATCCCCGTGTTTCGATCTTCGACTTGTGGGTGCGCCATGCCGACGTCGGTGTGCTCTCGATAGCGACCGAGGTCCGACAGGAAGTCGTCGATGAACTGGTACCGCGCGTCGGGATCTCGGCAGGTCGCCTTTCGAATGATCCGGACGATGCCGGCCGGGTGGCCTCCAAGCTCTTCGAGCATAGGGACGTCCCGCGCTTCACGCGGCGGCTCTTCGCCGGCGACTACGAAGTAGAGAAGCCTTCCGAGCGAGTACACGTCCGAACGCAGGTCGATGCGCCGCTCGCTCGCGGTTTCCGGTGGAACGTAGGCGCCGCTGCGGGGCGCGATGCGGGGTCCCAGGAAGAAGGGCTTGAGCTCTTCATCGACCGCGATGTATTTCGGCGACAGTGTGCCCACAGGTGCATCGATCGCGTGAAAGCGCGCGACGATGTGAGCCACTCCCTCGAAGTGCCTGAGGCGCTCTGCCAGACGCCATGAGCTCCATGGCAAGTCGCGAAAGATTCCCTTCGGTTCCGGCGTCGCGAGGATGACGTGCGGTTCTTCCTTGATGATCTCGATGCCAGAGGCCTCGGCGTAGCGAGGGATGTTCTCGAAGTTGAGCTTCTGCCCATCGGTCGTGACCGCCTGTAGGACGATGACCGCCACTTCTCGGTCCTCGCCGTCGAGTCCCCCATGCACCACGATGCCCGGCGCGCGAAAAATGGGCTTCCCCACCAGCACACCGGCCACAAAGGCATTGGTTGCATTCTCTTGCATGTGTTGCAGTATAAGTGACTAAATACAGTAAAGCCATAGTTGCAAGCCCTCGGGAGGCCACTTTGACGAGGCTGTAACTCTGGCCCCAAGGCGTCGTATTCTGCGCGGGATGCGGATCGTCATCATCGGGAACGGGGTCGCCGGGATGGAGGCGGCGCTCGCCGTCCGGAAGAGGGAGCCGGACTGGCAAATCACCGTCATTTCGGAGGAGAGCGATCACTTCTTCTCTCGGACGGCGCTGATGTGGGTGTTCAGCGGACAGATGAGCCACCGGGACATCGAGCCCCTCGAGCGAGACGCGTACGAGAGGCTCGGGTTCCGGCGGGTGCGCGCCCGGGCGACGGGGATCGACATCATGAGCCGCACCGTCTCGTGTGCAGGTGCCAGCGAACCGATTGCCTATGATCGCTTGCTGATCGCTTCGGGGTCGAGGCCACGCCCCGGACCTTGGCCTGGAAGCGACGCCCGTGGCGTCGGCCACTTCGTCACCTTGCAAGACTTGGACTGGTACGAGCGTGAGGTGCACGGCGGCGCGTCCCGTGCCGATGGGCCGCCACGGCCGCGGGCGCACTCGGATTCGAGCGCCGCTGACTCGCCTTATCGCTTTCGCGAGGTTGCTGCGGAGCAACGCGGTCGGCTCGCGCGGCAGCCCGCCGTGATCGGCGGGGGACTGATTGGCATTGAGGCGGTGGAGGTCGCGGTGGCGGCCGGTCTTCGGCCCCACTTCTTCGTCCGTGACGAATGGTTCTGGCCGATCGCGCTCGACCGAAAGGAGTCGCAGTGGATCGGCGACCGTCTGGCGCAGCACGGGGTCGAGGTTCACTTCGACCACGACGTCGAAGCGCTCGAAACCGACGCGGACGGAAACGTGTCGGCCGTGCGAACCAACCTGGGGCGTTACGAGAGCGACTGCGTCGTGATCGGCATCGGCGTGGCTCCCAACACCGGCTGGCTCACCGGATCGGGGCTCGAGCTCGATGAGGGCGGTGGCATCGTGGTGGACGAAGGCCTCCAGACGAGCGCCCCGGATGTATTTGCGGCGGGGGATTGCGCGTCCGTCCGCTGGTTCGACGGGACCCGAAGGCCCGAGCAGCTCTGGTACACAGCGCGTGATCAGGGGCGAGTGGCGGGCGGGCGTTTGTTGGGTGACACGCCGCGATACGAGCGTGGCGCCTGGTACAATTCGGCGAAGCTCATGGACGTCGAGTACACCACGACCGGCTTGGTGAACTGGAACCTCGAGCGCGAGGAGAACTGGTTCTTCGAGGAGAAGGGAAGGGTGCGGAGCACGACGCGCGTCGTCGTTCAGGATGACCATGTCGTCGGGTTCAACATGCTGGGGCGGCGCTGGGACCACACCGTGCTCATCCGGTGGATCGAGGAGAGACGGAGCCTCGGCTGGGTCCTTGGACACTTGAATGATGCCGCGTTTGACACCGAGCTCGTACCGCCGCTACGGGTTCCGGGGGCATAGGATGGATCAGCAGGGACAAAACGGCCTGCTGAGCACGTATCGCGAGGGCTGGCGCAACCGCAGTCTCGTGGGCGTCGCGATCTCGGCGCTGCTCGTCTCGTTCTATGTCGTGCTCTATTGGGAGCATAAAGTGGAAGAGCACTTCGGGGTCGCGCCGCTCACAGCGATGTCCGAAGCCGCCGGTCTGCGCAACCGTTGGTACCTCTACGGATTCCTTTACTCGGTCGCGATGATCACGGGCGCCATCTATTACCTGCGACGCCACGGCAACAGTCGCTACAACCGGTTTCGAATCACGGTGAACGTCGCGATTCAGATCGCGCTCGGGTTCACGCTTCCGTTCATCATGCCGCTCTTCGGCGGGCAGGAGCTCTACTTCTCGTACTTCTGGCCACTCAAGTACGACTATCTGTATCCGCAGACACTCGCCGACATGCCTTTGTATTTCTCCCTGTACACCGTCGTAGGGTCGCTCCTGGCCGCTCCCGTGCTCGCCGTGCTCTATGGGAAGCGTTGGTACTGCTCGTGGGTGTGCGGCTGCGGCGGCTTGGCCAACACCTTTGGCGACCCGTGGCGACACCTGACCAGCAAGTCGACCAAATCTTGGCGCTTCGAGCAGGTGAGCGTTCACCTGGTGTTGTTCATCGCGATCGCGACGACATTTCTCGTCGGCCTCGATTGGTTGATCGGCAAGGACCATCCGGCATTCCACCGAATCGTTGCGGGCGATCACTGGCAGGACTGGTCGATCAAGAGCTTCTACGGATTTGCCGTCGGCGCGATCCTGGCGGGCGTGATCGGCACGGGGCTCTATCCGGTGTTCGGGCCCCGCGTGTGGTGCCGCAACTTCTGCCCGATGGCCGCGGTTCTCGGTTGGCTGCAGAAGGTGGGGCGCTATCGCATCAAGGTGAAGCCCGGCATGTGCATTTCGTGCGGCAACTGCAGTACGTACTGCGAGATGGGGATCGACGTTCGGGCGTATGCACAGGTCGACGAGAGCTTCACGCGCGCGTCGTGTGTGGGGTGCGGGATGTGTGCGCACATGTGTCCGCGCGGTGTGCTCAGGCTCGAGAACACGTGGGATCGGCTGGAGGACAAGGAGCGGCAGAGGTTGAAGGTGGTCGACTTCTAGTCGTCAGGTGGTTCGCCGGGGGCGGGCTTGCCCATGAGCTGTTCAAAGGCGAGCGGCCCGAGTGATTGGACCATGAGCCGGTCGAGCCGTGCCTCGAGTCCCTCTTTGTGGGCGGATGAGTCGTACAGGAAGGCGATGCCCATCCCAGACGGGCGGCCCGCACGGCCTTCGCCGGCGTCGACAACCCATCGAACCACCCCGCGAAGCACGATCGGCTCGCCCAGCTCGGGGGCGCGAATCGTAAAGGACAACGCAGTCCCGACGCCGAGGGGGCGATCTGTCCGGATAAAGGTCCCACCTTGGCTGATGTTGTGTGTGTAATCTGACAACAGGGCGTTGAGGCGGTCGTATTCGACCGGCAACTCGAGCGCGGCCCGGCCAGATTCTCGACGCTCGCGACCTTCGTCAGACATGCCCCAAGAGGAGGGTAGATTCCACCAGCCTCAGCGGCAACAACAAGGTCCCTTGACGCCCAAACACCCACTGCCTACTCTACGAGACTCTTTATTAACCCGGACGTTCCGCAGCGGCGTTGAGCGTCTTTCGCGCGAGGATTGCGCATGACTGATACCGATTCCAAAACAAGTGAGACCTCAACGGAGGAGGTGGCGCCTGTGGAATCGCAAGCCCCTACTTCGTCCACTGAAACCGTAACCGTGTCTGCGACCGTGCCCGTGAACGGACCCGAGTCGGAGGTCGGGGGTGAGCCCGCGGTCGAGAAGGCAAACGGGATTGCCAACGGGACCGTGAGCGAACCCGCGCCCGAGTCTGCACCCGCGGAAGCCGATACCGTCGCTGGAGAGGTTGCCGCCGCAGAGGCGCAGGCCGACACGATGACCGGAGACGTTGCCGCTGGCGAGAGCAGCGAAAGCTCGGCAGGAGACGTAGAGGCGGAGGGAGCCGGCAAGAAGAAGCGTCGTCGGCGCCGCAAGAAGAAGGGCGCGCAGGCGGGTGCGAGCGACGTGCCGCCGGACGCGAAGTCGGCGCAGCATCACGCTCCTTTCGTACATCTGTTCTCCGGTGCAGTGACGCGGAAACATGCGTTCTCGGTGGGCGAGGAGATCGCCGGGCGCGTGGAACGCGTCGAGCACGGGACGGTCATCGTCGACTTGTTCGGTAAGGCCACCGCGATCGCCGATGTCGACGAGCCGCGTGATCTTCCGCCCATCATCCACCAAGCGGAGTTACCCAAACCAGAGCCCGCCGTCCCCGAGGCGGTGGCAGAGTCGGCCGCCCCTGAAGCACTGGCACCGGTTCACACGCCGGTCGTGCCCTCACCTGCGGCCACGCCGACACCGGTGATTCAGGCTCCGACCGCCGAGATGGCCAAGCTCGCTGCGGGTGACGCCTCGGTTTGGGAGTTCTCGCCGACCGAAGTTACCGACGTTCCTGAAGACGGTCTCGGTGAAGCCGACACAGTCGTGGGCGCACAGGCGTATGAGCCGGCGAGCACGATGGAAGCCCAACTCGCCGCGACCGTACCTCCAGTGACAGAGGCAGCGTCAGCGACAGAGGCAGCGTCAGTGACAGAGGCAGCGTCAGTGACAGAGGCAGCGCCAGTGACAGAGGCAGCGCCAGCGACAGTGCCGGCGACAGAAGCTGAGCCCGATCCTCCCGAAGAGCCTGCTGATCTGAGTCTCCTCGATCCGCTACCGGAGCTCGAGCCGCCGCAGGTGGGCGCGATCTTCCGTGGGCGCATTGGCGCGGTGTCCGAAAGTGGACACATCGTCATCGTCAACCGAGTGGTCGACAAGGCCGGGGTTCGCAAAGCGCTGCGCGCGGCGCGCGACCTTCATCAGCGTGTGCAGGGCGTCGTGTATGGATACAACCGTGGCGGGTTCGACGTGCTCGTCGGTGGCGTGCGGGCGTTCTGTCCGGCGAGTGCCATGTCCCTCACGCACCTCGAAGATCCGGGCACGCTCGTGGGTCAGCGATGCGAGTTCTCGCTGCCACAGGATAAGGGCGGCAAGAAGAGCATCATCGTTAGCCGGCGGAACATCCTCGAAAAGGAAGCCCGGAAGCAGGCCCGCCAGCGCATGGGCGAGCTCGCCGTGGGAACCAAGCTCGTGGGCAAGGTGATGGAGGTCCGGGACTACGGTGTGCTCGTTGATCTCGGCGATGGGCTCGATGGTCTGGTTCACATGAGCGAGGTTTCGTGGGGCCGAGGCGTTCGACCGCATGACGCAGCCAAAGTCGGCGATGAGGTAGACGTCGAGGTCCTGAAGGTTCAGCAAGCGTCGCGCAAAGATCGCTTCGGCCGCGTGTCGCTGTCGATGCGCGCCTGCCAGCCCGATCCGTTGGAGGCTGCCAAGGACGCCATCCGTCCCGGGATGCCGATCAAGGGCAAGGTTGTTCGGACGACGGAGTTCGGCGCGTTCATCGAGCTGCAAGAGAACATCGAGGGGCTTCTGCACATTTCGGAGCTGGGCGGGGCCAGGGAGCTCACGCACGCCAAGCAGGCGGTCACCGAAGGAGACGAGATCAACGTCGTCGTCGAGCGTGTCGATCGCGCGCAGAGGCGCATCTCGCTCTCGAAGCTGACCGAGGCCGACGCCGCCGCGATCGAGGCCGGGGAGATCGAAGTGGGCAAGGCCCCACGCTCCCTCAAGCAGGGCTCCCTCGTGAAGGTGATGGTGAAGCGGGTCGATCACACGGGCGTTCAAGTCCAGGTCGATGGAATGCTCGGAAAGCGCGGCCGCGGTTTCATTCCGGGCCGCGAGCTTCAAGACGTCCGCGAAGACAAGCGCAAGGGCGTGTCCCAGGGCGATGTCATCGAGGTGAAGGTCATCGGAACCGAGCGCGACGGAACCCTGCGCTGCTCGATTCGGGCTCGCCTTCTCGACGACGAACGAAAGGCTGTCCGGGAGTACCGGAAGGAGTCCGCGAGCCAGGGACTTGGAACGTTTGGCGACTTGCTCAAGGCCAAGCTGGGCGGCGACTCAGACTAAACCACCGGGGCACGGCGGAGCGCGACATCCGGGCAGTGATCTACACGATCGGAGAACGGCTCGCGACGCACGTGCTCGCAATTGGGAGCCCCGTCGCCACGGCTCCACACGTCGACACACGGCTAGGCGCCGACCCAATCGCTGTGCCGCACATCGCGAGCCGTTCTCCTATGTAGAAGTCGACGTACGAAGAGCACGTCGGGACATGGTGGATTCCCCATTGTCGTATGGAGGGGCACGGCGGAGCGCGATGTGGGGGTTCGGCGGCGTGTGAGTGACAATCGGCCAAGACAGCAACCACGGCCGATTGGCGCGAGCTCCGAGGGGCGCCTTGCGTGGCCCCGCGCTCCCAGTCCCTCCGGCCACCTTTGCAAGGCGCCCCGTCCGCAGAAGCCCCGCGTCGCGTTCCGCCGTGTCCCGGTTGCTCCGAGCACGCCCGTCGCGTGCCGTTCTCCGGGTGTGCAGTTGATCTTCCGTTGACTTGTCGTTTGGCATCTCGTCGTATAGGCTCCGCGCTCTCTTATTCGGGCGATTAACTCAGGGGTAGAGTGATTTCTTCACACGGAATAAGTCGCTGGTTCAAATCCAGCATCGCCCACCACTAATCATCGCGTTTTGTCGGACGGTCCGTCGGGGCCGTCCGGGAGCAAGCGGAGGACAAGCATTTGGCTGACCTGTCGGCGCTGGTCCAGGGAATCCGAACTGGGGATATGCGATCCCTGGCGCGGGCGTGTCGGCTGATCGACGAGCGAGACCCGCGCGCGTTCGAGTTGCTCAAGCGGATCTTCACTCATGATGGGCTCACGTACGTCGTGGGCGTGACCGGGACCCCCGGAGCGGGCAAGAGCACTCTAGTCGATGGGCTGATTCGGCTGTACCGCGAACAGGGCAAACGCGTCGCGGTGCTTGCCATCGACCCTACGAGCCCGTACTCGGGCGGCGCGATCCTCGGCGACCGGATTCGGATGCAGCGGCACTTCACCGATGAGGGGGTGTTCATCCGCTCGATCGCGACCCGTGGCCATCTCGGCGGCCTGTCCCGATCGACGGGCGATGTGCTCCACGTTTTGCACGCCGCGCAGTTCGACGTGGTGTTGCTAGAAACCGTGGGCGTTGGGCAGGACGAGCTCGAAGTGACGCGGTTGGCCGACACGACGCTCGTCGTGATGGCACCGGGGCTCGGCGACGACATTCAGGCGATCAAGGCCGGCATTCTCGAGGTGGCCGACGTGTTTGCGGTGAACAAGGCGGATCGTGTCGGCGCGGACGCCACGGCGCAGGACCTTCAGCAGATGCTGTCCCTTCGGCGGGTGCCGCAGGGCGTGACCAAGATGCAGGGGCACACCGCGGTGTCGACGCTCCGAAAAGGGCCTGAAGTCGAAGATGGCGAGTGGGTCCCGCCCATCCTCAAGACCGTGGCTCACCGCCAGGAGGGACTGGCCGAGCTCGTCGATGCGCTCGCCAAACATCGGGAGTTCCTCACGTCGACGGAAGCGGGGAGGGGCATTCGGGAGCAGCGGCGCGTCTCCGAGTTCCGAGCGATCCTCTACCAAGCGTTGATCGACGAAGTCGACGCGCGCTTCGCGGAGCAAGTCAGCGAGAAGTTGCAGGAGGTCGTCGATGGGCGGGTCGATCCCTATTCCGGCGCAGAAGCTCTCGTTCGCAGTGCGATAGGCGACCCGTCCGAGCCGTAGTACAGTGCGCGCCATGACCTCGTTTGTGGAAGCGACGCACGACGGCCACGTCAGCACATTGACGATCAACCGTCCCGACAAGCTCAACGCGCTCAGCCGGGAAGTGCTCTCGGACCTGAGCACCGCCATAGAAGCGATTTCGGCGAACGAGCAGGTCTGGGCGCTTGTGATCACCGGAGCGGGCAAGGCCTTCGTTGCGGGCGCCGATATTGCTGCCATGAAGAACATGACCGAGGCCGAGGGGCTGCAGTTTGGGGCGCTCGGGCATGGCGTGTTCGCGGCGATCGAGACTCTGCGCTGTCCCGTCATTGCGGCGGTCAACGGCTTTGCGCTCGGCGGCGGGTGTGAGCTCGCCTTGGCGTGCGACTTCATCTACGCGTCGAGCAAAGCGAAGTTCGGTCAGCCAGAAGTCAACCTCGGGATCATCCCTGGCTTCGGCGGGACGCAGCGACTTCCGCGTCGGGTTGGGTCCGCGGCTGCGCGCGAGCTCATCTACACGGGGAAGATGATCAACGCGGAAGAAGCGCTTCGGATCGGGTTGGCGAACGCGGTGTTCGAGCCCGACGCGCTGCTCTCTGCGGCTGCCAAGACCGCGGGGGAGATCGCGAGCAAGGGTCCGCTGGCGGTGGCCTCGGCGAAGCGGTTGATTCGAGACGGCGTGGACTTGCCGTTGCCCGAGGCTAACCAGGTCGAGCGGGCTGCCTTTGGTGAGGCCTTCGGGACCCACGATCAGAGGGAGGGTATGGCTGCGTTTCTCGAGAAGAGGGCGCCCGCCTTCAAGGGCGCGTAGGCCGCCCGCTAGCGGGACGCGAACGCTCGCTTCACGCCCGGCCTATCGAGGTTCGCCTTTTCGGCGCATAAGGAAATCGCTTCGACCGCTAAGGCTAGGTTGCGCGGCCCGCCGGTCAGCTCGGCCACCCGCGGCTCGAAGAACTGTTGCACCGCCGCGGCCGCCTCCTCGCTGCAGAACGAAGCTGCGTACCAAGGCATCCCTCCACTTCGAGCGGCTCCCGACCGGGCGGTGAGCGCATCGAAGTGCTCCGTGAGCCATGTCCACGCGCGGTCGCGCGTTCGCGGATTGCGAAACTGCGCCCCGAGAAGCTGGCCGATCTCGTTGACGCGGAGTCTCGGGTCGAGCGTCAGGTCGAGCGCGCGCGCCGAGAGGAGGGGGTCCTCGGCGTGCCCCAGCGCCGAAAGAATGCGGTTGCGCGCGGTCGCGTCGGTGCTCGAGTCCAGAAGCCCGAGTAGGTGCTCGAAGATTCCTTCGCCGCCCTGTTGAACCGCTGCGGCGAGCGCGAGCCCCGCGAGCTGTGGATCGACGACAGCCTCGTTCGCCTTGGTTTGATAGCCCGTGTACGACCTGCCGAGTCGTGCCGCGCGAGCACGGGCCTCCCGGTCGCGCACATCCATGACCATGAACTGGATGACGGCCTGGCGAAGAAGCTTCGTATCGCTCGATTCGCCTCTACGAGATCGCCAACCGAGCTGCTTGTAGCGCTTGTGGTAGAGGCGATTTGCGTAGGCCGTGACGTTGTCTCGAACCTCGGGGGGCGCGGCGTGCTGGATCATGAACCGAAGGGGTGTTGTCGGCGCGCTCGCCACCTGCCTCACCGGGCTGGCGACGAATTTCGCGAACCAAGGGAGCAGACCCGCCACGTCCATAGCCCCGCGATCGAATGCGGCCCGCACGCTGTCCGCGACCGCCATCCGCCCGCGGTCTGAGAGATGGGCGAAGCCCTCCTTTCTCAGAGTTGCCCAATCCGCGGGCGACATCGAGAAACGGAAGTAGCCCGCCCCGTCGTCATTGGGCATCCACCAAGTTGGACAACCCGGGAGGTCGATGTGCCCCTCGGCGTTGGCCAAGGTCCCACACGTGGCTCCGCCGTCGTGCCGAACGCAGAGTGGGATTTTCCAGCTCTGTTTCGGGTCTCCGGTCGAGCCGAACGGAAAGTAGCGCTCCTGCGCGAGCTGCACCCGGCGCCAGCCACCCTCACAGTCTTCCGCGGATCCTGATACGAGGGGAACGCCGGGTTGGGTCAGAAAGGTGAGGAAGGGCAGCGTGACGTCCTCGTCGCTGCTCTCATCGAGCGCCGCGAGGAGGTCGCCAGAGGTTGCGGTGCTGCCTTGGTGTTGACGGAGGTAGAGGTGGATAGCTTCGCGGAACGCGTCGGCGCCCATCCAACGCTCGAACATCGAAAGGACGGCCCCGCCTTTTTGATAGGTGATCGGGCTGAAGGCGTTCTTGATGTCGTGGTTGCTTTGGACGGGCTGCCGGATACTGCGCGCGCTGGTCAGGCTGTCGAGCCCCATCGCGCGATGCGCGGACGCGAGGCTTCCGAGGTCCGAGCGGTACTCGGGGTGCAACGTCTGTACGACCTTGTCGCCCATCCACGTCGCGAACGCCTCGTTGAGCCAGATGTCGTCCCACCAGGGCATCGTCACCAGGTTGCCGAACCATTGATGCGCGAGCTCGTGTGCCAAGACGTAGGCGAACGCGCGGCGCTGGCCCTCCGTCGCGCGCTCCGCGTCGATCAAGAGGAGCCACTCTCGGAACGTGATCAGCCCGACGTTTTCCATCGCGCCTGCGGCAAAGTCCGGGACTGCCACCAGGTCGAGCTTTTGGTAAGGGTAGGGGATGCCGAAGTAGTCTTCGAGCGCGGCGACGAACTCCCCCGTGCGCTCGAGCGCGTAACTCAGTTCGCTTCCGTGACCCCTGGCGGCGATGCCTCGGAGCGGAACCGGGAAGGGGCGCCCTTCACTCGGCGGAATAGTGGGCCCGACGACGACGTCGAGGGGTCCCACTGCCCATGCAACCAGATACGTCGGCAGAGGCGGGGTTGGCGTGAAGCTGATCCGCTGAAGCCCCTGAGCGAGCTTGATGGTGCGGTCGACGGGCGTGTTCGCCGCCGCGATCTGATCGGCCGGAATCGTGAGGGTCACGTCGAACGGTGTCTTGAAGCGCGGCTCGTCAAAGCACGGATAGGCCAGTCGGGCGCTGATCGATTCGAACTGCGTGAAGGCATAGGCGTGCCCACCCGACTCGACGCGATAGAGTCCGCGCAGGGCCGTGTCGAATGCGGCCGTGTACTCCACGTGGAGGGTGCTTCTGCCCGCGGGCAAGGCTTCTTGCAGCTCGACGCGCGCCACTCCGTCCGAGGTTCGTTGCTCCCAGGTTGCTGGAATACGACTCGTAGCGTGCGAGGCGTGGATCGCGGTGACGTTCAAGCCCTGGCCATGCATCCAGATCGTAGTGGAAGGTTCATCGAGCTCGATACCGACGACCGCTGTTCCGGAGAACGTGTCTCGGTCCGGGATGATGGTGAGGCTCAAGCGATAGCTCGTGGGCCGAACGCCCTCGGGAAGCTTGCCTTCAGGCGTCCGTGTTGCGTTCGGGGTCGTCTCGGCGCGCTCGCTTGCGCCTCCGCACGCCGACGCTGCCAGGCAGAACGCAGTCATGAAGAGCGCGGCTCGTCTGGTGATGACCTTCATCTGTGCGGTCGTGGTCCGGGGTCGTGGCCGAGCGCGAACAGGCGATCGTACAGGGCCGACCCGAGGGGCTTGTGTGACGTGCGTGGCAACGCTTGCCCAAGGCACGGTGGCAGGCTGCGGAGCGCTTGGGCAAGCTCTTGCATGGACGGGCCGTCTGCGCCGAGGCCAAGCCTCGACGACGGTTGCCGATTGGCGAACCAGCTCGCGGCTCCGGTGAAGAACACGGCCAACACCATCGCGGCGACGAGCTTTTGGGGGTTATCGGCGCCGATTGCCCCTGCTGATACGAAGACGATGACCGACAATGGAATCGCGACGGCCCATCGAGCCGCGCGCTCGAGCCGACTGTTTAGTGCGCCACCCACCTCGTAGCGGACCAGTGTCTGCCAGTGCTGCGCGGGAGGGCCCGTTTCAACAGGCCGTCGCTCACCAACGCCGTTCGAAGCCAGGGAAGTGCTGCCGTGTGCGTGAGAAATGGGGTCGGGGCGGGAAGGTGAGCGAGGCGCCAGGACACCCCGTCCGCTTCGATCCCCTGCGGGAGCATAGGCCAGAACCCGAGCTTCATCACGAGCCAAGGGCTGATGACGATCACCGAGGCAACGCAAAGGAGCGCTGTCGTGAGCGCTTGGACGATGGGCCCCAAAGGAAGCAGTGCCTCAACCGCCGCATGCGCGAGTAGCGAGAGCCCCACCGCCAAGATTGGGGCAGCCGCGACTTGGACGGCGCGTCCAGCCGTTTCGAGATGTGACATCGCCTCGGCCTCGTCTGGGGTGCGCCGGGTCAACGCGAGACTCACCCAAGCCGTCGTCGCGCTCAGAGTGGCGAAGAACCACGCACCCGCGGTCGGCCACTGAGTGGACAGCGACGGATCGACGAGCAGCGCGCCGGCAACCGCCGCGGCCGGAAGCAACACGAGGACCACGAAGAGCGTAGCGCGCCGATAGTGTCCAAGCGCTCGTTCTCGCGTCGCAGGTGGCGCCGACTCTCCCGCCGTGAGCAATGCTTGCAACGTCTCGCAAACGAACCACGGGATCAGGGCGCAGGCGGCCAAGAGCATCAACGAGGTCATGCGAGCTCCACGACGACCGGAGCGTGGTCCGAAGGCGACTTCCGCCCTCGCTCCTCCCGGTCGACCACGGCGCCAATGATGCGTTCGGCGAGCGTCGACGTACCGTAGATGTGGTCGATGCGGAGTCCATTGCCCCGCTCGAAGCCCCGTCCGCGGTAATCCCACCAAGAGAATACGCCGCCGGTCGGATGAAAGGGGCGCACGACGTCATCGAGCCCGAAGGCCGCGACGTGGCTCAATGCATCCCGCACCACATCGCATGCGAGCACGGACGAGCGCCATTCGGCAAGCCTGCCGACGTCGTCGTCCCACGGCGCCACGTTGAAGTCACCGCAGAGCGCGACCTGATCCGTCGCCGGGTCGAATCGCTTTGCGAGCGCCTCGCGGAGGCGACCCATCCAGCGAAGCTTGTACTCGAACTTGTCCGAGCCAACGTCACCACCGTTTGGGAAATAGGCGCTCAGGATCGTCACGCCGTCGATCTCACCGCTGATCAAACGGGCCTGAGGATCGTCCTCGCTGTCGCCGAGGCCTCGTACGACGTTCGAGATCGGGTGCCGGCTTAGGATGGCTACCCCGTTGTAGGTCTTTTGCCCGAAGACTGCGGCCTCGTATCCGCACTCCCGGATTTCGTCGTACGGGAAGTCTGCGTCTGTGACCTTCAGCTCCTGCAGACAGAGGACATCGGGCTGTGCCGCATCGAGCCAGTCGATCACGTGTTGCCGACGCGCTCGGATCGAGTTCACGTTCCAAGTGGCGACCTTCATCCCAGGATGAAGTAGCATGGAATCATGACGAAGAAGCGAATCGAGACCAATCAGGCGCCCGCGGCCATCGGTCCGTACTGCCAGGCGGTGGCTGTCGGGGGGTGGGTCTACTGCTCAGGGCAGCTCGCGCTCGACCCCGACGAGGCCCAGATGGTGGGCGAAGGGGATGCCGCAAGGGAGACAGAGCAGGTGCTAAAGAACCTCGACGCTGTTCTCGCAAGAGCTGGAGCGGCTCGAGGCGATGTCGTGAAAGCCACTGTGTACCTGACGGATATGGATGAATTCTCGAAGATGAATCAGGTTTATGCAGCATTCTTCGAGGGGCTCGTTCCGCCGGCGCGCGCGACGGTACAGGTTGCTGCTCTGCCCAAGGGTGCGAAGGTCGAAATCGACTTTACCGCGAGGATTGAACCCTAGCTGGTGAAGGGGTCGCGTAGGTCGGCGGTGTCTTCGCGGTCGGGGCCTACGCTGACCACGCCCACCCGGCAATCGACTTCCTGCTCGATTCGGGCGAGGTAACGTTGCGCGGCGGGGGGCAGGTCGTCCCGGGTGCGGCACGAGGTCAGATCTTCGTTCCAGCCTTCGAGCGCCTCGTAGATTGGCACGACCTCGTCGACGCGCTCGTACGGAGGATAGGTGAGGCGCTCGCCATCGAGCTCGTACGCGACGCAGACCTCGAGCTTCGGCAGGGCCGACAGGACGTCGAGCTTCGTGATCGCTAGCTCGTTGAGGCCGTTGACCGCCACGGCGTGCCGAAGTGCGACGAAATCGAGCCACCCGCATCGACGGGGGCGCCCGGTGGTGGAGCCGTACTCGGCGCCCGCGTCGCGGAGCCGCTGTCCCGTTTCGTTTTCGAGCTCGGTCGGGAAGGGGCCGCCGCCAACACGAGTCGTATATGCCTTTGCGATCCCAATGGCGCTACGGATGTGCGTGGGGCCGATCCCCGCGCCGGCGCAGGCCCCGCCGGCAACGGCGTTCGAGCTGGTGACGAAGGGGTAGGTGCCGTTGTCGATGTCGAGCATCGTGCCTTGCGCGCCTTCGAGGAGGATCTTTTCGTCGGCTTGGATCGATGCGCGAACGATGGCCGCGGCGTCGCCGATGTACGTTCGGAGCCCTTCGCCGAGCTCGGCGTACTGCTTCGCGATCTCGTCGGCGCTCGGGACGGTGCCGCCGAGGTCCTCTGCGACGGGACGCCAACATTCGAGGTTCGCTTCGAGGTTGACCCGCAGCCGGTCGGCGTCGAGGAGGTCGCCCATGCGAACGCCCCGCCGCGCGACCTTGTCTTCGTAGCACGGTCCGATGCCCCGTTTGGTCGTTCCGATTGCGCCACCGGACTTCTTCTCGCGGAGCTCGTCGACCAACTTGTGGTGCGGCAAAACGACATGCGCGCGCTGGCTGACGAGCAGTCGGCCCTGCGTCGAGACGCCGCGCTCGTTGAGTGCTTCGATCTCCTGGAGAAAGACGGCCGGGTCGATGACGGTGCCTTGGCCAACGATGCACCTGGTTTGCTCGTGAAGAATGCCGGACGGGATCAGATGAAGAATCTGTTTCTCGCCGCCGACCACCAGCGTGTGGCCCGCGTTTGCGCCGCCGGCGTATCGGACGACGAGGTCGGCGTAGGGGGCGTAGAGGTCGACGACCTTACCCTTGCCTTCGTCCCCCCACTGGGCTCCTACCACCACCAGTGCGCTCATGATTCGTCCCCAACTCGTGCCCAAGAAGACAACGCGTTGAACAGTTCGTCACCAGGCTCACCTGTGAGCGCCCGCGAACGGCCGTCCTGCACGCGTATGAGACGCGCGTTGTTCCCTTGTTGCCAGATCAATAGATCGTAATCCCATGCTTTGGCGTACTGCTTGGCCTCGTTGTCGCTCTTGGCCGGGATGACCGCAACGCGCGCGCCGCGGTTCCGCCAGAGCGCCGCCGTCTTGCTGCGGCGGGTGTAGCTGCCGCCGGCCACCACGACTCGCAGGGGCAGCTCGCCTCGGAGGGAGACGCCGGCGTCGGAGAGCGCCCAAAGCACGTTGTCGACTTCGAAGGCAAAGCCCGTCGCCGGCGCGGGCGCGTCGTACCTGCTGAGAAGGTCGTCATAGCGACCTCCCATCCCGAGCGGCTCCCCGGGCCCGGCGGCCAGAAGCGTCATGCTCACGCCCGTGTAGTAGCTGTGGCGGCGCAGGTCACTAAGGTCGATGGCGACGCGGTCGCCGAGGCCCGCCGATTCGAGGCGGTCCACCACACGCTCGAGTTCGTCGAGCGCGCGCTTCGCTGCCGTGTTGCGGAGCCGGCGGCGCGCATCGGCGATCACAGAGCGGTTGCCATAGAGGTCGCACAGCATGAGCAGCCGTTTGCGCTCGGCGGCAATGACGCCCGCATCTTTGAGGAGCTTCTCCAGCTTGGTGGCGTCCTTGGCCGCAAGGGTTTCGATGACGGCGAGGCGCGCATCTTCGGGCACGTGGTCGAGCACCTCGGTGCCGATCTTCACCTGCGCGAGCTCGACCAAGAAGTCCTGTAGCCCCACGCGCTCACATGCGCGCACGGCGACTTCGATCACCTCGGCGTCCGCCTCGGGGCCCTTCAAACCGACACATTCGATCCCGCACTGCAGAACCTGACGCTGCTTTCGCGCGCGTCCGCGTCGACGCCGGACGATCGTGCCTTCGTAGCAGAGACGCCACGGGGCGGGGCGGTCTTGCAGCCGCGTTGCGACGATGCGGGCGATCTGAGGCGTGATGTCTGGACGCAGCAGCGCAACCTCGCCGGTGTCGGGTTCGACGAAGCGAACCAGATCACGCCGGTCGACCGTGCCGAGCCCGCGTTCGATGACCTCGGCGTACTCGACCGGCGGCGTCGTCACGCGCTGGTAGCCGTAGAGGTCGAACGTCTCCATTAGCCGCTGCCACAGCAGAGTCCGCGTCATGGACGCAGGTGGTAACAGGTCGCGCATTCCGCCGGGCGGAGTCATCGGGAGACCAGGAGTCGAACTCCCGGGCCGTGCCGCGCTCCGGCTTCGTCGCTTTCGCGCCGATGGGGGCATCTCAGAGCCTCAGAGTATGCACACTGCTGACGTGTTCGATACCGCGAAGATCGTCGAGAGCATCGTTCCCGACGGTCGAGTCGACGTTCCAGAGCGCCAATGCTTGGCCCCCCTTCTTGTCGAGGCCCACCTGCATCCGAGAGACGTTGATGCCTCGGCTGCCGAGCAGGGTGCCCACCGACCCGATGACGCCGGGGCGGTCCTCGTTGCGCATGATGATGACCGGGCCTTCCATGACGGCGTCGATCTCGTAGCCCTCCAAGCCAACGAGCCGCGGCTCGCCCTTTTGGCCCGGGGTGCCGGTTGCCGTGTGGATGCCCTTTTCGCCGGTGACGGTTACGCGCACCGTCGTGGCGTACCGCTCGCTCGCCTCTTTGACTTCGGCGAGCCGAATGCCGCGCTCCTGTGCCTCGTACGGGGCGCTGATCGGATTGACGGGCTCCTCGAGGTGGTGTTCCAGGAAGCCGGCCAGGGCGGCGCGCGCGATTGGTGTCACGCCAAGCTCGCCGGCCTCGCCGGTGCAGGTCACCCTAAGCTCGCGCACGTCGATCGGGTCGAGCTGACCGATCAGGCTTCCGAGCGCCTTGGCGACGTTGAGGTACGGGGTCAGCCGTTCTGCGATCTCCTGTGGGAGTGCGGGCACGTTGACCGCGTTCGTGACGATGCCCTGCTGAAGGTAGCTGACCGCCTGCTCTGCGATTTCGATCGCGACGCGCTCCTGCGCCTCGGAGGTCGAGGCCCCGAGGTGCGGCGTACACAGCACGTTGTCGAGCCCGAGCAGCGGGTGCTTGGGGTCGATCGGCTCTTTGCTGAACACGTCGAGGGCGGCACCCGCGATCTTGCCTTCGGTGATGGCACGCGCCAGGGCCTCCTCGTCGACGATGCCGCCGCGGGCTGCGTTGACGAGTAGGGCGCCGCTCTTCATTTTCTCGAACGCCGCGTCGTTGAACATGTTCTTCGTCTCAGGCGTGAGCGGCGCGTGAATCGTGAGAAAATCAGCCCGCTCCAGCAGCTCGTCGAACTCGACCAGCTCGATACCGAGCTCGGCTGCGCGATCGCTGCTCATCACCGGATCCACTCCTATGACCTTCAGCTTGAGACCCTGGGCGCGGTCCGCGACGATGCGCCCGATGTTGCCCAGACCGATGATGCCGAGCGTCTTGTAAGCGATCTCGCGACCTTGAAACTTGGTCTTCTCCCACTTGCCGGAGCGCATCGAAGCGACGGCTTGCGGAATCTTTCGCGCCAGTGAAGCAAGGAGCGCCAAGGCGTGCTCGGCGGTCGTCACGGAGTTGCCGGTTGGCGTGTTCATCACGACGATGCCGCGCCGGCTCGCTGCCGGAATGTCGACATTATCGACGCCGATGCCCGCGCGACCGATGACCCTCAGCTTGTGAGCTTCTTCGACGACACGGGGAGTGACCTGGGTTGCAGAACGGATGATGAGTCCGTCGTACTCTCCGATGACGCTACACAGCTCATCTTCACTCATGCCGGGGCGAAACTCGAGCTCGACACCCCGGGCCTCGCGCAGGACCCTGAGACCCGCCTCGGCGAGCTTGTCAGACACGAGAACACGTACGTTGGACATGGCTACTCCTATGGAATCGGCCCTAAAAGCCGGGCGCAGAGCTAGCAGCACCCTATGGAGGGGTCAAGGAGGGACCAAGCCGGGTTCACGTCCAGTGGACGGCGCCGAGGCTCAGCAGCATGGAGACCACCCGATATCCCCGTTGAGGGTCGGTGTTGCCCGCCTGCTGGGTCACGAATTGCGCCACTTCCTCGATCGTGTGCGGGGTCTTGCAGAGCCGAAGCGCGGCACGAAGGTCGTCGGGAAGGGCGGCCGTCGCCACGGCGGTGTCGATTCGATCCGCCTGAACGACCGTGTGCTGTCCCCGCTCTAGGATGAGCGTGCTCTCGAAACCAGCCGCGATTCGACGCTGCAGCCCTCTGTCGAGAATCTCCCAGGCGTCGAGGCGCAGCGGGAAGCCGCTGCTGGGCGGGTCCACCCCCTCGTAGAATGTCGCCGTGCCCGAGACCCAGGTGAATAGGTCCAGAAGCTTCTCGCGGACCTGCTCCGCGATGTGCTGAAAGAGCTCCAAGGGCTCGACGAGCCCGAGGGCGACGAGCGTGTCCCCCAACTTGCCTTCGAAGCGCGGCATGACGGCCAATGCCATGTCGAGCTCGCTCCGGTTGATGACGCGCTTCTTGACGAGGTACTCGCCGAGCAGCTCGCCGGCGAGGTTGCTCGTCACGAACGCCGGTACGCCGTGCTTCGTGTAGACCTCTTTGCGGACGCCACCCTGTTCGCAGAGCCAGAGGCCGGTGCGGCGCGTGACTAGAGTGCGAACGAGCGCGCTTACGAAGCCGCCGTCCTTGAAGTCCATGCTGCGGTCCGCCTCCGCGGCGGACTCGACGCGCGTCGTCGTTGGCGTCATGCGCGACGGAGGGACGTGACGGTAGAGATCCTTGACCGACGAGAGTGGCTGGAACTCGCCGCCGGAGATGCTGATGTCGTCTTTGCCGTCGATCTGTCCCGTGGCCACCGACTCGACGATCTTTGCGTACGCCAGCGGCCCGACGGTTGCGCCGTTGGGTTTTCGAATCTTGTATTCGAGCGGCGTGACATTTGTCGTGCTCGGGTGCTCGTCGGTGAGCACCATCGGCGTCGACGGCATAGACGTCGCTGGTAGCGTGTCGGCTGAGGTCTTGCGCGTGCGGGTCTCCGCAGCGATCGACGCAACGAGTGACGCTAGCTCCGCGCGCAGCACTTCTTCCGGCCGGCTCTGCCACGGCTCCAGCGCCGCCCAGAACGCGCGTGCCGTCGGAGGACGTTCCTCGATGTTCGCCGAGAGCGCATTGAGGACCACAGCACCTAGACCCTCCGGAAGCTGCGGAAGGAACTCGACGAACGGGTGGACCTCAGCGTCACGAATCGCGAGTAACACCGCGAGCTCGCTGCCACCCGCGAAGAGCGGCCGCCGCATGAAGAGCTCTGCCGCAATGACACCGGTCGAGAAGAGGTCGGCTCGTTGGTCGACCTGGCCCCCCGACACTTGCTCCGGCGCGAGGTAGCCGAGCTTGCCGTTGGCGCGCGCCGAGGTGTCCACCTCGAACGCATTGGCGTCGGCGCGGGCAATGCCGAAGTCGGCGATCTTCACGTCGCCGTGGATCGAGATCAGCACATTCGACGGGCTGATGTCGCGATGCACAATCCCGAGCGCTTTCCCGTCGTGATCGGATGCGCCGTGCACGGCGTCCAAGCCGTTCAAGATCTGACGCACCAGGTAGACGACGAGATCGTGTTCGAGTCTCTTGCTCTCGAGTGTGAGGCGACGATTGAGGTGCCACAGATCACAGCCCGGGACATACTCGAGTGTTAGATACGGTTGACCTTCGATCTCGCCGTGGCCGAGGACGTGGACGACGTTCGGGTGTGTGATTTGACTCGCGAGACGAGCCTCCTCAGCGAACATTTCTTGCGCGTTGGATTCGTCCGCGAGGTGCGGGAGCATTCGCTTGAGAACGACGACGCGCGGTTCGCCGACCGCACGGGGCTCGAGGGCACGAAACACTTCGGCCATCCCTCCCACGGCAATACGGTCGACCAACGTGTAGTCGCCCAAAGGAGTATTCGGTGGTGGCGCGGACGGCGGTGAGGAGGGTCTGGGCACCTCTGGATTGTAACGGTCACAACGGAAAATATCGATATTAGGGCAATAGAGTTCACAACAATTCGGAGATTTCTATGCCTGGCCCAGGTTTCAGGGCCGCAGAGCGGTATGCCACCCCACAAATCCCGTGAAGGCTTGACGATTTCCCGTTGGGCGGGGATATAGGCTTCCGCGTTTGGGATCGTTCTAGGCTTGACCGGGTCTGGGAGCGGCCCTAACGGGGCGCACGGAGAGGAAAAGTCGAGCGCGGCGTGTTGTGCGGGAACGCCGCTTACGACGTTGTTCGGCAAAAAGTGACGAACTGGCTTGTCGGACCCTCGGGCATCGCCTACATGGCGGCCGGTCGTTTAGAGGACTCAAGAGAAAACGCAGCATGCAGATTTTCCCCCGCGAGTTGAACCACTTGCCCCTCGCGTTGGCCGTCGTGGCCGGCGGTCTCGGGGCAGGCGTGTTCCTGTTGTTCTGGGTCTACTTCACCCCGCCCAACCTTCAGGTGGGCTACACGCCGAAGCAGCCCGTTGACTACAGCCACCGTTTACATGCCGGCGAGCTCGGCATGGACTGTCGCTATTGCCACGCCCAGGTGGAGCGCTCTCACGAAGCGATGGTGCCGCCGACGCAGACCTGCATGGGTTGCCACGCCGTTGTCCACACCGAGTCGGAGAAGCTCGCGCCGGTGCGCGAGAGCTGGGAGACGGACGAATCGATCGCCTGGATTCGCGTTCACCAGCTTCCGGATCACGCGTTCTTCGATCACAGCGCCCATCTCAACGCCGGCGTGGGCTGCGCATCGTGCCACGGCCGCGTCGACCAGATGGAGGTCGTCAGTGTCGTCGAGCCGCTCGCCATGCAGTGGTGTCTGGAGTGTCACCGCAATCCGGAGCCGCACATCCGGCCCAAGAGTGAGGTCACCAATATGAAGTGGGAAGCCGATGAGGTTTGGGTCGCTCAGCGCGCCGAAATCGCCGCCGCCCTCAATCCACCTGAGCATTGTTCGGGGTGCCACCGATGACCCGCAGAAAGTCATACCAGTTGAGCCCGGGTAAAGGTCCGTCGATGTGGCGGACACTCGAGGACAAGAACACTGAGCCGGAAGAGCTTCAGAAGCTCGCCGAGGAAGAGCAGCCTGGCGGTTTCATCACCGACCTGCTCAGCCCGAAGGCGCTCGTGTCGCGCCGTTCGTTCGTGCAGGGTTCTTCGATCGCCGCATTGGCGGCAGGTCTGCAGGGTTGTGTTCGCCGCCCTGAAAGCGAGATTCTTCCCTACAGCAAGGCGCCGGAGTACTTGGTTCCGGGCGTCTCGTCTCACTTCGCGACAGTGACGGCCCGCGGCCGGGATTCGCTGGGCGTCGTGGTCACGAGTCATGAGGGCCGGCCCACGAAGGTCGAGGGCAACAGCCTACACCCGGCGAGCCTGGGCGGCACGGACGTGCGCGCTCAGGCCTACGTGTGGGACCTCTACGACCCCGACCGCTCTCAATCGCCCGCACGCCGAACGGGCAACGCGCTGGTGGACGCAAGCTCCGACGATTTCGACCAAGTGATCGACGCGCTCATCAACAAGCACAAAGCGGATGGGGGAGCAGGCCTCCGGTTGCTCTCGCCGATCTCGAACAGTCCCACCTTCAGGCGCTTGCGCGGGAAGGTGCTGCAGCGCTTCCCGAAGGCGCGCTTTCACACCTACAGCGCCGTGGACGACGACAACGCCCGCGAAGGGGGTCGCCTCGCCTACGGGGAGTCGCTCGTACCGGTTTACGACTACGGCAACGCGAAGGTGATCGTATCGCTGGCTTCGGATTTCTTGGGCAGCGAGCCCGGCGCCGTGGCGGCAGGAGCGCGATTCGCATCTCGGCGCACGCTAGTCACTCCTGAGGCGCCGATGAGCCGCCTCTACGTGGTCGAATCGAACTACACCATCACGGGCAGCATGGCGGATCATCGGGCTCGCATGCGGCAAGCGGATGTGGCGCGCTTCACCGAAGCGCTCGTTGATCAGCTGTCGAGCCGCGGCGTGACCAAGCTCGCGCCCATCGCGCAGAAGCTCAAGCAGCGTTCGGGAGGGATCGACACCAGCGGGATCGACACCGAGCTGCTGCGCGCGCTCGCAGAGGACCTGGTGAGCAACGCAGGTCAGTCGATCGTTGTCGCAGGCGCCGGGCAACCCCCGCTGGTTCACGCCATGGCGTTGGCGATCAACGAGGCGCTCGGCAAGGCTGGTACGACGTACCGGCTGGGTCCGAACGTCGATCCGGATGACGAGCCGAGCCGGAAGAGCATCGCGGAGCTGGCCAAGGAAATCGACCAGGTCGCGACGCTCATCATGGTGGGCGGGAATCCCGTCTACGACGCACCTTCAGACGTGAAGTTCGCGGAGCTCCTCGGACGGGAAGGGCTCACCTCCGTGCACGTGGCAACGCACCGCGACGAAACGTCCGCGCTGAGCTCCTGGCACGCTCCGCTCGCCCACGAGCTCGAGGCATGGGGTGACCAAGTGGCTCTCGATGGCGCCATCTCGTTTCAGCAGCCGCTCGTTGCGCCCCTCTATGGTGGCGTCAGTGGGATCGGGCTACTCGCGAAGCTCGCTGGCGAGAAGACGACCAAGGACCGCGACCTCGTGCGTGAGACTCAAGGTACAGGGCTCGATGTCCAGACGAAGAGTATGCTCCGGGCTGGGTTCCCCGCCGAGTACACGAGCGAAGAGCAGCTTTGGCGAGGTGCTCTCCACAACGGTTTGTTGAAGACGCAGCCGTCCGCAACCAAGAGCACCCGCGTCGAGTCGATCGTGAGCGAAATCGCTTCCTCTCCGAACGCGAAGCCGGCTGGGAAGGGCCTCGTGGAGGTGAGCTTCGAGCCGGACCCAGCGCTTTGGGATGGCGCTCAGGCCAACAATCTCTGGGCACTCGAGCTTCCGCAACCCATGACGAAGATCGTGTGGGACAACGCGGCGCTCATCTCCCCCGCGACGAGCAGGGCGCTCGGAATCAAGAAGGGCCAGATGCTTCGGCTCGCCAAGGGCGATGCCAAGGTTGAAGTCCCCGCTTGGATCGTCCCCGGACACGCGGACGACAGTGTCACGTTGACCCTCGGATGGGGCCGCACCGCAGCGGGGCGCTACGGCAACGGCAAGGGCTTCGACGTGAACCCGCTTCGCACGACTGACGGCATGAACTTCACGGACGGAGTGACCGTCGAGACCTTGAGCGAAGTGTACACCCTGGTTCAGACTCAGGAGCACGATCGCATGGAGGGCCGTCCGATTGCGATCGACGCGACGCTCGACGAGTACAAGACGGAGCCCAACTTCGCCTCGTACCGTGCAGTCGACCCGGTCAGCACGCCGCCGCTTTGGAAGCAGCAGGATTACAGCGAGGGTTATCAGTGGGGGATGGCCATCGACCTCAATGCGTGCACGGGCTGCAACGCCTGTGTCATCGCGTGTCAGGCCGAGAACAACATTCCCTCGGTGGGCAAGTTCGAAGTGGAGCGCGGACGCGAGATGCACTGGCTCCGCATCGATCGCTACTTCGTCGGGGACGACGAGAACAACCCCGAGGTGGCGGTGCAGCCGGTGGGGTGTCAGCAGTGCGAAGAAGCGCCGTGCGAAAACGTCTGCCCGGTCAACGCGACGACGCACACGCCCGAGGGCCTCAACGACATGGCGTACAACCGCTGCGTAGGCACTCGTTACTGCGCGAACAACTGTCCGTACAAGGTTCGCCGGTACAACTACCTCGATTGGCACGGCCACCTGGACGACGAGTTTGGCTGGTTCGAAGACTTCCCGGAGTCTAGGAAACTTCAGTTCAACCCCAACGTCACAGTTCGCATGCGCGGCGTGATGGAGAAGTGCACGTACTGCGTACAGCGCATCGAGGAGGGGAAGCTCTCCGCCAAGCGGGACGGCCGCAAGCTCAAGGATGGCGACATCAAGAGCGCCTGCCAGCAGGCCTGTCCGACCAAAGCCATCGCCTTCGGTGACCTCAACGACTCGAAGAGCGCGGTGGCCCGGTGGTTGCAAGTCAATCGGAACTACAAGCTGCTCCCCGAAATCGGTACGCGTCCTCGCACGTCGTTCCTCGCGCGCATACGCAACCCAAACCCCAAGCTGAAGGGAAATGGGTAAGAACCAATGAGTAGCTACGACGCACCCATCAAAGAACTTGGCGAAACGTCACTCCTTCCGGAGGGCACAACTCGAAACGACATCACCGAGACCATTGCAGGCGTTACGGAGAACCCCGCCCCGCGCGGCTGGTGGCTCCTGTTCTTGCTGTCGGTTTCCGTGCTCGGGGTCATGGGCGCCGCGCTCGCGTACTTGTTCATTCAAGGCATTGGCGTTTGGGGCAACAACGCACCCGTCTATTGGGCATGGGACATCACCAACTTCGTCTGGTGGATCGGTATCGGCCACGCCGGCACGCTGATTTCAGCCATTCTCTTTCTGTTCAGGCAGAAGTGGCGAACGAGTATCAACCGCTTCGCCGAAGCGATGACCGTGTTTGCCGTGCTCTGCGCGGGCTTGTTCCCCGCGATCCACACCGGCCGCCCCTGGTTCGACTACTACCTGTTCCCGATTCCGAATCAGATGGACATGTGGCCGAACTTCAAGAGCCCGCTGATGTGGGACGTGTTCGCGGTCGGCACCTACCTGACGATCAGCGTCATCTTCTGGTACGTCGGTCTGATTCCGGATTTTGCTACACTGCGTGACCGGTCCAAGAACCTGGCTCGTAAGCGCATTTACGGGTTCTTCGCACTCGGTTGGCGCGGTGCGCACCGGCACTGGCAGCACTACGAACGGGCGTACCTCATCTTTGCCGGCATCTCCACGCCGCTGGTCCTCTCGGTCCACTCCGTCGTTTCGTTCGACTTCGCGACGTCGATCGTTCCGGGCTGGCACACCACGATTTTCCCGCCGTACTTCGTTGCCGGCGCCGTCTTCAGCGGCTTCGCGCTGGTGATGACGCTCATGTTGATCTGCCGCTCGATCTTCAAGCTGCACAACATCGTGACCATCAAGCACCTAGACTTGATGAACAAGTTCATACTCGGCGTGTCGCTCTTGGTCGGATACGCGTACGCGATAGAGTTCTTCATCGCGTGGTACTCGTCCAACCCGTACGAGCAGTGGGTGTTCTTCCACAACCGCCTCGGCTGGGGGCAACTCGACAGCAAGGGCAACTGGGGGCCCCTGTGGTGGGCGTACTACGCCATGGTGTTTTGCAACGTCGTCGTCCCGCAGATTTTCTGGTCCAAGCGCGCGCGAACGAGCATTCCGATCATGTTCATTGCAAGTATTCTCATCAATATCGGCATGTGGTTCGAGCGCTTCGTGATCATCGTCACGTCGACGTATCAGGACTTCCTTCCGTCTTCGTGGGGCATGTTCCATCCGACGTTGATCGACCTCCTGACGTACCTCGGCACGTTCGGATTGTTCTTCACGCTCTTCCTCCTCTTCGTTCGTTGGATCCCGATGATCGCCATCGCAGAGGTCAAAGGAAACCTGCCGGGGGCACATCCCGACTTTCATGCCCTAGCGGCACAGGATGAGGAACCGGACGCGGCTGCCGCGCCGGTGCCGGCGGAGTGAGGCGAATCATGGCTAACCAAACAAAAAAGCCTGCCCTTTACCTGGCCGAATACGGCACGCCGAACACCATCGCACAGGCTGCGATGAAGGTGCGTGACGCGGGCTACCAGAAATGGGATTGCCACACCCCGTACGCCATGCACGGCATGGACGAAGCGATGGGGCTCAAGCCGACGCGAATCGGCGTCATCTCGTTCGTCTTTGGAATGCTCGGTCTCGCGATCGCGGTGTTCATGATGCAGTACACGAATGCGTTTGACTTCAACTTGTTGAACGTCGGCGCGGGCTATCCGCTCATCGTTGGTGGCAAGCCGCCCGGAGCCTTCCCCCCGATGGTGCCGATCATATTCGAGCTCGGCATTCTCCTGTGCGGGCTTTCGACCTTGTTCGGCTTGCTGGCTATCATCAAACTGCCGATGCACCATCATCCGATCTTCGAGTCGGACCGATTCGAAGCCGCATCGGACGACAGGTTTTTCATCTCAATCGAAGCGGGCGACCAGAAGTTCGACCTTGAGCGAACCAAGGCGCTTCTGGAGGCGACCGACCCGATCTCCCTCGAGCTCATCGAGGAGGAGGTGAAGTGATGCGGGCTCTTCTCATCACCCTGGCCTTCGCGACGCTGGCCACCGGATGCATTGGCGGCGAGAGCGGCGAGCCGCCGGTCGTCGGTATCCGCAACATGTACAACCAGCCTCGGTACGACGTGCAGGAGCGGCAGCCGTTCTTTGCGGACCAACGCTCGATGCGTCCCCAGGTGGAAGGCGCCGTCTCGCGCGAGATGGAGACATCCATAGTCGTAGCAACGGGTCGGAACGCCAACGATGACGCTTGGATCATGCAGGTGCACCCTCAGTACATCGTTCAGAACGGAGGCCAGAAAGCCTTCCTGAGCAGGGGCAAGGACCGCTACGACATCTACTGCGCTCCGTGCCACTCGCTTTCCGGTGACGGCAAGGGCATGGTCTCGCGACGCGCAGCGGCGCTTGGAGCAAGCGGTCTCATCGCTCCGACCTTCCATGATGACAGGCTGCGACACATTCCCGATGGCCAGCTCTTCGCGACCATCACCAACGGCGTGCGCAACATGCCAGCTTACGCCTACAACATCCCGGTCGATGACCGATGGGCCATCGTTGAGTACGTCCGCGCGCTCCAGCTGAGCCAAGCACCAGCGGCTGCGCCCGAGAACACGGAGCAATCCCAGTGACCGAAGCGAACAACAAGGACTACCGAGTCGGAGACGACGCTTTCTGGTCGCGCGCGTGGGTCGCACCCCTGGTGCTCGCCATCGCCGGCGGCTTGCTTGCGGTCGTGACCGCCGATGCCGACAGGCTCGGCTATGCATACCTCTTCGCCTTGTTCACGACCGCCACCTTCATGCTCGGGGCTCTCTTCCTGGTGCTGGTTCAGTTCCTCACGGCTTCGTACTGGGGTGTGTCCTCGCGACGCATCGTCGAGGTCGTGATGTCCGGTGCGCCCGTCGTGGCCTTGTTGGCGCTTCCCTTCATTGGGGGGGTCGCGCTGGGCAAGATCAACATCTACAACGAGTGGCAGAGCGCGGCCGCCCACGGCGAGCACGGCGATGGCCACGGGGACTCCGAGTCCAACGAGCACGGCATGCTGGAGCTCGGCGCTAACGTCGCGCAGGCGCAGGGTCACGGCGACGACCACGGCGGCGCTGCCCACGAGACCGCTCACGAAGAGGAGCACTCGCGCACCCCTCAGGAAGCTGCGCTTCACCACCAAGTCGTTAGCGAGAAGACCGGATACCTGAACACCAACGGCTGGGCCGCCCGCGGTATCGGCTACGTCATCATCTGGTCCCTGCTCGCCCTCATGTACTTCGGCTGGTCGAGGCGCCAGGACGAGGACCACGACCCGCGGCATACGCTGCGCATGCAGAGATTGGCGGCGCCAGCGCTGATGCTCTTTGCCCTCACGCTCACCTTCGCGGCGTTCGATTGGTTGATGTCGCTCGAGGCCGCCTGGTTCTCGACGATCTTTGGCGTAGTCATCTTTGCGGGCTCCGCCGTGGCGATCCTGGCGCTGACGATTCTCATCGGGCTCAGCCTCTCCAAGCGCGGCCTGGTCGGCGACATGATCAACATCGAGCACTTCCACGACCTCAGCCGGCTCATGTTCGGCTTCGTCTGCTTCTGGACGTACGTCCACTTCTCGCAATGGATGCTGATTTGGTACGCGGGTATTCCCGAAGAGGCCACCTGGTTTCACAAGCGCTGGGAGGACGGTTGGCCGTTCGTGGCCTACCTGCTGCTCTTCGGCCACTTCGTTGCGCCGTTCGTGCTGCTGATTTCACGGGTCCAGAAACGAGCACTTCCTTGGCTCCAGGTGATGTGCTTCTGGCTGATCCTCATGCACATCGTGGACATCTACTGGTTCATCATGCCGCAGGCTGGCGGCTTCCACGTTCAGCTTGCAGACGTCGGTGCGCTACTGTTCGTTGGCGGCGTCTTCTTTGCGTATGTCTTTTGGCAGCTCGGGAGGGTCCCGTTGTTGCCCGTCGGCGATCCACGGCTTCAGCGGAGCCATCACCTCCACCAAATATACTGAGCGTGCACGGATGAGTACGAAGCAGAAAATACGATTTGCACCGTTCCGCATCCTCTTGACCCTCTCGGTCTGGGTGGCATTCGGGGTGGGCTGTGGCCCAGTAGACTCAGCGAGGGCGCCGTCACCAGACGATGAGCGCGATATCGTGGCGAGAAGTCAGCAAGCGGCGCTCGAAGGTGGAACGATGCCGATCGATCAAGCGATGGCGGAGTACAGCGCAAAGCCGCGTCAGGATTTTCCAGCCCTTTCCCCGGAGGCTTCCGAGGACGAGTCCGCGCTGATCGGTTGGTCCTTCAAGGGTGCGGCCCCCGTCGCGCCTGGTGAAGTCACGATGCCGCCTGAGTGCACGGGCGCTTCGGACCCAATGGCTTGCTGGGGACAGAAGCTCAGCACCAGCAAGGGGTGCGTGGCCTGTCATTCGGTCGACGGCGAGAAGCAGCAACCGTGTCCGAACTGGAAGGGCGTCTTTGGCACCGACCGGGTGCTGGTCAGTGGTGAGACTGTGACCGCGGACGAGGCATATCTCGCCAGCTCGATCACGAACTCCTGGGACCAGGTCGTCCAGGGCTACGGCAAGACGATGCCGCCCTACAACTTCCCGGAGCAGGAACTGGAAGCGCTGGTTGCCTACCTCAAGTCGCTCGGAGAGGGTGAATGATGATCAACGTACGCACGGGTACGGTGATGGGCCTCGTGTTGACGCTGTCGCTCTCGCTGGCGGCCTGCGAGGCTCCAAGCCCGGACAAAGCCAGCTTGAAGTACAGCGCGGAGCTCTATGACGGGTGCGTCCCGTGTCACGGCGAGAACGGTGAGGGCAACCAGGACCTCGAAGCGCCGGCGATTGCCGGCCTGGAGCGCTGGTATGTCAAAGCGCAGCTCCGCAAGTTCAAGAAGAGTCAGCGCGGATGGCACATCGACGACCTGCCCGGCAAGCGAATGCTGCCCATGGCCATGGCGCTGAATACCGACGAGAAGGTCGACCTTGCGGCGGCCTACGTAGCGAGCCTGCCACCCACGAACCCAGCGCCCACTCTCGAAGGCGGGAATGCCGAAACGGGCAAGATTTACTTTGCCACCTGCGTGCAGTGCCACGGCGCCGATGCGCGCGGGAACATCGACGAGTTTGGTCCGCCATTGGTTGGGGCGAGCGACTGGTACCTGCTGACGCAGCTCCAGAGCTTCAAGAGTGGGGCGCGAGGCACGCATGCCGATGACATTACGGGCGCCAAGATGCGGCCGTTCTCGATGACGTTACCCACCGAACAGGCGATGAAAGACGTCCTCGCCTACATTGGCACCTTATCGGAATAGGCTGCGAGGGTTTGACAGATGGCTGGTAAAACGAGAGATCCCGACAACGAGTCTTTTTTTTGGTGGAAGTGGACCATGGGTGGCGCTGTCGTTTTTATCGGCGTCGTCTTCGCTTTCATTCTGAACTGAGGGTGTAGAGGGTCGAATGCTTCAAGGAATTTACGACTTCATCAAAGGGATTTTCGAGCCGCTCGGTGACTACCTGATCGGCTCTGCCCTCCCGGCGGGCTCCTCGTACGCCAGCGACATCGATTCCCTCATTGCGCTGATTGCCGTGCTGGTTGGGTTTTGGGCCCTCCTGACCTATGCCGCGTTCTTCTTCCTCATCTTCCGGTTCCGGGAGAAGGACGGGCGCCGCGCGCAATACGTGACTGGCGAGGAGAAGGATCTCAAGCGATGGATCACCTATCCGCACGCGGCGATCATCGTGTGTGACCTCGTGATTGTCTTCATGGCAATCATGGTTTGGTACAACGTCAAGCAGCGTCTGCCCGAGGCGGACAGCACGGTTCGCATCATCTCGCAGCAGTGGGCCTGGAACTTCGTCCATCCTGGCCCCGACAACGAGCTCGATACGGACGATGACATCATCACGTTCAACGAGCTCCACGTCCAAGAGGGCGTCACTTACCATTACGAGCTCCTCTCCAGGGACGTCATTCACGACTTCTCGGTTCCGGTGTTCCGTCTGAAGCAAGACGCGATTCCGGGTCGTGTCATGAAGGGCTGGTTCAAGCCCACGATGGCCGGCGAATACGACATTCAATGCGCCGAGATGTGCGGGATTGGGCACGGCATCATGGGCGCGCGCATCTTCGTCGAAACCCCTGAAGAACATGCGGCTTGGATGTCGCAGGGCAGCACGGGCAAGCTTGCTTCCCGCTGAATGGAATAGTCATGGCTGAAGCAGGCACAGTAGAGATCCACGGCGCGTCCTCGCACGATGCGCATCACGAGCAGAGCTTCTGGAGCAAGTACGTCTTTGCGACCGACCACAAGATCATCGCGATGCAGTACATGTTCACCGGCATCGTGATGGCCTTGATCGGCGGTTACATGTCGTACGCATTCCGCATGCAGCTGGCGTTTCCGGGCGAAAGCGTGCCGGGATACGGGGTCGTGTCGCACGGTGAATACAACGCCTTGGTCACCAACCACGGCACCATCATGATTTTCTGGGTCGCGATGCCCATGTTGATCGCAGCGTTCGGCAATTTTCTCATTCCGTTGATGATCGGCGCCGACGACATGGTGTTCCCACGCATCAACCGCCTCTCCTATCAAATCTTCCTGATCAGCGCGATCGTGATCATCGCCTCGCTGTTCGTTCCCGGCGGCGGCTTCGGCGGTGCGTGGACGGCGTATCCGCCTCTCTCCTCCAATGCGGAGTACAGCCTCACGCCGCTCGGTTCGACGCTTTGGCTCGTCGCTGTGGCGCTCGAGTTCGTGGCCTTCCTGCTCGGCGGCATCAACTTCATCACCACACTGATGAACGCGCGCGCACCCGGCATGAAGATGCACGACATTCCAATGGTTCTGTGGATGATCGTCATCGCGAGCATCCTCTTCATGGCGTCGGTCGGCCCGCTCATCGCAGGCGCCGTGATGCTCTTCATGGACCAGGTGGTGGGCACCGGCTATTTCGATCCAGGCCGTGGTGGTGACCCGATTCTGTGGCAGCATCTTTTCTGGTTCTTTGGGCACCCAGAGGTCTACGTCGTGCTCCTGCCGGCGATGGGCATCGTGGCCGACATCATCTGCACCTTCTCCCGCAAGAAGCTCTTCAACTACAAGCTGATCCTCTACACGGTATTCGCGACGGGCATCATCAGCTTCTTCGTGTGGGCCCACCACCAGTTTGTCGCCGGCATCGACCCGCGCATGGCGAACGTCTTCACGATCACTACGCTGATCATCTCGATTCCAATCGCGGAGATGATGTTCCTGTACATCGCGACGCTCTATGGCGGTTCGATCCGGCTCGCCACGCCCATGCTCTGGGCGCTGGCTTTCATCGCCGAGTTCCTCATCGGTGGCATCACCGGCATCTTCCTCGGCGCGAGCGGCTCGGATATCTTTTTCCACGACACGTACTTCGTGCTCGCTCACTTCCACTACACGTTCTTCCCGATCGCGATCATCGGCTTCATGGCGGGCATCACGTATTGGTTCCCGAAGATGTTCGGCAGGATGATGAACGAGACCCTTGGGAAGATTCATTTCTGGGGCACGATCGTCAGCTTCAACGCGATCTTCATCCCGCTATTCATCCTGGGCACGGCGGGTCAGCACCGGCGCGTCTACAACTCCCAGAACTTCCCCGACCTGGCGGGCTTGCAGGACCTCCGCGTGTTCGCCACGGCGGCCCTGTTGGTGATGCTCGTCTTCCAGGCCGTCTTCCTTTTCAACTTCGTTTACAGCATGTTCAAGGGGAAGCCTGCGGGGAAGAACCCGTGGAAGGCCAACACCCTCGAGTGGACCACGGAGTCGCCGCCGCCACACGGCAACTGGCCGGAGGGTCTGCCCAACTGTTATCGAGGTCCTTACGAGTACAGCGTGCCAGGTCGTGAAGAGGACTACTGGCCGCAAGACGTCCCACCGGACACAGCCCCCGCCGAATGACGAGGCACCGATGAGCACGACCAGACCGATAGCAACTACTAGAAGCGCCACGGGCATCCCGACCGGCAAGCTCGCCGTTTGGTGGGTAATCGTGTCGGAAATCGTGATTTTCGGGGGCTTGCTGGCCTCCTACGTCATGCACCGAATCGGTCACCCCGAGTGGGCCGAGTACGCCTCGCACACCAATACTTGGTTTGGCGGCGCGAACACGTTCGTGCTGTTGACCTCATCGCTGTTTGCAGTGCTCGCGCACCACGCGGCCGAGCATGGTGATGGCAAGAAGGCCGCCAAGTGGCTGCTCGGCACCTGTGGCGGCGGCCTGCTCTTCCTTGGGATCAAGGGGGTCGAGTGGACCGGCGAGATTCAGCACGGCTACACGATTACGGCCAACGGTTTCTGGCACTTCTACTACACCGCAGCAGGGCTCCACGCGCTCCACGTCATTGCCGGTTGCATCATCATGCTGATTATTGCGAACGACGCGCGGAAGGGCAAAGAGCTTCATCGCGTCGAGCTGATCGGCATCTACTGGCACTTCGTCGACATCGTGTGGATTTTCCTCTTCCCGCTGCTCTACATCGCCAAGTGAGGACTGACGATTATGGCTGAACATCAAGACCACGCAGACGACCACGGCCAGAGCCGCTACGTGAAAATCTGGGCCGTCCTGCTCGTGCTGCTCATTCTCAGCATCCTCGGCCCGATCGTGGCGCCGTATGTGGCGTTCGGGTTCCTCGAGGCCTGGATGATTACGCTCATGACCGCGTTTGGGATCGCGGTCGTCAAGGCATATCTGGTGGCGGCGAATTTCATGCATCTCAATGTCGAAAAGAAGTACATTTCTTATCTTCTAGGGACGATGTTGATGTTCATGTTGCTGTTCTTTGCGGGTACGGCCCCTGACGTGATGAGGCACGAGGGCCAGAACTGGGAGAACATCGCAGCCGAGGCCGAAGTCCAGCGAGCGCTCGAGGCCCAGGGCGCCGACGCGCACGGCGGGGCACACGACGACGCCGAGCACTGAGGAAAGGAGGAATAGCCCATGCCTGATGACACACTAGGTCGCCCTCTCGGTGTGCCGGCCAGGCGCGAGCCAGTCCTTCCGAACGGTGTGCTGGGCATGCTGCTTTTCGTTGCCACGGAGGTCATGTTCTTCTCCGGCTTGATCAGCGCCTTCGTCATCGGCAAGAGCAACGCCCTCGGTGGTTGGCCTCCGCCCGGACAGCCGCGCCTGCCCGTCGAGGAGACCGCCCTCAATACCGCAGCGTTGCTTGCCAGCGGCGTGGCACTTTACTTCGCCAACCGGGCGTTCAAGAACAGCGCCCCGAACACCAAGCGACTCTTGTTGCTCTCGATCGCCCTCGGGGGCTTCTTCGTCGTGTTCCAGGGGGCGGAGTGGGTGGCGCTGGTCGGCGAGGGCCTGACGCTCACATCGGGCCAGCTTGGCGGCTTTTTCTACCTCCTCGTCGGGACCCACGCGATTCACGTCGTCGCGGGCTTCGCCATCCTGCTCTATACGTACCGAAGGTTGTCGCACGACGACCTCGACCGCTTCACGTTCTGGCCGGCACAGATCTTCTGGTACTTCGTGGTCGGCGTGTGGCCCATCCTCTATTGGCAGGTGTACCTGTGATGCGTTTGGCTCGAGCCAGTGTCGCGGCCGCCGTGGTCGCCGCAGCCTGGGCAGCCGACCTCGCTTACGCGTGCCCGTCGTGCACATCGCCGCTCGAAGAGAATCGACAGGCGTTCGTCGATACGACGGTTTTTCTGACGGTCGTGCCGCTGATGATGATGGGCGGATTCCTGTGGTGGCTTCGCCGCAAGATCCGCGCAATGGACGGCGCCGTCGAAATCGCGATGCACGAGAGCCTCCCGCACGGTGCCGGGCCGCTCTCGAAGGGCCGCTAGAGCCGTTCCCAGACCGGCTGGCGGTCGTCGTATGCCCCGCCGCGGTGCTCTTGGTGGCGTGCGAGGGCCACCGCAAACCTGCGCGCCGCGAACGCCAGCAGGAGTCCCGCCGCGACGTCGATGAACCAGTGCCAGCGCAGGAACATCGTCGCGACGATGATGTTGGCGGCCATCAAGGCTAGAAGTGGCCAGAGCCATTGGAACGGCTGCGTGTGCCGATAGGCAAACGCGTGCAGTGTAAAATAGGCCGGGTACGCGGTGTGTAGCGAGGGAAAGATGTCGAGCTGTGCGCCGGCGGTGGCCACGGCGAGCTCGACCTGGTTCCACCAGAATGCGCCCTGCAGCGGCTGGTCGAACGCGATCGTCGCGACTGGCCCGGCGCCCGGCACGAGGGTGTAGAGGGTGTGTCCGCACGCCACGACAAGCAAGGCGCCGGTCAGCATCTCCTGCTGGCGCCTGCCTCGGTCGACGAGGAGAGAAGGGACCAGCATGAGGGCCATCACCAGGAAGTAGCCGTAGTAGAAGAACGACAACCACTCGACGACTGGCTCGACGTTCCAGGCTTGCATCCAAAGCGCAGGGGTGGTCCCGAGGAGCCAGCGGTCGATCGCGAACAAGCGATCGTCTACTAGTTCGGGCTGAAGAGCCGGAAGTAGGACCCGCATCGTGAAGTACGAGAGCACCAGCGGCATGAACAACCCGATGCGGTACGTCAAAGCGCGCGCTCGTTGATCGCGAATCACTTCGCCCCGGGCTAGCACCAGGGCGCAGCCGGTGACGGCCAGAAGAGCGAAGGCCAGGCGGCGCGCGACGGCCGCATCAGGGCTGTCGGGGGCGATCCACGCGCGCAAGAAGAGGTAGGCGAGACAGGCTACCGCGATCGCATCCTGCACTGCGAAGTTCCGCGCCGTGACGCCTATCGTCGTGCGCGCTCGCTCAGCTACGTTCCGAGTGAGGTCCAGCATAGGCGTCCAGGTGGCCCGAAGTGTGTCGACACGGCCATGCCAATGCAAGCAACTGGCCTCCCCGGCGCGCAGATTGTGAATTTACCCTAATGGCGGATTTGCTTCGGGAGCAGACGTAGCGCGCAACCTGGGGTACACCTCGCCCCATGGAAGAGGCTTCGTCCAAGCGCACGTCCATCCGCGACGACGCGCTCAATCTGCCCAACTTGCTGACGATGCTCCGCATCGTCTTGATCCCCGGCGTCTTATGGCTGCTGTGGGACGGCACCCCCAGGGCGAATTTCTGGGCCGCGATACTCTACATCGGGACCGCGCTCACCGATCTCATCGATGGCTACCTTGCTCGCAAGTGGGGCCAGATCAGCCTCCTCGGCAAGTTCCTCGACCCGTTGGCGGACAAGCTCCTCGTGATGGCAACGTTGATCTTCCTCGCATACCTCGGCCGCATGCCGTTTCTTGGTGTCGTGGCGGTGATCATCATGCTGGGCCGCGAGTTCGCCATCACGGCGCTTCGGACGATTGCGATGAGCGAAGGGGTCGTGATGGCGGCGATGCGGACCGGCAAGGACAAGACCGCTTTGCAAATGGTCGCGATCCTCATGCTCATCGTGCACCAGCGTTACACGGTGCACTTCGGGTTCTACCAGACCGAGTTCGACTTCGCAGGCGTGGGTTTGGTGCTCCTGTACTTCAGTCTTGGTCTGGCTTTGTTGAGCGGCGGCGAGTACATCAAGCTCTTCGTCGATGCAGTCGACGCCAAGGAAGAGCGTCTTACACAAGCCACATCGTGACTGAGTCGATGGGAACATTGGCGGTGGAGGCGCGCGCGACTCGGCACATCGTGGGCCGAGTCGTTCGCGGAAGCGGGCTACAGGACGCGTTTGGCAAACTCGTCGGTGAGTACGGCCTTCGAAGTGCGTGGGTCAGCGCGATCGGCGCGTTCGAATGGATCGAGCTCGCCGAATACAATCAAGCGGACCGACGCTATGAAGACGCGCATCGTGTCGAGCGCTGCGAGCTCGTTTCGATGACAGGCAACCTCTCCGAACGCGACGGTAAGCCGTTCTGGCATCTTCATGCGACCGTCTCTCTTCGCGAGAATGGTCGCGACGTGACCTATGGCGGGCACGTGGTCGATGGTTCGGTGTTTGCGTTGGAGTTCCGCATCGATTGCTTTGATGAGCTGGATCTGAGGCGAGCCAACGACGAAGCCACGGGGCTTCAGCTCTGGACCGGTCTCGGGGCGCCAGCGGGCGGGGGAGAGGTGGCCGGAGCTCCAGAAGCAGGTTCCGCCGGCGTGACGTGGGCGATTGCGGCGCAGGTTTCGGCCCAGGCGCAGCCTGCCGCGACCGAAGCGTACAAGCCCGAAAAGGGTGACTGGATCGACCACGCGAAGTTCGGGCTCTGCAAGATCGAAGGACTGTCCGGCGATGGCGTCTGCATCATCAAGCTGCCCGATGCGCGCCGAAAGAAGATCAAGATCGATGCGTTGCAGGTGCTTGCGCCGCGCAGCGACGGCGGGCGTCGCGTGTTTCCGGTGAGGTCGAAGAGTAAGGGGTGAGCTGCGTGTCTTGGGAGCTGGGGAAGAGCTGGTTACCTGGTTTGGTTTAGTTACACCGCCCGCCCACCCCCACCAGCTAACCGAGCCGAATGCGCGGGTCGAGGGCTGCCACTGCAATGTCTGAGAGCAGGTTACCCACCTGCACGGCAATGCCGAACATCAGCACGACCGCCATGATCACGGGCGCGTCCAGCGATTCGATCGATTCGATTGTCAGGAGTCCAAGGCCGGGCCAGGCGAAGATCTTCTCGGTGATGATCGCGCCGCCGACCAGGAAAGGCAGGCTCAACCCGATGAGAGTGGCGACGGGGAGTAGGGCGTTGCGAATGGCGTGCTTGATGACGACGCGGCTCATCGGCATTCCCTTGGCTTTCGCCGTTCGCACATGGTCATGCCGCAGGGTCTCGATGAGCTCCCCGCGCATGATGCGCGCGTACGTAGCGGCGCCTGCAACGGCCAGGATGAGTGATGGCAGGAGCGCGTGATAGAGGTGGTCGATCGCGTCGACCCCGTAGCCGCCGAAAGGAAACCAGCCCAACAGGAACGCGAAGAGCAGCAGCGCGATTGGTCCGGTGACGTAGGTCGGCAGGCTGATGCCGACGAAGGTGGCAAACATGATTAGCGTATCGGACCAGCGGTTGCGTCGGAGTGCGGCGATCACCCCCGCGCTGAGGCCGATGAGCAGCTCGAAGAAAACGGCCAACGAGGCGAGCAGCAGCGTCCGCGGTAGACGGTGCGCGATCACGTCGGCTACCGCCTCGTGGTGCGAGTATGATTCCCCGAGGTCTCCTTGAAGGACGCCGCAGAACCCACGAGAGCCGTCGTCGCGCTCGTACTTCGGCGAGTCCTTGCGGATGCACGGCACGAGTCCGACGTAGCTGAGAAACTGTTCGAGTACGGGGCGGTCTAGGCCCTTCTTCGCTTTGAAGTCTGCGATCTGCTCAGCGCGTGCCTGAGGTCCGAGGATGGTCACCGCCGGGTCGCCCGCGACGAAGATCAGGAAGAAGACCAGCGTCACGACCGCCATGACGACCAGTACGCCCCACAACACTCTCTGCACTATGAAACGGATCATGGAGACGGCTCCTGTTCGTAGACCGCCTGCGCGACGCGCTTCTTGGGTAGGTCGAGCCAAATGTTGCGGTACTCGTTCAGCCAGACGGGGTGCGGCCGGAAGCCTTTCACGTACGGCTGCCAGGCGAACATGTCGATCGGGTAGTACAGAAACGCCCACGGCGCCTCGTCGGCCAGTATGGCGTTGGCCTCCGCGTACAGGCTGAGCCGGGTCTCCCTATCGGCTTCCGGGCGCGCACGGTCGAGAATCGCGTCGAGCTTCGGGTTCCGATAGAACGAGCGGTTCTCGGAGTTCTCTGGATGGATCGATCGGCTGTGGAACAGGATGTCCATGAAGTTCGACGGGTCCGGGAAGTCTTGATGCCAACCGGTGAAAGCGGCCTGAGCGACGCGCGGCTTGCCGGTCTCCTTCAGATAGGTCGCAAAGGAGACCATCTTCAGCTCGATCTCGATGCCAATCGCTTTGAGGTCTTGTTGGAAGAGCTGAGAGGTGCGCACCTCGCCTTCGCCCCGCACCCAGAGCGTGATCGGTGCGGTCAGTCCGTCGGGGAACCCGGCCAGGCGCATCTCTTCCTTGGCGCGATCGAGGTCGAACCACTGCCCGGTCGGTAGCGCCGGGTCGTGCGGGGCCAGCATTGGCGGCAGCACCTGGGACGCAGCGATCACTTGACCCGGATCGAGCCGCTCGAGCTTCGAACGGTCCAACGCGAAGGCCACGGCACGCCGGACGTGCACGTCGTCGAAGGGAGGCAGCTCGCAGTTCAGACCCAGCGCGAACACCGACGCGCTCGGTGACTCGGCTAGATAGGGAGCCCAAGCCTCGGATTCTCGCAGAAACAGCCGGTTCACTTTGCTGGGCCGGTAGATCACATCGAGGTCGCCGTTGCGAAAACGGGCGCTCGCCACGTCGCTCGAGATGTTTTCGAGAAAGATCATTCGGTCAGGGCGCGCCCGGGGCGACCAATATTCCTCGAAGCGCTCGAACTCGACTTGAACCCCGCGCTCCCAACGTGCGAACACAAACGGTCCCGAGCCGATCGGGTGACGTCCGACCGCGTCCCGCCCCTCTGCTTTCTCGATCTCCTCCACGTGCTCTCTAGCGAGGGGGTAGGCGAATGGCATCGCTAGCGCGTTGAGGAACGTCTGGTCAGCCTCGTCGAGGCGGAACTCGATCGTCTTGTCATCGACCACGACAATGCCTTCGACGCGCTCGGCCTTGCCCCTGTGGTACGCCGGGGCGCCCTCGATCGATTTGAAGAACGGATAGCCGGGTGAGCCGATGCGCTCGGAGAGCAGCCGGTGAAGCGACCACGAGATGTCCTCGGCGGTGATCTCCCGGCCGTTGTGAAACTTGATGCCGTCGCGCAGCTTGAAGCGAAAGACTCTGCCGCCGTCCGACATCTCCGGGAGCTCGACGGCCAGGCTCGGGACCATGTTGCCTTCGTAGTCGTAGTCGAGCAGGCCGTCGTACAGCAGTCGACACGCGGCCGTAGAGAGCGTGTCGTAGGCGAAGTGCGGGTCGAGCGTGTGGATGTTGCTGCCAGCGGAGAAGATGAATGTCCCGCCCGGTTGCGGAGTCTCGTGTCCGGCGCCGACATAGCGGGGTCCGAGGGGCGCCTTCGGGAAGTTGGCGATAACCCATCCAAGGAGGAGCGCGGCGGCGACGAGGGCGGCTGCGCCTCCGATCCAACGGCGACGACGTTGGCCGTCAGTCCTTGGGGTCGAACGCATCACGTAGCCCTTCTCCAAAGAGGTTGAATCCAAATACCGCCATGCTGATCAGCACGGCGGGGTAGAGCGTTAGCCGAGGCACTCCGAGTAGGAGCGACTGACTGTCGTTGAGCATCGATCCCCAGCTTGCCGTCGGCGGACGAACGCCGAGCCCTAGGAACGACAGGGCGCTCTCCGCGATGATCATGCGTGCCACCAAGATGGTTGCGATCGCGATGATCGGACCAATGACGTTGGGAAGTACATGGCGCGCTAGGATTCGGAAGTGACGTAAGCCGAGTGCGCGGGCCGCTTGGATGTAGTCGAGCTCGCGGGCCTCCATGGTCTTGGCGCGCGTGACACGGGCGAGGGTCGTCCAAGAGAGAACGCCGAGCACAACGCAGATCGTCCAGATGCCTGGCGCGTCCCACACCCGTTGCATGACGATAGCGATTAGCAGAAACGGCATCGACAGCACGACGTCGACGAGCCGCATCAAAACCGTGTCGAGGCGTCCGCCGACGTAGCCGGAAACCAGTCCGAGCGTCACGCCGATCAGCACTGCCAGCGCTGTCGCGAGGTAGGCGACCAGCATCGATACTCGAGCGCCGCTCAGGAGGCGGCTCAGCTCGTCCCTCGCGAGGATGTCGCCCCCGAGCCAGTGCCCCTGCTCGACGCCGGGTCCAGCTGGGAGTCCATTGTGGAGGAGCAGGGCGCCGGTGAATTGCTCCACAGGGTCGAAGGGGGCGAGCCAGGGGCCCACGAGGCCGAGCGCCGTCACCGCGACCACCAGGACGAGTCCCGCCAGAGCCCCCTTGTTCCGCCGAAATCGTCGAAACGCCCGTGAATCCATGTGCTTGGAGGGAGGTACTGGGTTCCGGTGATCCCGTCAATTTCCGCCCTGAAATCCGATCCTCGGTAGAGGCAGGCGATCCGCTAAACAGAGAGATTTCCTTCCTTTCCCTCCAGCCATTCTCGAAAACAAGAATCATTTCATTGGTTTACGAATTAGTACATTTTATCATTGACCTAATTATTTTGAATAGAATACATTCGCTATAAGTTATTCAAATGACTCTACCTAGGGGACAGCAGCGGAGATATCGGGAATCGGAGGCCAGAAGCTGGTCCGACGAGGAGCTCGAGGCGATCGAGCAGGCACACGCCGAAGGAATGAGCGTCCAGCAGATCGTCGAGACCTTCACGGCCCGGGGCTCGAGGCTCAGCGAGGCCACCTTCCGCAAGTACGTGCAGCTCGGCCTCTTGCCGCGGAGCGTGCGGGTCGGCCGCAAGGGCAAGCATAGGGGCTCCCAAGGTCTCTACCCGGCGACGGCCGTTCGCCAAATCGATCACATCCGCCGTCTGATGCATCAGGGGTTCACGATGGAGGAAATCCAGAAGGAGTTCCTCTTCGTTCGTGGCGACATCGATGCACTGAGCCGGCAACTCAAGCGCGTGTACGAGGCGATCGAGGTCGCTGTGCACGAGCAACAGCGCGAAGGGGCCGACGACCCGGGGGTCGGCGATGCGCTCAACGATGTTCGCGAGCTCGGCAAGGAGCTCGTTCAAAAGCTCGAGGCCATCGAGCGGCGCCTGACGATGCGGGCCCGCATGGCGCGGGCAGCCGTCTAAGGGATCTGAGGGGGAGAGGTGTCATGAAGGACGCAGCAAGCGCAGAGGTTGTCGACAGGGAATCCGATTCAGGAGAGGAGCGTGAGTCACTGGTAGACGCGCTCAACGAGCCGGGCACGGAGGAGCGTAGGGGCCGCAGAAAGCGCCGTTCACGCGCCAGAGCCCGCACGATTTCGATTCGTCGGTTGAGCAAGGCGGAGCTGAATCGCGGACGTGAGCTGTACCCGGAGATGGACTATTGGAAGCCCAGGAGCCGTACGGAGTGTAAGGATATGGACCGGCCTTGCCCGTTCGTCTCCTGCAAATACCATCTCTACATCGACGTTCATCCCGTGCGCGGCTCGATCAAGCTGAACTTTCCCGACATCGAGATCTGGGAGATGACCGAGACGTGTGCGCTCGATGTAGCGGACCGCGGTGGCATCACGCTCGAAGAGGTAGGCGAGATCATGAACCTCACCCGTGAGCGCGTCCGTCAGGTCGAGACCGCCGGACTCGCCCGGCTACAGGACTATCGCGATGTCGAACGACTCAAGGACTACGTGTCCTAAGGGCCACTCCAAGGGCAACTGGGGGGAGGGTGTCGCCGGCTGGCGGCACCCTTTTTTAATTCAGTGCGCGGTTGGTCCGCGCCTTCGCCCAGATCGATTGCCAGCCTCGGCGGTATTGGTCGGAGGCCACCTTTGCGGGGCGGCCCATCGAGCTGCGCCCATCGTGTTGAACCTCGACGTCGAAAAGCACCGGGGATTCTTCTCGTGGCTCGAGGCGAACCACTTCGCCGTGAATCGGCTTGCCGTCGTCGAGCGGGCGCAACCTTCCGGCCTGGATCTCACCGCCTCGCTGGCGAAGGACCTCGTATCCCTTACCATCGCCCGACTTACCGTAGACCCACAGCACGTCGCTCGGTCGGCCGTCAGCGGAAACCTTTCTGGAAGACTCTGAACCCATTGATTCATGAGTAAGTCGGGGAAGCGCCGAAGTCCAGGGCTTGAAAACGACCGAATTTTCGCTCTGGATCCGAGTGCTTGTCAGAGAGGACTCCGTTGCGTACGGTGCGCGCGGTCGTGAATCGAATCGCCCTCCTTTCCTTACTTTGCCTGCTCGGGGCCGCGCCGGCGGCGGCTCAGGAAGAAGCCTGTCCGTCCGGCAATCTACTTGCCGGCAAGTCGCCTACTGCCCAGCCCGGCGTCACGCACGCCAAGCGCGTGACCGACGGCGTCATGGCTGGTGAAGGTGATCCTTGGAGGACCGATCTCACTTCGGTGCTCGACGGCACCGAGAGTCATGTCCTCTACGATCTCGGCGCCACTACCCGCGTGACCGCGGTCGACCTGCAGGGCGACAACAACGACGATTACATCGTCGA
>PVMK01123350.1_pt1 | contig 55679 bp, 54 predicted proteins | sample 1853481 | NCBI WGS metagenome assembly PVMK01 (sample SAMN08533507, study PRJNA380276) | Marine sediment metagenome, whole genome shotgun sequencing project.
AGACAAACAATAATCCTTCTCCGGTTATGCCTGCCCTGAAAGCAATCAGTTCCACGATCAAGATAAAGGCGCCGAGACAGCGCCCGAAATAGACAGCCAAATCGGTGTCGTCAGGGATATTCCATTGCATGGCCCTGGCCCAGAGGATCGGCTTGAAGAAAATTGGAAGTGCGAAAAACACTGTGGTAATGGTGGCAAAAACAAGCAGAAATGTTTGAGCGTGACTGCCCCAGATTCCGATCATGATGGCTTTCTCCTGAAATATTTTAGAGAATACAAGTCATGATCATCCGATTCAAACACGAGTTTTCTCTTCCTGTAGAAGATGTGTACTCCTACTTCCAAACGCCGGCTGATTGGGCTCGACTGTACGGGCTGGCCGGTGATGTGAAGGATCTTGGCGGTGGCTGGTACGCGGTGCCTTTGAAACGGTTTCCTTTTCCGCTTGTGGCAAGGAATACGGAGCAGAGAGCTAATGAACTCGCCCGGTGGGTGTTCAAGGGATTCTGGCGCGGCAAGGGAGAGGTCCGATTCACGGAAAGTCCCAATGGGGTCGTCATTGAAGGTTACGAGGAAATAACAATTCGTTGGCTATTCTTCCTCTCTCCGTTAGTCGAGCGTCTTTTCCTTGAGCGTAGTTTCCACTCAATCTGGGAAATCGGCTGGCACCGACTGCGGAAGCGAGAGGATAATTTTCATGTATGACTTGCTGTATGACTTATCTCGACGTCCTGAACCTTTTTCTCGCTACACGGCGAAGGAGTTGTGGACTCTGACAAGCCTCTTCCATTTTCACCGATGTACACTGCAACGGCGACGTCAACTTATCCTCAACTTAGGGAGCCTCTGATCTATCAGGGACACCATCAATCTCCGTAGCGAATCCCATCGATATCATTCGATATCAGGGTGCCCGCCTCGCCCGCCATGATTTTCACCAGGTCCTCAAGCTGGCCAATGGCGCTCTGCTTGCCGGTTTCGCGGACAAACTTGCAGGCCCCGATCACCTTAGGCCCCATGGATCCGGCCTCGAAGTCCATCGCCTCCAGGGCGTCCGGATGCGCGGACTTGATCGATCTCTGATGTTCCGTTCCGAAATCGATGAAAACGTTTGCCACGTCGGTCAGCATCACGAACATGTCGGCATCCAGGCTCTTGGCCAGCAGGCCGCTGGCCAGGTCCTTGTCGATGACGGCTTCCACACCATAAAGTTTGCGGTTTTCGTCGTAGGCGGTGGGGATGCCTCCGCCACCGGCACAAATGACAACGATACCGGCGTTCACGAGCATCCGGATGGCGTTCATCTCGATGATTCGCTGCGGAAGCGGTGAGGGAACGACCCTGCGGAAGTGCTCCCCATCGGGCGCCATTGACCAACCCACTTCCCGCTGCAATCTTTCCGCTTCCACCCGGTCGTAGATCGGGCCTACCGGCTTGCTGGGTTTCTGAAAGGCAGGATCGGCCGGATCAACCAGAATCTGGGTGAGGATCGTGACGATATGATCTTTGAACGGAATCAGATTACCCATTTCCTGCTCAATCATATAGCCGATCATGCCTACGGTTTCAGCGCCCAATACATCGAGAGGATAGGGATCAACTGCCGTGTAATTGGCGTCCATGAGCGCTAACAAGCCGACTTGCGGACCATTGCCATGCGCAATGACCAGTTGGTGATCCTTGTGAACGACAGCCAGCTCAGCCGCAGCCTTGCGAATATTTTCACGCTGGTTTTCAGCATTCAGTTCCTGGCCACGCCGCAACAAGGCGTTGCCTCCCAGGGCCACGACTACTCTCATCGAACAATCACCTACTGGCTGCCCAGGGTGGCCACCAGCAGTGCTTTAATGGAATGTACGCGGTTCTCCGCCTGTTCGAACTGGATGCCCGCGGGGGATTCGAACACGTCGTCAGTGACTTCCATGGCGTCCAGGCCGAATTGCTCTTTTATGTCCCGACCCACTTCGGATTCGAGGTTGTGGAACGCCGGCAGGCAGTGCATGAACCGCACCCTGGGATTGCCGCTGGCAGCCATGAGATCGGCGTTGACCTGGTAGGGCTTGAGCAGTTTGATGCGTTCTCCCCAGACTTCAGCGGCTTCTCCCATGGACAGCCACACGTCGGTGTGGATGAACTGTACACCGTTGACCGCTTCGAGCGGATCCTCGGTCAGGGTCAGCGTTCCCTTGTTCAGTTTCTCGAGTTCACGCGCATATTCGAGCAATTCTTCGGCCGGCCACAGCTGCCTGGGCGCGCCAATGCGTACATCCATGCCCATCAGGCAGCCAGCGATCATCAGTGAATTACCCATATTGGAGCGCGCATCTCCAACGAAGGCGAAGGAGAAGTTATGCCACGGTTGCGGAATAAACTCGCGCATGGTCATCAGGTCAGCTGCCATCTGAGTGGGATGGAACTCGTCCGTCAGGCCGTTGAAGACCGGAACACCGGCATATTGAGCCAGTTCCTCGACAATGTGCTGGCTCGCGCCGCGATACTCGATGGCGTCGTACATGCGGCCCAGCACACGGGCAGTGTCCTTGACGGACTCCTTCACGCCCATGTGCGATCCGGTCGGATCCAGATAAGTCACATTGGCGCCCTGGTCATACGCAGCCACCTCAAAGGCGCAACGCGTCCGGGTGGATGCCTTTTCGAAGATCAGTGCGATGTTTTTCCCGCGCAGATGCTGAACCTCGTTGCCCGTATACTTGGCCCTTTTCAGATCCCGCGCCAGGTCCAGGATGTAGGTCAGGTCCCTTTTTGTAAAGTCGATCAGCTTGAGAAAGCTGCGATTCTTGAGATTAAACGGCATGGTGAACCCTCCTTTGAAATCTGCTGAATATCCGCCTGATCAAATGCCGGTCCGGTGGTAACAGTTTAATAAGAAATTCCAGCGAATTCCTCGAGTAGCAAACAGCTTATTCAGCCTAGGGCCTGGGAAGTGTTAACAGGCCCTAACGCTTGAGACTTTTCCTCAGCTGTTCCAGCGCCCTCAGCTGAGCAACTGCCTCGAGCAACTTGGCCTGGGCCGCAGCGACTTCCATCTCGCCGGTGCGGTCGGCTAATTCCCGTTCGGCATCCGCCTTGGCAGCCGCGGCTGCGGCTTCATCAAGATCATCGCCGCGCATGGCAGTATCTGCCAAAACGGTTACGATGTGTGGCTGCACTTCGAGGATGCCACCGCCGACGAAGAAAAAGGATTCCTCGCCATTGGCCTGCAGAACACGCACCGGCCCTGGCTTTAGTTGGGTGATCAGTGGCGCGTGGCGCGGGGTGATACCCAACTCACCGGCAACACCGGTAGCAAATATCATCGCAACCTCACCCGAGAATACTTCCTCGTGTGCGCTTACGATGTCACAGCGTATGGTCTTGGTCATAATTCCGATCTCTTAAAGTGGCTGATCAGGCAGCCTCTTTCTCGGCCATTTCCGCACCTTTGGCAACAGCTTCTTCAATACCGCCGACCATGTAGAAGGCCTGTTCCGGCAGGTGGTCGTACTCGCCATCGATAATACCCTTGAATGCACGGATGGTATCTTTGAGGTTCACGTACTTGCCGGGAGAACCCGTGAAGGTTTCAGCTACGAAGAATGGCTGGGACAGGAAGCGCTGAACTTTGCGTGCACGCGACACGACCTGCTTGTCTTCTTCTGAGAGTTCATCCATACCCAGGATGGCGATGATATCCTTAAGCTCTTTGTAGCGTTGCAATACGCCCTGCACGGCACGGGCCACATCGTAGTGTTCCTGTCCGATCAGATTGGGATCCAGCAGGCGAGAGGTTGAATCCAGGGGATCCACGGCCGGATAGATACCCTGCTCGGCGATCGAACGGGCAAGTACCAGGGTGGCGTCCAGGTGAGCAAACGTCGTCGCGGGAGACGGGTCAGTCAGGTCGTCAGCAGGCACGTAAACCGCCTGGAATGAAGTGATGGAACCCTTCTTGGTAGTGGTGATACGTTCCTGCAACAGGCCCATTTCAAGCGCCAGCGTCGGCTGGTAGCCCACCGCGGACGGCATACGGCCCAACAGCGCAGACACTTCGGTTCCCGCCAGTGTATAGCGGTAAATGTTGTCGATGAACATCAACACATCACGACCTTCGTCGCGGAATTCTTCAGCCATGGTCAAACCGGTCAGGGCCACGCGCAGACGGTTACCCGGCGGCTCGTTCATCTGCCCGTACACCAGTGATACCTTGCTGAGCACATCGGCTTCCTTCATCTCGTGATAAAAGTCATTGCCCTCACGGGTGCGTTCACCAACGCCGGCAAATACCGAATAGCCACTGTGCTCGATAGCGATGTTACGAATCAACTCCATCAACGCCACCGTCTTGCCTACACCGGCGCCTCCGAACAGACCAACCTTGCCACCCCTCGCTATCGGCATAATCAGGTCGATTACCTTAATACCGGTTTCCAGAACTTCGTTGCCGCCAGCCTGCTCTTCGTATGAAGGTGGCTTGCGGTGGATCGGCATACGTTTTTCCTCACCAATCGGCCCGGCTTCGTCGATCGGCCGTCCCAGCACGTCCATGACGCGACCCAGGGTCTTCTCACCCACCGGGACTGATATGGCCTCACCGGTGTTGCTGACCGGGAGACTACGCTTCAGGCCATCGGTGGATCCCAGCGCGATACAACGCACTACGCCGTCACCCAGCTGTTGTTGCACTTCCAGCGTGATTTCGGTGTTGTCGACCAGCAGGGCGTCGAACACTTTGGGGATGGCGTCGCGCGCAAACTCCACGTCGACAACGGCACCGATTACCTGAACAATTGATCCAGCACTCATAAATCTTGCTCCGAATAAAATATTTGTTTAAACCGCTGCTGCGCCACTGACAATCTCCGAGATTTCCTGCGTAATGGCGGCCTGTCGAGTCTTGTTATAGATCAGCTTCAGTTCGTCGATCAAATCACCTGCATTGTCTGTAGCATTTTTCATCGCCAACATACGCGCGGCATGTTCCGACGCGAGGTTTTCCAACACCGCATGGTAAATCAGGCCCTCGATATAACGCACAGATATTGCATCCAGCAGCGAGCGGGCATCCGGTTCGTAGATGTAGTCCCAGATATTACGGATTTCTTCATCATCGGTCGGTGGTAATGGCAGCATCTGCACAATGACTGGTTTCTGAGTCATTGTGTTAACGAACTCATTGGCGACAATGTAAAGACGCTGTACGCCATTGTCGCGATAGGCTTCCAGCATGATCCGGATGGCACCGATCAGGTCTTCTATTTGAGGTTTTTCGCCCAGGCCGCTGACATGCCCCATGATCTCGACATTAATGTTTTTAAAAAATGATGCCGCCTTCTTACCAAATGTAACCAGGCTGACATCTACGCCTTTTTCCTGCCATTTCATCATATCTGTCAGGGCAAGCCTGAACAGGTTGTTGTTGAGGCCGCCGCATAGACCCCGGTCTGTGGAAATGATGATATAACCCACTTTTTCCACCTTGTCATATTCAAGCGTGAAGGCGTGGCGTATCTCAGGATTGGCCTTGCTGAGATGCCCGCTGATGCGGCGCATCATCCGAATGTAGGGGCGGCTGGCTCTCATCAGCTCCTGTGATTTGCGGATCTTGCTGGCCGAAACCATCTCCAGCGCCGAGGTCACCTTCATGGTGTTCCCGATGCTTTGGATTTTGCCGCTAATTTCCTTTCCGCTTGCCATATTTGGCTTGCTCCTACTTCTTGACGGTCATGCTTACCAGGAACCGCTGGTCTTGAAATCTTCCAGGGCCGCTATCAGCCGCGATTCAAGGTCGTCGTTCCAATCACCACCATTCAGAGCATCCATCAGCTCTGAGTGCGAGGCAGCCATGTAATCCAGCAACGAGCCTTCGAATGAACTGATACTGTTCAGCTCGACTTCATCCATATAACCACGATCGACCGCAAACAGAGAAACGGCCATACCGCCCACCGACATCGGACTGTACTGCATCTGCTTCATCAACTCGGTCACGCGCTGACCGCGGTCCAGCTGCCTGCGGGTCATGTCATCCAGATCGGAGGCGAACTGTGCAAAAGCGGCCAGTTCACGGTACTGGGAAAGCGCCAGTCGAATGCCGCCGCCCAACTTTTTGATCACTTTGGTCTGAGCCGCGCCACCCACACGGGAAACGGACAGGCCGGCGTGCACAGCCGGGCGGATGCCGGCGTTGAACATGTCGGATTCCAGAAAGATTTGACCGTCCGTAATGGAAATTACGTTAGTCGGTACGAAGGCCGATACGTCACCCGCCTGGGTTTCAATGATTGGCAAGGCCGTCAATGAACCGGTTCTACCGGTCACTTTACCTTCAGTAAATTTTTCAACGTAGTCTTCGTTCACTCGCGCGGCGCGTTCCAGCAAACGGGAGTGCAGGTAGAAAACGTCACCCGGGTAGGCTTCACGACCCGGCGGACGACGCAACAACAGGGATACCTGGCGGTAAGCCCAGGCCTGTTTGGTCAAATCGTCATAAATAATCAGCGCGTCTTCACCACGGTCGCGGAAATACTCCCCCATGGTGCAACCCGAATACGGTGCGATGTACTGCATGGCTGCGGATTCGGATGCGGACGCATTCACCACGATGGTGTGCTCCATTGCGCCATGCTCTTCAAGCTTGGCCACCACGGTGGCAACGGTGGACTGTTTCTGGCCAATGGCCACGTATATACACTTAATTCCGGAGCCCACCTGGTTGATGATGGTATCGATGGCGATAGCCGATTTTCCGATCTGGCGGTCACCGATGATCAGTTCACGCTGGCCACGGCCAATAGGAACCATCGAGTCGATAGACTTCAGACCGGTTTGTACCGGTTGATCGACTGACTTTCGCCAGATAACGCCTGGAGCCACTTTCTCGATCGGTGCGAATCCATCGTTCTCGATGGGGCCCTGCCCGTCGATGGGATTACCCAGCGCATCAACCACGCGGCCCAGCAAGCCACGGCCATGCGGTACTTCGAGGATGCGCCCGGTGCACTTGACGGTATCGCCTTCGGTGATGTGCTCGTAATCACCCATGATGACTGTACCGACAGAATCTCGTTCCAGGTTGAGCGCCAGCCCGAAAGTATTGCCAGGGAACTCGATCATTTCACCCTGCATGGCGTCTTCGAGTCCGTGGAGTCGGGCGATACCGTCAAATACACTGACAACCGTGCCTTCGTTACGAGTCTCAGCTGATATATTCAGCTTTTCAACTCGCTGTTTGATCAGTTCGCTGATTTCAGATGGATTCAATGTAGTTTGCATTGTCTATTTCCTGTCTGACTGTCCGCAAATCGGACAATCGGTATTTCCAATTAATTCTGCGAGTTCTTGCCCGCATATTGCACGAAGGATCCGGAATTTGCAGTGTAGCTGGCGAAACAGTTTGGTCGATCGTTTGAAGAAGCATAGCCGTAGCTATGATTCGAGAAGGTTCGGCCAAAATGTGAAGCCAGATGCAGTGCAAAACCGGATAGGACAAACTGTATTTCTCGCATGGTAGTCATTTTGGCCATAAGCTATTAAATTTGCTCATAATTAGTCATATTACCGTCCGCCTTCGTGCAATATGCGGGCTAGCTCAGGGATATTTCCAGGCGCTTCAGGCGGCCCATTAATGAGCCGTCGATGACCTGGTCACCGGCGTAAATGACTGCCCCACCTAAAACATCAGGATCGATATCGTTGTTCAATGTGATTTCACGGTCAAAACGCTTTGCCAGAGCTGCCTTAATGCGATCAGCCTCCGAGCTCTGTAAGGCCACCGCAGAAACAACTCGCACCTGCAGGCGTTTTTCGGCCTTGAAGCGCAATTGCCGGAATAACTGCGAAATCTCAGCACACAAAGGCAGGCGGCCATTATCCGCCAACACTGCCAGGAAGCTTTCAAAGCGAGGGTCAACCTCACTGCCCATGGCTTCCGCAATGAGTTCGACGGCCTGACTGGCGGCGAAGCGCGGGCTTTGCAGCCAGCCGGCCATAGTCTCATCACTGGTAACGACTCCCGCCGCGGCCAGCATATCGTCCCAGGCCGCCAGCTTATTGTCGCTGCGGGCCAGATCAAATGCCGCTTTGGCGTATGGCCGGGCCAGTGTCGTCAGACTGCTCATGTTCAGATCTCAGCGATCAGCTTGTCGAGCAGCTCACGGTGCGTATCCTCATCAACTTCCTTTTCGAGGATTTGACGGGCTCCCAATACCGCGAGGCTGGCAACCGCCGCACGTAATTCTTCGCGCGCCTGGTTGGTGGCCAGTGATATCTCTGCTTCACCTGCCAGGACCTGCCGCTGGCGTTCCGCCACGGCATCATCCTTTGCCTGGTCGAGAATCTGGGTATGGCGCTGGTTGGCCTGATCCACGATATCGCCTGCCTTGTCGCGGGCTTCACGGATCTGCTGGTCACTCTCAACCTTTGCCGCTGCCAGCTCTTTCTCGGCCAGATCGGAAGCAGCCAGGCCCTCGGCGATGCGCTCGCGACGCTCGTCCATGGCCTTGATCAAGGGTGGCCAGATGAACTTCATGCAAAACCACACGAAGATCATCATCGCGATCGACTGCAAAATTAAAGTGGCATTAATATTCATGCCTTACCTCGTTCAGATGGTTCGGTTTACCGGCCCGCATACCGGGCGGGTTTTTGTCAGCTGCCTTAATTAACCACCGACAACTTTGAGGGCCTCTTCCAGTTGGCTAACAAACGGGTTTGCGAAAGTAAAGAACAACGCAATACCCACACCGATCATCGCAACGGCGTCCAGCAGGCCAATAGCCAGGAAGAACTTGCCCTGCAGCATCGGCGCCAGTTCAGGCTGACGTGCAGAACCCTCCAGCAGGCGACCGCCCAGGATACCAACACCGATACCAACACCGAGTGCGCCCAGGCCTATAAGCAGGGCTACGGCGATTGCGGTCATAGCAATTACAGTTTCCATCGATAACTCCCGTTCTCAAAAATTATTTGCCTAAAAAATAAAATCAAAAATAAAATCGTACATCTAAAAATAAAAAATCAACATTACCCAAAACATCTAAACCCAGGCCAGCCAAATAATCAGTGGTGTTCGTGAGCCATGCTCAGATACACGATGGTCAGCATCATGAAAATAAAGGCCTGCAGCGTCACGATCAGCAGGTGGAATACCGCCCAACCGAAGTGCATCAACTGGCCGCCCAGAAAGGCTACTCCGCCTACCAGCAGCATTTCACCCAGCAACAACCAGAGCGTTTTCTTGTTGTCCAGTTTGTCTTGCAGGTTCAGCCACAGGGTAACGAATATGGCTGCCGTCGCGACAATCCAGAACCAGGCTGGAATGTGGTCGCCAAAAATCGAGCTGAGGCCGGCCGCGACGAGACCCGACCCCGCCGTGAAAATCAGCGCGATCAGGATGAAAATCAATTCACCCGCATAAAGGTTGCCGAACAGTCGCAGGCCCAGCGAGATCGGCTTTGCCAACAAGGAAACCGTTTCCAGCAGCAGGTTTGGAATAAAAAATACAACTTTGCCGGCCGTGCTGTTCGAAGCGAAAGGCTGCCCGGTCAACTCACCGATGAAGCCGCCAATGCCCTTGATTTTTATGCTGTAGTACAAAGTCAGGATGAAGACGGTAAGGGACATGCCCATGGTGGCGTTGACATCCGTCGTCGGCACGACTTTCTGGTAATCGACACTGACCTGGCGGGCTATCCACGGCAACCAGTCAACCGGGATCAGATCCATGAAATTCATGAAGAAAATCCACACAAACAAAGTCAGTGCCAGCGGCGCGATGAATTTACTGGTGCCGTGAAAGGACTCGCGCACGCTGTTGTCCACGAACTCGACGATAAACTCGATGGCCGACTGGAAACGGGAAGGTACACCGGAATTGGCCTTTTTCGCGACATTCCTGAACAGGAAAAAGAAAACTGCGCCCAGAATCAGGGACCACAACATCGTGTCGACATGGAAGGCCCAGAAACCCATGGCAGCGGCCTCCTGGGCACCATGCGCAATCCCCCAACTGCCATCGGGATGCTGACCGAAGGTCAGGTTCTGCAGATGGTGCGCAATGTATTCGCCTGAAGTAGGCGCTTCGCTTCCACTTGACATGAATTACAGTCCGCTTTTAACTTTAAATTCCCCGCTGGGGATATGTGCTCAATTCTTCGAAAATCAAGACCTCGAAAGCAACCCCAGCGTGCTGCTGAAGATCACCACTGCCAATCCAACAAAAACCAGCCTGTGGCAAGAGGTTTATACCAGATACATACCGCTGTGCCTATCGACGCGGTCAATAAATAGAACAGAGTTTCCTTATGTAAATAACTCTTTATCAAATAGTTGTTCGCAGTAGTGACAGCGCAAACGCACTTGCTCATTCTCAGTTTCAATAATGAACTTCGAATCAACAGGCTCGTTATGAGTGATGCAGTTTGTATTGGGGCAAGAGAAAATACCCTTTAATATCTCCGGAAGCTCCATCTTGGATTTGGTCACAACTTTGTAGTCTTCAATGATATTGACCGTGGCATTTGGGGCCAGTAAAGCCAACTCATTTGCTTCGTCTTTGGAAAACATCCAGTTTTCAGCCTTAATAATGTCTTTCGTGCCAAACTGGCCACTGGGAAGGTTCAGTCCGACAGTAAGCCGTATTTTGTCATTAATCAGTTGTAGCCGGTTTAAAATTCTAAGGCCCTGGCCCGCTGTAATATGGTCTATCACCGTGCCTTTGCAAATAGCTTCAACCTGCATTTTTTCAGACATATCAAAGCTCCTCATTCAGAATCAGAGCCAGCAGAGCCTGGCGAGCGTAAACACCATTTTCCGCCTGTTGAAAGTAGTATGCGAAAGGCGTGTTATCAACATCGACCGAAATCTCATCTACTCTTGGCAGAGGATGCAAAATCCGCAAATGCTCGGGTGCATTTTTTAACATATCGGTACTCAAAACGTATTGGGAAGCAATATGCATAAACTCGGTTGGATCAAATCTTTCTTTTTGAACCCTGGTCATATAGAGGATGTCTGAATTTGGGATAGCTTCTTCGAGTGAGTCCACTTGGCTATATTCTATATTTCTGGCATCCAGTTCTCTTAAAAGGTAACCAGGCATGGACAAAGCGTCCGGGGAAATAAGCTGAAATTTGCATCCGAATAATGAAAGGGCCTGAGCCAGGGAGTGCACTGTTCTGCCATATTTCAAGTCGCCGACGAAGGTCACAGTCAGCTGATCCAATCTTCCCTGGCATTCATGGATAGTAAAAAGATCCAGCAGAGTTTGAGTGGGGTGCTGATTAGACCCGTCACCTCCATTAACGACTGGAACATCTGCCACTTCAGATGCCAGCCGGGCCGAGCCTTCCCGGGGGTGGCGCATCACAATGGCGTCCGCATAGGAGCTGATCATCCGGATTGAATCGGAAAGAGTTTCTCCTTTCTTGCCCATTGATGTATTGACGCTATCTGCAAAGCCGATGATAGTGCCACCCTGGCGTTGAATTGCCGTCTCGAATGAAAGCCTGGTGCGGGTTGATGCCTCAAAAAAGCAGCTGGCAATGACTTTGTTTTTTAACCATTGGGACTGTGGTTCGCTTTTTATGAGTCTGGCCCGTGACACGATCAGCTCCAGCTGGGGCCGCGTTAGATCAAATATGGAAATAATGTTCTTGTTAAATAAAGGATTGGTCATGGCCAACTCTTGTGGCAGCAGAAGTATGGGTATGTAGCATCCGTAAGTTTCGTGTCAATTTTACGTGACTTGCTTACATACAGCCATCGCAACATCACCAAATTGGAAAGTTTTTCACTCCGTCTGAAATAACTACTGCCCGCGGAAGGCCAGCCCCAGGCCGATCCAACCCACTACCAGAACAGTGATCATTCCAAGGAAAAAAAATCCCGCCGCCAATGGCTTGATGAAGATGAAAACCAAGGCGCACAGGAGCCCTGTGAGTGCCAGTTTGGCGAACTCGGCCAGTGCTGCTGTTCCCAGAAAAGCGGCGCTGTCACCACCCATCTTGCGCATCACCAACACAGTGAATAGCAGTCCTGGCAAGTACACAGCCAAGCTGCCGAACAGTGATGAATAGGCTGCCACCGGACCAACCAGCAATAACAACAGCGCCAGCGAAATGCCTGCCAGGGACTGGATGCGCAGGCTCCGCGCCATATTTGGCGGACTTTGCGGTAAGCTATTTTTCTCCTCCGGTACCTGCTTCATTCCAGTCTCCATGTAGCAGCGAGCCTTGCTCGCGATTCAGGAATCAACTCGCAAGAGGCATTGGGTAGCTGCTATAGATCCAGGCGTTCGAGAATACCTTCGAATTCGTCGCTGTTGTTGTAGCTGATCACGAGTTTGCCTTTGCCTGAGGCCTGGTGCTGGATTTTGACCCGGGCGCCCAGCGTCTCCCCGATGCGGTTCTGCAAGCGGAGAATATCCGGGTCCAGACGCCGGTCTGATTTCTTCCTGGGGTTCTGAAGCCGCCGCACCAGTGCCTCAGTCTCGCGCACCGAGAGTCGTTTACGAACCACCTCGCGGGCTGCCTGCACCTGCAGCTCCTCTCCCAGCGACAACAGCGCACGCGCGTGTCCCATCTCGAGGTCACGGCCATCCACCATGTCCTTGACCTCCTGCATCAACTCCAGCAGCCGCAAAAGGTTGGATACCGCAGCCCGCGAACGGCCCACGGCATCAGCGGCTTCCTGGTGCGTCATCTGGAAATCATCAATCAGACGCCTGAGCGCCGTGGCCTCTTCCAGCGGATTCAGGTCTTCTCGCTGGATGTTCTCGATCAGTGACATCGCGACCGCGACTTCATCCGGTACGTCCCGGATCATGGCGGGGATCTCGTCGATTTCCGCCAGTTGCGCGGCCCGCCAGCGGCGCTCGCCGGCAATCAGCTCGTACTCGCCATCGCCCGAGGAGCGAACCACGATGGGCTGCACCACGCCCTGGGCCCTGATCGAGCTGGCCAGTTCCTCCAGTTTTTCCTCGTCGAATACCGAGCGGGGCTGGTAGCGGCCCGGGTGAATCACATCCAGCGGAAGTTGCTTGAGCGCCTCGCGGGATGCACGTTCCGTGACGTGCCTCAGCGTGCTCTGGCTCAGCATGGAGCTGAGATTGCGACCCAGTGCGGGCTTTTTTCTGGCATTCATCGTTCTATGCGGTCTCTTTCTTTTCGTAACGGCGCAACATCTCGCCGGCCAGCGCCAGGTGCGCAATTGCACCTTTCGAGCGCGGGTCATACATCAACACAGGCAGCCCGTAGCTGGGGGCCTCGGCCACGCGGATATTGCGGGGCACCAGCGTCCGGTAGACCCGGTCCCCGAAATTCTCGATGAGCTGCTCTGAAACAGCTGCGGCAAGGTTGTTACGGCCGTCATACATGGTGCGCAGTATGCCCTCGATCTCGAGATTCTGGTTCACGCTGGAGCGCACTTGCTCGATTGTGTTCAGCAGGGCGCTCAATCCCTCCAGGGCATAGTACTCACACTGCATCGGTATCAACACACTATCCGCCGCAGCCAGCGCATTCAGTGTCAGCATGTTCAGCGAGGGCGGGCAATCGATAAAGATCCAGGCGTATTGTGCGAGTATCGGCTTCAATGCGCGTTTCAGGGCATATTCGCGCTCATCCTGCTGCAGCAGGAACACTTCAGCCGCCGTGAGGTCACCGTTTGAAGGCAGCAGGTCGTACCGCAGGCCTTCCGGTTGCAGCATCGTTTCCTGCACAGACCGTTCGCCCAGCAACACTTCGCAGGCAGAAACCATCAACTTGCGCGGCTCGATACCGCTGCCCGTGGTGGCGTTGCCTTGCGGATCCAGGTCAATCATTGCCACCGGGTAATTCATGCTGGCGAAAGCAGCCGCCAGGTTGACGCAGGTGGTGGTCTTGCCGACGCCGCCCTTCTGGTTTGCTACGGCTATGATTCGGGCTGCCATTGTGATTTACCGCTCAGCTTCTGTTATTCGGGTTCATGGGATGAGGGACATAATGACGAGGTGACGGTCCTCTTGCAATCCCGGTACGGTAAGTTTTTCTATTGAATCCACCCGAAGCCAGGCCGGGAGGCTCTCCAGTTCGGATTTCGGATACTTTCCCTTCATCGCCAGCAACCTCGTATCCGCAAGCAGCAGGTGCCGGGATGAACGGGCGAAAGCCGCCAGGTCTGAAAACGCCCGGCTGATAATCGAGCGCTGCTGCTGTTCACAAGTCCAGGCCTCCAGGCGATCCTGAACCGGATGAATATTTGGCAACTTCAAAGCTCGCGCGACATGATTCATGAAGCGGACTTTCTTGCCAGCACTGTCCAGCAAGGTCACCTGCAGTTGCGGGCGCATGATAGCCAGTGGAATGCCCGGCAGTCCAGCGCCGGCTCCAGCGTCCAGCAGGGGGCCCTCGCCGATCCAGGGCATCACGGACAGCGCATCCAGTAGATGACGAGTCACCATCTGCTCCGGATCACGTACTGCGGTGAGGTTATAAGTCTCGTTCCAGCGATTGAGTAATTCAAGGTAGGCCAGTAACTGCCGGATCTGTCCCGGATCGGGCGATTGCGAAAACAGACTGGCCAGCCCCGCCGCAAGCTTTTCCGCGAGGGTCACGTTGGTCATGACGGCAGAACAGATTCAATTCAGGCCGGCTGAGCGCATCTCCGAGGCGATCTTCCTGGCAATGTCATCAGCGGCGTCCGCGTGTTCCGTGTCCTTGGTCTCAGTCACGATGCGCCACACCGGCTGTTCGGTCTCCAGGTCATAAAAACTGGATTCGACCAAAGCGGACATCCTGTAATCAGCCCAGCCGGGGCCCTGGCGAACGGTGTACACATTGGTAAAGTAAGGCCGCCCCCAGCCGTAGGACATCCCGCTTCCAACAAACTGCGCCCAGTAATCCGAGCGCACATAGCCTTCCGAATTAGCTCCTCCGGAATAAAACATCACAACGACTCCGTCTACGCCGGCTGACCTGAGAATTTCGGTTGCCACATCCGGGTCGATTTCGCCGCGAATGCCGCCACTCATGCCGGGGATATTGCTGGCGGGCACAGCTGGCGTACCTTTGTCATGCAAAACCTTTGCGACGTCAATCTCCACAGCCTTGCGCATGAGCGCCTCTGGCAGAACTGCGATTACAGCCACTTTTTCCGGCTTGTTGGTCACCGGCTTGTCGGTTTTCCAGCTGTCCACAACCGAAGTCTGGGCACATGCTGAAAGCAACAGGACCGGGATGAATGCGGTCAGAAGCAAGCGGCCAGCCTTGAACAGGGTAATGATTGTCATGTGTATTCCTTTCACGGGCAGATGCGCATCTTAACCCAAGCCACCATTTACTGAAACCAAAGCAATCAGAGGTGCATGATTTTGGTAAACGGCGTATCAGGGAGGGCTCGGGTACCTGTGTGCAGGACCTTCATCTGTCGGGAACAGATGAAGAGCGAACAAGGATGTCTTGAGCGTGTCCTGCACACAGGTACCCGAGCCCTCCCCCTGACACCGCTTAATTCGAGCACAGATCGCGCACTATATGCTCAAGTCGAGGTCTTCGGCGCGGTGACAGGCCACCCAGTCGCCATTCTCCATGCGCCTCAAGGCCGGCACATCCGCTTCACATCGTTTGACCTTGTAGGGGCAGCGGGTATGAAAAATGCAGCCTCGGGGTGGATTGTACGGTGACGGCATGTCACCGGTCAGCCAGCGGTCCTGCCGGGCCTTGGCGGCAAGCTTCGGATCCGGTATCGGTACGGATTTCATCAAGGCGCTGGTATAGGGATGCAAGGGTCGCCGGTACAGTGCATCACGTTGCGAGACTTCCATGCTGCAACCCATGTACATCACCATCACGCGGTCACTGATGTGTTTTACCACCGACAGATCGTGGGCGATGAAAATCAGCGCCAGGCCGAGTTTTTTCTGCAGGTCCTTGAGCAGGTTGATGATCTGGGCCTGGATCGAGACGTCCAGCGCACTGACCGGCTCATCGCAGATCACCAGGCGGGGATTGAGCACCAGTGCCCGGGCAATACCAATCCTCTGGCATTGACCGCCGGAAAATTCGTGCGGGTAGCGATTGATCTGGTTGGGCAGTAAGCCGACCATTTTCATCATGCCGCGCGTGCGTTCCTCCACCTGCAGGCCGGCCATGTTGGGATAGAAGGTCCAAAGCGGCTCGGAAATGATGTCACCGGCCGTCATCCGGGGGTTGAGCGAGGCGACCGGATCCTGGAACACGATCTGGATTTCCTTGCGCTTCTGGCGCAGCGCCTCTTCTTCCAGTTCGGTCAGGTTCTCACCCAGCCACATTACCCGCCCGCGGCTGGGCTTGATCAGCCCCAGGATCGCCCTGGCCAGGGTCGATTTTCCGGAACCGGATTCCCCGACAATGCCGAGGGTTTCACTGGCATGCAGTTCGAAACTGATGCCGTTTACTGCCCGCAATACACGCTCTTTACGTCGCAAAAAGCCGCCGGTATGGCTGCAGAAATTAACCGCGAGGTCCTGAACCCTCAATACCGGATTGCTCACTTTGAATCCTCCCCGGCATTCTCTTCAACACCCTTGCTTTCCGCCGGCAAGAATTCGCCGTTGTTCATGTCAATAAAGCAACGGCTCATACAACCGTCTTCCTGGACTTGCAGCGGCGGCACTCCGAAACAAACTTCCCGGGCCATGCTGCAGCGATCACGGAAGCGGCATCCAGAGGGCAGGTCCAGCAGGTTGGGCGGGTTGCCCGGAATGGCATGCAGTTCGTCGTCCGAAAGGCGGTCCAGGCGCGGCACCGATGCCAGCAGGCCCTGCGTATAGGGATGGCGGGGACGATAGAAAATATCGTCCACCGTCCCGGCTTCCACCATTTCCCCGGCGTACATCACGATAATCCGGTCACAAACCTCGGCCACGACCGCCAGATCATGCGTGATCAGGATCATCGACATATTGGATTTATCCCGCAATTCACCGACCAGCTGGGTGATCTGTGCCTGCACGGTAACGTCCAGAGCCGTACTTGGCTCATCGGCGATCAGCAGGTCCGGCTCGCACAGCAAACCCATCGCGATCATCACTCTTTGCCGCATGCCGCCGGAATATTCATGCGGATATTGTTTCACGCGCTCTTCCGGATCGGGGATGCGTACCGCGCGCAGCATCTCCACCGCGTGTGCGCGGGCCTCTTGTTTGCGCAAGCCCTGGTGGTGCATGACGACTTCCGTCATCTGCTTTTCAATGGTCAGGAACGGATTGAGCGATGTCATCGGGTCCTGGAAAATCATCGCAATTTCACGGCCGCGGATTTTGTTGAGCTCCTTTGGCGGCATTTTCATCAGGTCCCGGCCCTTGAAATCCGCCTCGCCGCTGGCGGAGCCGTTTTCAGCCAGCAAGCCCATGATCGCCATGACCAGTTGGCTTTTCCCGGCACCCGACTCGCCCACGATGGCCAGCGTTTCACCGGACTCCACCTGGAAATCAATACCGTTGACTGCCTGGACCACGCCTTCGGGTGTTTCAAACTGAACGCGCAGGTCCCTGACTTCAAGCAGCGCCATCAGGCCCTGTCCTTGGGATCGAGTGCGTCGCGCATTCCGTCACCAATGTAGTTGAAGCAATACAAGGTAACCGTCAGAAATGTCGCCGGGAAAACCAGGGTCCACGGTGCCGATTCCATGTCCTGCGCCCCATCGTTAACCAGCGCACCCCAGGAGCTCATCGGCTCCTGCACGCCCAGGCCAAGGAAGCTCAGGAAGGATTCAACCAGGATGACCTGTGGAATAGTCAGCGTGACATACACCATCACGACGCCCAGCAGGTTGGGAATAATGTGGCGGCGGATGATGGCCTTGTGATCGACCCCGCAAGCCACGGCCGCTTCCACGAACTCAGTGTTTTTCAACCCCAGGGTCTGCCCGCGCACGATCCTCGCCATGTCCAGCCAGTTGACCGCACCGATCGCCACGAAGATCAGCACGATGTGACGCCCGAACACGACCATCAGCAGGATGACGAAAAACATGAAAGGCAGGGCGTAAATAATATCCACCATGCGCATCATGATGCGGTCGGTGAAGCCGCCGTAATAACCGGCAACCGCACCATAGGTAACACCGATGGCCAGACTGACCAGGGTCGCCACCAGCCCAACCAGCAGCGAGATCCGCCCGCCTTCCAGCGTGCGCACCAGGATATCCCGGCCTACGGCATCTGTCCCGAACCAGTGCCCGGTTTCGAAGTTTGGCGGTGCGGCGGTGTTGTCCCAGTCGGTGAAGTCGCCCTCCCACGGAGACAGGAGTGGCCCCACGATCACCAGCAAGAGCATGATGAACATGATGATGCCGCTGATGACCGCGGCCTTGTTTTTCAGCAAACGATGCCAGGCATCCACCCACAGCGAGCGCCCGCGAATATCTTGCCCGGCCATGGCGGCTGCAAACGGATCTTCAAGCTCCGTTTTGGCAACTTGCGGATCGGCAATTTGCATATCGGCGGGGCTGTTCATTGGACCTCGTCATAGCGGATTTTCGGGTTCATCCAGGCATACAGGAGATCCACAATGAAATTCAGCAGGATGATAATGACGCCGTAAAAGATGACAACGCCCATCACCAGCGTGTAATCGCGATTCAGGGCACCCTGCACGAAGTAACTGCCCAGCCCGGGAATACTATAGATACGCTCGATCACGACCGAGCCGGTGATTAGGCCTGCCGTGGCGGGACCCATGAAAGAAATGACGGGGAGCAGAGCGGGCTTGAGTGCGTGCCTGCGAATAACCAGGTGTCCCGGCAGGCCCTTGGCCCGGGCGGTTCGAATGTAGTTGCTGTGCAGCACTTCGATCATGCTGCCGCGGGTAAGCCGGGCTATATAAGCAATCACCGGCAGGGCCAGTGTCACCACCGGCAATATCATCCGTTGGATGGACCAGTCCCAGCCACCGGCCGGCAACCAGCCCTGATACACCGCCAGCACCAGGATCAGCAAGGGAGCCACAACGAAATTCGGGATGGATATACCCAGCATGGCCACCCCCATGATCGAGTAGTCCATTGCCGTGTTTTGTCTTAATGCCGCGGTAATCCCGATGGACGTGCCCACCAGGAAAGCCAGCAGCATGGCCAGCCCGCCCACGGTCAGTGATACCGGGAAACCGCGCGCAATCAGCTCATTAACGGTCCAGTCCTTGTACTGGAAGGATGGCCCGAAATCCAGTGTGATGATCTGGCCCAGATAGCGGAAATACTGCTGCATCAGCGGCTCATCCAGGTGGTACTTGGCATCCAGGTTGGCCCTGATTTCAGGTGGCAGGACTTTTTCACTGTCGAATGGACCACCGGGCGCCATGCGGATGAGGAAAAATGCGATCGTGATCAATACCAGCAAAGTCGGGATCAAACCCAGCAAGCGGGTGGCCGAGTGGCGTAATATTCCTTCCTGATTCACAAGCCGTTGCCTTCCTTCCTGGTCCTGGTTGCTTGTTCTGCTTCCACTTCAGCCTGGATTTCCCCTGATGTTCCATCCACGTCCATATCCTCATCGTCGCTGATTTCGCTGGATGGTACATCATTAACACCCTGTTGAGGCTCTGGCTCAGGCACCAACTCAGGCTCCGGCTCAACTTTTGCGGCAGGCACTTCTGCCTCCGGCTCCCTGGTCTTGAGCATGAACATGTATCGCGTCAGGTGATGATCCATGACGTTGTTTTGCCAGCCGCGCAAGTGCTGGTCTACCAGGCGCTTGGTGACGTAGGTGTAAATCGGAATGATGACAAAGTCTGACAGCAACACGCGTTCGGCTTCGAACATCAGTCGCTCCCGGCGGGCCCGTACCCGCTCAGTACCCACCTCGTCCAGTATCGCGTCAAAAATGCTGTTGCTGTACGAATAATCATTCCGGCCATGCCCGGTACGGAACATCTCGAGGAAACTGTAGGGGTCATTGTAGTCGCTGATCCAACCTGCCCTGAAGACTTGCGTGATGGCCTTTTGTGCCCGGTTCTGCAGGAAAACCCGAAATTCCTCGTTCACGAGCGAAGCGTTGACTCCAAGCACCTGTTTCCACATCGATGCTATGGCCAGCGCAATCTTTTTATGGTTCTCGCTGCTGTTGTAACGAATTTCGAATCGCAGTGGCTCATCGCTGGAATAGCCGGCTAATTCATACAGACGCCGCGCTTCCTCGTTTCTCTGTTCCTGGGTCCAGTCCGCATACTCAGGTGAAAACGGTACATAACCATCGATACCCCGAGGCACCAGAGCAAAAGACGGTTGCTCACCGAATTGTGTCACCTTTTCGGTGATGACCTGGCGGTCGATGGCCAGGATCAACGCCTGCCTCAATTCCGGGTTTTCGACGAAAGGCTCCGTGGCCAGATTGAAGCCAAAAAAGTAGGAACCCATCCAGGGGCTGATAATCAATTCGTCGGGATAATAGCGCTGTAGCCACTTGAACTGGTTATTGGGTACCTCGTTGGTCCAGTCCAGCCCACCTGAGCGGAATTGGGTTACCTCTGTGGATAATTCTTCGATTGGTAAATAGACCACGCGCTCAATCAAAGTCTGGTCTGCTTCACGAAACAGCGGGTTCTTCTCCAACTCGATCGAAACCCTCGGCTTCCAGCTTTTCAACACGAAAGCGCCGTTGGACACCAGCTTACCCGGGCGGGAAAATTGGTCGCCAAATTCTTCAACGTTGCGCCGGTTTACCGGGTAGGTCGCCGGATGAGTCAACATACCCAGGAAATACGGCGTCGGTCCGGTCAGTGTTATCTGGAGTGTGAATTCATCCAGCAGGCTAATGCCCAGTTCCTCTGCCGGTAATTCGCCGGCCAGGACTTCGCGCGCGTTTTGAATCGGCAGCAACATGACGGCTGAATTTGAGGCTGTTTCCGGGTTTGCTGAACGACGCAGGCCGTAAACGAAATCCTCTGCGATCAATGGATCGCCATTCGACCACCGGCTGTCCCGGCGCAGATAAAAGGTATAGGTCCGCGCATCTCGAGAAATATTCCAGCGGGCCGCGGCACCGGGGATGACATCTCCGTCGGGTGATTCCGTGGTCAATCCCTCGAACAGGTCCCGAAGGATATGGTTGGACGGCACACCTTCCGCCAGGTGCGGGTCCAGGGTCTGAGGCTCTTCACCGTTACCCCGGCGAACCAGCTGTTCTTCCGCCAGCACAGCGGGGTGCGGGCGGCCGTCCTCCAACAAAACCAGTTCAACAGGCTGATTCCTGGTTTCCCTTGGCCGGGAGAAATCACTGCCCGAATCACCACAGGCCGCCAGCAGCAAAAAACTGCTGGTGAGTAAAATCCTGATTGGAAGCGCAATTGTCAAGGGCTCTCCATCTCCAGTCCCAGGTACCTGGACAGGTGAATATCGCGCACGTTGTCAGCAAAACCGGTCATTCGCGGGTTAACAAGGTGGCGCGAGACATAATAGTAAAGCGGGATGACCGGCATGTCCTGCATTAAGAGCGCTTCAGCGTCCCGTAGAAGGTGCTTGCGCTCCGCACCACCCGTCAGTTGGGCCGAATCCATCAACTGATCAAATGCCGGATTGGCATAGAAAGTCGTGTTCAGGGCATTCCCGCTGATGAACAGATCGAGAAAACTGGACGAATCCGCATAGTCCGCAATCCAACCCCCGCGGAACACTTCGGTGACAACACCCATCTTGCGGTTGTTCACGAATACTTTCCACTCTTCGTTGATCAGTTCGGTCAATACGCCAAGTACTTGCTTCCACATGGCTGAAACCGTGACCGCGACACGGCGATGAACGCCCGATGTGTTGTAGCGCAATTGAAGCATCAGCGGCTGACGCTTGCCCAGGCCTGATTTACTGAACAGACGAACCGCCTCGGCCTCACGTTGTTCCTGGGTCCAGCCCGATTCTGCCATCTTTGCGGGCTCATAAGAGCTGATGCCGGGTGGAACCACGCTCCAGGCAGGCATTTCCCCGGCGCCCAGCACCACGCGGACCAGCGTCTCCCGATCGATCGCGAGGGCCAGGGCTCGACGTAAATCTGCTGAAAGACCCAGGGCCGGGTGCCTCAGGTTGAGGCCCAGCCAGAAACTACCCAGGTAGGGGTGGACATGAAGATCCGGGGCCAGGTTCTCCTGTAACCATTTAAAACGGCCGGCTGGAATGGTTTCCGTGATATCCAACTCGCCGGCACGGTAACGGGAGAGTTCCGCTGTCGGCTCTTCGATGGGAAAGTACTCGACCGTATCCATGGCTACCGTGTCCGAGGCATAGTACTCAGGGTTCTTCTGAAGCCGGATCGAAGCCCTGGGAATCCATTCATCCAGCGTGTATGCACCATTGACCGGGGCCTGCCTCAGGTCAGCCAGCGTAGCCTGGTGCAGTGGATAGCTCACCGGATGAGCCAGGATTTCCAAAATCCACGGAGCGGGCTCCTGCAGCAGAACTTCCAGGATTCCGGGCTCGATGGCTTTGATCCCCAGCATACTGACATCCATGGTACCTGCGATGATTTCATCAGCGTTGAGAATGCTCTGCAGCAGGCCGGCTGTCACTGCCGGGTTTTCCGGTGAGAATGCATGATGCCACCCGCGCACAAAATCGGCGGCCGTCACCGGGTCGCCATTGGACCACCTGGCGTCCGGCCGCAGGGTAAACCGGTACCGCTTTCCACCATCGAGCACCTGCCATGAATCTGCCTGACCGGGCGCCGGCTCACCGTTCGAATCAAAAGTCACCAGGCCTTCCCGCAGATCCCGCAACAGATTGACCGCTGCCAGTCCCTGGGCCTGGTGAATGTTGAGAGAATCGGGCTCCGGCCCCAGGCCACGGCGCACAACGGATGACCATGCGGACGGCACCATCAGCAGCACAACAAGCGCTGCTAATACTGGCTTGGAAAAACTCGTATTGGACGGGGTCATCTGGGCGTTGGGCCTGTTTCGTTTCTGTTCCTGCGTGTATCCTGTAAATGTACCAATAATCATGATGCACTACACTAGGCAATTGGCCGGCGCTTTCCAATGATAATTGTCCGCCAGGCTGTTAATAATTGTGGCCGGGTTCCTGATTGTCCCGGCCTGAAATTGATCGGAGTCGAATTTTGGCATCATCCAGCAATTCAGCAACTGTTGAAACCGTGGGCGAGCTGCTTGACTACATGGCCAGTGGCTGCAAGCCGCAAGATCAGTGGAAACTGGGTACCGAACACGAGAAGTTCGGCTTCACAGTCAATGACCTGCGTCCATTGCCGTATTCAGGGAAGCTTGGCATCCAAGCCCTTCTCACCGGCCTGGCAGAGCAATTCGACTGGCGGCCTGTGATGGAAAATGGCCAGCCGATTGCATTGCTGGACGACACCGGCGCATCGATCACCCTGGAGCCCGGGGGGCAACTTGAATTATCCGGCGCTCTGCTCGACAGCATTCATGACACCTGCACGGAAGTGAACACCCATCTCAAGCAGCTGCGACAAGTGTCCGAGCCGTTGGGAATCGCATTTCTGGGTATGGGTTTCCAACCCAAGTGGCGGCAGGAAGATATGGAGTGGATGCCCAAGGCACGCTACCGGATCATGCGTGACTACATGTCGAAAGTGGGAACACTCGGCCACGATATGATGACCCGTACCTGCACAGTGCAGGTCAACATGGACTTCAGTTCAGAGGCCGACATGGTGCAAAAATTCCGCACCTCGCTGGCCCTGCAGCCCATTGCAACCGCCCTGTTTGCAAATTCCCCGTTTGTGGACGGTCAACCCAATGGCTACCTCAGCTATCGTTCCCACGTTTGGGAAGACACGGATCCGGACCGAACCGGCATGCTGCCTTTCGTTTTTGATGAGGACATGGGCTTCGAGAAATATACAGATTACATGTTGGACGTTCCCATGTATTTCATCTACCGGGACGGAAATTATATCGACGCCTCCGGACAGTCTTTTCGGGATTTTCTTAGCGGTAAATTGCCGGCTCTACCGGGTGAATTACCAACACTCAAGGATTGGGAAGATCACCTGACTACAGCTTTTCCCGAAGTTCGGCTCAAGCGCTTCCTCGAAATGCGCGGCGCAGACGGTGGGCCCTGGGCAAGACTTTGCGCCCTGCCGGCACTGTGGGCGGGCTTGCTCTACCATCAGCCCTCTCTGGACGCTGCCTGGGAAATTGCCCGGGACTGGAGCATGGAAGAACGGCTCAAATTGCGCAAAGACGTTCCGAAACTGGGCCTGCAGGCAACCGTTCGCGGCCGGTCTGTTCAATCCCTTGCGCTCGAAGTCATCGAACTGGCACGTATCGGACTGACCAACCGAAAGCGGTTCAACTCAGCTGGTGATAATGAAACCGGATTCCTGGCAACGCTACAGGACGTGGCGGAAGTTGGCGTGACCCCCGCGGAACGAAAACTGGCTCTGTTTCACGGAGCATGGAACGGTTCAGTCGATCCCGTCTTCACTGAATGCGCCTATTGATCCGGGCTGTCGCCGGCTTCGACTTTCCAGATCACCAGCTTCCAGTCGTTGCGGTTTGAAGAGCTGTGATCATAACCAAGGTAATAGGTCTTGCCGGCCTCAAACTCTACCTCCAGCGGCTCGGCATTGTAACGATTACTGCCCAGCCCCACTGCTTTGCAATATGAAGTGTTGATCAGGGCACGGCCCATCAGGCTGTGCATGCCGGGTTCAACATCAAACCCAAGCGCCGGGACCATGACTTCGCGGCCGCCGATATTGTAAACGTTTACAGAAGAGATGCATTTTACCGGTCTTTCCACGCCCGTAACGAGCCTGGCTTTGCCAGTTTCGCCCGCGACTGCCAGCAACGGCGCCAAGAGCAACAGCGCAGCAAATTTAAATGACTTCATATCAATGTTTTCCGGTTCAGAAGGGCAATTCCAGATCCGGTTTGACGGCCAGCATCTGCGACCTGAATGAGGTCTTGATGCGTTCGAGCGCCTGCTCCGATTCCCCGTCGAAGCGCACAACCAGGATCGGTGTCGTATTGGAACAACGAACCAGCCCCCAGCCATCCTGAAAATCCGCCCTGATGCCGTCTATGGTGCTGATATTGGCCCCATCGAAACGCGCCACTTTTTTGAACTGCTCGATGAAGGCGAAATTCTCTCCTTCCGTCATTTGCACTTTCAGTTCAGGCGTACTGAAGGAAGTGGGCAAAGCATTGAGAATGGCCTCTGGAGGCGTTTCCGCACCGGCAAGGATCTCCAGCAGCCGCGCTGCAGCGTAGATTCCGTCATCCACTCCGTACCAGCGCTCCGCGAAGAAGAAATGGCCGCTCATTTCACCGGCAAACGGGGCGCCTATTTCCTTCATTTTCGCTTTTATCAGAGAATGGCCGGTCTTGTACATCACCGGATTGCCACCCGCCTGGCGAATCACATCGGCCAGGTGCTTGGTACACTTGCCGTCATAAATGATGGTTGCGCCAGGATTGCGGTCCAATACGTCCATGGCCAGCAGCATCATGACGCGGTCCGGGAATATGATGTTGCCAGCCAGCGTAACCACGCCCAGCCGGTCGGCGTCGCCATCGAGTGCCAGGCCGATGTCTGCGTCCATCAGGCGCACCGATTCAATCAAGTCTTGCAGATTCTCCGGCTCACTCGGATCCGGGTGATGATTGGGGAAGGTCCCGTCTACTTCGTCGAACAGCGGCAATACTTCCGCGCCGATTGCACGCAGAACCTCGGCTGCACACACGCCCCCAATCCCGTTTCCGCAGTCAATTACCACTCTCAGCGGTCTCTCGATCTGGATGTCCTGTGCAATGCGATCAATGTAACGCGATACCACGTCTTCGCGTTGCACAGAGCCGGTACCCGAACCAACATTGCCCTTGACTATGCGCTCATACAAGGCCTGGATTTCCTGGCCGTGAAGGGTATCCCCTCCCACCATGACTTTGAATCCGTTGTAGTCGGGTGGATTGTGGCTGCCGGTAATCATCACGCCGGACCCGGCGGCCAATTCAAATGCCGCATAGTAGAGAACGCCGGTTGGTACCGCCCCGACGTCCAATACATCACAACCTGTAGACAGGATGCCCTCGATCATGCCCTCGTGCAGATACGGGCCCGAGATACGGCCGTCGCGGGCCACCACAACCGGCCCGGCATCCCTTTCCAGGGTAACCGTCCCCACGGCCTGGCCAACCTGTCTGGCAATGCCGGCATCCAGTGTTTTATCAAGAACGCCGCGGATATCGTAAGCGCGAAAAATATCTGGGCTCAGCACGACCGGCTCATGTTTTGGTTCTCTCCTGCGTCGTCGTTCTGCAATGTCATATCGAAGATGCATCGCTGGCGGTTCGATTTTTGCTGTGCTTTCTTTGTCTGGTATCTCCGCCTGGCCCTTTATATCCGGCCTGGGCGCGGGCGCGAGTACTTCGAAATCCTGATCTACTGGCCCGGCCGCTACAGCTTCGCCAGCGCCTTCACTTACGACTATCGCACCGGGCTTTGACTCTGGCTGTGCTTCCGGCTTTGACTCCGGCTTCGCATCAACCAGTTTTCTGTTATTGCGGTGCATGAGTACGGCACTTATCAGGAAAAGGCCCCCTACCAGCAACATCAGAAGAAAAATGCGGTTGCTTCCCAACATGATGGCCTGGTGCCGTTGTGGATACTCAACCCGGAACAGCGTGCCGGGTATGGATTGTCTGTCAGGTACCTCCCCGACGAGTGCCGGATCACCCACTTCCCCAAGTTTGTTTGCCTTCTGGCGGCCGTTATACTGGGACAGACCAACGTAACCCAGCTCAGAATACTCCGGATCAAAATGCGACAATACGTAGTCCGGGTCCAGGCTCACCACCATGTAGCCTGCAAGTTCATCCCCGGCGCCAATCCTCACCGCATCTACCATGACGGGAGGTTGCACGATATGATGGATCTGCAGCCTGGGATCGACGTTATTCTGAAGACTCAGGAGCATGTCGAAAACTGCAAAGCCGTTCATCCCGAGGGTGCGGGGGTCAAGTGAGTCAAGGTCGCTGCCATAAACCTGTACTTCACTGATTTCACTGATACGCCCGTTCAGATAAGAACCCAGGTCCTCCAGCAGGTCCGGATTCTCGATCGCTCTCGCCGCCAACGCATGAACCTGCTCATCATTGAACACCCGGTCCAGTGCCTGCACAGGCTTTGACATCTGCTCTATAACCGCCTGCCCTTCCATCAATGCCCGCGCTGACGACCCGCCAGCACTCCGGTCAGTATATGCCAGCCAAATAACCATCAGTATGACGATCACACCAAGCAGGCCCAGTCCCATGATCAGGCGTTTATCAAATTGCCTGAGCTCAACAGTTGCCGTGATTGCTTGTACTTTTGCCTTCAGATTCATTATTTCAGTCCATTTTTCACAGATATGCGGCAGCTCCCTGCCTGCGGTGAATCAGCTGCGGCCCGTATGCCCGAAGCCTCCCGCACCCCGGTCCGATGTTTCGAAGTCCTCAACCAGTTCCCAGTCAGCCTGCAATACGGGCAGAAAGACCATCTGCGCAATGCGCGCCCCCGGTTCGATCTGGAAATCGCGGTCGGATCGATTCCAGCAAGAGACATAGACCTGTCCCTGATAGTCACTGTCTATCAGACCCACCAGGTTTCCGAGCACGATACCGTGCTTGTGCCCCAGTCCCGAGCGCGGAAGAATGACCGCCGCCATGCCCGATTCCTGCATATGCATGGCAAAGCCTGTAGGGATCAAACTTGTCTCGCCCGGCGCAATAACGATTGCCTCGTCCAGGCAAGCACGCAAGTCCATGCCGGCAGATCCGGCCGTTGCGTATTCCGGCAGGGGAATTTCAGTTCCCAGACGCGGGTCTAGTACTTTTATCTGAACGGGCTTCACTGATCTTTTCATCCTTGAGTCTGGCGGCAACAGCCTCGATCAACAGCCGCGCCAGTTTCCGTTTGCTGCCTCTGCCGAGATTTTGCTCTCCAGCGGGGGTAATAAGCAAAATTTCATTTACCTCACTTTCGAATCCTGAGCCATCCTGTCCGACCTGATTTGCAGCAATCATATCAAGCCTTTTACGTGAAAGCTTCTCAAGCGCATGCTCTCTCAGGTTCTCTGTTTCGGCAGCAAACCCGACTGTGAACGGTTTTTCATGCAGTGCAGCTACCTCCGCCACGATATCCGGGTTGCTAAGCAATTCGATTTTTTGTTTTGGCAGACCCTTCTTGATTTTTTGTTCAGCGGGCTTGGCCGGCCTGTAATCAGCCACGGCCGCCACGCTGATAAAAATGTCAGCCGATGACGCCAATTCAAGAGCAATGTCATGCATTTTCCGTGCACTGCGCACATCCGTACGTTCAACACCCGCGGGCGTTTCAAGCACGACAGGGCCGGCCACCAGGCTGACCCTGGCGCCAGCCTCGCGGGCGGCACTGGCAACCGCAAAACCCATTCGCCCCGAAGAGCGGTTGCCGATGAACCTGACCGGGTCGATATCCTCATATGTGGGGCCGGCGGTCACGACAACATGCCTGCCTGCCAGGGACAACGATCCCGCGGTTGCCAGAGCCTCGACCAGATCTGCCGGCTCGGTCATCCGGCCAGGGCCGGTCTCGCCGCAGGCCTGGTCACCGCTTTCCGGTCCAATCAATTGAATGCCCCGTTCCTGTAGCAGGTCCCTATTGGCCTGGGTGGCCGCATTGGACCACATTTGCTGGTTCATTGCCGGTGCAATCGCCAGCGGTGCGGAAGTTGCGAGGCACAGCGTAGAAAGCAGGTCTTCCGCCATGCCGTGGGCGAGCCGGGCCATGAAATTGGCCGTGGCCGGCGCCACCAGCACCTGGTCCGCCCAGCGGGCCAGTTCGATGTGACCCATTCCCGCTTCAGCTTTCTCGTCCAGCAAATCCGTATGCACAGGATTCCCCGAAACAGCCTGAAATGTCAGCGGAGTAATGAACGCCATGGCGCCGCGGCTCATGACCACACGCACCTCAGCGCCGGCATCCCGCAGGCGGCGCACCAGGTCTGCCGACTTGTAGGCGGCTATTCCGCCGGTTACGCCGAGTACGATCCGCTTGTTTGCCAGTTTCATTTGGGCTTCCACCAAAAAACTCCAGGCAGGCTTTTACCTCTCTGATTCGAGTAGATAGCTTACATCCATGCAAAAGATTTTTCTCTAAAGTTATTTCTTTTGACGAGGCCCGGCGCCCGGGCCAACGGAGTCGCGTATGGGACAACTTCCACCCAGAGAGAAAATGGCGAAATTCGGAATCGATGCGCTCAGCGATGCCGAATTGCTTGCCATCCTGTTGCGCACCGGGGCTGCCCGGGTATCAGCCACCAACCTGGCGGGCACTCTGTTGTTGTGCTTTGGAGGCCTGCGGGGGCTTCTCCAGGCCGATCGGGAAAAACTGGAGCAACAACACGGCCTGGGGCCCGCAAAATCAGCACAACTGCTGGCTGTGCTGGAACTTTCAAAACGTTACCTGCACGAGGTTCTGCTGCGCAGTAATCCACTGGAAAGCCCACAGGCGACCGAGCAATACCTGATGTCCATCTTGCGGGACAACCCGCATGAAGTATTTGCCTGCCTGTTTCTCGATACGCGGCACCGGGTAATTGCCTTCGAGGAATTGTTCCACGGCACCATCGACGGCGCCACGGTCTACCCCAGGGTGGTAGCCGAAAAGGCGCTTCAGCATCGTGCGGCAGCCCTGATCGTCGCGCACAACCATCCGTCCGGCATCAGCGAGCCCAGCCTGGCCGACCAGGCCATCACCAGGCGGCTCAAGGACGCCCTGGCATTGCTCGACATACGCCTGCTGGATCACTTTGTCATCGGCGAGGGAGCACCGGTATCAATGGCTGCCAGGGGACTGATCTGAACCAGGGCCCGTTAACACTTGCCAGGTCACTGCGTTGCAGGCCGGAATGATAATACTTGCATGAAAGCCATTCTTGCGGTATAAAGTGCGGCTGATTTTTTATTGTCTTCACGGGAATTCCCATGTCAAGAGTTTGTCAGGTCACCGGAAAACGACCAATGTCCGGAAACAACGTGTCGCACTCGAATATCAAGAGTAAGCGACGTTTTTTACCCAACCTTCACAGCCACCGGTTCTGGGTGGAAAGTGAGAACCGCTGGGTGAAACTTCGCATTTCAACCAAGGGTCTGCGTATTATCGACAAGAAAGGCATCGATACGGTACTCAAGGACCTGCGGGCCCGCGGCGAAAAGGTATAAGGAGGATTTGAACCATGGCCAAGAGCGCAAGAGATAAGATTCGCCTGAATTCTTCAGCGGGAACCGGTCACTTCTATACGACCGACAAAAACAAGAAAAACACCCCTAAAAAAATTGAAATCAAAAAGTACGACCCTGTCGTACGTAAGCATGTGATGTACAAAGAAGGCAAGATCAGGTAAGTCTTGTCTGAAAGATAGTGATATAACCCGCCCTCGTGGCGGGTTTTTCAATTCCAGAGTTGGGGTCAGAGTAAATTTTTAAACTCAATCATTTCAGTAAGGTTAAGGCTTTACTGAAAATTCACTCTGACCCCTTCGACCGGGTGGAACGGGTTCGGATACTGACAAGCCGAATAAATATGAATGAGCGTTAAACTGTGCTGACATCGCTCCGCCCTCTGAACAGGGGTCAGAGTATTTTTTCCTGCAATGCATTGCCAACTGACCCATAGTTCATGAAAAAGTACTCTGACCCCGGCTCTGGAAAAGTAAATGCCCGAATTACCCGAAGTTGAAACAACTCTGCGAGGGATTTCCCCTGCCTTGCAAGGGCGGACGATACGCGAAGTTCGGGTGCGTAATGCGTCTTTGCGGTGGCCGGTGACGGATGAAGTTCAACAGGCTTGCGGTCAGTCGGTTACGGGATTGCGGCGGCGCGCCAAGTACCTGCTGATTGAACTGCAGACCGGTGGGCTGATGATCCACCTCGGCATGTCAGGATCATTGCGGATTTGTGACATGGATGACGCGCCGCGCAAACACGATCATGTCGACATCGTGCTGGACAACGGCGTCTGCGTGCGCTTCAACGACCCCCGGCGCTTCGGCCTTCTTCTGTGGTGGCAGGAACCGGCGGATGAGCACCCTCTTTTGCGCGAACTCGGTCCGGAACCATTGCTGAACTCATTCTCCGGTGACTACCTGTGGCAGAAATCCCGCGGCAGGCGCGGAGCCGTCAAGAACTTCATAATGAACGGGAAAATCGTGGTTGGCGTTGGAAATATCTATGCTTCCGAAGCGCTCTACATGTCGGGCATACACCCGCAACGGGCGGCAGGACGAATTTCAGCGGCACGCTACTCAGCATTGGCCGCTGCCATTCGCGATGTACTCGAGCGGGCCATTCAGCAGGGTGGCACGACGCTGCGCGATTTCAGTGATTCAGATGGAAATCCAGGCTATTTCGCACAGGAATTGCTGGTTTATGACCGGGAAAGACTTCCCTGCTTTCAGTGCCAGGCACCGATCCGGAAAAAGGTGATTGGACAACGGTCCAGCTACTATTGCGCCCGTTGCCAGCGCTAACGCGCAACCTTTGCCTTTCAAATAAGTGATGGGATTACTTCCTGCTGATGCACGACCCGCCGAACCCCACAATATAAGAGTGACAGAACACTAGCCGCCATCAGCCTGCTTTTCCATCTGCTCTTTCCTTTTGTCCAGCCCTTCCAGGTAGTCCTGCTCGAAGCCCTTGGCTTTGTTGAGGGGTTCAAGCTGGGGGCCGATGAAAGTGTCTTCGATGGCCGGTACCGGTGGTTCCGGCCACCAGGCCACCGCGAGTAGCAGGACGATGATCAGGACAATGAGAAAACGCATGGCTGCTATTCTAGCAGTTGTTTCTGGGAGTCTTTTTCTCTCTCCGCAAGTTGCTTTTCCAGGGGATCGATCAACCTGATCGGTTTACCGCCAAAAAACACTTCCTTGAATTCTCTCCGGCTGACGGATATGTAACGTTCGTTACCTCCGATTTCCACCTGCGCACCCTCCCTCAGGGCATAACCATTGTCATCGACACGTACCACCATTGTGGCTTTTTTACCGGTGTGGCAAATGGTCTTCAGCTCGTCCAGTTGATCACTCCAGGCGAGCAAATACCGGCTGCCTTCGAACAGCTCGCCCTGAAAATCCGTTCTCAGTCCGAAGCAAAGAACCGGGATATTGAGCCTGTCTACAACCTCGGTCAGCTGGTACACCTGGTCGCGACTCAGGAACTGTGCCTCATCGACAAGCACACAGTGGATATTTTCTTTCTCGAGATGCTGTTGTACGCAGTCGAACAGGTCATCGTCCCTGTTGAAGGCAACGGCATCGGCCTCAAGGCCAATTCTGGACTTGATGACGCCTGCCTTGTGACGGTCATCCAGGGCCGGCGTAAACAACAGGGGCGTCATGCCGCGCTCACGGTAGTTGTGCGCAGACTGGAGCAGAATGGTCGTCTTGCCGGCATTCATCGCCGAGTAGTTGAAGTAGAGTTTAGCCATCGTCGTTCAGAAAATCGTGAATCAGGGCCAGGGCCTCCTGACGTTGTGTGAGTGCCAAAAGCACCAGCAAATCTCCCGGCCTGGCCTGCTTGAGCGCCAGTTGAGTTGCCTCTTTCGGGCAGGGCAGGATTTCTATCGATTGCGCGGGCACGCCCGCTTCGATGGCTGCTTCGCGAATCAGGCCGGGTACGACCATCGGTTCCCTGCCTCTTTCATATCCGGGCAACTCAGACACCAGCATACGGTCAGGCTGCATGGAGCAGGCGGCCCGCGTCAGGTCCCCGATATCCTTGTCCAGGCGGTCACCGGCCTGCCCCATCAACAGCACGATGCGGTCAGCTTCAAGCTGCCGGACCGTCTCGGCCAGCGCGCTCATGCCGTGCTCGTTGTGAGCGAAGTCCACCAGGATGTTAATTCCCTGGTGTTCGAACCAGTTACCACGCCCGGGATTGTCATGTTCATCACCTTTGAATTCAGACAGTCCGTGGCGGATGGCTTCATCGGGAATGCCCAGTGCGATTGCAATGGAAGTTGCGGCCAGCGCATTGGCAATGTTGTAGCGCACAATACCGCCCCTGGCCGGAGGAATGTCTTCCACCGCGACCACTTTTCTTTCAATCAAACCATCATCGCCGCCTGTAGCTGCAAACAGCCATCCGTCTTTCAGATAGCAGGCAGCCCCTCCTGTACAGAGATGCGCCTGGACTACGGCGTTGGCAGGATCGAGACTAAACCACACCAGCTTGTTGGCGAGCGATTCAGCGAAGGCAACCACACCCTCGTCATCAGCATTGAGTATCAGCGGGTCATCGGCCTGCAAGGCCTTGCGAACGATAAATTTTGCGGGGATCAGTTCTGCCACGGTGTTGATACCGTAATCACCAAGATGATCTGCCGCGACATTCGTCACCACTGCTACCTGGGCTCGCTCCACGCCAAGCCCCCTGCGCAACAACCCGCCGCGTGCGACCTCCAACACGGCCATTTCAAGGTCCGGCTGGCGCATCAGCATACGGGCGCCGCCGGTGCCGGAATAATCTCCGGTATCGATGGTCCGGTCGCCGACGCGGATAAAGTCAGTGGAGGTCAGCCCCGCTTTGTAGCCGGCTGCGTTCATGATGGATGCCGTCATGCGCACCGTTGTCGACTTGCCGTTGGTGCCGGTTACCAGGGCGAGGGGGACGGAACTGAAAGACTGCCAGTCCACCTCGGTGGCGTTCGGCAAGGCATCAGGGGCCCAAACCCGGGTGGTTTCACCATAGCCTATGGAAACTTCATCGTCATCCCACAGGAAAGGAACGCCATGTTGCTGCGCCGCAGACTGCAGTGCCAACAATGCAGGTTTTGCTTCAGACTCAAATTCCGAGCGCAAGTGCTGAATAACCTCTGACAGATCCGGTGCATCGTCCATTCCGCCATCGTTCAAAGCATAATTCCATGCGATTTCGTTGAGCTCACACATTGAGTACAACACGTCGATTGGCGCGCTGATCAACAGGCTGGCGCCGCCGTCGAAAATACGGAAACAGGTTTTTTCTTCTGCCCGACCGACTGCTGCAAGCAGCCGCTGAACCGCCTGTTCCCAGGCCAGGATGACGGACTCCGCGGAGCCCTCGACGGTGACATCGATAATGGCGCTGGGGTGGTCCCAGTAAAGGTTGGCTCCGGTCAGGCGCCGGCTGTCTTTCAGTTCCGCTTTCATGGCTTTGCCTGGCCCGTCCCGCACTCTGGATCAGTCTGAATCTTCGTCAACCCGGGCAATTCGCACACCTCGTTCATCCCGGATCAGTTCTGCGCCGGGATCCAGCATGAACGCTTCGGGATTCTCCTCGACAAAGCTCTGCGCAGGCCTCTCCGATTCTACACCAGCCTGATCTTCACCCTCGACTTCGTGACCGGCTATCTGCTTCCAACAGCGCTCGATATCATCCCCGAATATCACTACCAGATCTCCCTCACGGGCCATATCCAGCGAGGCCGTGACTGCTGCAGGTTCGTTGGGGATGATCTCGATAACACCATCCCGCTCACCGTTTTCAAGCAATTGGGCGCGCAAAATTTGCGGTACTTCGTCTTCACCCCGGCCACGCCGGTTATCGTCCGCCTTACAGATGTAATGATCGAAATGACCCGCGGCGGCCTGTGCAATCGCACGGATATCTTCGTCGCGGCGGTCGCCCGGTGCTGCCAGCACACAGATACGCCGGCCTCCGACTTCCAGACGATCGACCAGCTGGCTAATGCTTTGAATAGCAGCCGCGTTGTGCCCGTAATCCAGGATCACGCGGAAAGGGTGTTCATCGAACACGTTCATGCGTCCGGGCGCCTGGAAAATGGTGGAGTTGAAGGTACGCAATCCGTGACGAATATCATCCAGAGACTTGCCCATGCCAAAGGCCAGGGCGGCGGCGAACATCGCATTCTGTACGTTGTGCGTGGCTTTGCCTTCCATTGTGGCCGGGATCAGGTGTGTCCACAACAGTTGAAAGTGCGTCCCGTTGTCATACAGGGTGATCATGTCTCCAGAGATGCCTTGCTCCAGCACCATGGCCCGGCCGCCGGCCTGGATGTGTTCCTTAACCAGGCTGTGGGCCGGGTTCATGGTCACATAGCAAAGATGCTCCGCCTGGGTGTAATCAGCCATTCGAAGGCAAAGCTCGTCATCCGCATTCAGTACCGCTGTGTTCCTGGCCACCTCGATCGGAATACGCTTGAGCTCAGCCAATTGTTCCAGGGTGTCGATACCCTTCAAGCCGAGGTGGTCTGAAGCCACATTCAGGCAGGCAGCGACATCACAGCGACGGTAGCCGAGACCCGCCCGCAGCAAGCCACCGCGCGCCGTTTCCAGCACGGCGAAATCCACAGTCGGATCGCGTAACACGATGTGGGCGGAGGTCGGGCCGGTCATGTCGCCCTTGACTGAAAGCCGGCCGTCGATGTACACGCCATCGGTAGATGTCATGCCCACGGTGTGGCCCGCGGTTTTCAGAATATGGGCCAGTATTCTGCATGTGGTTGTCTTGCCGTTGGTCCCGGTGATGCTCGCTATCGGAATACGGCTCGGCGTACCCTGCGGGAACAGCATATCCATTACTTTGCCGGACACATCCCGCGGTTCGCCTTCAGAGGGAGCCACATGCATGCGGAATCCGGGTGCTGCATTGATTTCCACGATCGCACCGCCGACTTCCTTGTAGGACTGCGTTATATCCGAGGTGAGAAAATCCACGCCCCCTACGTCCAGATCGATGGACTGCACCGCCCTGACCGCCATTTCGCGGTTATCCGGGTGTACCACATCGGTCAGATCGATAGCTGTGCCACCAGTGGACAGGTTAGCGGTTGAGCGCAGGTAAAAATCTTCACCTTCTGGCAGCACTGTTGACGAATCATAGCCAGCCTTTTCCATCAGGCGCTGCGCCTGGTGGTCCAGTTCCAGGCGTGTGAGCACTTTTTCGTGCCCAATACCACGGCGGGGATCCTGGTTGACAATGTCCACCAGTTCAGCAATGGTGCTTTTCCCGTCACCTTTGACATGGCCCGGTACGCGCTTGGCCACGGCCACCAGCTCGTCGTTGATGACCAGCATGCGGTGGTCCATGCCCTCGATATAGCTTTCTACCAGCACGCTGCGCCCACGAGCATTTTCACGGGCAACATGGTATGCCGTGCGGACTTGCTCGTCCTCGACCAGGTTGATGGAAACACCGCGCCCATGGTTTGCGTCCAGGGGCTTGGTCACGACCGGGTAGCCGATCGTGCGTGCAGCTCTTACCGCCTGGCGCTCAGAATAGACCACCCTTTGTTGCGGCACCGGCAGGCCCAGGTCCCGCAACAGGTTATGTGTGTCTTCCTTGTCGCAGGAAATCTCCACTGCGATATGCGGAGTCTTGCTGGTAATAGTGGCCTGGATGCGTTGCTGGTATCGCCCGTGGCCGAATTGCACCAGCGAATACTTGTTCAGCCTCAGGAAGGGGATTTCGCGTTCCGATGCCGCCTTTACCAGCGAAGCGGTACTGGGACCCAGCTCTTTGCGCTGCGCAAAACGGATGAAATCATCGCGCTCCTGCTCGAAGTTGAAATCAGCGTCAATTTCGCTTTCCAGCTCATCCCTGATCCTCTCGGGTAACAGGCTCATTAGCAACTGGCGGGCAATTCGCGCTGCTTCCAGACCGACATCCCGCTGCTTGTACTCGAAGACCATGTTGTAGTGACCGCTTGGCCCCATGCTGCGCGTCTTGCCGAATGAGACACCGGAACCGGCCATGTTCTGCAGTTCGATCGAGGCGTGTTCCCAGATATGCGCCATCCAGGTGCCTTCATCTTCGCCCAGCCGGCGCAGGAAACCACCGGCTTCCTGGTAAGAACAGCTGTGCTCCGTAAGGCCCGGCAAAGCATCCATCAGTACATCAGTGAATCCGGCGCCCAGCTTGACCGACGGCCACTCCTCGAGAATCCCTATGTCAACCTGGTGACGGATGACCGGAAAGTGAGCGTAGAGGCTGGGCCCCATATAAACGTTGGTAGCTAAGACTTTCATTGGACGATGACCTGCTTGTTTCCGGGGTCAGTGCATTTTAACGCCAGACCCTCCATTCCACCAAATATGCGGACTGGAACTAATCGAGGGTTGCTTCACGGGTTTCAATATTGAAATGTGAGCCTGAAGCCAGAACGTGCAACTTCAGGCCAATCAAGGTTACAGCCTCCGCACGGCGCACGTAACTCATTGACGAGTGCCTGAGTTCAGAGGGATCAACCACGGTGATTGTGCCGTTTCCAACCACTTCCATCATACCGTCCGGCCCGATAAAACCAGCTGTATTCTCATCAATTCCCAGGCCACAGGCGAAGGGATTGAACGACAGCGCCGCCAGCAATCGACCCATGCGCTGACGTTGATTGAAATGCTGGTCGATGATGACGCGGTTAGTCAGGCCGAGCCCCGGCGCCAGTTCGACACCGCTCTCCCGGGGCGACGCACCACTGCGTCCACCGGCAATCATGTGCTCGGATACAATGGCGGCTCCTGCTGATGTACCGGCCACGTGGATCCCGTTGGCATTCAGGCTGCGGATCATCCTTGCCACCGGTGTTCCACCGAGTATCGTAGACAGTCTGAGCTGATTGCCGCCGGTAATGAAAATCCCCGTAGCCCGGGCGACGACTCGAAGGGTTTCCTCTTTGAAGCATTCATCCCGGTCTTCGATGGGTACACACATGGAATTGGCCCCCAACGACTCAAATAACTCTTTATACAAAGGCCCGGTCTCATTGAGCAAAGAGGCGGTGGGAATGACAAGAATACGCGCATCCTCGCCGCCGCAAAGATCGACAAAGCGCTGCAATATTTTTGGTTTCCTTCCCTTGCCCTCGGCGCCGCCGATCGGAATGATAAAGCCACGGGACTGGGTTTCTTCTGGAGATGCTGGCATTTCTCGAATTCCTTCAGTCGTCAAACAGACCCTGTACGACCGCTGTCTGATCCTGCACCATCCAGCGCCCGCGCGCCATGACATGCCTCACGCGATGTTCCTCATCGAGGCAAACCAGGTCCGCGTCTGCCCCTGCTGCAAGCTGCCCCTTGCCTTTCAGCTTCAGCAAGCGGGCCACATTGATGGTCATGGATGGCAAGACCTGCTCAAGACCATGGCCCCGGGCAAGTAATTCGCGCAGGGTGTCCGGCAAGCCGGCCGAAGTAGCATATTCCATTTTCACCATTTCACCATTGTCATCGAATACCGGCAGACAGCCACCACCGTCTGAACTGATCGTCAGGCCCGAGGGAGAGCCGGCGCTTTCGTGATAGCGCTCCCATGCATCCGCCGCCGACCAGGCATTATCACCCTCCTCAACCGGGAAGGCGGTGACGTCGATTACCACGTTCTGAAGACTCAGCGCGCAGGCCTCCTCGAACAATTCCTTTGTGCGGTTTACGTGTGTGGGGTGAAATATACGCGGCGGCAATTCCGTTTCTCTGAGCAGGCGTCTGAGCAACTCCAGGCCACGCTTCCCATCGCCCAGGTGCAGGTGAACCACGCCCGCTTTTCGGCTGAGCAGGCCGGCCACGTGGACCTCCGATGCCAGCCTGGCCAGTTCATCGAAACTCGGCTGGCTGGAACGGTGATCGCTGATCGCCAGTTCACCCAGGCCGATGACGCAATCGATGTTGACGATGTCCTTACGCACCGATCCGGTCAGGGTGGTGGGCGGCACGTGGTAGCCACCGGTCCAGCACCAGGCGGACAACCCCTCTTCCCGCAGAGCACGCGTGCGGGCCAGGAGGTTCGCCGTACTTCGGGTTTCGTCATCAGTCCCCAGCAACCCCACGACACTGCTTACCCCGTGGCGTGTAAAGCAACTGAGCGGCACGGATGGCGCCTGAGTGGAAAAACCATCCTCTCCGCCCCCGCCAGTGACATGGACATGGCAGTCAATCAAACCGGGGATCAGCGAAGCGCCTTCCAGATCAATCGTTTCGCTGAGAAGGGAGGCATCAAGAGCGGGTAATTCTGCGCCTGCATACACAATCTGTTCGCCGCCAATCAACAGGTGGCCGACGCCAAGCGGCGCGGGTGCGTAAATGTCAGCATTTCTAATCAGCTTGAGCATAATCTCATTCTGCTGCAAGGGGCTCCGGTTGTCACCGGAACCGGTTCACTTGACCGTCTCACAAACGGGGCGCGACATTTTACCGGTCCAAGGCGACGATTGATATGATGTATTCGGTCACAGCCTCTGGAAACTCAATAATCAGTGGTATATGCCGTGAAAAATCCGCAAAAAGGTATAATAACCGGCTTTCCCAACGCCGTTGGAGCAAGATATGAGCCTGAATGAAGTTCCCGTTGGCAGGGACGTCCCCAATGACGTAAATGTCATCATTGAAATCCCGATGCACAGCCCCGCAGTCAAATACGAAGTCGACAAAAAATCCGGCGCCCTTTTTCTTGACCGGATGTTGAAAACCGCCATGCACTATCCTTGCAATTACGGCTATATTCCGCACACCCTGTGCGGTGACGGCGATCCGGTAGATGTCATGGTAGTGATGCCGGTACCGGTACAGTCGGGCTGCGTTGTTACCTGCCGGCCAGTGGGCCTGCTGCGCATGGAAGACGAATCAGGCGCCGATGCCAAGGTGCTCGCTGTGCCCACCGAAGACATCACCGGACTGTACCGTGACGTCAAGTGCCTGGAGGATGTCGATGAACTGCTGAGAATGCAGATCACCCATTTCTTTGATCATTACAAGGATCTGGAGACCGGCAAGTGGGTAGACATCAGTGGCTGGGAGGATGCTGATTCAGCACGCCGTGAGATTCTGGATTCAATCAAGCGCTACGAGGCCCTCCCCGAAAAACCCGATTTCTGGTAAAACGCTGGAAAAACTCCCTGCAGCAGGCAACGAAGCTCCTCCAATCCTACCGTTTGCGTGCCACCAGGCGGATCCAGGCTTCCCTGGCTTCCAATTTCACTTCGATACAATCGTGGCTATACGCCTTGAGAACCGAATCAGCCTGCTCATCCAGCACACCCGATAACACAATCCACCCGCCAGGTTTCAGGCTCCCCAACAATACCGGCGACAGCTCGATCAGCGGACCAGACAGGATATTCGCCAGTACGATATCAGCCTCAGCTTGGCGAAACTCATCCGGCGTCTGGAAGTCGATGATGTCTGCGACATTGTTGCGCATGGCGTTGGCCAGAGTCGCCTCCAGCGCCTGAGGATCGTTGTCCACGCAGATAACCCATTCGGCGCCTTTGAGTGCGGCTGCAATTCCAAGAATGCCTGAACCGCAACCATAGTCCACTACACGCTGCCCAGCGACATCCTGGCCATCAAGCCATTCCAGGCACAGCGCTGTCGTAGGGTGTGTGCCGGTGCCAAAAGCGAGGCCGGGATCCAGCCGGATCTCGGTATTGTGTTGTTCGAAGGGAATCTGCATGCCGCTTGGAACAATCCACAAATGCTGACCAAATTTCATCGGCTGAAATCGCTCCATCCAGGTCCGCTCCCAGTCCTGGTCACCCACTTCGCGCCAACGGATCAGCTGCGGGCGGTTGACGCCGGGAACGAGTTGCAGGGCGTCCGTGATCTGCTGCCGGCCGGCATCCGCCGCAAACAAGCCACGCACGTGCACCGTTGGCCACAGCGGTGTCGTACCCGGGCCGGGCTCCAGCACGGGATCATCCGCATCGTCTTGAAGCGTTATGGCCAGCGCGCCCTGATTTTCCAGCACGAATTCAGCCAGCGCGGTCTGCTCACGGGCCACAGCAATGCTGACCTCAACCCAGGACATGATTACCCCTGGCGTTCTTCCAGTCTTTTTTCGAGGTAGTGGATATTGAAGCCCCCCTTGAGAAACCCCCGGTCCCAAAGCAGCCACTTGTGCAGTGGTACGTTGGTCTTGATGCCATTGAGCACCATCTCATCCAGCGCCACTCGCAAGCGGGCGATGGCCATGTCGCGGTCCTCTCCGTGAGAGATGATCTTGCCAATCAGGGAATCGTAATTTGGAGGTACCCGGTAGCCGTCGTAAATGTGGGATTCCATGCGTATTCCTGGTCCGCCGGGCGCATGAAAGCCTTCGATGAGTCCCGGAGAAGGCATGAAGGTCTCCGGGTCTTCTGCATTGATACGGCACTCGATGGCATGGCCCCGGATTTGTATGTCTTCCTGCCGGTGTGACAGGGTATCGCCAGCAGCAACAAGAATCTGTTCGCGAACCAGATCCACGCCTGTGATCCGCTCTGTGACCGGGTGTTCCACCTGGATGCGCGTGTTCATTTCGATGAAATAGAAGCGCCCACCATCGAAAAGGAATTCGAAAGTGCCCGCTCCCCGGTAGCCTATTCGCTTGCAGGCCTCTACGCAGGCACTGCCGATTTCGTCACGTTGTTGTTGTGTGATTCCCGGAGCAGGCGCCTCCTCGATGACTTTTTGGTGGCGGCGCTGCGTGGAGCAGTCGCGCTCCCCGAGATGGATAGCGTTGCCATGCTGATCAGCGACGACCTGAATTTCAATGTGGCGGGGAGTTTCCAGGAATTTTTCGAGATAGACCGTGGCATCACCAAAAGAAGTCTGAGCCTCCTGCCGTGTTAACTGCAGCGCGGTATTCAGGTGCGCCTCGGTGTGCACTACTCTCATACCCCGGCCACCACCACCTGCTGACGCCTTGATAATGATCGGGTAGCCGACCTGGCGGGCAATTCTCAGACACTCTTGCGCATCTTCGGGCAGCGGTCCGTCTGAACCGGGAACGCAGGGCACGCCCGCATCTTTCATCGCCTTGATTGCCGAGACCTTGTCACCCATCAGGCGGATGGTTTCCGGCCTGGGACCGATAAAAATGAAGCCGCTTTGCTCGACCCGCTCGGCAAAATCTGCGTTTTCGGCGAGAAAGCCATAGCCCGGATGCACCGCAACGGCGTCTGTCACTTCCGTTGCCGCGATAATGGCCGGAACATTGAGGTAACTATCGGTGGCCGGGGCGGGTCCAATGCAGACAGATTCATCCGCCATCGCCACGTGCTTCAGGTTGCGGTCCACCGTCGAGTGCACCGCCACGGTCTTGATGCCCAGGGCATGACAGGCGCGCAGAATCCTGAGGGCAATTTCCCCCCGGTTCGCAATAACAATCTTATCGAGTACAGCCACGCCGAAATACTCAGCGGATCACAAACAGGGACTGGTCAAACTCAACTGGCTGACCATTTTCAACCAGGATCGCAACAACCGTGCCGGAAACTTCAGCCTCGATCTGGTTGAACATCTTCATGGCCTCGATGATGCACATGGTTTCACCCGCGCTGACTTGTTGCCCCAGGGATACGAACGCCTCAGTTTCGGGGCTGGGAGAATCGTAAAAAGTCCCGACCATGGGCGCGCGGACCAGTTCGCCTTCAGGGATTGATTCTTCCTGTGCCTCTTCCAGCAACGGTGCTGCTGGCGGTGTTGCGGGCGCAGGCGCCGGCGCGGACCAGGCCGCGGCCTGTACATCTGCTGGAATAGTCGTCTGTGCAAGACCCGGGCTGGCGATCACGCCCCCACGGCTCAGGCGGACTGATTCCTTTCCTTCTACAATTTCGATTTCGCTGAGACTGGACTCTTCCAGCAATTCAATCAGCTTTTTTATCTTTCTGATGTCCATCCGGAATTCGCTCCTTTCCCGGGCTTAGGCCCGGCCTTGCAAACGACTGTTCGCCACTGAGAACGAACCTGAATCAGGGCTCGATCTGGTTGATGATGGCCTGCAGGGCCAGCATATAGCTTTCGCCATGGAAACCACTGATTACTCCCATGGCGATATCCGAGAAGTACGAGAGTCGCCTGAACGGCTCCCTCGAAACCACACCCGACAGGTGGACTTCAATAAACGGAATAGTCACCGCCAGCAGCGCATCCCTGAGCGCCACGCTGGTATGTGTATAGCCAGCTGGATTGAAAATGATGTAATCGATACCGTCGTGCGCTGCTTTCTGAACCGCTTCGATCAGGGCGCCTTCACTGTTTTCCTGCTCGTGCAGCAGCTCATGACCGCAGGCGCCTGCGAAACGCTCCAAGTCTTCCATGATTTCCTGCAAGCTGCGATGGCCGTAAAGATCCGGCTCCCTGCTGCCCAGTAAATTCAGGTTCGGCCCATTGAGGACCAGGATGCTTGCCATGGGTGCACCATAAAGTTCGGGGAAAGCAAGTTTGCACGATTGCGTGTATTTTGTCCACAATTCGCCACCGTATTGACGAAGATCGCAGCAAACTCTGGTTCTTCTTGCCAGAATGCATGACCCGCTTTCAGAGCAAAGCCTGTATCTTGCCTTCCAGCTCTTGCTTGTCCAGCACCCCGAGAAAAGCCCAGCGAATGATGCCGTGACTGTCTACCAGCACGCTATACGGCAGCATGCCGGCGCGGTTCCCAAAACGCCGGCCAAGCAAGATCGCATCTGTCGTACCAAACAGGATCGGGTATGCAATTTCCAACTGCGCGGCAAAGTCCATTGCCTTTTGTGGATCGTCCAGGGCGATGCCCACTACCTGCACGCCGCGATCGGCGTATTTCTGCTGCAGCCTGGACAGCATGGGCATTTCCTCGACACAGGGTGTGCACCAGGTGGCCCAGAAATTGACCAGCATGACCAGGCCGTCGAAATCCGCAGCGGAAACGGGCGCCCCATTCAAATCACCCAGCGTAAAATCCGGTCGAGGCTGGCCTACCATGTCTTCAATGCGATTGGCGGACAGTGCTGCGGCCACCATCCCGGCCTGCGAACTAGATTGTTGTGCCGGGCCGGGGCTCAGAACCATCGCTGCAAAATAGCCACCGGAAGCCGCCATGATCGCCACCATCGCCATGATGATGATGGTTTTTCTCACCGGGCTGAGAGGACTTTCTGCAGGTGAGATGCAAATTCAGCGGGAGTGAAATAACCCACCAGACGGTAAGCGCGCATTTCCTCGCCCTGGCGGTCGAAGAACAGGATCGCTGGCGGTCCGATGATTCCGAACGCCTTCATTAATGCCCGGTCCTGGTCATCATTCGCCGTGACGTCAGCCTGCAACAGTTGCAGCTGATCCAGCAACGTACGGACCCTGGCTTCAGGGAAGGTATTGCGCTCCATGCGTTTGCATTCAACGCACCAGTCAGCGTAGAAATCCAGCATTGAGCCTTTGCCATCAGCAGCCACCAGGGCCTGATCCAGGTCATCAATCGATTTGATACGCTGAAATTCGATATGCGTGCCAGCAGCCGCTGAACTGCCGGTGTTGCGAATGCCTTCCAGTGGGCGAAGCCAGTAGTCGCCACCCGCAGCGGCGCCAATAATCTCCAAAACGCCCAGCACCAGCAGCACCAGCCCAAGCGATTTCCACAGGCGCTTCCAGCCTGAAGCTCCTGCTTCGATGCGCTCCAGCGCTCCCAGGTAAACTGCGCAGCCAATGGCCAACATGCCCCATAGGAGCATGATGACGGCACCCGCCAGGATACGCTCCAGCATCCAGATGGCCAGCGCCAGCAGGCCGACGCCGAAGACCGCTTTGACGGTCTCCATCCAGACCCCGGCCCGGGGTACGAATTTACCCGCGGAGACGCCGAACACAATCAGCGGAACACCCATGCCCATCGACATTGCGAACAAGGCCGTACCGCCCAGCGTGGCATCACCCGATGCTCCAATCACGATTAGTGCAGCCATCAGCGGTGGTGCGACACAGGGCCCAACAATCAGTGCTGAAAGAAAACCCATGACCGCAACGCCCCAGAGATGGCCACCCTTCTGCTGGTTGCTGGCCTCAGCCAGCCGCGTCTGCAGGCGTCCGGGTAGCTGCAATTCGTAGAAACCGAACATTGACAGTGCCAGCAGAATGAAAATCAGGACAAAAACGCTGAGTATCCATGGATTCTGGAAAACGGCCTGCAGGTTCTGCCCGAACAGTCCCGCCAGTACGCCTGCGATGGTGTAGGTTACTGCCATCGCCAGCACATAAACCAGCGAAAGCCAAAATGCCCTGGCCGTGGTGAGGCGATCACCCTGCCCGGCGATGATGCCGGAAAGTATCGGAATCATCGGGAACACGCAGGGCGTGAACGCAAGCATCAGGCCCGCGACAAAAAACCAGAACAGCGCAGAAAGGGGGTTTTCTGTCAGCAAGCGAGCCAGGCGGTCCTGTTCGCTGTCAGGGATTGACACCGTTGCAGCAGAAGCTGTCGCAGGGCCAATCGCTGCAGCCTTGTTTGATGCCACCTTTGAACCAATCGCTTCCCTGGTTTCAGGCATTTCGAAAGTCACTGAACGTGTCATCGGTGGATAACAGATGTCACCATCCCTGCAGCCCTGGAAACTGGCCTCCAGGGTCAAATCCACCGCTGACCCGGCAGGACGGTTGAACCGTACCGGAATTTCGATCTGGCCGTAATAAACCGCTACCGGACCGAATTCCGGATCATCCTTGATCACACCGCCCGGCAGGTCCACCTCGCGGATCACGAAGCCGTTGTCCCCGGCCACCCGGAATTCAAATTGGTCCAGGTACAGGTAATAGCCCGGCTGTGCCGTAAAGCGGACCAGCGCCGTCCCGGCGCTGAGGCCTATGGCTTCATAAATAAAAGCTTCCTCCGGCTGCAGGGCCGGTCCGGCCTGAGCGGTCAGCACCGGGTCCATTTGCCCCGCTATGACCAGCGGATCTTCAACCAGCCCGGCCAGCGGACTGGCGGCCGCCAGGTCTTGCGGCAAGCTCACCAGCAGCACTTGCTCGGTGGGTGGGTAGCAAAGAACGTTTTCAAGGCAACCTTGCGAGCGCACCATGAGCTGTACGGCCTGCACACCAGGCGCGACAGAAAGCAGCGGTACGGTGACGGTCAGTTGATGGTGGTATTTTTCGACTTCTTCCCCGAGCAAGTCGTCAAACTTGATCTCACCCTGCGGCACCTGGGGCTCACCCAGCACCACGCCATCGCTGGCGGATTTGAATGTCAGGAACTTATTGTTATAGAGATAATAGTCATCCGCTATTTTCCAGCTGACTTCGATCCGGTCGCGGCCTGGCGCCCTGCCGGAAATGACAAAGACTTCCTCGAAGTCCCTGACTTCATCGAAATCTATAGCGGGAACTGCAGCGGAAAACAGCAGTGCACTCAGCATACTTATGACGGTCAGAATTTTTTTCATTGTTGACTATGACCCGGATTTGAATCGTCTGCGTTCATTCCACATCCTTGTGACATTCTTCTTGCCAGCGATAAATAGACCGAATTTTGGGAAGGATGTTCACACATGGCGTGAATTTTACCGTCTCATGCGCTAGCCAGCACAGGGTTTATTCAGGCTCTTGCCCCAGATCATGGCAAGTGACGAAGATCTGACATATCGTAAATGCTGGGATATTAGCACTGCTCGATCCCGAAGGGAGTGGAGAAATGCAGAACCCGGCCACGACACACCCACTGGTTGAGCTGGATGTAAATGAGCCCATTTGGGAGCGGTTTTTCTGGGTAGCACCTTTGGTGCTGGTGGGTACCCGTGAACCCAATGGCAGCTATGACCTGGCGCCCAAGCATATGGCCATACCCATGGGTTGGCAGAATTACTACGGCTTCGTGTGCACCCCCAGGCACCATACTTACAGCAATGTGAAACGGGATGGTGTTTTCACCGTTTCCTATCCCCGACCATCCCAGCTTGTTCTCACCAGCCTGGCTGCATCACCGCGATGCGGTGAGGAAGACAAGCCGGCTTTGTCCGTTTTACCCGTATTCCCGGCCAGCGTGGTGGATGGTGTGCTGGTGGATGGCGCGTATATGTTTCTCGAGTGCGAACTGGAGCGGATCGTGGATGGCTTCGGTGTTAACAGCCTGATCGTTGGCCGTGTTGTTGCCGCGCGCGTCGCCGAGGAATCGGAGCGGGTCGCCGAGCTGGAAGACCAGGCGCTGGTCCATGACTCTCCCTTGCTGGCCTACCTGCACCCCGGCCGTTTCACGACCATCGAGCAAAGCCTGTCATTCCCGTTCCCGGCCGGGATGAAAAAATAGGCCGGTGCAATATGCGGGCCAGCGACTTCAAACCTGCCGCCAAAGATGTACTGCAACACCTGCAGGGCAAGCGGGAAGAAATGATCTGCCTGCTTCGCCGCATGACGGAGGCCGAATCACCTTCCGACGTTCCCGCTGCACAAGAGGAAATCCGCGAGATCATCGCAACAGAACTTGAGCGCCTCGCTTACCTCGTGAAACGAATTCCCGGCCGCTCCAGCGGCGGCATGCTGTATGCCAGCCCTGCCAACAGGCCTCGTGGTGCTCCGACCCAGCTGTTACTGGGCCACTACGATACGGTCTGGCCGCTGGGCTCGCTTGAACAGATGCCCTTCCTGCAGGAAGGGGAAAACATTCACGGACCGGGTGTCTATGACATGAAAGGCGGGGTCGTGCAAGCCTTGCTGGCTCTTGAAGCACTGCAGCATTTCAACGTCGAACCGGAAGTGGCGCCGTGCCTGTTCTTCAATTCAGATGAGGAAATCGGCAGCCGGGAAAGCCGGCGCTACATCGAATCGCTTGCCCCGAACATGGACCGGGTTTTTGTGCTGGAACCATCACTCGGGCCCGCCGGGCGGCTAAAAACTGCACGCAAGGGGATTGGCCGCTTCACTGTGACTGTACAGGGTGAAGCCGCGCATGCAGGGCTTGATCCGGGCGCCGGGGCAAGCGCCATTCTTGAACTATCCCACGTAATCCAGGCCTTGTTTGCATTAAATGACCTGGACAGGGGAATAACGGTCAACGTCGGCACCATCGATGGCGGGCTCCGGCCCAATGTTGTGGCGCCGAAAAGCCAGGCGGTTGTCGATGTGCGCGTGGCGACAAAACTTGACTCGGAAGCTGTGATGACGGCTATTCTCGGGCTTGAAGCTGCTACACCCGGAACCACCCTGCAGATAGAGGGCGGATTCGGGCGCCCAGCCATGGAAAAAACACCGGCCAATCGCCGTCTTTGGACGCTGGCCTGCGAGCTGGGGTCCGAATTGGGCCTGGAACTCGAGGAGGGGATGGCTGGCGGCGGATCCGATGGCAATACAACCAGCCTCTACACCGCGACTCTGGATGGCCTGGGCGCAGTCGGCGACGGCGCCCACGCACACCACGAACACCTGGTCCTGGGTCGGAGCCTGGAACGGGCAGCCTTGTTGACCATGCTGTTGATGGCTGACCCGCTTGGGGCCGCACAGCAGAAGTGCAAAGCTGCATGAAACCCCATTACTTTTTCTCCTCGGTGACCCGCACGTCAGACCTTTGGCAACGGCCTTTTGATACCGGGATCCTCAACCGCGAGAATTGGTCAACCGGCGACTACGTGGTTGGACGCGTCACCGGCAAGCGCAACCGCCTGTATCGGTGCGAAACCAAAACCGGACGAATGGCCGACGTGATTCGTGGTGACCTGATCGTAGGCGCACTGGGTAAGCGCGCCGCCACGCTCGAGGGTGTCGGTGACTGGCGGGCAGTAGATGACAAGCTAAGTCTGGATGCCCTGACCGGCGCAGGTCTGCTGGGAAAAGCGACTTCCATTTCACCGCTGCTACCCGAATTGATGCGCCTTGATTACCTGGGTCACGTCATGCGTAACGGACAAAAACTCGGGATGGAGGATTTTGTGATGCCTGTCCCGCCGATGAAGTTCGACAAGCCGGTCGTGTTGTTGATTGGCACCTCCATGTCGGCCGGCAAAACCAGCTCCGGACAGGTCATCATCCGTGCGCTTGATTACCTCGGCCTCACTGTAGCAGCAGCGAAGATGAGCGGCGCCGCCCGTTATCAGGACATCCTCAAATTCCGTGACGCAGGCGCCAGTTATGTCGTTGACTTTGTCGATGCCGGCCTTCCTTCGACGGTGTGCCCCGAGTCCCGCTTCCGTGAGGCAATGGAGTTGATGCTTTCGAAAATCGCCGCCTCCAATCCCGATGCATTGGTGGTTGAAGCAGGCGCATCGCCGTTGGAGCCCTACAATGGCGCTACGCTGGTGGAATACCTTGGCAAACTGGCCTGTTTCACCGTGCTCTGCGCTTCCGATCCATACGCCGTACTAGGCGTACAAACTGCCTACGGCAAGCATCTCAAGGCTGACCTGGTAAGCGGTCCGGCAACCAATACAACAGCAGCGGTCGCGCTGGTAAAGGAACTCACGGGACTGAAAGCACTCAGTCTGCTGGACCGCCGCAGCTATCCGGAACTTACCACCCTGCTAAAGACCGCCCTCCACTTGTAGGAAGCTGCCATTAAGGCTTGCACATTGCCTGGCCAACGAATGGCACAAGCGTTCAAAAAAAAGCGCCGGGGTTGCCGGCGCTTTCTTTGTCGGAACTGTCTTATGGATCAGATCATGGTGACAATCAACAGCGCCACGATATTGATGATCTTGATCAGCGGGTTGATCGCGGGACCGGCCGTATCTTTGTACGGGTCACCCACGGTGTCGCCAGTCACGGCAGCAGCGTGAGCGTCGGTGCCCTTGCCGCCCAAATTACCATCCTCGATGTACTTCTTGGCGTTATCCCATGCGCCACCGCCGGTGGTCATGGAAATGGCCAGGAACAGGCCGGTCACGATCGTGCCTACCAGCAAACCACCCAGGGCTTGTGGACCCAGCAGTTTGCCGACAACGATCGGAACCAGCAGGGGCAACAGTGACGGGATGATCATTTCCTTGATGGCCGCCCTGGTCAGCAGATCCACCGCGCGGGAGTAGTCCGGTTTGGTGGTGCCTTCCATGATGCCGTCGATTTCGCGGAACTGGCGACGCACTTCTTCGACTACGGAACTGGCGGCACGCCCCACTGCTTCCATCGCCAGAGCGGCAAACAGAAACGGCACCAGGCCACCGAGAAACAGGCCGATGATGACGAGGTGATTGGAAAGATCGAATGTCAGGTCAGAAAATCCGGCTTTCTCAAGACTGTGCACATAGTCTGCAAACAATACCAGGGCAGCCAGTCCAGCCGAACCGATGGCATAGCCCTTGGTTACAGCCTTGGTCGTGTTACCCACGGCATCCAGCGCGTCGGTCGTCTTGCGCACGTCCGGAGGTAGTTCAGCCATTTCGGCGATACCGCCAGCGTTGTCGGTGATGGGACCAAATGCATCCAGCGCGACGATCATGCCGGTCATCGACAACATCGAAGTCGCTGCGATGGCGATACCATACAGACCAGCCAGTTCATGTGCGCCCCATATTGAGACACAAACTGCGATCACTGGCAAAGCGGTCGCTTTCATGGAAACACCCAGGCCGGCAATGATGTTGGTTGCATGGCCCGTTGTAGACGCGGCCGCGATCTTTTTCACCGGGCTGAAATCCGTACCAGTGTAATACTCGGTGATCACTACCATGGCAGCGGTCAGCGCCAGCCCGATCAGGGCAGCGTAGTAAAGATTCATGGAATCCTCACCCATCATGGACAGGGTGGCCGGGTAGAAGGCGATAGCAGCCAGTACGCCCGAGGCAATCACACCTTTGTACAGGGCGCTCATGATTTTGCCGCCTTCCTTGGTAGCAACAACAAAGGTACCGAGAACGGAAGCGATGATGGACAGGCCGCCGAGCACCATCGGGTACATCACCGCGTTCGGCCCCAAAGCGCTTGCGGTCAGGCTGCCCAGCAACATGGTTGCTACCAGTGTTACCGCATAGGTTTCAAAAAGGTCAGCCGCCATGCCGGCGCAGTCTCCCACGTTGTCACCTACGTTGTCGGCGATCACGGCCGGGTTGCGCGGATCATCTTCAGGGATTCCGGCTTCCACCTTGCCCACCAGGTCTGCACCCACATCAGCGCCCTTGGTAAAAATTCCGCCACCCAGCCGCGCGAAGATCGAGATCAGTGAGCCACCGAATGCCAGGCCAACCAGGGCGTGAATCGTATCTTCCTGGTTAAACCCCATGCTTTGCAACGCAGCGAAGTAGCCGGCGACACCCAGCAGGCCCAGGCCTACAACCAGCATGCCGGTTATTGCGCCACCGCGAAAGGCGATTTTCAGAGCGGGGCTGATACCGCCGCGCGCCGCTTCGGCTGTACGCACATTGGCACGCACCGAAACGAACATGCCGATGTAACCGGCCAGTGAAGATAATAAGGCGCCAATCGCAAAACCGATGGCTGTGGCCCAGTTAAGCGCCCATCCAACGACAATGAACAGCACCATACCAACCACAGCGATGGTGCCGTATTGCCGGTTCATATAAGCCTTTGCGCCTTCCTGAATGGCGGCAGCAATGCCCTGCATTTTTTCATTACCCGCAGGCTTTCCCAGCACCCAGGTCGTGGTCAGCAGACCATAAATTATGGCCACCATTGCCGAACCAAGCGCCAGCCAAAGCGCCATCTCATTAGTCATTTGATTCTCCTCACTAATCCCGGAAAAATTCTGTTGCTATTTATCGAACAAACTGCTTCGACAACACGGAAATTACTGGCGGCTCCAGGGGACGCGCCAAAGCCGCCGTATCTTAGCAAATTTTGCTGCCTGCCGCTGCCTGTTGATTCAACAAAACGCGAGAAAAATCAAACATCAAACTCAGGTAGCGTTTTCCTGACCAGCACATTGTGCAGCCGCACATATTTCGGCAGCCCGTCACGGTCATAGGGAGGATAGTCTTCTCCACGGATGAGAGGGCCCAGGTAGCGCCTGGCAGCTGGCGTAATTCCGAATCCGTCCGCCGTGATGTAGCTCTTCGGCATCATTTTCTCGCGATTGGCGACCCGGCCCAGAGCGGCTTCACCGATTTTCCAGCGATAGGGGTTGTTTGACACACGCTTGATGACCGGCATGACGCCACTCTTACCTTCCAGGGCAAAATTGACGGCGGCTGCGCCAACTGCATATGCCTGGTCGACATCTGTTTTCGCGGCCACGTGGCGGGCAGAGCGCTGCAGGTAATCAGACACTGCCCAATGGTACTTGTAGCCCAGCCTGGACCTGACGATTTCTGCAACTACCGGCGCCACACCGCCCAGTTGTGCATGACCGAAGGCATCCCGCGTTCCTGTTTCGGCCAGGAACTTACCACGGGAATTGCGCACGCCTTCGGACACGACAATGGAGCAGTAACCGTAATTCTCGACCGCGTATTTGACCTTTTTGAGGAATTCGCGTTGTTTGAAGGGCACTTCCGGGAACAGGATGATGTGCGGTGGGTCGCCCTCCTCCCTGGCCACCAGCCCACCAGCCGCGGCAATCCAGCCAGCGTGACGGCCCATTACTTCCAGGATGAATACTTTGGTCGAACTCGAAGCCATCGACTCAACATCCAGGCTGGCTTCCATGATGGACACGGCTACGTACTTTGCCACCGATCCAAAACCCGGGCAGCTGTCCGTCACCGGAAGATCGTTGTCAATCGTTTTTGGCACGCCAATGCATTGCACCGGGAAACCCAGTTTCTTACTGATCTGGGAGACTTTGTACGCGGTGTCTGCTGAATCGCCACCACCGTTGTACAGGAAATACCCGATGTCATGCGCCTTCAGGACTTCAATCAACCGTTCGTATTCCCGCCTGCTCTCCTCGATGCTCCTGAGCTTGTATCGGCAGGATCCGAATGCGCCACCGGGTGTATGGCGCAGGGCCGTGATGTTTGCCTTGCTCTCTTTCGAGGTGTCTATCAACTCTTCGCGCAAGATACCCATGATTCCGTCTTTTCCGGCGTATACCTTGCCGATCCTGTCGCGGTTCGCACGCGCCGTCTCGATCACGCCGCAGGCTGTTGCGTTAATTACCGGAGTTACACCGCCTGATTGTGCATAGAGAATGTTTTTCTTCATGGTTAAAAAGCTCTGGTAAAGGCTCCAAAATCGCATTGACTTGCGAAAGACGAGCGGTTAGCGTTAGCGCCATATTCTAGTTGACGTGGAGCATCCTATGCGAATTGTATTGCTCGGTGCACCGGGGTCAGGAAAAGGAACTCAGGCAGCGCTCCTGGTGGAGCAGTTGAAGCTGCCTCATATTTCCACCGGCGCATTGTTGCGGTCTGCCGTCGAAGCGGGTACTGAACTCGGCCTCAAAGCCAAGATCGTTATGGATCGGGGCGAGTTCGTATCGGACGACATCATGCTGAAACTGATCGAGGAACGCCTGTCCCGGGACGACGCAATCCCCGGCTTCATCCTGGACGGCTACCCACGCAATATCGCCCAGGCCGAGGCGCTTGATGGTTTGCTGACCCGCCTGGAACGACCGCTGGACGAGGCTCTGCAAATTGACGTCGACATTGAAAAAGTGATCGGACGCATTGCCCTGCGTGCTTCCGAAGAAGGCCGTAGCGATGACAGTGAAGAAGTCGCCCGTAAGCGTATGCAGGTTTACGCGGAGCAGACTGCTCCAGTAGTGGATTACTATGCTGACAAAGGAGTGCGTTCCAGGGCTCTGGGAATGGGATCCGTAGAAGACGTGTTTTCTCGCATTATGGGTGTGTTGCAGATACGCTCATATTCCTGAGGCTCACTCCGACCCAGGATTGACCATGCTTTTTTTAACCCATTGGCCCCAATAAAGCGGCTGAGGAGCAGAAATGGGATCCATCCTGGCCAGACTCATCAATATGCTCCGCCTGCGCTCCGGCCCCCAGGACATGCCTGCCGGCTGGAACCTGGCGATCGTATTGATTCTGGCCTACATCGCACAGGGCTTTTTTATCGACCAGATCCTCGCTGACGGCGAGGCCGCCCCGCGCAGTCTGCTGGCGATCACAGTTCAGTTCCTGACCATTGCAGTACTTCTGAATATCAAGAAATTCGCCGGCCGCTTGACCCAAACCCTGTCCACACTCGCGGGCACCGGCTTGATTTTTGGCTTTCTTTCCATTCTTCTTGTCTCCCAGGCCGAGCCGGAACAGAACCAGCCCGGGCTGGCCATGATCTGGTTTGCCGTGTTCCTTTGGAGCCTGGCGGTGGATGCCCATATTTACCGTCACGCACTGTCAATTACAATGAGCCTTGGCGTCCTCGTGGCCGTTATGATTTTTTCAGTCAATTTCATCCTGATTGAAGCCGTTTTTGGTTAGAGCGAATATGCATATTCACATCCTCGGCTCCTGTGGCACCTTCATGGTTGGTGTGGCTCTGTTGGCCAAGCGTGCTGGCCACCGCGTTTCCGGCTCAGACCAGCACACCTATCCGCCCATGAGCACCCAACTGGAATCGGAAGGCATCGAACTGTTTGAGGGATATGCAGCAGAGCAGCTTGACCCCACACCCGACCTGGCGGTGATCGGCAATGCGCTGAGCAGAGGAAATCCGGCAGTCGAATACGTATTGAACTCGGGTATCGAGTACACGTCCGGGCCTCGCTGGCTGGGCGAAAACTACCTGCGCGACAAATCGGTCATTGCAGTGGCCGGCACGCATGGCAAGACAAGCACTGCCAGCATGGTGGCCTGGATGCTGGAGCAGGCGGGAAGGAAACCGGGTTTTCTGATCGGTGGCGTGCCAAACGACTTCGGCCAATCTGCGCGGGACGGTGAGCAGATTTTCGTCGTCGAGGCTGACGAATACGACACGGCATTCTTCGACAAGCGGGCAAAATTTGTTCATTACCGGCCCGATGTGGTGATCCTCAACAACCTGGAGTTTGACCACGCAGACATCTATCCCGACCTGAAGTCCATCCAGACTCAGTTCCACCACCTGGTTCGTACCATCCCCGGCAACGGCGTCATCGTCAGCAATGCCCAGGATCTCAATCTCGAAGCCGTCCTGGATCAGGGCTGCTGGAGTGAACTAAAGCGCTTTTCACTGCAGGAAGGGGCGGACTGGCAGGTGGAACTGCTGGCGCCGGATGGCGGCCAACTCTCATTTTCATTTTCGGGTGAATCAATCGGCAGCATCAGCTGGGGCCTGTGCGGCAGGCACAATGCGATGAATGCCTGTGCCGCGCTGGCGGCCTGCGTGGCGGCCGGCCTCGAGCCACACGAAGCGCTGCAGGGCCTGTCTACATTCTCAGGCGTTAAGCGCCGCATGGAGCTTTTGTCGACCTTACACGGCATCCATGTCTACGATGATTTCGCCCATCACCCGACCGCCATTCGCCTTACGCTGGAAGGGCTGCGCCGGAACGTTGGCAACGCGCGCGTGCTGGTGGCGCTCGAACCGCGCAGCAACACCATGCGTGCCGGCCACCATATTGGCGAACTGGGCCCTGCGCTGGTGGCTGCTGATTATGTCTGGCTGATGGCCGGCGGGGGCATCGACTGGGACCCGCAGGAGGCGCTTCGGCCGCTGCAAGGCCGCGGCAGAGTCGTGACCCGAAGTGAAGACCTCTTGCAGCAGATGCTGGATACGGTAAACACCGGGGATCACGTTGTATTTATGAGCAATGGCGGCTTCGATTCAGCGCCCTCGCGGTTCTGTGAGCTCCTGCAAAGCCATGAATAGCGCTGAGATTCCACTGTTTCCGCTACGCACGGTCCTGTTTCCCGGGGGCAACCTGCCCTTGCGGATATTCGAGCAACGCTACCTGTCAATGATCCGCGAATGCGCCATAAACGACTCCGGTTTCGGCGTTTGCCTGATCAAGGAGGGCGAGGAGGCCATCGCCCCGGTCAAGCCGGTGCAGATCGGCACGCTCGCCCGGATTGTCGACTGGTTTACCCTGGAAGACGGCCTGCTGGCCGTATCTACCGTGGGCACCCTCCGTTTTATCACTGAACATATCAGGAAACAGGAAGATGGCCTGTTCATCGGACAGGTTCGCTGGCTGCCCGAGCCC